>Ga0073934_10005963_pt1 | contig 18240 bp, 17 predicted proteins | sample LarsenN4metaG_FD_76834 | JGI IMG/M metagenome (GOLD analysis project Ga0073934, IMG submission 76834) | Hot spring sediment bacterial and archeal communities from British Columbia, Canada, to study Microbial Dark Matter (Phase II) - Larsen... ... | reverse complement strand
TTGCCCGAGCCGTTGCGGCCCACCAGGCAGACGCGCTCGCCGGGCGCCACCGCCAGGTCGGCCCGCTCGAGCAGCGGCGTGCCGCCGAAGCTCAGGCGGATGTCGCGCAGCGATAGGACGGGAGGCGCCATGGGGCAGCGGGGCGGTGATGGGGCCCGCCCAGATAGGCCGTCTCCGGCGCGAAGTCCACCCTCCCGGCCAGGGGCGGCGGATGCCGGGTCAGGCGCGCAGGCCCTCGACGACGAGCTGCTGGAAGCGGTGCACGGCGCCCTCCCAGACGGGGGCGAAGCGGTTGTCGATGCCCGCGCGGTCGCGCGCCGCGTGGTTGGCCTGCAACGGGCCCATGAAGGCCTGGTCCTGGTCGTTGATCTGGATCCAGCCCTCGTAGACCTGCTCGCGCGTGGCGGCGAGCTCGGGGTCGGTGGCGCTGTCGCCGACGAAGTAGAAGTCCTTGCGGTAGTAAGTCTGGTCCGCCTTCACCGGCTGGTAGAGCGAGACCGCGACGTGATCCTGCGTCACCGAGATGCCGATGTTGGGGAAGATCAGCATGAAGTTGCCGTTCTCGTTCCCGCCCTCGCCCAGGTGCGGGAACTTGCGCAGCGGCTTGCCGCTGCTGAAGGCGCCGGCGGCACCGGGGATGCGGCTTTCGGTGCCCACCATCGTGCCCTCGACCACCGAGCGGCCCCACCAGTTGCCGAAGTCCTGGAAGAACTGCGGGTGGATCCAGGGCAGGTGGTAGTCCTCGATGCCGCTTTCCACGAAGAGCTTCCAGTTGGCGGCGAGGGTGCGGTCGCGGTAGCCGCCGTGGCGCAGCAGGGAGAAGTCGTACTCGCCGTAGTACGTCTCGAAGGGCCTGACGTGCTCGGCCAGCGGCGGGGCCTTGCCGTCGAGGTTGACGAAGACGGTGTTCAGCCAGACGCCGCAGCGGACGGGTTTCAGTCCCAGCTCGGCCCGGTCGAAGCCCTCGGCCGAGGGCTGGCCCACGCCGCCGATGTTGGGCGTGGCGAGCAGGCGGCCATCGAGGTCGTAGGTCCACTGGTGCCACAGGCAGCGCATGGCCTGCAGGCCCGAGCACTTGTGCGTGACGACCCGCATGCCGCGGTGGCGGCAGATGTTGTGGAAGGCGCGCACCTCGCCCGCCCGGTCGCGCAGCAGCACGATGGGCTGGCCGCCCACGGTGGCCGGCATGGCGTCGCCCGGGTTGGGGATGTCGCTGGCGACGCCCGCCGCGGTCCAGGTGCCGGGGAACAGGCGCTCGTTCTCCAGCGCCAGGAACGCCTCGCTGGTGTACGCCGTGCCGGGCAGGCCCTTGGCCTGGGCCGTGGGGCGGAACAGGGCCTCGATGGCCTCGCGGCCGAGCAATGCTTCGACGGACGTCATCCTCGCCTCACCGCTGGGTGTCGGCCGCGACCTCGGCCGGGGGCGATTATGCAAGTCCCCCGGCGCCGCGGCAACGGAGCCCCCGGTAACGCCCCTCAGCGCAGGGGCTCGCGGTGGGCGCCCTCGCGGACGCGGCGGCGGGCGCCCTCCAGGGCCTCGCTGGCACCCTCGGGGCCGAGCAGCGCGGTCATCGCGCGGGCGCGCAGGCGGTCGTAGCGCGGCGTGGGCTCGCCTTCCTCCTCGAGCGCCTTCACGCGCGAGGGCCACTCGGTCTTGCGCGGGCGATGATCGCCGTGCATGGCATCAAGCTCCTCGAGCGTGAACGGGGCGACCTGGAGCGCCCCGGCGGCGACGGCCTCGGCGACCAGCTTCTCGCCGCGCTCGGTGCGGGCCACCAGCACGTTCATGCCGTCGGCCTCGCGGTGGATCGGCCTGCCGTTCTCCATGACCCAGCCGTCGGGGCAGGCCACGTCGGCCAGCTCGCCGATGGCGTCGGGGCAGATCTTGCAGCGGAACTGGATGTCGTAGGTCCACGGCACGTCGGTGCGGTACCAGACGTCGTCGTAGGTCATGTCCAGCGAGCGGCCGTCCTTCGTCTCGATGTGCGTGGGCCCGGGCCAGCCGTTGCCGCGCCAGCGGAAGACCCTGAGCTCGTCCTCCTGGACGCCCTGGTACGCGGCGATCCTGCGGGCGGTGTGGACGGTCGGCACGCCGCCGCAGAACAGCGTGACGAGGAAGCGCACCTGGGCCTCGGCGCGCGGATCGGTGCGCTGCAGATTGCGCATGGCGGCGATGTCGCAGGGCTTGGCCAGCACGGCCAGGCGGAGGCCCTGGCCGATCAGCTCCATGACGTGCCGCAGGGGGGCGGCGGGACCGTAGCGGGACTGCGCGCCCGAGCGCACCTCCTCGACCGTGCGGCTGACGAGCGCGTCGGTCAGCATGGGCTCGGTCTCGGAGGCCCGGACGTGAACCACGGCGTCGACCTGGCCGGTCTGCAGCAGGTAGGCGCCCAGCTCGGTCATGGCGCCGCCGGCGGCGGAACGGAAGCGCTGGCCCGCATCGGCCGACCAGCCGAGCTGCAGGGTTCGGATCGGACCCCAGACCTCGTGCATGACGCCTGCGGGGCCGGCCTGGGCCGGATCGGGACCGGTGACGGCGATGCCGGGGCAGACGGCCAGGATCCGCTCCAGCGCCTCGGCGCCGGGCGCCTGCTTGACGTGCGGCCTGATCTGGCCGGCGCTGGTGATGCCCATCTCGACGCGATCGCGCCCGGCGATGCTCTCGCACAGGCCGCAGCCCGCGCACAGGCCGCCGGCGACGATCGTCTCGATGTCGCGGATCGCGGTCATGGATGCTCCGCTATTCGGGGGCGGCGGGCGCGTTCCGCGCGCGCCGGGCGTCGATCAGGAGCTTGGCCAGCACGGCCGCGGCGGTGAGCAGGATCAGGGCGGTGGCGCAGGCGGCGATGGTGGGGTCGGCCTGGTCGCGGATGCCGTCCCACATGCGGCGGGGCAGGGTGAAGACGTTGAGCTTGGAGACGAACAGCGTCACCACGATCTCGTCCCACGACAGGATGAAGGCGAAGACCGCACCCGCCGCGATGCCGGGCCGGACGTTGGGCAGGATCACCAGCCACATGGCCTGGCGCATGGTGGCGCCAAGATTGCGGGCGGCCTGCTCGAGCTTCAGGTCGAAGCTGGCGAGCGAGGTGGAGACCGTGATGACGACGAAGGGGGCGGCCAGCACGCTGTGCGCCAGGATCACGCCGGGCATGGTGTCGAGCAGGCCCAGGTCGACGAACACCCGGTAGAACGCGAGCGCCGAGACGATGGCCGGCACGATCACCGGAAGCAGCACCAGGCCGCGCAGCAGCTCGGCGAGGCGCGAGGCCATGCGCCAGAGCCCGATGGCGGCCAGCGTGCCCACCACCACCGCGATGGCGGTGGAGGCGACGGCGATGACCAGGCTCTGCCAGATCGCGTCCGTCCACTTCTCGTTGGTCGCCAGGTTCACGTAGTGCTGCAGCGAGAACGTGTCGGTGGGCATCAGCAGGAAGCGCTCGGGCGTGAGCGAGATCGGCGTCACCACCACCAGCGGCAGCAGCAGGAACAGCAGCATGACCCACGCCAGCGCCAGCGTGACGCGGAACCCCCAGCCGCCGCGCACCCAGACCATCTACTTGGCCCCGAACATGGCGCGCAGGTCGACGAAGCGGCTCATCACGCCCAGCAGCAGGAAGACCGAGAGCAGCAGCACCACCGACAGCATGGAGCCGATGCCCCAGCGCACGGTCTGCAGGATCTGCACGCTGACGTACTCGGCGATCATGATCGTCTTGCCGCCGCCCAGGATGGCGGGGGTGACGAAGAAGCCCAGCGTCAGGATGAACACCAGCACGCCGGCCGCGATGATGCCGGGCATGCTGAGCGGCAGGAACACCCGCAGGAACGCCTCCCAGGGCCGCGCCCCCAGGCCGCGCGCGGCGGCCACCGTGCGCGGGTCGATGGCGCGCATGCTGGCGTACAGCGGCAGCACCGCGTAGGGGATCATGTAGTGGACCATGCCCACGACGACGCCGAACTGGTTGCGCACCAGGGGGAGCGGCTCGCCGATCAGGCCCACGCCCATGAGCGCGTTGTTGACGATGCCGTTGTCGCGCAGCAGAACGACCCAGGCGAAGGCGCGCGCCAGGACCGAGACCCAGAAGGGGATCAGGACGAAGATCCACATCCAGGTGCGGTGGCGGTCGCCGACGTGCGTCATGGCGTAGGCGATGACGTAGCCGCATACCATCGCGATCGCGGTGGTGATCGCGCACAGCGTGAAGGTGGTGCCCAGCATCCGCTGGATGCCGGCCGTGGTGAACAGCTTCTCGTAGTTGGCGAAGCCCAGCTCCGGGTCCGAGAAGCTGACCCAGAACACCCGGAGCATGGGATAGACGTAGAGGACCGCCAGCATGACCAGCAGCGGCAGGAGCAGCAGGACGTAGGGGTCGAGCCCCCGCGCCCTGCGCTCGCCGCCGATGCCGGTCACGCTCATGCGGCCCGCCCTGCTTCTATGCCGAGATGGCCCCTAGGCCGAGATGGCGTCGAGGTAGGCGTTCAGCACGTTGTCGTAGTTCTCCGCCCAGTAGGGCGTGTCGGCGACGATCTGCTTGGCCAGGTTCTCGGGCGCGGCGGGGTGCAGGCGACGCTGCTCGGGCGTCATCATGTCCGTCGCAGCCGGGTTGGCCGGGCCCTGGCCGTAGCAGTCCATGACCTGGATCTGCAGGGCCGGGTCCTGGATGTAGGCCAGCCAGCGGTTGGCCCACTCGTTGCCGGCGGGGTTGTTCTTGGGAATGACCCATCCGGCGGGGTAGGCGAGCGCCTGGTCCCACGTCCAGGCGATCCTGCCGCTGGTGTCGCGCTCGATCACGCTGGCGCGGGTCTGCCAGATGTTGCCCATGACGACCTCGCCGTCGATCAGCATCTGCTGGCTCTCGGCGCCCGAGTTCCAGTAGACGACGTGATCGGCGATGGAGGCGATCTTCTTGAGCGCGCGGTCGACGTCGAGCGGATAGAGCTGGTCGGGGGCCACGCCGTCGGCCAGCAGGGCGGCCTCGACCGAGCCGTTCATCCACTTGAAGAGGGCGCGCTTGCCCGGGATCTTCTCGACGTCGAAGAAATCGGCCCAGGTGGGCGGGGTGGCGATCTTCGTCGTGTCGTAGGCGATGGTGTAGCTGTACCAGTAGCCCAGGATGCCGAACTCGTAGGCGAAGGGATCCAGGATCTTCGCCTTGTCGACGATGTTGTAGTCGATCGCCTCCAGCAGGCCCTTGTTGCCCAGCCGGATGGCCGTGAACATGTCGCTGTCGCAGCAGTCCCAGATCGTGGCGCCGGACTCGACCATCTGCTGGATGGTGCCCTCGAGCGGGCCCGACCCGTCCACGACCACCTTCACGGCGGTCTCCTTGGTGAAGGCGGCGCAGTAGATGTCGCTGGTGCAGCGCACGCCGTCGCCGCCCCAGTTGGAATGGACGATCTGCTCGGGCTTGTCCTGGGCCAGCGCGCGGCCCGACCCGGCCACCGCCAATGCGCCCAGCGCCCCGCCGGCCGCCAGCATCTGCCGGCGACCGAGGCGGCCGGCGCGGAACAGCTCCCTGCAATCCTGTGCGAACCTCTCGGCACTCATGGTCAACCTCCCCTGAGGTCTGGCGGCCCCCGCCTGCGTGCCGCGTTCCGCCCCGGGAGCCTTGCGGGCGGACGCGCCGGTGGTTGCGTGCCGGCTAGTCCTCGGCGACCGCCACGGTCGCGTCGGGATCCCAGCCCAGCCACACCTCCATGCCGTTGCGCGGCTCCACCTGCATGCGCCAGGCGGGGCAGGAGACGCCCATCGTGCCCAGCGCGCCGGCATCCGCGCGGAAGTGGAAATTGCTGCCGAAGTAGTTCCAGCTCGTGATGCGGGCCTGCACCGCGTTGACGGCGCCGTTGCGCGCGCCGGGACTGACCGCGATCTTCTCGGGCCGCATGGACAGCACGATCTCGGCGCCGGGCGCGCCGGCCGCGCCCGCGTGCTCGAACGCCCGGCCGCCCACCTCGTAGGCGACGCGGCCGCCGGACGCGCCCTTGACCGTGCCGCGGATGAAGTTGCTCTCGCCCAGGAAGCCCGCGACGAAGCGCGTGGCCGGGCGCTCGTACAGCTCCACCGGGCTGCCCGCCTGCACGATCCGGCCGTCGCGCACGATGGCGATGCGGTCGGACATGGAGAGCGCCTCCTCCTGGTCGTGCGTGACGTAGAGGAAGGTGGTGCGCACGCGCTCGTGCAGCTGCTTCAGCTCGATCTGCACCTCCTGGCGGAGCTTGCGGTCGAGCGCGCCCAGCGGCTCGTCCAGCAGCAGCACGCCGGGATTGAAGACGAGGGCGCGGGCCAGGGCGACGCGCTGCTGCTGGCCGCCGGAAAGCTGGCGCGGCATGCGCTGGGCCAGGCCGCCGAGCTGCACCAGGTCGAGCGCGCGGGCCACCGCCTGCCGGATCTCGTCGGCCGGGCGGCGGCGCACCTTGAGGGCGAAGGCCACGTTGTCGAACACCGTGAGGTGCGGGAAGAGGGCATAGCCCTGGAAGACCATGCCGAAGTTGCGCCGCTCGGGCGGCAGCCCGGTGATGGCGCGCCCGTCCAGCAGGATGTCGCCCGAGGTGGGCGCCACGAACCCCGCGATCATCATCAGCAGCGTCGTCTTGCCCGAGCCCGACGGCCCCAGCAGGGTCAGGAACTGCCCGCGCGGCACGTCGAGGTCGACCCGGTCCACGGCCGTGACCGGCCCATAGCGCTTGGTGATGGCGCGCAGCCCCAGCCCCGCGCCCGCCGGCGCGACCTGCGATCCGGCGGATGTCGTCTCGCCCGTCATCGAAACCTGAACGCTTGCCCCACTTGTCGACAAGCAATGCACAAGTTGCCACCCGATGTCGATGGCCTGGACAACCCTTGCCGGGGGATTCGTGCCAAGATCGGGCGCCGGGCAGGGGAGGGCGCCATGATCGACGGCTTGGGGCAGGTTCTGGGCCGCGCCGCCGCGCGCTTCGGCGACAGGACGGCGCTGGCGATCGGCGAGCGCACGTTCTCCTTCGCCGAGCTGGACCGCCTGGCCAACCGCATGGCCAACGCCCTGGTCGGGCTGGGCGTCGCGCCCGGCGACCGCGTGACGCTCTACTCGCCGAACTGCTGGGAATGGCTGGTGGCCTACTACGGCGCGCTGAAGGCCGGCGCCGTCATCAACCCGATCAACGTCATGCTGACGCCCGAGGAGGTGAAGTTCGTCACCAACGACTGCGGCGCGAAGGTGCTGCTGGCCGGGGCGGACAAGGGCGAGGCGTTGCTGGCCATCAAGGGCGACACGCCGGTCCGGCACCTGGTCCTGTTCGGGCCGGCGCCCGCGGGCGCCCATGCGCTGGACGACCTGCTGGCCGGCGCGCGCGACGCGTTCGAGCCGGTCGCGGTCGATCCGCTGGCCACCTCGACGATCGGCTACACCTCGGGCACCACGGGCCATCCCAAGGGGGCGATGCTGACCCATCGCGGCGTGCTGCTGAACAGCGCCATGACGGCCAACATGCACGTGCGCACGGCGGCGGACAGCGTGGTGACCGCGCTGCCCTGCGCCCACGTGTACGGCAACGTCGTGATGAACGGGGCCTTCCTGACCGGCATGACGCTGGTGCTGATGCCGCGCTTCGACGCCGAGCAGGCGCTGGGCCTGATCGAGCGCCACCGCGCCACGATGTTCGAGGGCGTGCCCACCATGTTCATGTACATGCTGAACGTGCCGGCGCTGGGCGACTACGACCTTCGGTCGCTCACGCGCTGCACGGTGGGCGGGCAGACCATGCCGGTCGCCAAGATGGAGGAGGTGGAGACGCGCTTCGGCTGCCCGCTGCTGGAGCTGTGGGGCATGACCGAGATCGCCGGGCTGGGCACCACGCACCCGGCCTATGGAATCAACCGCCTGGGCTCCATCGGCATCGCGCTGCCCTACGTGGAATGCCGCATCGCCGACGTGGGCGACGCCGCGAGGACCGTGCCGACGGGCGAGGTGGGCGAGCTGATGGTGCGCGGGCCCATCGTCATGCAGGGCTACTGGGGCAACGCCAGGGCGACGCGCGAGACCATCGAGCCCGACGGCTGGCTGCACTCGGGCGACCTCGCCCGCATGGACGAGCAGGGCTACATCGCGGTGGTGGACCGCAAGAAGGACATGATCATCACCGCCGGCTACAACGTGTACCCGGCCGAGATCGAGCGCGTGGTGGCGGCCCATCCCGCGGTGGCGCTCGTGGCGGTGGGAAGCCAGCCCGACGCGCTGAAGGGCGAGACGGCCAAGGCCTATGTCGTGCTGAAGGCGGGCGCCGCGGCCGACGCGGAATCGGTGCTGGCCCACTGCCGCCGGCACCTGGCGGCCTACAAGGTGCCGCGCGCCGTGCAGTTCGTGCCCGACCTGCCCAAGACCTCCACCGGCAAGATCATGCGGCGCGAGCTGCGCAGGCTGGACGCCTAGCGCTTCGGCTCGGCGAGGCGGCTCCAGGCCTCGGCCACCTCGGCGCCGGTGGCGAACCACACGCCGGGGAAGCCCTGCACCCAGGCGATGAACTCGCGCAGCATGGCCACGCGCGAGGGCCGCCCGGTGAACTGCGGGTGCATCACCAGATCGTACAGCCCGCCCCAGCGGTAGATCTCGCGGAACTCGTCCTTCCACACCGTCAGGATGTGCGCGTTCGTGAAGATGGGGCGGGGCGAGCGCACCGAGAACAGGCCGTAGACCGTGTCGTCCAGGCTCCAGTGCCACGGCAGCTCGACGGGGCCGGGGCGGCCGTCGGCCAGGGTGTGCCGGTAGGGGTTGATGTCGTCCATCATCGAGCTGTCGTAGACGATGCCGCGGTCGGTCAGCATCGTCAGCAGCTCGTCGTTCGTCTCGCCGGCGGGCGAGCGGTAGCCCTTGGGGACGACGCCCACGGTGCGCTTCAGCGCCTCGAGCCCGCGGTCGATGGATTCGCGCGTCCTTTCGGGATGGTCGGGATCGGGCCACTCGTGCAGGTAGCCGTGGTGGCCGACCTCGTGGCCGCCCTTCAGGATCGCCTCGACCCGGCCGGTGTGCCTCTCGGCCGTCCAGCCCGGCACGAAGAAGGTCGCCTTCACGCCGGCGTCCTCCAGCACCTCCAGGATCTTCGGCACGCCGACCTTGGCGCCGTAGGTGCCCTGGCTCAGCGTGCCCGGCCGCCTGGCGTTGCCGGGGTCGCGCGACAGCCACAGGGTCTCGGCGTCGAAGTCGAAGCTGAGCATCACGGCGCAGCGCGCGCCGCCCGGCCAGGCGATGGCGCCGTTGCCGTTCGTATCGGGTTTGCGCTCGGCCATGCCGTTCCTCCCGGGTTCGCGTTGCGGGCCCTAGCCCAGCTCGAAGAATCGTTCCAGCTCGCGGTCGGTCACCAGGCCGCGGAACTCGCGCTCCTGCCAGGCGCGCGTGTCGGCGTAGTGGTCGACGAAGGCGTCGCCGAACAGCTCGCGCGCCGGCCTGGACGCGCGGAAGCGCTCGATCGCCTCGCCGAAGGTCGCGGGGAAGCGGTGCTTCTTCGCGATCCTCGCATCGTAGGCGCTCTCCATCAGGGGCGGGCTCGGCTCCAGCCTGTGCTCGATGCCGTAGAGCCCCGCCGCGGCCAGCGCGCCCACCGAGAAGTAGGGGTTGGCGTCGGCGCCGGGCGTGCGGCACTCGATGCGCTGCGAGGCGGGATCGCCGGGGATCACGCGGATGGCGCAGCTGCGGTTCTCGATGCCCCACACCGAGGAGATCGGCGCGAAGATGCCGGGCACCAGCCGCTTGAACGAGTTGACGTTGGGCGCCAGCATCAGCAGCAGTTCGGGCATCAGGGCCTGCATGCCGCCGACGAAGTGGCGCATGGCGGCGCTCATGCCGTGCTCGCCCTTCGGATCGTGGAACACCGGCTTGCCCTTCCTGTCCCTGAGCGACAGGTGGACGTGGCCGCTGTGGCCGTCGGCCTGGTTCGACCAGCGCGCCATGAAGGTCATCATCAGGTTGCGACGCTGGGCCACGGCCTTGGCGTAGCTCTTGAAGATGGCGGCGTTGTCGGGCACGCGCACGCCGGCGCCATAGCCGATGGTGGCCTCCATGAACCCCGGCCCCATCTCCTCGTGCATGCTGTCGATCGGGATGTCGAGGTCGCGGCAGGCGTCCATGATGGCGTTGTAGAACTCGGCCCACACCGACTGGCGCTGCAGCACGTAGTAGGTCTTGTAGGGCGTGGTCAGGGTGAGGTTCCGGAAGCCCTTCTCGATGACCGAGGTGGGCGATTCGTGGAACAGCGTGAACTCGTACTCGACGCCGAAGTAGGGAACGAGGCCCATGCCCTCGGCCTTGGCCACCATGCGCTTGAAGACGTTGCGCGGGCACAGGGCCGCCGTCTCGTCGGCGTATTCGAGCTGGAAGAAGAGGTTGCGCCCCGGCGGCTCGAAGGGCACCACGCGGCAGCTTTCCGGGATCACCCGCACCAGCGCGTCGTAGTAGCCGCGGCTGGCGTCCGAGATCCTCGCGTTCTCGGCGATCACGTCGTTGTAGTCCAGGCCCAGCGTCACCGCCGGGATGCCCATGCCGCTGTCCAGGGCCGAGAGGAACTTGCGGCGCGACAGGTACTTGCCCCGCAGCATGCCCTGGGTGTCGACCAGGCCCACCGTGACGAACTCGGTGTTCTGCTGCTCGACGATCTTGCGCGCATCCGCCGCCGTGCGCACGTCGCTCGCCTTCATCCCTGGCCCTCCCCCGCCGCGATGCCTTCCTTGACTGTAGCGGATCGAATGGTCTAAGCGACAGACCAATAGCCCGGCCCCGCCCGATGCTTCCGATCAGGAAATCCGCGACCCACGAATTGATCCGCGACCGCCTGAAGCGCGCGATCCACCTTGGGGACTACCTGCCGGGCGACCGCCTGCCCTCCGAGCGCGACATGGCCAGCCAGCTCGAGGTCTCGCGCGTCACGCTGCGCGAGGCGATCAAGACGCTGGAGGAGGAGGGCTATCTCGTGACGCGCCGGGGCGCCACGGGTGGCCTGCGCGTGACCGCCCTGGCCGAGCCCGCCGCGCGCATGCGCCGCAACGTGGGCGCCGACCAGCAGTACCTCGAGGACCTTTGCACCTATCGCCGCACCATCGAGTGCGGCGCCGCGCGCCTGGCCGCGGCGCGCCGGACGCGGGCCGACGTTGCGCGGATCGCCGCCGCCGTGCGGGCCCTGGAGCCCGGCATCGACATGAGCCGCTTCCGCAAGGTGGACACCGACTTCCACCGCGCGGTGGCCGCCGCCTCGCACAACCGGTTCTTCGTGGAGGCCGTCGAGGACGTGCGCCAGACGCTGTTCCTGCTGTTCAGCGGAACCGAGCACGCGGTCATCCTGCCCTCGACCCTGCAGGCGCACACCGACATCCTGGCCGCCATCAAGGACGGCGACGCGGCGCGGGCCGAGGCGGCGATGGCCGCCCATGTCGAGGTCGCCTATCAGGAAATGAGCCGGGACTTCGGGTTTTCCCGGCCCGGTTCGCCGCCGAGGCTGCGTTGACTCCCCCGATCCAAATGGTCTAGCGTCCAAACCATTCGCAAGGACAAGACGGCGCAAAGCCGCGTGGGGAAGCCATCTGGGAGAACGACAGCCATGAACCACAAGCCGACGTCCACCGCGCTGACGCTGCGCGCCGCCAAGGCGTTCAACCGACGCACCCTGCTTGCCCGCAGCGCCGCCGTCGCGGCCGCCGGCCTGGGGGCCAACGCCTTCCCCTACATCCGCAACGCCGAGGCCGCCACGCTGGAGCTGCGCGTGCTGATGTGGGCGAACTACAACGTCGAGTCCACGGTCGCCGCCTTCGAGCAGCAGTACGGCGTGCGCTTCGCGCCGACCTACTTCGACGGCAATTCCGAGGCCTTCAACAAGATGAAGGCCGGCGGCACCCAGGACTTCGACCTGGTCCAGGCGGACGGCCACTGGCCGCGCACCTACCACAAGCAGGGCCTGACGCAGTCGATCGACAACTCGAAGGTCCCCAACCTGGCCAACGCCTATCCGGCCTGCGTGCCCCCCATCTACCCGTTGAACGTGGTGGAGGGCGGCACGGACGTGGTGGCGGTGCCCAACTGCTGGGGCGGCTATGGCGTGACGATCAACCCGACCCACGTCGACCCGGTGGACGCCGAGTCGATCGAGGTGCTCTACAACGAGAAGTATTCCGGCCACATCATCACCAGCAACCGGTTCGAGGAGAACATCGCCGAGACCGGCATCCTGGTGGCCGACCGCATGGGCACCAAGACGGCGCCCCGGCCCGACGGCAAGCCCTTCAACCCCTATGTCCTGACGGACGAGGAGCTGGAGGAGGTCAAGAAGTGGCTGATCAAGCAGAAGGGCCTGCTGCTGACCCGCTACGTCGAGTACGACATGGTCGACCGCCTGATGCTGTCGGGCCAGGCCTGGATGTCGCCCGAGTGGGGCATCACGTTCCGCCGCCTGCTGGCCATGCACCGCAACAACGAGCTGGACTGGAAGGCGCAGTACGTGCTGGTGCCCAAGGAGGGCGGGCTGGGCTGGATCGACAACTGGATGATCAGCTCGGGCGTGCAGGACGCTGAGAAGCTGGAGATCTGCTACGCCTGGATCAACAACTTCCTGAGCGACGAGAACATGCTGAAGGTGCTGCGCGAGGAGGGCACCGCCTCGATCATCGACATCCGCAAGCACCTGACGGAGATCGAGATCGAGGACTTCCTGCTCAACCAGACCGACAAGCTCGCCGGCCTCTACATGTTCGACCAGCCGTCCTCTCCCGAGAAGTGGGAGCGCGTCTGGTCCGAAGTCGAGGCCGCCTAGCCGGCATCGCGCGTCAGGGCGGCGCCGGGCCCCAGCGGCCCGGCGCCGTTCGCCTTCCAGGGTCCCAAGTTCCGCGGGTCGCCATGGCCAACGCAGGCAACGTAGCGGTAGGAATCTACGACGCCACCAAGCGCTTCGGGCGCACGACCGCCGTCCACAGGGCCAACCTCGAGATCCGGCAGGGCGAGTTCTTCTCGCTGCTGGGCCCCAGCGGCTCGGGCAAGACGACGCTTCTGCGCATCATCGCGGGCCTCGAGGATCCCGACGAGGGCCGGGTCGTGATCGACGGCCGCGAGGTGACCGGCCTGCCGCCCTACGTGCGCAAGGTCGGCATGGTGTTCCAGGACTTCCTGCTGTTCCCGCACATGACGGTGGGCGAGAACATCCAGTTCCCGCTGAGGATGCAGGGCGCCTCCAAGGCCGAGCGCGACGAGCGGCTGGCCTGGATCGCCAAGCTGCTGCACATCGACGGGTTCGAGGAGCGCTATCCCCACCAGCTTTCCGGCGGCCAGCAGCAGCGCGTGGCGCTGGCCCGCGGGCTGATCTCGCGGCCCGCCCTGCTGCTGCTGGACGAGCCGCTGGCAAACCTCGACCGCGAGCTGCGCAAGGAGATGGAGGTCGAGGTCCGCCGCTATCAGCGCGAGCTGGGGATCCCCTTCATCTACGTCACGCACAACCAGGAGGAGGCGCTGACCATGAGCGACCGCATCGCCGTGATGCGGAACGGCTCGTTCGAGCAGGTCGCGCCCAAGGTCGAGGTCTACAGCGATCCGGCCACCGCCTTCGTCGCCAGCTTCGTGGGCCACGCCAACCGCATGCGCGGCAGGGTGTCGGCGGTGGAGGGCGGCCGCGCCCGCCTGGACTGGAACGGCGTGCAGCTGGCCATCCCCGCGGTGGCGGGCCTCGCCGCGGGCGGCGCGGCGGACTATTTCGTGAAGTGCGAGCATCTGCGCGTCGCCGCCGGGTCCGAGGCGGCGACGGCCGGGCACAACCGGCTGGACGGCACGCTGCGCGACGTCATCTTCAAGGGCCAGATCGCCGACTACATCGTGGTGCTGGCCAACGGGGCCGAGATCGTGGTGTCGGAGGCCGCCGGCCTGCCGCGCGTCAAGGCGGGCGACGCGGTGGCCGTGACCTGGGCCCCCGAGGCCGGCCGCGGGTTCGCCGCCGAGGGCTAGGGGCGTGGTCTCGATCCAGCGCATCCTGCACCGGCCCGAGACGCGCTTCATGCTGCTCGGCCTGCCGGCCGTGCTGTTCGTGATCGTGTTCCTGCTGCTGCCCATCGTCTCGGTGATCGTGTTCAGCTTCTGGCGCACCGAGAGCTACGAGATCTACGCCGACTGGAACCTCGACAACTACCGCACGGTCCTGTTCGAGGGCACCTACCTGACGTTCCTGTGGCGCTCGATCGTCACGGCCGTCATCGTGACCGGGGCCTGCCTGCTCTACGCCTGGCCCGTCGCCTACTTCATCGCCAAGTACGGCGGGCGCTATCGCCTGCTGCTGGTGCTGGCGCTGGCCGCGCCCTTCTTCACGGGCGCCGTGCTGCGGCTGGCCGCGCTGCAGGCGATCATGGGGCCCATCGGCGTCATCAACATGGCGCTGGGCCTGATCGGGCTGCCGCCCATCGAATTCCTGATGTTCAACCGCATCGCGTCCGGCATCGGCATCGCCTACCTGTACCTGCCGTTCATGGTGACGGCGATCTACCTGTCGCTGCTCAACTTCAACTTCCAGCTGCTGAACGTGGCCAAGGTCAACGGCGCGCGGCCGTGGCGCGCCTTCCTGACGGTGACCTGGCCGCTGAACTGGATCGGCACCGCCATCGGGATCACGCTGGTGTTCATCCCGTGCCTGGCCGAATCGATCACCCCCACGTTCCTGGGCGGGCCCAGCGGCAAGCTCTACGGCTCGGTGCTGGGCCTGCAGTTCGACCAGACCGGCACGTGGGCGCTTGGCTCGGCGATGGGGGTCATCCTGTTCGCCGTCTGCTGCGTCGTCATCGGCATCATGTGGCTGACGATCAACCTGAAGCGCAGCGGCTTCACCGGGGCGGGGCGCTGAGCATGGCCCGATTCCGCCTGGACCGCGCCGCCACGCCCCTCGTGCTGGGCGTCATGCTGGCGCTGCTCTATGTCTTCCTGTTCGCGCCGGTGGCCTACCTCGTCTACACCTCGTTCGCGCGCGACACGGTGTGGCCCTTCCCCTGGCGGCCGACGCTGGCCGCCTACGAGAACCTGGCCCACCTGCGCGCGTACCAGGAGGCGCTGTGGAACAGCCTGGGCATCGCGCTGGGCACCGCCGTGCTCTCGATGACCCTCTCGGCGATGGGCAGCATCGCGGTGCTGAAGTACCGGCACCGCTGGCGCGGCTGGTTCTCCATCATCATCGTCAGCCCGATGTTCGTGGCCGAGCTGCTGATCGGCATCTCCACCCTGATCTTCAACCGCAAGGTGCTGGGCCTGCCGGGCAACGTGCCCTCGGCCATCATCGCCAATGCGGTGCACGGCATGGCCTTCGGCTTCCTCATCATGCTGGCCCAGCTGGTGCGCTACGACTGGCGGCTGGACGACGCGGCGATGGTGTTCGGGGCCAACCCGTGGCGCACCTTCTGGCATGTCACCGCGCCGAACATCTGGCCCGCCATGCTGGGCGCCTTCGTCATCACCTTCCTGCTGGCCTTCAACAACCTGGAGATCAGCTTCTACAACCTGGGGGCGGTGCCCACGCTGCCGTCGCTGGCCTGGGGCTCGCTGCGCTACGGCCTGGAGGCCGAGCTGTTCGCGCTGGCGGCGCTGGTGAACGGCGTCGTCTTCCTGTCCTTCGTCGTCATCTACACGCTGATCCGCCTGGGCATCGTGCGGTTCGGCTATCGCGGCCTGTAGGGGCCGCTCCAACCAGTCCGGGAGCATCGACCATGGGTTTCGCGGGCAAGGCAGCCGTCGTCGCGGGCGCGGGCGGGGGCATGGGCCTCAACATCGCCAACGACCTGATCGCGGAGGGCGCGCACGTCGCCCTGCTCGACGTGAAGCCGAAGCCGGCCGACATCCGCGGCGGCCCCGGCAGAAGCCAGTACCACCAGGGCGACGTCACCGACGAGGCCTTCGTGAAGAAGGCGATCGACGCGGCGGCCGCGGCCTTCGGCCGGCTGGACTACCTGGTGAACGCCACCGGCGTGCTGTGGTTCGACCGCGACAGGTCGCTGGTCGAGATGGACATGGACGTGTGGGACCGCGTGCTGGCGATCAACCTCAAGTCCTTCGCCCTGACCGCGCGCCACGCCATCCCGCACATGAAGAAGGCGGGCGGCGGCGCGATGGTCCACTTCTCGTCCGTGCAGGCGCTGCGCGGCGACGACAAGGCGCAGGACGCCTACGGCGCCTCGAAGGGGGCGGTCATCTCGCTGTCGAAGTCGATCGCCATCCAGTTCGCCAAGGACGGCATCCGCTCCAACTCGATCCTGCCGGGCGCCACCATGTCGCCCATGCAGGCGCGCTGGGACGGCAAGGTGGAGCTGCAGAAGCAGATCGCCGCGCACATCCCGGTGGGCCGCATCGGCACGACGCAGGACCAGGCCAACGCCTGCCTGTTCCTGCTGTCCGACAAGGCCTCGTTCATCACGGGGACCGAGCTGATCGTCGACGGCGGCACCACGGCGCTGCCCTAGGCCGCGGTTCATGGCCGACCTTCCCCGCGCCGATTGGGCGTTCCCCACGGCCATCCGCTTCGGGGCGGGGCGCATCGCCGAGCTGCCGGCGGTGTGCAGGGGCCTCGGCATGCGCCGGCCGCTGCTGGTCACGGACAGGGGCCTCGCCGCCAACCCGATGATCGCCGCGGCCATCGCCCAGAACGCGGCGGCCGGGCTGCCCACCGGCCTGTTCTGCGGGGTGCGGCCCAACCCCGTCACCGGCGACGTGACGGACGGGCTGGCCGCCTACCGCGCGGGCGGGCACGACGGCGTGATCGCCTTCGGCGGCGGCAGCAGCCTGGACAGCGGCAAGGCGATCGCCTTCATGGTGCCGCAGCGGGAACCCGTCGAGGCCCTGACCGTGGCGAGCTTCCAGGAGTTCCAGGCGGTGCAGGGCAAGATCGTCACCGACGGGCTGCCGCCGGTGGTGAGCGTGCCCACGACCGCCGGCACCGGCTCCGAGATCGGGCGCGCGGCGGCCATCATCGACGAGGCAAGCCAGACCAAGAAGGGCCTGTTCCACCAGCGCATGATGCCGGCGGTGTGCATCGCCGACCCGGCGCTGACCGCGGGCCTGCCGCCGGCCGTGACGGCCGCCACCGGCATCGACGCCTTCACCCACAGCCTGGAGGCGTACTACTGCCCGTTCTATCACCCCGTCGCCGAGGGCTCTGCGCTGCGCGGCATGGCGCTGGTCAAGGACTGGCTGGTGCGGGCCTGCCGCGACGGCGCCGACCTCGAGGCGCGCAGCCACATGATGACGGCGTCGCTGGCCGGGGCCACCGCCTTCCAGAAGGGGGTGGGCGCCATCCACTCCCTCAGCCACCCGCTGTCCTCGGTGCTGGGCGTCCACCACGGCCTGGCCAACGCCGTGCTGATGCCCTACGTGGTGGCCTTCAACCGCCCCGCCATCGAGGACAAGCTGGCGGCGCTGGCGCGCTACCTGAACCTGCGGGAAGCCACGGGCCGCGGCTTCGTCGCCTGGCTGCTGGAGCTGCGCGCCGCCGTCGGCATCCCGCACAGGCTGGGTGCGCTGGGCGTGGACGAGGCCCGCGTGCCCGCCCTGGCGGCGATGGCCGAGCGCGACGTGACCGCGAGCGAGAACCCGGTGCCCTTCACCGCCAAGGACGCCGAGCGGCTGTACCGCGCGGCCCTGCAGGGCGAGGTCGCCGCCTGAGGCGCGGTCGGCGGCATCCGCACACCGCCGGTTGAACGGCCACGCGGATGGTGTAAACCCCTCGGTGCGCAGGGGCGCGCCGCCGAGGGGCCGATGCGAATCCGCAAGATCCTGGTCGCCAACCGGAGCGAGATCGCCATCCGCGTGATGCGGGCCGCCACCGAGCTCGGCATCCGCACCGTCGCGATCTTCAGCCACGACGATCGCGTCCATCTCCACCGCTACAAGGCCGACGAGTCGTATCCGGTCGGCCGGGGCACCACGCCGGTCGGCGCCTACCTGGCCATCGACGAAATCGTCGAGGTCGCGCTCGACGCCCGCGTCGACGCCATCCATCCCGGCTACGGCTTCCTGTCCGAGCGCGCCGACTTCGCCCGCGCGTGCATCGACGCCGGCCTGGTGTTCGTCGGTCCGCCGCCCGCCGTGCTCGAGGCCCTCGGCGACAAGACCGCCGCGCGCGCGGAGCTCCAGAACGTCGTCAAGGAGCAGCCCGACTTCAAGCTCGCCGCCCTCGACCTCGACCGGTTGATGCAGTAGAGACTCGAGGCCGTCGAGGGCCGACGAGGGGCGTCAAGGCCGTCAAAGCCGTCGGAGCCGTCGGAGCCGTC
>Ga0073934_10005962_pt1 | contig 18242 bp, 15 predicted proteins | sample LarsenN4metaG_FD_76834 | JGI IMG/M metagenome (GOLD analysis project Ga0073934, IMG submission 76834) | Hot spring sediment bacterial and archeal communities from British Columbia, Canada, to study Microbial Dark Matter (Phase II) - Larsen... ... | reverse complement strand
CGATGAGCTACCTGCCCGCCGCCGACTGCTACGACACCATGCGGTACCGCCGCACCGGCCGGAGCGGCCTCCTCCTGCCCGAGATCTCGCTCGGCCTGTGGCACAACTTCGGCCACGACCGTCCGTTCGAGACGGGCCGCGCGATCGTGCGCCGAGCGTTCGACCTCGGGATCACGCAGTTCGACCTCGCGAACAAATACGGCCCGCCCTACGGCTCGGCGGAGGAGAACTTCGGCCGGCTCCTCGCCACCGATCTCCGCCCGTACCGCGACGAGCTCGTGATCTCGACGAAGGCCGGCTACGACATGTGGCCGGGGCCGTACGGGGAGTGGGGGTCGCGCAAGTACCTGCTCGCGAGCCTCGACCAGAGCCTCCGCCGCCTGGGGCTCGAGTACGTCGACGTCTTCTACTCGCACCGCTTCGACCCAGAGACGCCGCTCAAGGAGACCATGGGCGCGCTCGACGCGGCGGTACGCGCGGGCAAGGCGCTCTACGCCGGCATCTCGTCCTACTCGGCCGAGAAGACGCGCGAGGCGGCGGCGATCCTCCGCGACCTCGGCACCCCGCTCCTCATCCACCAGCCCTCCTACTCCATGCTCAACCGCTGGATCGAGCCCGACCTCCTCGACGCGGTCGGCGAGCTCGGCGTCGGCTGCATCGTCTTCTCCCCGCTCGCCCAGGGAATGCTCACGGACCGCTACCTCGCCGGCATCCCCGAGGGGTCGCGCGCCGACCGGCCCTACTCGCTGTCGACCGACCTCCTCGCCGACGGGACGCTGGCGAAGATCCGCGCGCTGAACGAGATCGCCCGACGGCGTGGGCAGACGCTCGCGCAGATGGCGATCGCCTGGACGCTCCGCGACGAGCGTGTCACCTCCGCGCTGATCGGCGCCTCGAGCGTCGAGCAGCTCGAGCAGAACGTCGCCGCGGTCGACCGCCTCGGCTTCACGGCCGAGGAGCTCGAGGAGATCGACCGCTACGCGACCGAGAGCGGGGTCAACATCTGGGCCCGCTCGAGCGAGAACTGAGCGGTGGTGACATCCGGCACGCGGTGTGCGAGAGTGCCGCCGGAAAACCTCGAGGGGAGGAGAGGATGATGAAGCGTCTCGTCGTCCTGGCGGCCGTCGCTCTGCTCGTGCCGGTCTCGATCGCGGGCGCCGTCGACACCGAGGTGGTCGTCGACTACGACCCAGCGCTCGGCGAGCTGCCCGAGGGGGTCGCCGTCGACAAACGCGGCGACGTCTTCGTCAGCATCGCGCCGCTCGGGCAGGTCCGGAAGATCGGCCGCGACGGCTCCGAGTCGCTGCTGGCGCAGGTCGTGCCGCCGTTCTCGGGCAACGGTGTTCTCGGACTTGCCGTGGACGCGCCGGGGAACGTCTATGCGACTGCGGCGACGCTCGACCCGGCGACCTCGGGCGTCTACAAGATCGCGCGCGACGGGTCGTTCGTGCGGCTGCCGGGCACGGGGGCGATCGTCTTCCCGAACGGCGTCACGTTGGACAAGGAAGGCCACGTGTACGTCACGGATACGGTCCTCGGGGCCGTGTGGCGGGTTCCCGCCCGGGGAGGGTCGGCCGAGCTCTGGTTCTCCTCGCCGCTCCTCGAGGGCAGCGGCATCTTCGGCTTCGGCTTCCCGCTGGGCGCGAACGGGATCGCGTACCGCCAGAACGAGATCGTCGTCTCGAACACCGAAGGCGCGCGGCTCGTGCGGATCGAGATCGAGCCCGACGGAAGCGCGGGCGCCGCCTCCGTGCTCGCGGAGGGCGTCCCGCTCCTCGCCGCGGACGGGATCGCGTTCGACGTGCACGGGAACGTCTGGGTCGCGGTCATCGCGCAGAGCACGATCGTGCGCGTGTCCCCGAGCGGCGCCATGGAGACGGTCGCGACCGCGGCGGACGGGCTCGACTGGGCGTCGAGCGTCGCCTTCGGCAAGAACGGCGACCTCTGGGTCGTGAGCTTCGCGATCGGGCCGCCGGGCGGACCGGGGCCGGCGCTGCTTCGCCTGGGCGTCGGCGTGAAGGGGCAGCCGGTGCCGTGACGTATGTCTAACGCATAGTAGCGTAACGCAGATTAGCGTAGCAACTGCTACGCTGCGCCGGAATGGCGACGAACCCGTTCCGATACGGCGCGCTCGCCCTCGACGAGGCGTTCACCGACCGCGAGGCCGAGGTCGCCGAGCTCCTGACCGACGTCCTGAACGGCCAGGACGTCGTCCTCTTCGCCCCGCGCCGGTACGGGAAGTCCTCGCTCGTCTGGAAGGTGTCGCAGGAGGCGATCGCCCGTGGCGTGCTCGTCGCCCACGTCAACCTCATGACCACGCCGACGAAGGAGCGGCTGGCGGAGAAGCTCGCGGAGACGATCCACGACGACCTCGCCTCGACGCTCTTCCGCGCGCGCGAGCGGCTGCGCGTCTTCGCGGGGCTCCGGATCACGCCGGTCGTGACCGTCGACCCGACGAGCGGGAAGCTCGGGTTCACGTTCGACGCGGGGCGACAGCCGCAGGACCTGGAGGCCACGCTCGAGCGGCTGCTCGAGCTCCCCGGCCGGCTCGCCGCCGAGCGCGGGCGCACCGTCGCGCTCGTCCTCGACGAGTTCCAGGAGGTCGTCGACGTCGACCCCGAGCTGCCGAAGCTCATGCGCTCGGTCTTCGAGACGCAGCCGGGCGTCGCGCACGTGTACCTCGGCAGCAAGCGGCACATGCTCGCGCGCCTCTTCGACGACGAGAACGAGCCCTTCTGGCGCAGCGCGAAGCAGATGGAGCTGGGCGTGATCCCGCCGCCGCTCTTCCGCGGCTACATCGAGGCGCAGTTCGAGCGGACGGGCCGGCGCATCGAGCCGGAGATCGTGGATCGCGTGCTCGACGCGACGCACGGCCACCCGTACGCGACGCAGGAGCTCTGCTACTTCCTCTGGGGCGAGACGCCCGAGGGCGCAGCGGCCGGCGGGGCGCAGTACGACGCCGCGCTCGAGAAGCTCCTCCGCGCCGAGCACGCCCACTTCGGGCTCGTCTGGGAGAAGGCCGCCCGCGCGCAGCGGCTCGTCCTGCACGCGCTCGCCCGGGAGCCGGGGCGCCCGCTTGCCGGCGCGTACCGCCGGCGGCACGGCCTCCCCGGCCCCTCGAGCGTCCAGCGCGCGCTCGAGGCGCTCACCAGGGAGGAGCTCGTCGCGCGCGACCCGAGCGGCGAGTACCGCATCGCCGAGCCCTTCCTCGCCGAGTGGCTGCTGCGCGAGGAGCGGTAGCGGATGTCGTTTTGCGTCTCGGCGCGGCGGGAATAAGGTGGGAGCGATGGGCGGTCGCGACTCGTACCGGACTTTCGAGGTGCGCTCGGGGCGCAAGGTCGTCTCGGTGCAGGAGGCGACCACGCCGCACGAGGCCCTGATCTCCTTCCTGCGAGCCCGCGGCTGTCGCGACTCGGAGATGCAGAAGATGGGGCGGGACACGATCGCCTGGCGCGGCTCGGTCTACCGCGCGGTGCCTCGGTAGCCTCCGCGATCAGCCGACCGCGTAGCGCGCGAAGAGGTGGCCGCCGTGGCGGCGGAGGCTGAGCGGGCTGAGCCGCAAGAGAGGGACGAGGTCGGCCTGCTCGACGAGCCGGAGGCGGCTTCCCGGCCCCGCGTCGCCGGCGAGCTGCGGGGAGACGGTGAGGAAGAGCTCGTCCACGACGCCTGCGCGGAGGAGGCTTCCGAAAACGTGCGGGCCGGCCTCGGACAGGATGCGCTCGTGCCCGCGCTCGTGGAGCGCGTTTCGGAGCACGCTTCCGTCGATCTGCGTGCCCTCGCCGAGCGGGACGAGCGTGGAGGCCGGCGGGAGCAGCGGCCGCAGCCGCTTCGCGCCCCGCTCGCTGGTGAGCACGACCACGCCCGACGCGAGCAGGGGATGGGCGGGGTCGATCTGGCCGCGTCCCGTCACCACCGCGACCTCGGGGCGCTCGGGACGTCCGAGCCGCCGGCGCAATTCGGCGAACGCTTCCGCTCCCGGCGGGTACACCTTCTCCGGGAGCCACGTCCCTCGCGGCGAGGCGCGGAGCACGCCCGCTCCGATGAGGATCACGTCGGCGAGGGCGCGCAGGACGCCCATCAGGAAGCGGTCGGCCTCGCTGCCTCCCGCGATCGTCTCGTTCGAGCTCGGGAGCGAGGGGATGGCGACGACGCCGTCGACCGTCGAGACGAAGTTCGCGTACAGGCGCGGCCCCGAGAAGCCGAGGTCGCCGCCGTATACGCGCCGGAGCTCGTCCGGGAGCCCGGCTCCGGATAGGCCGGCCTCCTCGAACAGCACCTCGAACGGCTCCAGCACGTCAGTCCGCCGCGACGCCCACCGCGACGCCCGGGACCTCCAGCCGGCCGTCCACGAAGTAGGGGGCGAAGGCGGCGGCGAGCTCCTCCCGCATGTCCGCGCGCTCGGCCTCGGACGCCGTCTCCCAGGCGCGGGCGAAGAGGCCGCCCGTCTCGCGCGAAGCGGCGATGTAGTCGTCGATGTCCTCCCGGACGAACCGGACGGGAAGATCCTCGATCCGGCGCGCGGAGAAGCCGGCGGCGTGGAGCAGCTCTCCGATCCGCTCGTCGCTCGCCATCGTGAACATGCCCGGCGCGCCCGGCTCGGGCGGCGGCACGAGCCCGCGCCGGACGAACATCCGGCCCGCCACGGCGACCCAGGGATTGCGCGCGGCCTCCCGCCAGACGGCGAAGACGAGTCGACCGCCGCGACGGAGCACGCGCCGGGTCTCCACGAGCGCCCGGCCCGGATCGACCATGAGCATGTAGCCGAAACGGCAGATGACGCCGTCCACCGACGCGTCCGGGAGGTCCAGGCTCTCCGCGTCCAGGACGCGGTGCTCGACGTTCCTTAGGCCGAGCTCGGCCGCCCGCCGCCGACCCACCTCGACCATGGCCGGGCTCCGGTCGCTGGAGATCACGCGGCCTTCCTCGCCGACGAGCGCGGCGGCCCCGAAACCCGTCTCGCCGGGGCCTGCGGCGAGCTCGAGCACGGTGTCGCCGGGCCGGGGCGCGAGCTCCCGGAGCAGCCACTCGCGCACCGGCGCGGACGAGCTCTCGACCCGCTCGCGGGCCTGCTCCCAGCCCGCGGCCATCGCCTCCCAGGCCTCGTAGCTCTGCCGGCGTAGCTCCTCGCGATCCATCGCGTCCGAAACTACCGACCGCGACGGCCTTTCGGCGCGGCTCGGTCTACACCAGCTCCGCGGGCGTGGCAGAACGCTCCCGGCCGATCCAGCAGCGGATCGCGAGCGGATGGTCGGCGAGCAGGTGGAAGAGGAGGAGGTCGAGCAGGAAGAGGCGCGGCAGCCACTCGAACGCGAAGAGGACGAGCTCGTTCCCGGTCATCGCTCGTCCCATTGTGGCTCGTCCCAGAGGTCGACGAGCGTTACGCCGCGCTCGCTCGCCCACGCCGAGAGCGCCTCGTCGGCTCTCCCCCCGCTCGGGTCGCTCGGGGCCTTGACGGCCCGAAGCGCGTCGTCGCTGCCTGCGGCCGGGAGGAGCCAGCCGAAGGCCGCCGCGGGGACCGCCTCGCGAGCGTCGGCCGTGGCCTCGAGCTCGCGGTAGACGTCCATGAACCAGTAGTCCGCGTCGTCGCCCGCTCGAAGCTCGGGGCTGACGCGCAGCCCCTCGTAGGCGTAGAGGAAGAGGTGCCGCGGACGCACGTCGCTCGGCAGCGTCCCGACCTGCTCCAGGACCGTCCGCTGCATCTCCACGCACGGCGGGCACGGGCACGCGCAGCTTCCCGCGTGCTCGAGCGGGTGCTCGCGGCCGTACGCCAGGCAGGACACGAGCTCGCCGGTCGCGAGGACGAAGGGGCTCATCGGTCTCTCGTCACGCGCCGGCCGGCGCCTTCTTACAGCAGCCGTGCCCCGGCCCGGCCTGTCGATCGTCGCTGAGGGTCAGGCGGCATTCTCGGCTTCGCGCTCTGCGCGCACCTGCGCGATCCAGTAGCCGATGCCCCGGTCGTTCGGATCCTTGGCCGCCATCTCGACCTCGATGCGCTCGAGCCGGTGCTTCAGCATCCTGTCGATCGCCTCCGAGCGTATCTCCTGTTCCTCGCGCTCTTCAGGCGTCAAGGGTCTCTTCGCTCTAGGAACGAAGGTTCCCGCTTCGCGCTCGGCCTTGACCTGCGCGATCCAGTACCCGAGCCCGCGGTAGTTCGGGTCCTTTGCGAGTAGCTCGGCTTCGATGCGCTCGAGTCGGGCGCGCAACATCCGGTCCGTCGCCTCGGACCGGATCTCCCAGGCTTCGCGCTCCTCAGGCGCGAACAGCTTCCGTCTCTTCCGCTTCATTCACGTCTCTCGATCACGCGCGCGCCTACGGGAGGTTGCCTTCGCGGTCGGGGAGGGGGACCAGCGCAATCGACTCATCGCGCGCCGTTGCCGCAACTGCTGGATCCGCGGTGGCCACCGCGACGCCGCGCCTCTCTCCCATGACGAGGAGGAAGCAATCGGCGATCGACAGAGAACGGTCGGACCGTCGGTAGTGCTGAGATCTCAAGCGTGCGGCGGCCCACGCGTCGGTGGCGCTCGGTGCGTCGATGTCGATCACGTCCACCAGGAGCGGGTCGAGACGCGCACGGAGCTCCTCCTCCTCGACGCCGTAGACGCGCTCGAGCACATCGAGCGACTCCGCGAAGTTCACGCTCGACATCACGCACTCGCGCCGCAGAATCGCTTCGACGTCAGGACGCGCAGGCTCGTCAGCGAAGAAGGCGACAAGCGCATACGCATCGAGTGCGGTCATGTGCGGCGCTCGCGGCGCTCGATCGCGGCCTCCTCGTCCTCGCGCGCTCTCGCGCGGATCTCGTCGCTGGGCGGGACCCGTCCCTTGAGGAACCCGGCCGCCGCCGCGATGGGATCGTCCGGGATCGGGCGAAGGACGACGCTGTCACCGCGATCCTCGATCGACACGCTCGCCGTGGCCCAGCGACGGCGGATGCGCGCAGGAAGCGAAAGCTGGCCTGCGCTTGTGATTCGAGCCCTCTCCATGTATTCGACGATTTTACATTGTGAAACGAAGATCGGCAATGTGCCAGATTCGGACCTGCCTCGTAAGATCGGGCCGTGTCCGAGACGACTGTCTCCTCGATGCACGATGCGAGGGACGCCGAGGACACACGACTCCTCGAGGCCGGCGAGAAGGGCCTCCTCGTCCGCGGCTACTACGGGGTCATCATCGACCGCTGCCGGCTCAAGGTGCGCGACCCCGAGCGCGCGCTCGACGTCGCCCACGAGGTCGTCGTCCGGCTCATGTCCGAGCTCGCGCGCGGCCGCCGCTACCGCGTCCCCTTCCGCGTGGTCGTGCACAAGGTGATCGAGTGGAAGGTCAAGGAGCACTTCCAGTCGCTGCGCTACGACGAGGAGCTCGACGAGTGGCTGCGGCGTGCCTCCGCCGACTCGGACGAGCCGCTCGAGGGGGACGACGGCTTCCGGGCGCTGCTCGACGGCCTGACCGAGCTCGAGCAGGCGGTGCTGCGCCTGCGCTACGACGAGGATCTCGACTTCGGCGAGATCGCGCGGCGGCTCGGCAAGGAGCCGAACGCGGTGCACCAGATCCACTTCCGGGCTCTCAGGAAGCTGAGAGGGCGCGCGGCGTGAGCGAGGGCAGCGTGGAAGCGCTCTTCGACGAGTTCGCGGTCGCGTACCGGCGCGGCGAGCGGCCGGACGTGGCGTCGTTTCTCGCGCGCGCTCCCGAGGGGGCCGAGCGCGACGGCCTCGCTGAGCTGATCGACCGCTTCCTGGCCGCCGCGCCGGCGCGTGAGCCCTCCGAGGAGGAGGTCGTGCTCATGCAGGCGCGGCTGCAGCAGGAGCCACCCCTGCTGGTCCTTCGCCTGCGGCGCGCCCTCGGGCGCGACGCGGTCGTCGACGCGCTCGTCTCGCGCCTCGGCCTCGACCCCGCGAAGCGGGAGAAGGTCAAGCGCTACTTCTCCGATCTCGAGGTCGGCGTCTTGGACCCCAGGCCCGTCGACCGGAGCGTGTGGGACGCGCTGTCAGATCTCCTGCGCGCGAACGTCCGAGATCTGGCCGGCCTGCGGGTCGCGCCGCCGGCCGCGGAGCCCGCGTATCGCCGCTTCGACGAGGGCTTCGTCCTCGAGCGGCGAGCCGAAGCGCCGGTCCCGCTGGACGAAGGGCCAGACGAGGTGGACAGGCTCTTTACAGGCACGGCCTGACGCGAAAGGATGCGCATGTTCGTGGCGACATACGAGGAACCGCGCGCGCACGCCGTCCGCGAGCGCTACCTCGAGACGTTCGGGGGAGAGGGACTGCCGGTCCCGGTCGAGGCGATCGCGGAGGACCTGCTCGGCCTGCGCATCGAGCGCTCGTGGGAGATCGACTGCTCGGGCATGCTCCTGCCCGCTGAGCGCCGGATCGTGCTGAACGCGGCCGAGGCCGCGATCGGCCGCGACACGCCCCCGCTCCGCCGCTTCCGCTTCACGATCGCGCACGAGATCGGCCACTGGGTGTGCCACTGCCTCGAGGGCCGCGCGCCGGTGCAGGAGGCGGCCTACTGCCGCCCCGTCGACCTGAGCGAGGCGGCTGATCGTGCGCTCGAGCGCGAGGCGAACGTGTTCGCCGCGGAGCTCCTCATGCCCGAGCCGGCGGTGCGCGAGGCGTGGGAGGAGCTCGGCGATGTGGCCGCCTGCGCCCGCCGGTTCGACGTTTCCCCGACCGCCATGCACTGGCGCGTGCATTCCTTTGGACTCGCTGAGCCGCCAACCGCATGAATGACGCACGCTGGCTCGACGAGGTCTTCGAGGACTTTCTGCTCGACTATCGAGACGCGCCCGTGACGCTCTGGTCCGAGGCTGACGTTGCGTTTCGTCTGGCGACATGCCTCGCGAAGCGGTTCCCCGGGCGCGTTCACATGGAGTTCCCGATAGCTCAGTGGACGAGGGCGGACGTTGACAAGACGGTCGACAAGCGGCAGTTCGTGGACGTCGTCGTCACCGGCGAGGGATTGGCCGGCGACGACAACATCTGGAGCGAGCTTCCGACGCACACGCACCTCCTCTTTGCAGAGGTCAAGTGGCTGCCGCGCGGAAGCGGCACCCGCTGGCGGTTCGATCACATCCGGAAGATCGAGGCGGTCAATCGCGACGCCCAGCGGCTCGCGCGGCATCTGCAGCTGAGTCGCTGTCTTCACGCGGTGGTGCTCGTGGCCGATCACGAAGGTCTCTTTGCATCGGAGTACCAGTCGCTCAGCTGGCCGACCCAAGTCAAGCTGTGGATCGCGCGCCCGACGCGAGCTGAAGAGCTTCCAGCCGGGTCTCCATGAACGTCTTCGAGCTTAGACAGCGCCTGGTCGACGACTACGCGGACTTCACGCGCAGCTTCGTCGTCATCCGCGACGAGCGCATCGCCGAGCACGTCGACCGCGAGCTCGCCGAGGGGCTCCTGTGGCCCGATCCGATCGTCCAGCTCAACCCCGCCTTCGAGTCGGGAGGGACGATCGACGAGCTCGTCGACCAAGGGCTCCTCCACCCGCTCGCGCGCGACATCTTCCGCCGCGGCAAGTCGCCCACAGACCTGGCTGGGCTCGCGCTCCGCCTCCACCGCCACCAGCGCGAGGCGATCGAAGTCGCGCGCACGGGTGCGAACTACGTCCTGACCACAGGCACCGGCTCGGGAAAGAGCCTCGCGTACATCGTCCCCATCGTCGACCACGTCCTCCGAAACGGCTCCGGACGAGGCATCCAGGCGATCGTCGTCTACCCGATGAACGCGCTCGCCAACAGCCAGCTCGGCGAGCTCGAGAAGTTTCTCTCGATCGGGGCTCCCGGCTCGACCGGCCAGGTCACGTTCCGGCGCTACACCGGACAGGAGAAGCCGGAGGAGCGGGACGAGATCCTCCACAGCCCGCCCGACATCCTGCTCACGAACTACGTCATGCTCGAGCTGATCCTGACCCGGCCGTTCGAGCACGGCCTCGTTCAAGCTGCTCAGGGCCTCAGGTTCCTCGTCCTCGACGAGCTCCACACCTACCGCGGCCGGCAGGGGGCGGACGTCGCGCTCCTCGCGCGGCGCGTCCGCGAGGCCTGCGCAGCGACCGAGCTCCAGTGCATCGGCACGTCCGCGACGCTCGCCGGCAGTGGCACGATCGAGCAGCAACGCGAGGAGGTTGCCCGGGTCGCGTCTCTCCTCTTCGGCGACGAGGTCCGCCCGGAGCACGTCATCGGCGAGACGCTCCGCCGCGCCACCGCGCCGTCCAACACGACGGCAGGGCTCGCCGAGCGCGTCGACGCGCCGCCGCCCACGACCGTGGACGAGTTCCTCGCCGATCCGCTGGCCGCCTGGATCGAGACGACGCTAGGACTGGAGACCGAGCCCCAGAGCGAACGCCTGCGAAGAGCAACGCCACGCCCGATCGACGGGCCCGACGGAGCGGCCGAACTCCTCGCCCAGGCCACCGGGCAGCCGGAAGAGCGCTGCGCCGAGGCCATCCGCAGCACCCTCATGCAGGGCTATTCGCTCACCCACCCGGAGACCGGCTTCCCGATCTTCGCCTTCCGTGTGCACCAGTTCTTCAGCAGGGGCGAGACGGTGTACGCCTCGATCGAGCCGGAGGCGGAGCGCTACGTCACGACCCAGGAGCAGCAGTTCGCTCCCGGCCAAGAGCGCACGGCAGCGCTCTTCCCCCTCGCCTTCTGCCGCGAGTGCGGCCAGGAGTACTACACGGTGCGTACGGGGCGCGACCCGAGCGACGGCGCCACCGTCGTCCTCCCTCGCCGACTCAACGACACGACCGGCGACGAGGACAGCGACGCCGGCTTCCTCTACCTGTCGACGGCGGAGCCGTGGCCCGACGATCCGACCGAGCAGCTCGGCCGCGTCCCCGACGAGTGGCTCGAGCCCCACGGCGACGGGGAGCGCATCAACCGAAACTACCGCCAGTACGTCCCGAGACCGCTCCACGTCCTCCCCGACGGGCACCTGGACGAGGCCGGCGAGCTCACCCACTGGGTGCCTGCGCCGTTCCGCTTCTGCTTGCGCTGCGGCGTCTCCCACGGCGGCCGCCAGCCGCGAGACTTCGGCAAGCTCCTGACGCTGGGCGCAGGCGGACGCTCGAGCGCGACCACCATCCTCAGCCTCGCCGCGATCCGGAGCCTCCGCGCCGACGAGACGCTCGAGGAGCGGACGCGCAAGCTCCTGAGCTTCACGGACAACCGGCAGGACGCCTCGCTCCAGTCCGGCCACTTCAACGACTTCGTCGAGGTGGGGCTCATCCGCTCCGCGCTCTATCGCGCGGCGAGAGACGCGGGCGAGGACGGGATCACCCACGATCAGCTCGCGCTGAAGGTCTTCGACGCGCTTGCGCTGCCGCGTGAGCTCTACGCCGTCGACCCGACGGTGCGCTTCGGCGCGCGACAGGAGGTCGACCGCACGCTCCGCGAGGTCCTCGCCTATCGCCTCTACCGCGACCTCGAGCGCGGATGGCGGATCACCGCGCCGAATCTCGAGCAGACCGGGCTCCTCGAACTCCGCTACGTGTCGCTCGACGAGCTGGCTGCAGCAGAGGATGTCTGGGAGGACAAGCACCCCGCGCTCGCCCAGGCCTCGCCCGAGGATCGCGAGCGCGTCTCCCACGTCCTCCTCGACCTCATGCGCCGTGAGCTCGCGATCCGCGTCGACTACCTCGACACGAGCTGGCAGGAGGCGCTGAAGCAGCGATCGAGCCAGTTCCTCGTCGACCCCTGGGCGATCGACGAGGACGAGGAGCTCGTCCACGCGAAGATCCTTTACCCCAAGCCACGCCGCCGAGCGGCCCGCGAGTACCGCGGGGCGCTCTATGTCTCGGCGCGAGGAGGCTTCGGCCAGTACCTGCGCCGCCGCACGACCCTTCCGCATCGCTCCGCGCGCCTCACGCTCGACGACACGGAGCGCGTCATCCGTGACCTGCTCGATGCGCTTCGCGTCGCCGGGCTCGTCGTCGAGGTTCCACCCGCCGACGGCGACGACGTTCCCGGCTACCAGCTCTCCGCCGCCATGCTTCGCTGGATCGCCGGCGACGGCACGAGGGCGTACCACGACCCGATTCGCGTTCCCAGCCCGCCCGCCGACGGCGGCCGCACGAACCCGTTCTTCCGCGCCTTCTACGAGGGCGTCGCCGCCGACGGCCAGGGCCTGCAGGCGCGCGAGCACACCGCGCAGGTTCCGGCCGACGAGCGCCAGGAGCGCGAGGACGCCTTCCGCGAGGGCAAGCTGCCCGTGCTCTTCTGCTCGCCGACGATGGAGCTCGGCGTCGACATCGCCGAGCTGAACGTCGTCAACATGCGGAACATCCCGCCGACCCCGGCGAACTACGCACAGCGGAGCGGACGCGCCGGGAGAGGCGGTCAGCCGGCCCTCGTCTTCGACTACTGCGCCGCGGGGAACGCCCACGACCAGTACTTCTTCCGCCGCCCGCAGCTCATGGTCTCGGGGCAGGTGAAGCCGCCCCGGCTCGACCTGAGCAACGAGGACCTCCTCCGCGCGCACGTGCACGCCGTTTGGCTGGCGGAGACAGGCGCCTGGCTCGGCTCCTCGCTCACCGAGGTGCTCGACATGGACGCGGGCGATCCGCACTACCCGATCCGCGAGTCGAAGAAGGCGCAGTTCGAGGACGCAGGCGTCATCGCCCGGGCGCGGCCTCGTGCCGAGCGCGTGCTCGCGAGCATCCCCGGTCTCGAGGAGGCGGAGTGGTGGTCGGAGCGCTGGCTCGAGGATCAGCTCCAGGGAGCCGCGCTCGCGCTCGATCGTGCCTGCGATCGCTGGCGTGAGCTATATCGGGCGGCCGTCGCGATGCAGGCTTCCCAGAACGCGATCGTCATCGATCGGTCTCGGTCGGAGTCGGACAAGCGTCGCGCCAAGACGCTTCGCGATCAAGCCGAGATACAGATGCGTCTCCTCGCAGGCGAGGAGGCGGAGAAGTCGACGCAATCCGACTTTCACAGCTACCGCTACTTCGCGAGCGAGGGCTTCCTTCCGGGCTACAGCTTTCCGCGCCTTCCGCTCTCCGCCTTCATCCCCGCGAGACGCGGCCGGCGCGGGCGCGACGAGTTCGTCCAGCGCCCTCGCTTCCTCGCGATCTCGGAGTTCGGGCCGCGCAGCATCGTCTACCACGAGGGCTCGCGCTACGTCATCAACCGCGTCTTCCTTCCGGTCGCCCGCGACGAGGAGAACCGGCTCCCGACGGTCGCGATCAAGCAGTGCACGAGCTGCGGGTACCTGCACGAGATCCCCGCAGGCGAGCCCGGGCCGGACATGTGCGAGCACTGCGGTGCTCCGCTGCAGCCGCCGATCCACGGGCTCTTCCGCCTCCAGAACGTCTCCACCAAGCGACGCGACCGGATCAACTCCGACGAGGAGGACCGCGTGCGTCAGGGCTTCGAGGTCCGCACCGGGATCCGCTTCGCGGAGCGCGACGGGCGAGGACGCCGCGTCGCACACGTGGTCATCGACCGGACGAGCTGGGGGCGGCTCAGCTACGGCGGCGCCGCGACTCTCTGGCGGATCAACCTCGGCTGGACCCGCCGCAAGAACCCGAACCAGCTCGGCTTCCTCCTCGACGTCGAGCGCGGCTTCTGGGCGAAGAACGAGCAGGCCGCGCTCGAGGACAAGGACGACCCCATGAGCGAGCGCCAAGAGCGGGTCATCCCGTACGTCGAGGATCGTCGCAACGCGCTGCTCCTCGAGCCGGACCGCCCGCTCGACACCGAGGTCGCGGCCTCGCTCGCGTCGGCGCTGAAGAACGCGATCCAGGTCACGTACGACCTCGAGGACTCGGAGCTCGCCGTCGAGCCGCTCCCGAGCCGCGACTTCCGCAACAAGCTCCTCTTCTACGAATCGGCCGAGGGAGGAGCGGGGGTACTCCGCCAGCTCGCCTCCGACCCCGACGCGCTCGCACAGGTCGCCCGGCAGGCGCTCGTCCTCTGCCACTTCGATCCGGACACCGGCGACGACCGGCGCCGTGCCGGAGGCGCCCGCGAGGACTGCGAGGCCGCCTGCTACGACTGCCTCCTGAGCTACGGCAACCAGGGAGACCACCGCCTGCTCGACCGACACGCGATCCGCGATCTCCTCCTCTCGCTCACGGCCGCGCAGGTAGAGGTCTCGCCCGGATCGCTCCCGCGCCCGCGGCAGGTCGAGCGCCTCCTCTCGCTCTGCGACTCCGAGCTCGAGCGCCGTTTCGTCCGCTTCCTGGACGAGAACGACCTCGAGCTCCCGACCCACGCGCAAGAGCGCGTCGACGGCCTGCGAGCGAAGCCGGACTTCACCTACGCCCACCACGCGACCGTCGTCTTCGTCGATGGCCCGCCACACAACTTCCCCGACGTCGAGGAGCGCGACCGGCAGGCGACCGAGCGGCTCGAGGACGCCGGCTACCACGTGATCCGCGTCGCCCACGATGCGGACTGGAGCGCGCTCGTCGAGCAGCATCCGAGCGTCTTCGGGAGGCGCGAGTGAGCTTCGCCGTCGGCTCCCTCGTCAGGGCCCGCGGCCGCGAATGGGTCGTGCTCCCGGACTCGGAGGACGACCTCCTCGTCCTCCGACCGCTCGGAGGAACGGACGACGAGATCGCGGGCATCCTCACCGCGCTCGAGCCGATCGAGCCGGCCCGCTTCGCGCCGCCCGATCCGGCCGACCTCGGCGACTTCCACTCCTGTCGGCTGCTCCGCGACGCGCTCCGCCTCACCTTCCGCTCGAGCGCCGGGCCCTTCCGCTCCTTCGGGCGCATCGCGGTCGAGCCGCGCCCGTACCAGCTCGTGCCACTCCTCATGGCACTCAAGCTCGATCCCGTCCGCCTGCTCATCGCGGACGACGTCGGGATCGGCAAGACGGTCGAGGCCCTCCTCGTCGCCAAGGAGCTGCTCGACCAGGGCGAGGTGCAGCGCCTCGCCGTCCTCTGCCCCCCGCACCTCGCGGAGCAGTGGCAGGCGGAGATGCGCGACAAGTTCCACCTCGAGGCCGAGCTCGTCCTGGCCGGAACTGCCGCACGCCTCGAGCGCGGCCTCCGCCTCGGCGAGTCGCTCTTCGACCGCTACCCGGTCACGGTCGTGTCGATGGACTACGTCAAGTCCTCGCGGCACGTGGAGACGTTCCTCCACTCGGCGCCCGAGCTCGTCATCGTGGACGAGGCCCACACCTGCACCGACGCGAGCGCCGGTCGTGGAGGACGCCACCAGCGTCACCAGCTCGTGAGCCGCCTCGCACAGAACGAGGCTCGCCACCTTCTGCTCGTCACCGCGACGCCGCACTCCGGCAAGGAGGAGGCCTTCCGCACGCTCATCGGCTTCCTCGATCCCTCCTTCCGTGACCTCCCCGACGACCTCTCGACCGAGGAACGGAGCCGCGAGCGCCGCCGGCTCGCGCGCCACATGGTGCAGCGCCGCCGCGCCGACATCGAGCACTACCTCGGCGACACGCCGTTCCCGCGGCGGGAGGTGGCCGAGGCGACGTACTCATTGACCCCGGAGTACCGAGCCCTCTTCGAGAAGGTGCTCGCGTACGCGCGCGAGACGGTCGCCGACCCGAGCGGCGTCGGGGCGCACCGCCAGCGCGTTCGCTGGTGGGCCGTGCTCGGCCTTCTCCGCGCACTCGCCTCGAGCCCGGCCGCGGCCGCGGCCACGCTGCGCAACCGGGCGCGCTCGGCAGACACGGTGACCGTCGAGGAGGCGGACGAGGTCGGCCGCCGCGACGTCCTCGACCTCGTCGACGACGAGTCGGCCGAAGGCATCGACGTCACGCCGGGCGCCGACGCCGAAGAGGGCGAGGACCCCGACCTTCCGAACCGCCGGCGCCTCAACGAGCTCGCCCGCGCGGCCGATGCTCTCGCCGGAGACGACGACCCGAAGCTGAAGCAAGGCGTCGCCCTCGTGAAGCAGCTCGTCGCGGACGGCTACAACCCGATCGTCTTCTGCCGGTTCATCCCGACCGCGCACTACCTCGCCGACGCGCTCCGCTCGAAGCTCCGCGGCGTCGAGGTGGCGGCGGTGACCGGCGAGCTCCCTCCGCCCGAGCGCGAGGAACGGGTACTTGCCCTAGGCGAGGCGCCGAAGCGCGTTCTCGTCGCCACCGACTGCCTGAGCGAGGGCATCAACCTCCAGGAGCAGTTCGACGCGGTCGTCCACTACGACCTCTCCTGGAACCCGACCCGCCACGAGCAGCGCGAAGGTCGCGTCGACCGCTACAACCAGCCGAGCGAGACCGTCCGCGTGTTGACCTACTTCGGGAGCGACAACCGCATCGACGGGATCGTCTGGGAGGTGCTCCTGAAGAAGCACCGCGCGATCCGCGACTCGCTGGGCATCTCAGTGCCGGTACCCGTGGACTCGAACGCGGTCCTCGAAGCGATCATGGAGGGCCTCATCCTCAAAGGCCGCGGCGACCAGCTCTCGCTCTTCGAAGCGCCCGAGCTCGAGTCGCAGCGCGACGTCTTCCACGGCGAGTGGGACGTCGCTGCGGATCGAGAGAAGCGCTCGCGGACCGTCTTCGCGCAGGAGGCGCTCAAGGTCGACGAGGTCGAGCGCGAGCTGAACGAGACGCGCGCCGCGATCGGCTCGGGCGCCGACGTGCGCCGCTTCGTCGAGGACGCCCTGCGCGCCGAGGGTGCGACGGTCACCGACGGCGACGTCGTCACCTTCGACCTCGCGGAGACGCCCCGTGCGCTGCGCGACCTCCTGGCGCTCGGCGAGCAGACGACGCTCCGCGCTCGCTTCGAGCTTCCGGTGAAGGACGGCGTCACCTACCTCTCTCGCACGCATCCCCTCGTCGACGGCCTCGCGTCGTACGTCGTCGACACGGCGCTCGATCCGGAGCTCGACGGGAAGGCGAAGCGGGCGGGCGCCACTCGCACGAACGCGGTAGCCACCCGAACCACGCTCCTCCTCGTCCGTCTGCGTTTCGACGTCGTCACCCGCGCCGGAGACGACGAGCGCCGCCAGATTGCCGAGGAGACGCGGCTGCTCGCGTTCGAAGGAGCACCCGACCGCGCGGCCTGGCTCGACGAGGACCGGGCGACGAGCCTCCTCGACGCCTCACCCGACGGCAACGTCACTCGCGAGCAGGCGGTCCGTCTCGTGCAAGCGGTCGTCGACGGCCTGAGCCAGCTCGAGCCCCAGCTCGAAGAGGTCGCCGCCCAGCGCGGAGACGCCCTCCTCGACGCCCACCGCCGCGTCCGCCGCGGCTCGGAGGGCGGCCGCCGCTCCTACGCCGTCCAGCCGCAGCTCCCGGTGGACGTACTGGGCGTCTATGTCCTTCTCCCGATGGTCGACGCCACGCCATGAGACGCCGCGACCAGCCCTTCCGCACGATCCGCTCCGAAGGCGCGCTCCTCCCGGCCGACCTCCTGCAGCGGATCGCGCAGGCAGACAAGGACCTGGGAGGGCTGCGCGGCGAGGACTACCACGTCACGGACGTCCCGCTGAGCGAGGCGATCGTGCGCTCCTGGAACCGGCTCGTCGGCGCCTGGGCGAGCTTCCGGGACGCGCTCGACGCGCTTCCCGAGGACGACCCCGGAACGACGCTGACTCGCGAGCGCTGGCTGCTCGTCCTCTTCGAGGAGCTCTCCTACGGGCGCCTGCAGACGCAGAGGTCGGTTTCGCTCGAGGGCAAGGAGTACCCGGTCTCGCATGCCTGGGAGCACGTGCCGATCCACCTCGTGGGGAGCCGCATCCCGCTCGATCGCCGCACCCGCGGGGTGGCGGGCGCGGCCTCGCAGAGCCCGCATGGGCTCGTGCAGGAGCTCCTGAACCGCTCCGAGGAGCGTCTGTGGGGCTTCGTCTCGAATGGGCTCGTGCTGCGCGTGCTCCGAGACAGCTCCTCGCTCACCCGCCAGGCCTACCTCGAGTTCGACCTCGAGGAGATGCTGACCTCGGAGGCCTACTCCGACTTCGTCCTCCTCTGGATCGTCTGCCACCAGTCGCGCCTCGAGGGCGCCCGGCCGCACGAGTGCTGGCTCGAGCGCTGGTCGCAGGAGGCCCAGCGGCAGGGCACGCGCGCCCTGGACTCGCTCCGGGACGGGGTCGAACGGGCAATCGAGGCCCTCGGCGCCGGCTTCCTCGCTCATCGCGCAAACGACGCCCTGCGCGCGGCGCTCAGAGGCGGCGGGCTCTCCACCCACGACTACTACCGCGAGCTCCTGCGGCTCGTCTACCGCCTGCTCTTCCTCTTCGCGGCCGAGGACCGCGACCTCCTGCACGACCCCCGCGCGGGCGAGCTCGAGCGCGACCGCTTCGCGCGCTTCTACTCGACACAGCGCCTGCGCCGGCT
>Ga0073934_10005961_pt1 | contig 18242 bp, 18 predicted proteins | sample LarsenN4metaG_FD_76834 | JGI IMG/M metagenome (GOLD analysis project Ga0073934, IMG submission 76834) | Hot spring sediment bacterial and archeal communities from British Columbia, Canada, to study Microbial Dark Matter (Phase II) - Larsen... ... | reverse complement strand
GGCGCTAGTGTTTTCCTGTTTGCCATGTTCGTCCTGTTTTTAACCTCGACCCTCTATCACGGTCTGACCTTTCCCACGGCGAAGCGGATCTTTCGTGTCCTCGACCACGGTGCAATCTTTCTCTTGATTGCCGGGACGTACACGCCGTTCACATTAGGTGTGCTTCGTGGTTCGATCGGCTGGACCATTTTTGGGGTCGTCTGGGGTCTGGCATTACTTGGCATCGTGCTCAAAGCAACAAATAAACTTTGGCATCCATTCCTTTCGAACGCGATCTATCTGGGGATGGGTTGGATGATCGTCATCGCCGCTCGTCCATTCTGGGAACAGCTTTCGGGTTGGGGGATGGCGTGGCTTCTTGGCGGCGGGCTCGCGTACTCCGGTGGCATCTATTTCTACAACACCCGCTGCTTCCGCTACGCTCATTCCGTCTGGCACTTATGTGTCATGATCGGCGCCGCCGCACACTATTTCGCCGTCTTGAGTGCCGTTCGTTAAGCCGGCTTGAATATCAGGACCAATTCTGGTACATTCCGTGCGCGTTCTAGATGATCGTCCCTTAAGATACACAACGAAATCCCATCATGGGTTCCTAGCTTCCCGCTGTGCAGCGGGATCCCACCGAATGGCGGGACAATGGTTTCGCTAACGCCATTCCTTTCACAAATCACAATTCCCATGGTTATCATGGGTTCCTAGCTCAATGGGTCCCGCCTCGGCGGGACGGGCAGGAGCGATCCCGACCAAGTCGGGGAGCGATCGGCGAGGCGCCAGTGGCGCGTCGTCGCTGCCCAGGAAGAGCAACGGCCCGCCGTTGCACAATGCGTTCAGAACTTTCACAATCCAAATTTCACCATAAGTCATATTATGGGTTCCTAGCTCAATGGTAGAGCAACGGCCTTTTAAGCCGTGGGTTCTGGGTTCGAGTCCCAGGGGACCCACCACGGGTTTCTAACCTTTTCATTTCGATGACGACGGGTGCGTAGTACAAACTTGTCCTGCGAACCCCTGGGACGAGAAGGGCGCGCCCAACGGAAGCGCCCAGGGTGTTGAGTCCCAGGGGACCCACCACTTGAAAATTCAATTCCACGTACTGTGGTATACTGGGGTCATGAAATACTCCCAATTTTTAGCTGTTTTCTTACTCATGTTGCTCGGGGCTGCATGCCAGAAAACCAGCACGACATCGAAGCTAAATTTGAATCAATCGACGGGAACTACACCTAACGTAAATACCGCTAACACGAACGTTGGCGGGAATAACAATCTAAACGTGTCTACCACCGTCGGACGGTATATTAATTATTCCTCTTCTATTGTCGGTGAGACAACCGGAACAAAAATATTGTTCTTTCATGCCCCCTGGTGTCCGCAATGTCGAAAACTCGAACAGAGCATAAACACCGGTCCAATTCCGGAAAACGTCACAATCATGAAGGTTGACTACGATTCGAATCAATCGTTACGTCAGCAGTTTGGCGTCACCTTACAAACGACGATGGTCCTGATCGATGACGCCGGGCAGCTCGTCAAGAAATTCAACGCCTACGACGATCCATCGCTCGAACGGGTTGTCCGGGAACTCCTATAGGCATGCTTATTGTACTAGCCGCATTTGGGGCGGGCATATTAACGGTCCTCGCTCCATGCGTGCTCCCACTCCTCCCGGTCATCATTGGTGGGACGGTTGCTGATCGTGGTCAGCAGTATCGACATCGTGCCTGGATCATCGCTCTAGGGTTAGCCTCTTCGGTCATTCTCTTTACGTTGGCGTTGAAGGCGACGACGGCGCTGCTTGGTGTGCCACAGCTGGTGTGGCAGATACTTTCCGGATTGCTCATTCTCGGATTTGGAATAAGTTATACGTGGCCGGCGTTTTGGGAAATAATAACGGCGCGATTCAAACTACAACAACGATCAACGAGTGTCTTACAAGCGACGAGTCGACGGTCAGGAATCATCGGCGATCTCCTCCTCGGCGCTGCGCTCGGCCCAGTCTTTTCTAGTTGCAGTCCAACGTATGCGTTGATTGTCGCTACGGTTCTCCCGGCTTCCTTCGGACAGGGGATAGTCGCGTTAATCGCGTACGCGGCGGGGTTGGCGCTGATGCTCGGTTTGATCGGTCTCCTTGGTCGACGTCTTGTTGGCCGCCTGGGGTGGTTGAGTAACCCAAACGGATGGTTCAAACGGATCATTGGCATTGTCTTTATCTTGGTGGCGTGCTTCGTAATCTTTGGTTGGGATAAAGATCTGCAAGCGTTCATTTTATCGCGTGGATGGTACGACCCGATCGGTGAGCTCGAGATGATACTCCCGCGATAATGTGTTAGAAACCATCGTCTAGAACAGGTCGTTTGTCGATGATCTGGATTCCAATATCATGGTGTTGGTACATCCGTTAAAAGTTTTTCGTGTATACTTGAACGATGGACATCGTTCTCATCGCCCTCCTGACGCTGATTGCCGCTACGATCGGCACTATTACAGGATTCGGGACATCAACCTTGATGATCCCGGTATTAGTGATTTTCTATCCGCCGGTCGAGGCTATATTTTTGGTAGCCATTGTCCACTGGTTTGGTGACCTCTGGAAGGTCGCGCTTTTTCGTTCGGGATTCAATTGGAGACTGTTGGGGATATTCGGGGTCGTGGGTCTCTTGGCAAGTTATTTGGGAGCGACGGTTTCATTGGGTGCGAACGAGACGATCTTTCTTCGTATCCTGGGTGGAGTTCTTGCCGGTTTTGCTTTGATCTTGATCTTTCAAACAAAATTAAAAATCCCGGCTAGGAATGCGACCGCTATTGTAGGCGGGGTGACTTCGGGTTTTTTCGCCGGTATGTTCGGCATCGGCGGACCATTGCGGAGCATGTTCCTAAGCACTTTTGACTTACCGAAAGCAGTCTATATTGCGACGATCGGAGCGATCGGGCTATTGGTGGATTCAACTCGAATTATTACCTATGCTACGGGCGGTGCGACGCTGCCGAAGGTGCTTTGGTACGGATTGCTGATCTTTATTCCCGTTTCTTTCTTCGGCGCCAAGATTGCAAAAAAGATCGTCAATAAAATCCCACAGCGTGAATTCCGGACGGTGATAGCGGTCTTCTTGTTTATCGTCGGGGTGAAACTGATCGTCTGGCCGTAATCGAACTGTCGATCCGGTTCGTAACGCGGTCGCCGGTGACGACCTTCTTTCATCGCCACGATCATCCAAGCGCGGTATGTACGTTGACAAGTACAACGGGGCGGCATAACATATCAACATATATTGATATATGAAAGCATCCAAGGTACAAACATTGCGACACACGGCCCGGATAGCGGCGGCTTTATCAGATCCGAATCGATTGCGGATTTTTCAATTGATTGTGAAACAGAAGATCTGTGTGTGCCGGATAATTCCAGCGGTCAATTTGCCTCAGAACCTCGTTTCACACCATCTTGGCGTCCTGCGGAGAAGCGGGCTAGTTAAATTCCGGCGCGATGGAACGCACCGCTCCTATATTTTGCACCGCCCGACATTGAAACGTTACCTACAGTATTTTCAACATGCGTAGATTCATTTTGATCACAACGTTTGTTGTCACCGCACTGTTACCGCGTTTGACATTGGCCGAACGTCCCGTGAATATCGAGTTCTTCTGGGGTGACGGGTGTCCGCACTGCGCAAAGGTTGAGCCGTATATTACGGCTTGGGAAAAGAAGTATCTGGACGTGAACTTTACGCGTTACGAAGTGTATAAAAATCGTTCGAACGCGAAACTATTACTTGAACGGTACAGTTCCTTTTCTGTTCCGGAGAATCAGCAAGGCGTACCAGCGGTGTTTATCGGACAGGAATATTTCATCGGTGACCAGTCGATCATTGATGATGCCGAAGAAGCCATTCAACAAACCATCGTGGCCGGTCCGGACACAACGAACACCAGTGTGCCAGCTCCGGCGTCGAACACGTCGAAGACGAAGCTGACGATCTGGACGATTATCGGCGCCGCGTTTGTCGATTCGATTAATCCGTGCGCGATCGCGGTGTTGCTGGTGCTGTTCAGTGGCTTAATGATGTCGCCCGATCCGCGGCGGATGTTCCGGGCCGCACTAGCTTTTATCACGTCCATCTACCTGGCCTACCTACTGTTCGGATTCGGCATCGTCTATACGATCCATCTCGGTGGGTTTGCCGCCTGGATGCCGAAAATCGTGGGGGTGATCGCAATTCTTGTTGGTCTGGCGAACCTGAAAGACTATTTTTGGTATGGCGGCGGCGGTTTCGTGATGGAAATTCCGAGACGCTGGAGACCGACAATGGTGAATCTCATGGATCGCGTGACCTCGCCGCTCAGTGCCTTCGCGGTCGGTTTTGCGGTCACGCTCTTCGAATTACCGTGTACCGGTGGACCTTACTTTTTTGTCTTAGGCTTACTTGCGGATCATTCGTCCTGGACCGCGACCGTTCCGGCCCTCTTGTTCTACAATCTGATCTTCGTCTCACCCCTGATCGTACTAGCCATCCTAATCACCAAAGGCTTCGCGAAGACAAAGGGAGTCGGTGACTGGAAAGACCGGAATCTTCGGCGCTTGCACTTGATGGCCGGGTTGATCATGATCGCCTTGGGGGTGTGGGTGTTACTTTAGGATGACATGCTCGTCATTCGCATCTGAGCTCGCGGTCGGCTATACTCCAGGGATGGTGGAAGAGAAAGGACAAAACGATCCCCGCGCCCGCCGCGTCATCGGTTGGGTACCGGCGGTTGGGTTGAGTTTAATCTTCGCGCTGGTCGGCACCGGCACTCTGGCCACGATCTTCTCACTCGTTGGAATTGCCGCGGAAACCTCCTTTGCCTATCTCTATTTCCCGGCCTTCTGCCTTTGTTTGTGGCTGGTGAAAAGCAAGAGTGGGAAGTGAGTTGTGAGAAATGGTATCCCCTGACACCGTTCACCTCAGCTGTGAAATACAATCCATCGGCGTTTGTTAGAGTATGGTATCCTACTTGTATGTCAAAGAATTCTCTATCTAACGGTACCGTCCATACCATACCGTCCGATCTCCGACAGGCGTTGATGGCCGACAGTCGTGCACGGGCGCTCTGGGAAAACCTCACGCCACTAGCGAGGAACGAGTGGATCTGTTGGGTGACGTTCGTGAAGAAGACTGAAACACGACAAGATCATGTGCGGAGGGTCGTGAGTGAACTTAAGGATGGCATGCGCCGGCCGTGCTGCTGGCTCGGTTGCTCGCATCGAACCGATAAAGCAATCAGTCCCTCGGTGAAGGGGATTCTCAAACGGATGGGGAGATAAGGACACATTGAATGATTCAATATGCCAATACCTAGTAACGTGACCATACAGAACAAGACACGCCCCTGACGGGGCGTGTCTTGTATAAATAGTATTACGGCAGGACTTGGGGGGCAGAGAGGACGTTCGAGGCAGGGATGAGGTGAAGTCTCGCGCGATCGACGCCAACGAAACCGCCGTCATGGACGCCCGTGCATTCAATTGCTAGTTGGTAGCCAGCGCTGGCGTTCAAGACGGTCCCGACTAACGTCATCGTGCCTTTATCGCTCAAGCCACTAAATAACCCCGTCCCAGTAATCTGGTCATTGGAAACAAATCCTTCTCCGGAATCGATCGCTCCAGCTTGCCCAACTTGTTTCAAACTACACGCGATACTTGCGGCAGCCGCAGAGCTACTGAGCAATCGATAGTTGATTCGACCGTACGCTAGGTATGTTCCAGCTGGTATGGTCCAAGCCCAGGTTTTCGTTTCACCATTCGCGAGGGATTGGGAAATATATGGTGAGCCTTGGTACACCGTGGCGATCGTTCCGGCCGGACCGGCTGGACCCTGAGGACCCATCGGGCCCGGTATTCCCTGAATGCCTGGTTCTCCTGGCTGACCATCGAGTCCTGGCTCACCTTGTGGTCCAGCAGGGCCTTGTAGGCCGATTGGACCAGGGATGCCCTGGGGACCAGGTTCACCGGCCGGACCCGGTGGTCCAGGAATAGGCTCAAGAGTGTCGATTTGTGTCTGGAGGCCGTTGATCGCCTCCCAGATGATTCCGAACGGACTGCTCGCATGGGAGGTGCGTATTGATCCGACAAACACGATCGTCGCGATCATCAGGCCAAGACCTAATGTCTTCATTTTTCGCATCGGCGTAAGGTTAGGTGATAAATGCTAATGTTTTTTATACGCGAGCTAAGAGCAGGTGCCTAGATTTTGGCAAGTGACCAAATTTTTTCCATTTGAGGGCATGTTACGGGGGACTAAACCAGCTCACGAAACCCAATCGATGGAGTCATAGGAGCTGGGTACAAAAAATGGTATAATCACGTACGATAATACCTACCAAAACAGACATGCCATCGGCCTATACTGGACTCACCAGCACCGACGCAGCGGCGCGTCTTCGTGTTCATGGGTTGAACGCCATCGGCGGAAACAAGCGATTTCGTCCATTTCAAGCTTTTCTCGCGAAATTCAATAGTCCGTTGCTGTGGGTCATCACTGTCGCGGCTGTGATTTCGCAGGTCACAGGCAGCACGACGAATGCGATCATTTTGGTCGCCATGATTTTTTTATCCGTCGTGCTTGATTATATCAATACCTATCGGTCGGAGCGCGCTGTTGAGACACTCGTCGGACGGGTCCGAACGATGGCGACCGTTGTTCGTGATGGACGCGGACAACATATTCCGCTGGTCGACATTGTCCCGGGTGACCTGATGATCCTCGGGGCCGGTGATGTCGTCCCGGCTGATGGGTATGTCATCGAGGAAAAAGATCTCTACGTCAACGAATCGACGATGACCGGCGAATCGCAACCAGTCATGAAACGCCCCGTGCCTGGTGACCTGCCGATGGAGATGGTTAAACAACGCCCGGATGCAGTTTTGATGGGGACGAGCGTGGTGACGGGTTATGCGCGGGCGATCGCGATCGCGACCGGGCATCAAACTGTGTATGGGCACATCGCTCAGCGACTTGAACAGTCGGAGCGAGGAAACGCTTTTGAAAAAGAGATTCGCAGTTTTTCAATGTTTTTAATGCGCGTGACAGCCGTGTTAGTCGGTGTTGTGTTCCTGCTCAACATCCTCGGGGATCGTGGCGTCTTTGATTCATTCCTGTTCGCAGTCGCGATCGCGATCGGCCTGACCCCCGAACTCTTGCCGGTCATCATGACGGTGTCGCTCAGTCGCGGGGCGATGCGGATGGCGAAACAATCGGCCATCGTGAAGAGACTCCCAGCCATCCAAACCATTGGTCGGATGGATGTTCTATGCACCGATAAGACAGGGACGTTAACCGAGAATCGGATGAGCGTCGTCCGATGGCTCGATATCAACGGACAAGATGATGAGCGGGTACTACGCGAAGCCTGGTGGGGAAGTCGATTCCATACCGGCGTCGCAAATCCGGTCGATGAAGCGATCGCTCATGCCCGCGATTGGTCACTTCAGGGTGTCGAAAAGATTGATGAAGTTCCTTTTGATTTTGAGCGTCGTCGTGAATCGGTCGTCATCAATGAACGCGAAACGTTCCGCCTCCTGACCAAAGGTGCACCCGAACAAGTCCTCGCCGTGTGTTCGGCATATCGACTCGGCGAGGGGATCCATGTGATTGACGGTCACGAACGCCAACGACTGCTCGAGCAGTATCATCGCCTGAGTGCAGAAGGATTTAAATTGCTCGCCGTCGCGACGCGCGTGGTACCGAATATCCGTCGGGACTACGTACCCGACGACGAGCGTGACATGGTCTTCTCCGGGTACATCGCCCTCGTTGATCCGCCGAAAGCCGATGCGCGAGCAGCGATCGATAGTTTGGAGCAACTCGGTATCCGACTCAAAATATTGACGGGGGATGGGGTGACTCTGACTGAGCGGGTGTGTCGAGATATTGATTTACCGGCCCCCGTCAGCATCACCGGAGAGCAACTAACAAACCTGCCCGATGCGGATTGGCCACGAGTCGTTCGCGATACGACCGTCTTTGCCCGAATCGATCCGTTCCAAAAGGAAAAAATCATCCGCACACTCCGCGCGACCGGCGCGGTCGTTGGGTTCCTCGGTGATGGGATCAACGATGCACCGGCGTTAAAAGCAGCTGACGTTGGGATCTCGGTCAACAATGCGGTCGGTGTGGCGAAAGAGACGGCCGATATCATATTAATGGAGCATAGTTTGGCGGCTATCGCGGATGGGGTTATCGAAGGGCGGAAAACGTCTGCCAATACGATGAAATATCTCCAAATGGGGTTAAGTTCGAATTTTGGGAATATGTTGTCGATGACGCTGGCTTCGGCGTTCCTCCCGTTCTTCCCGATGTTGCCGACGCAAATCCTGTTGAACAACTTTTTGTATGACAGCTCACAGCTGACGTTGGCTGGTGATAGTGTCGATCCCGCCGATCTGAATCGACCGGCCGTGTTCGACGTTCGTCAGATTCGGCGGTTCATGTTGACCTACGGACCGGTCAGCACGATCTTTGATCTCCTGACCTTCGGGACCCTGTTTTGGATGTTCGGTCAGGATGCCGCGAAATTCCAGACCGGCTGGTTCATCGAATCGGTCGCGACACAAGTTCTCGTCATCTATGTGATTCGAACGAAGCTTCGGCCAGTACTCAAAAGTCGACCGAGCCGACTCGTCGTCATGAACACCTCGCTAATCGTGTTGATTGCCGGGCTCATCCCATATCTCGGAATCGGCGCCGCCTTCGGCTTTTCGCCGCTCCCGTTGCACACGCTCGGACTTATCGCTGGAATTGTGCTGGCTTATCTCTTCGTCGTCGAGATAACGAAACAGATCGTCGCTCGCCAACGACACCCGCAACATGCATAATCTTCGTAAATTCTTTACCCGCTTTGGACCTGGCGTCATCACCGGCGCTTCGGATGATGATCCGTCGGGGGCAATCATGTATACCCAGACCGGCGCACAGTTCGGTCCGCAGCTGATCTGGACCGCGCTGTTCACGTCACCGTTGATGATGTCCGTTCAAGAAATGTCTGCCCGATTGGGATTAGTAAGTCGTCAGGGACTGGCTACGTTGATGAAGCGGCGGTTCGCTCGCCCGGTGGTGATGGGGGTCGTATTACTCTTGTTGATCGCGAATGTCGTGAATATCGGGGCGGATCTCGCCGCCATGGCTGAAGTCACGAGATTACTCCTCCCGATCCCATCGGCGCTGGCGGTCATCGGGTTCGCGGTGATCATCGTGGTACTTGAGTTGACCCTTAGTTACGCGCGGTATGTTCATATTTTAAAATGGTTAACAGTCACACTGTTCGCCTATGTGGCTGCCGTGTTCTTCGTCAACGTCGATTGGAGCACGGTAATTCGGTCGCTGATACCAATCTGGCCGAGTGACATGTCAGTCTGGCCCGTCCTAACCGGTATCCTCGGAACGACTATTTCCCCATACCTCTTTTTCTGGCAAGCCTCGGAAGAAATGGAGGAAGAGCGGCTGATTCATCGGGTCGCCCGACGACTGCGGATTCGCTTGCCGAGTCGTCTCCATACGATGCGTCTCGATACCGTCGTTGGGATGCTGTTCTCGAATGTGATCATGTTTTTCATCATTGTCCTCGCCGCCTCAACGTTGCATGTAAACGGCGTGACGACGATCACCAGCGCGGCTGACGCAGCCGAAGCACTTCGTCCGTTAGCCGGCCCAGCGACCTTCGCACTCTTCGCGTTCGGCATCATCGGGACCGGATTGCTTGCGGTTCCGGTCTTGGCTGGCTCGGCTGCGTATGCTTTCGCGGAAGTTTTAAATTGGCCGGAAGGTCTCGGGAAAACGATCCGTCAAGCACCAGGTTTTTACCTGTCGATTATCGTCGCGATCCTCATCGGTGTTGCGATCACCATGAGCGGGATCGACCCCATCCGTTTCCTGATCTTATCGGCGGTCTTGAACGGCTTGATTGCGCCGATTATCATCTACTTCATCATCAAGCTCGCTGATGATCCGCAGATCGTCGGGCAGAGTCGTTCGCCACGAGTAGTCCGATTCTTTGCCTGGACGGCGTTCATCCTGATGACCCTCGCCGGGATCATGACAATCATCACCTTCATCCTATGAGCGAGCAGACATCATGGCACACAGTATCGACGGAAGCAGTCATTGATCGTCTGGAGAGCGGTTGGCGTGGCCTGGCGTCATCCGTTATTTCGGAACGACGTGAACAACTCGGATCGAACCGTTTACCGCCACCTCGGACTCAGAGCAGCTTACGGACATTCATCGTTCAATTTCGGAGTCCGTTGGTCATCATTCTCGTGATCGCGACGGCGATCTCATTCATGATTGGAGAGAATCGTGATGCCTTTGTCATCGCGGGGGTGATTCTATTGAATTCGCTTATTGGCTGGCGACAAGAGCGGCAATCGAGTCAAGCGGTGGCAAAACTTCTCGCCATGCAACAACCGATCGCACACGTGATCCGGGATGATGAAGAGCGAGAGATTTCCATTGATGAGATCGTGGTGGGCGATCTGTGCGTGATTGATACTGGCGATAAGATTCCGGCTGATGGTCGCTGGGTGGAAACCGTTAATCTGCGGGTGAATGAATCAACGCTTACTGGTGAAGCCGTGCCGGTCACCAAAGATACAGACCCATCATCGGCGAGCGAGGCGCGAGACGCATCCTGTCTTGGCTGGCGCGGAACGACCGTCGTTGGCGGCCGAGGTCGGCTGATCGTGACGAAGGTTGGGACACAAACGAGATATGGTTCAATCGTCGAAAGTCTTGAAAGCGTTGATGGTGCACGAACGCCATTCCAACAACAGATGGCCAAATTTGCGACGCGCCTCTCTCTGGTGACGGTTTTTTTAGGTGCCATTGTCTTCTCGATTGGCCTCATTCGTGACGTCCCAGTCGACGATGTTTTTCTGCTGACCGTTAGCTTGATTGTCGCCGTTATCCCCGAAGGGTTACCAGTGGTGATTACGATGGCCATGGCGTGGGGGATGTGGGCGATGGCCCGACGTCAGGCAATCATCAGGAAACTGATGGCCGTCGAGACACTGGGGTCAGTTGACATCGTCGCGACCGATAAAACAGGGACGTTGACGTTTGGAGAAATGATGGTCGAGCGAGCGTGGGCAGACGGTCGGATGTACCACCTCACCGGACGCGGATATTCGACCGAGGGCGATATCCACGAAAACGAAAAACCGATCGTGATTGGCGAACACCCGACGCTCGGGTGGATGCTCCGGCTCGGTGTCTTAAATAATGACAGTCGGTTCACCCGCGACCAACATGGAACACGAATACCGGTCGGTGATCCGACCGAGCTGGCGTTGATCGTCGCTGGCGAGAAAGGCGGTTGGACCGCGTCCGATCTTGAGGGCGTTCATCCTCGACTCGGCGAAATTCCTTTCGACACGACGGTCAAACACATGGTCACCTGGCATCGACAAGAGGACGGCATTCTTGGCACGCTCAAAGGGGCACCGATCGAAGTGCTCGAACACTGTGCGCGACAACATACAGATCAGGGCACGGTGCCGTTGACCCCAGCCGCGAAAGCTGAAATCATCGGGACCTTTGAGCGATGGGCGAAGGAAGGACTACGCGGTTTGGCGATCGCGAATATACGTTGGTCCGATGCACCGGACCCGACCGTGCCGAATAGCATTGGTCACGAATTCATCTTTGTCGGTTTATTTGGGATGGCCGATGCAGTCCGGCCGGAAGCAGCCGAAACGATCGAACAGATGCGCCAGGCAGGGATCAGAACGATCATGTTGACAGGAGATTATCAGAAAACCGGGGTCGCCATCGCCCGGCGGATTGGGTTGATTTCGCATGAGCATGGGCAATATCTCTTAGACGGCGAGGAAATTGACCGACTCGACGATCAGGCCCTTGATCTCCGGCTCCGGACCGCGCAGGTCGCGACGCGATTGACTCCGGACCAGAAATTACGAATCGCGAAACGACTCCAAGCGAATCATCATATCGTCGCTATGACGGGTGACGGGATTAATGATGCGCCAGCCCTCGCGGCGGCGAATGTTGGGATCGCTGTTGGGATGAATGCGAGCGATGCGGCGAAGGAAGCAGCCGACATGGTCTTGGTCAACGGGAATTACGCGAGCATTTTCGCCGCCGTTGTCGAGGGACGACGCATTTTCAGAAATATTCGCCGAGCGGTCGTGTATCTCGTCGCCTCGAACTTTAGTCTCCTGGGCTTAATCGTGATCACTTTATTATTTGGCTACCCGGTCCCACTCCTACCGACCCAAATCATTTGGCTTAATGTCATCACGGATCCATTTCTTGGCATGGCGTTAGCCCGTGAGCCAATCAGTCCATTGATCGAGAAAGCAAAACCACGACCGTACGGGTCGCCGTTCCTCCCGGCCGACGTATGGCGACGGATGTTCGTCTCGGCGCTCGTCCTAACATTAACGAGTTTGACCGTCTTTCTCATCGCCATCAATCAAGGTCTGGCTGAACGGGACATATTTACCCTGACCTTGACGGTCTGTGCCGTCACCCAGTGGGTCTTTGCGTTTACTGCTCGGTCATCGATTCGTTCATCATTTCGAACGGGTGTTCCAAATCCAAGCTTGGTCATCGCTTTTGTCAGCGTCCTCGCGCTTCATGTCGCGGTGTTGTACACCCCGGCCTTGGCTGAGCTGCTGCATGTCAATCCGCTACCCTTGAGTGGATGGGGGATCGTCGCCCTATCCGTGATCCCGATTGTGGCTGTTGAAGAAATTGGGAAAGCGATTCGCCGCCGTCGGTATCGCGACGGTGAAAGTGTCATCATCTAGATTATGCTCACGCGACACATCATCCTTCTCATCGTCCAGGGTGGCCTCCTCCTTTTTGAGTTGTTCGCGCCCTACGATAGTCTGAGTCGTCGGATCGCATTGATGATCACGAACGTCGTGCCGTTGATCGCGGTCATCGTGATCGAGCGACGACATCGACGTCGTGGCTGGCCGCTATTCCCAGTCACCGCCCTGTGGTGCACCTTCGGTGCAGTCTGGCTTGATGCGCTTGGGAATTTCTTCGGCTGGTATGGTCGTTGGTGGTGGTGGGACCATTTGACACACGGACTTGGGACCGGTGCGATCGCAGTCTTGGCCGGGTCGTTACTTTCGGTTCGGCCAGGTATCGTTTGGACAAAGCGCTGGTTATTGATGGTCGCATTGCTCATCAGTCAGACGATCGCGGCCTGGTACGAGGTGAGCGAATATCTTGGGGATCTCGCTTTTGGCACCCAGCGTGTCGGGCCCGGACTCGATACCGCGCGGGACCTGTGGTTCAATCTCTTGGGTGGGTTACTTGGACTCATACTGCTTCGCCACGGTCTTTGGCGAAAGAATCGAAAAGTGGTATAATCTCTCCACTTTCAGTTACCCAGGTTCAAACACATATGTCCGGAAAGAAGAGAATTCTCGCCTCTGAGACGGTCAACCACATCGGTTCGACCGTCATGCTTCAAGGATGGGTCCATGTTCGACGGGACATGGGGAAGATTATTTTTATCCATCTCCGTGATCGGTCCGGCCAAGTCCAGGTCGTGTTTGTGCCGGGGGAGTGCCCTGATTATGAACTAGCGAAAACGTTGCGCGATGAATTCGTCGTTGAACTGACCGGCCAAGTTGTTGCGCGCGGGGGTAAGAACGTCAATCCGGCAATGGTGACTGGTACGGTCGAAATCCAAGCCCGCAGCTTGTCGATCATGGCGCCCGCTGACACGCCGCCATTCCCTCTCGACGACACACGGGCCGTTAACGAAGAACGCCGACTGACATACCGGTACCTTGATCTTCGGAGTGAGCGGATGCAAAAGAACATTCGTCTTCGTCATCGACTGATCACCCATATTCGCACCTATCTTGATCAGCAAGACTTCATCGAAGTCGAAACGCCGTATATCACGAAGGGGACACCCGAAGGCGCACGGGAATTCATCGTCCCAGCTCGTCATCAACCTGGGAATTTTTACGTCCTACCGCAAAGCCCGCAACAATTCAAACAATTATTGATGGTCGGCGGGATCGAAAAATATTTTCAGATCGCGCGCTGTTTCCGCGATGAGGATCAACGCGGCGATCGGCAAGCTGAATTCACTCAGCTTGATTTGGAGATGAGCTTTGTTGATCGCGAAGATGTCCTGGCTCTGAACGAAGCGCTCTTGATCGATCTGGTCAAGAACGTCATGCCGGAAAAACGCATCCAAGAAGCGCCTTTCCCGCGAATGTCATATGATGAGGCGATGAAAAAATATGGGACCGACCGGCCGGATCTACGGTCCGACCCGAACGACCCGAACCTTTTGGCTTTCGTTTGGATCCTTGATTTTCCCTTTTTTGAAAAGGATGAGCACCAGGGCTGGACCTTTACGCATAATCCTTTCTCGGCCGCGATGCCGCAATCACAAGCCGATCTCTTAGCGGCGAAGAATATCGAGCACATCATCGCTGCCCAATACGATATCGTCCTCAACGGCTTTGAAATCGGCGGCGGTTCGATCCGGAATCATGAACGGCCAGCCCTCGAAGCCGTCTTCGGGATCATGGGATTCGATCAGTCACGGATCGAAGCGAACTTCGGGCACATGCTCGCCGCCTTCGATCATGGCGCACCGCCGCACGGCGGGATCGCCTGGGGCTTAGACCGGTTGGTGATGATCATGGCCAACGAACCGAATATCCGCGAGGTGATTGCGTTCCCGAAGACCGGCGATGGTCGTGACCTGATGATGGGTGCGCCGAGCCCGCTCCCGCCTCGCGCCCTGCGGGACGCGCATATCGAGCTTCGGCGTGAAGAGACTGACCATGGCCGCGCTCTCTAAGCTCCAGAAATCCGTCTTGAAAAGCGCCTTCCTCTCGGCTCGACCTCGAGTGCCACGATCCTCCCTGCATACTGCTCAGCCGGCTCGCACCTCACCGTACGCCGAAGAGATTCTTGGCCGGTCGCTCGAACGACTGATCGATCGTGGCTTCGCAGTCGGCTATGGTCATCGCACCGCTGAAAAGTGGTTCATCGAATCGATCCGACTGACCACCCGAGGCCGGCAAGAAGCGCGACGACTGCTCGGCACCCAAACCTCACTCCCACTCAATTAACGCTGACTCATATGGCCATCCCAGCCCGACTCACCAAACATCTGACCACGCTCAAGCTGAAGAATGATGTTGTCCCGCATCGGACCGTCTTTACCGTCTACGATCTCGCGCAAACATTGAAAGTCAAACTGAATACGATCGCGAAGACGCTGGTCGTGAAAACTGATGCTGGTTTGGCGCTCGTGGTCGTACCCGCGCATCGTCGTCTTGATTTCGGGGCGGTCAAGAAAGCGTTACAGGTGAAAAGCGTTTCGCTCGCGTCCGAAAAAGAGATGGTCAAGAAACTGAAGATCAAGCCGGGAGCGATGACCGCGTTCGGAACGTATCATAAACTTCCGCTCGTCGTTGACCGGAGCCTCGCGAAAGCTGAGTCGATGATATTCGGGGCTGGAAGTTTCACCGAATCACTCCGGGTGAAAGTGAAGCCATATTTAAAAACCCAAGAGCCGACCATCGCCCCGGTCGCGAAAGCGGCGAAATAATCCATGCGTTCGATCCGCACTGACGCCTTCTCTGGACCGCTCGAATTGCTCCTCAGTCTGATTGAGGGGCAGGAGCTAGATATTAGTCAGGTCTCGCTGGCGACGGTCACGGATCAATATCTCGCCGAGCTACAGTCGCTTGAAGAATTACCGGCCGACGAACTGGCTGATTTCCTGGTCGTTGCCGCGAAGCTTGTCTATATCAAATCGAAACTGATGGTCCCGACGACCGGCGTTGATGAGGAAGATGTCGGGGCTGATCTCGAGCGACAATTGCGGATGTATAAAGCGTTCGTTGATGCCTCAAAGCATGTCGATCGGTTGTGGATGAGCGGGAAGGCGGTCTGGCCGCGAGATGGATTTGCCCACCTCGAACCGATCTTCAACCCGCCACCACACGTCACGACTGAGACCCTCCGCGAGATTTTCGGTAGTGTCCTGAAAGAGCTCGAACCGATCACACGACTCCCACAAACCATCCTGATCCGGACGATTAACATTCGTGAAACGATTTCCCGTATCCGCGATCAATTAGTCGCTCAGAAGCAAGCGCGATTCCATGACCTGATCGCCACCGGTACCAAGACCGAGGCGATTGTGACATTCCTCGCACTCCTCGAGTTGGTGAAGCAACGAAGCGTGACGATCGTCCAGGCCAATCGCCACGGCGACCTTGAGATTGCCCTGATCGCCGAAGAACCAACGATTGAATTGACCACCATTTCCAGTCTATGAACCAACCCACCACTGCCATCGAGAGCATCCTCTTCGTCGCGACGAAACCACTGACCGTCAAGCGCTTGTGTGAATTGACCGGCGCAACGTCTGAATTGGTCGAAGCGTCGTTACACGAACTTGATCAGCGCCATCAAGGAGAAAGTGGATTACGCCTGCTCCGTCACCAACAGACCGTTCAGTTCGTTACGAATCCGTCCGCCAGTGCGATGGTGACCGCCTATCTCAAGGAAGAACAGGCTGGCGAATTGACTCGCCCGGCGCTCGAAACGCTGACCATCATCGCCTATCGTGGCCCGATCTCGAAGGTTCAACTCGATACGATTCGCGGGGTGAATTGTGCGCTGATCCTGCGGAACCTGATGATCAAGGGCCTCGTCGAAGCGAAAGCGGCCAAAGATCGAATGCAGACCTCGTACCAAGTGACGACCGATTTTCTCCGTTTCCTTGGTCTGACCAATATTGATCAATTGCCCGAATATGCACAGCTCCACAGCGAGGAGACACTCGACCTGATCCTTAATCCACGAGCCGAAACAGTCAACGAGACGGAGCACACGACCGCCACATGACCCCAACGATTGTCGCCAACTGGAAAATGCAGCTCGGGGTGGCCGCCTCGGTCGATTCAGCGACGAAGCTTCGAAGTACGCTCGAACGCGATCCGGTCGGTGCGACGGTCGTCGTCTGCCCATCGTTTTTAGCCATTCCGTACGTCTTAGATACACTTCGTGGTAGTGATATCCAGCTCGGTGCGCAGGACGTTTTCTGGACCGACAAGGGTGCGTACACTGGCGAAGTCTCACCGACGAATCTCCGTGAGGTCGGTGTCGAATATGTGATCATCGGTCATTCTGAACGACGGAAATTAGGTGAGTCAGACACGAATGTGGGACGAAAAACACTCGCGGCTGCCGCATATGGATTAAATCCGATCATTTGTCTCGGAGAAACGGCGGATGAGCGCGCTACTGGACAGCACGAAAATGTCGTCCGCCGTCAACTTGAGGGAATGTTTCTGAGCGCTCCACCGCCGTCACAAGGGATGGTCATTCACTTGGCGTATGAACCGATGTGGGCGATTGGGACGGGTGAGGCGGCAGATCCAGAAACAGCGGAATCGATCCGGCAATGTATTCATCGCTCCCTGATCGATCGGTACCCTGCTGATCTGGTAGAACGATCATTCCGTATCCTGTATGGCGGTAGTGTCGATCCTTCGAACGTCGCCGATTACGTCGGACCGGATAAATTCGATGGGGCGTTGGTCGGCGGGGCGAGCCTCGATCCCGCTACTTTGGTGCCACTCATTCGCGCATGTTCATCAACCAATACTAAATAAGTACCCCTATGCCCACTCGCATCGCCATTAACGGTTTCGGACGAATCGGTCGCCACGCGCTGAAGATTGCAATGGAAAAGCCCGAGCTTGAGGTGGTGGCAATTAATGATCTCGGGAGCGTCGAAGTGATGGCACATCTTTTACAATATGATACCGCCTACGGACGTTACCATCGTCATGTGACCTGGGATCAGACGGGGATCATGGTCGATGGGAAACGGATAGAATTCCTCTCGATCAAAGAACCGGCTGAATTACCATGGAAGAAATTGAAGGTTGATGTCGTGCTTGAATCGACTGGGCGTTTAACAAAAGATGGTGCGGCGAAGGCCCACATCACCGCGGGTGCCAAACGGGTGATCGTGTCTGCCCCGACCAAGGGCGGGGGAGTCGAAACATATCTCATCGGTGTGAATACGGATAAAAATTCCGGTGACGATATTATTTCCAACGCGTCATGTACAACGAACTGCGTGGCCCCAGTGACGCAAGTCATCCTGGCTGAGTTCGGAATTCAGAAAGCAGCGATGACGACCGTCCACTCCTACACTGCCGAACAGAACCTCGTCGATGGTCC
>Ga0073934_10005960_pt1 | contig 18248 bp, 14 predicted proteins | sample LarsenN4metaG_FD_76834 | JGI IMG/M metagenome (GOLD analysis project Ga0073934, IMG submission 76834) | Hot spring sediment bacterial and archeal communities from British Columbia, Canada, to study Microbial Dark Matter (Phase II) - Larsen... ... | reverse complement strand
CAGAGCCTCTAAAGGCTTGTGCGCTCAATTTTATGAACGGCAGAATGGGTATTCCAGCCATTGATAGCTGTTCAAAATGAATATTTTTGTGAGAATTATTCTCATACTGAGAATTGCTGCTTTCCTTTTCTCTGCAACCTCCTCCACATATGCATGAAGTTGACATGACAAAGGCGCTGATTGTCACCATCCGTAACTGGTGGGAAGAACAACCAGAGCAGCCTCGCATTACCTGCGTTCACCTGGTAGTGGGCAAATTTACTTGTGTCGAACCAGTCAGTTTGCAGTTTGCCTTTGAAGTGCAAACCAAGGACACGTTTTTAGAAGGGGCCACCTTACAGATTCAAGAAACGCCACTGATTGCGTTTTGCCACACGTGCCAGCACGAGTATCACCCGGAAGTGGGAATTCACTATGCCTGCCCAACCTGCCATAGCCCTATGGATGACATTCGCTCAGGCCGGGAGCTAAAAATCGATCGGCTTGAATATGAACCCGTTGGGGTGAGCCACTAACCCCACGCCTGTGTCCTTTACGGTCTTTTCCTATGCACCAAACCTTTGACGCCTCTTTGGGAATCAACCTGCTTCACGCGAATCAAGCCGGAGCCGATCATAACCGCGCCCATTTTGACGCGTGGGGTATTACCTGCCTGAATGTGATGAGTAGTCCGGGAGCGGGTAAAACAGCACTGTTAGAAAAAACCCTGGCAGCCCTGACAGATACGCTCAAAATTGCTGTGATTGAAGGCGATATGACCACTGAGTTAGACGCCGATCGCCTGCGTCAATACGGAGTACCTGTAATTGCGATTAATACTGGGCGATCGTGTCATCTCGACTCAAAAATGGTGGCGGGTGGCATTCATCGGTTAGAGCACGAATATGACCCGCATGAGTTTGATTTAGTCTTGGTAGAAAACGTGGGCAATTTGGTGTGCCCGGCTGAGTTTGAAGTGGGTGAACATGCAAAGGTTGCATTGCTCAGCGTGACAGAGGGAGAAGATAAGCCACTTAAATATCCCATCATGTTTCAAGAAGCAGATTGTTTGCTGATTACCAAGATGGATTTAGCACCTTATTTAGATGTTGATATTGATCGGATTATCGCAAACGTGCGACAGATGAACCCACACGTAAAAATTATTCCAACCTCAGTCAAAACCGGAGAAGGTTTAGAGATTTGGTATGAGTGGGTGCAAACACAAACAGCTGATCGTCCAATCGCAGCAGTTTCTGGTTGAGATTCTGTTGCAACCGTAACGGATCTGCGATCACGCGATCGTCTAAACAAGAACAGTAGCCTTCCACTGCATCTACCTGAGTGTTCCGTCGTTGTTTTAGTGTCTGTATGAAATATAAACCCCTGTTCACCTCAGTCGTTCTCTTCTTTTCCAGTCTATTTTTGGTTGCTAGTTGCAGTAATCCGGCTAGTCAAATGTCAACCAGCACCAGTCCAGCGGCCAGCCCCGGTGCAAGTGGTGTTACCGCAAGTCTGGGGTTTAGTGCTTGGCCCGGTTGGTTTCCGTGGCAAGTCGCGCAAGAAAGCAAGCTATTTGAGCAAAATAACGCCAATGTAGATCTCAAGTGGTTTGATGGCTACCTTGAATCCATTAATACCCTAACCGCCGGTCAACTCAGTGCCAACTCTCAAACCTTAAATGACACAATTGGGCCAGTTGCATCCGGGGCAGATCTGGTTGTGGTACTCACCAACGATAACTCGGCTGGTAACGACCAGATCATTGTGCGCGAGGGCATTAACTCGGTCGCTGACTTGAAGGGTAAAAAAGTTGCGGCAGAAGAAGGGGTTGTTGATCATTACCTGCTGCTGCTGGGACTTGAGAAAGCGGGGTTAACCCAAAAAGATATTCAGTTTGTGCCGCTGGAAACGGGCAAGGCTGCTGCTGCCTTTGTCGCCGGACAGGTTGATGCCGTTGGGGTGTTTGCGCCGTTTACCACACAAGCCCTCAAGCGACCGGGTAGCAAAGTGCTGTTCTCGTCTAAAGACTTTCCGGGTGCAATCTCTGACCACCTCGTGTTCAACCGTAAGTTTGTTGACGAGCATCCCGACCAGGTGCAGGCGATCGTAGACTCGTGGTTTGCCACGCTTGATTACATGAACGCTAACCCCGACAAAGCAATGGAAATCATGGCAAAACGGGCCAATGTCAGCGTCGATGAATACAAGGAATACGCCGCAGGCACCCGAATTTTCAGCATTGAAGACAACTTGGCTGCACTCCAACCGGGCAAAGATTTGAAATCACTGCCCTATGCGGCTGAGCAGATCACCAATTTCTTACTTGAAACGGGGCTAGTTAAAACCAAGCCTGATCTGACCAAACTATTTGACGATCGCTTTCTCAAAGCCTACGCCGCTAAAGCCAAAAAGTCCTAATCGCTTCTCGGAGCAACCGCTATGAATCCCAGTTCCGATTCGTTTGCGCCGCAAACCTCGGCCAAACCTGGTAGAACCTTAAGGCCGACTGTGTTTTGGCGAATTGCCGAAGACATTCCCAAGCCCTTAAATTGGAGCTTGATGATCGCGTCGATCGCGCTTCCTCTCCTGCTCTGGTGGGTTGTCACTGCATTGCAGTTGGTCGATCCTAAGTTTTTGCCATCACCGGGCACCGTGTTAGCCACTTTTCAACGGTTGATCAGCACCGGTGAGTTGCAAAAAGATACGATCGCGAGCCTGTGGCGAGTCGGAGTTGGGTTTTCGTTAGCAGCTCTTTTTTCGATCCCAATTGGGGTTTTGATGGGCAGCTTCGCCAGCATTCGTGCCTTGCTAGAACCCGCATTTGGCCTTATGCGCTATATGCCAGCCCCAGCTTTCATTCCGTTGCTGATCATCTACTTGGGGATTGATGAAGCACCCAAAATTGCGCTGATTTTCATTGGGGTGTTCTTCTTCAACGCACTCATGGCAATGGACACGGTCAAGTTTGTGCCGAAGGACTTGATCGAGTCTACCTATATGCTAGGGGGCGATCGCTGGCAAACCTTGACCCAGGTGATTTTTCCTCATGTGCTACCGGGCATCATCGATGCCTGTCGGATCAACCTGGCAGCCGCCTGGCAACTGGTCATCGTCGCTGAGTTGATTGCCGCCAATGAAGGTCTAGGTCGGCGAATCAGCTATGCAGGGCGGTTCTTTAAGACGGATGAAATTTTCGTCGGGTTAATTGTGATTGGTGTCATTGGCATGTCGCTTGACCTCTTTTTTCAATATCTCTTGCGTGTCTCCTGTCGTTGGAGTAGTCAACGTCGTTAATCTCTCTAATGCGATCGCTGAAGTCTGGTTACGGATACTTAACCACTTACAATCGAGCATTTCCTTATGCATATTGAAATCATCAACCTTCATAAGCATTTTGATACTCAAAATGGAAGACTCGTTGTGTTGAAAGACATCAACATGACCATTGAATGGGGCGAGTTTATTTGTGCTGTTGGGGCTTCTGGTTCTGGCAAGTCAACCCTGCTACGTCAAATTGCAGGGCTAGACCACCCCAGTGGCGGAGAAGTCAGAATTGATGGGGAAAAGGTGACAGGCCCCGGCCCCGATCGCGGCATGGTGTTTCAGCACTACACGCTCTACCCCTGGATGAATGTGCAGGAAAATGCCGAGTTTGGCTTGAAACTGCAAGGGATACCCAAAAACCAGCGACGCGAACGCGCCAGTTACTACCTCGATGTTGTGGGTCTGACTTCGTTTGCCAAGGCATTGCCCAAAGAACTGTCAGGCGGAATGAAGCAACGGGTGGCGATCGCCCGCGCGCTTGCCTCAGAACCGAAAGTGCTGCTGATGGATGAACCCTTTGGCGCGCTGGATGTCCACACCAAAGAAACCATGCATGAATTTATGCTGGATCTGTGGCAGCGCACCAACATTACCGTCTTTATGATTACGCACGATGTAGAGGAAGCCGTTTTTCTCTCAAATCGGATTTATGCCTTGGGCGCTCGTCCCGGCACCGTGCGCAAAGAAATTATCGTTAACCTGCCCGAACGCACCCACCACATCAAACGCCAAAGCGTCTTCCATGACTATCGCGATGAGCTGATGGATCTGATGCGATCGCATGGACAAGAAGCCTTTGCAGCCATGGCCGCATAAGGTGTGTTGAAAATCTCAATAAACCCGTAGAATGGTTGGCGATCGCACACTGTGCCCTATTGTTAGCCATTCATTTTTATGAGCGAAGCCACCGAAACCATCTTTAGCAAGATCATTCGCAAAGAAATTCCGGCGGATATTGTTTACGAAGACAACCTCTGTCTGGCGTTTCGCGATATTGCCCCCCAAGCCCCGGTACATATCCTGGTGATCCCCAAGCAGGCGATCGCCAAGTTGTCAGATGCCGAGTCACAAGACCACGCTCTGATGGGGCATCTGCTGCTCACAGCCAAACGGGTTGCTGAGCAAGAGGGGCTGACAAACGGTTATCGCGTTGTGATCAATACAGGCGAAGATGGCGGCCAGACCGTTTACCATCTCCACCTGCACATCCTAGGCGGACGACACATGGCATGGCCTCCCGGCTAAACCAAGCCTCAACTCCACCCCTTAAAATAGAAATAGCCTATTTGGAGATACGACCGTTTATACTCGCCCCCTCGCCCGACTCATCGAACATTTGCAACACCTACCTGGCATTGGCCCCAAAACGGCTCAGCGGCTCGCCTTGCATCTCATCAAACGTCCCGAAGAGGAAGTGAAAGCGTTGGCAAGGGCATTGGTTGAGGCAAAGACCCAGGTAGGGTTTTGCTCGGTTTGTTTTCACCTCTCAGCCGAACCTGTCTGTGAGATTTGCAGATCGCCCAATCGCGACAACAGCACCCTCTGTATCGTTGCCGACTCGCGTGACGTGATTGCCCTCGAAAAAACCCGCGAATATCGGGGTAAATATCATGTGCTAGGCGGCCTGATTTCACCGATGGATGGCATTGGGCCTGACCAGTTAAACATTCAGCCCTTAGTGCGACGGGTGAGCCAACAAAAAATCGAAGAGGTGATTGTCGCCATCAGCCCCAGTGTCGAAGGTGAGACCACAACCCTCTATGTCGGGCACCTGCTCAAACCCTTTACCCGCGTCACCCGCATCGCCTTTGGCCTACCGATGGGGGGCGACCTGGAGTATGCCGACGAAGTTACCCTGGCGCGTGCCCTTGAAGGTCGTCGCGAACTCGATTAAGCCCTACTCAATTTGTCTTTACTTTAAGAAGCGCAGCGTGAATGGATAGCGGTAGCTCTCGCCATTGCTCGCCTTGAGGGCTGCCACGATCGCGGCGATCGCCGCAAACACGCCAATCAGCATCAACAAAATGACGGGCACTAAAAACACGATGCCGAGGCTAGCGACAAAGGCAATTCCAGCGGCATCAGAGGATTCGAGCGCCGGGGCCGCAAAAAATGCAGAGCCAAACAAAAAGATTCCGGCAACAGCCCACAACGCAGTGATAGCAATCTCGTAGATCACAATCGAGATCTGAAAGTTGAGTGATTCTTTGCCCTGCGCGTCGATAAAGGGATGCTCTTCGCGCTTGAGTAACCAAATGATTAAGGGCACAACCAACGAAATAAACCGGACTGGAACAACAATCCACGCGAGCGAAGAAAGATGGCACCACATCCCCCACTGGCGCACCGGACTGGGTAAAGAATCTCGCATCATCGGAATTCCTCGCGAGTTTTAAGTCAGCCTATGTGAACAATATTAAGTTCTACAGCTAACGACCTCAATATTCCAAATAGAGGGTATTAAAGTTATCAGAAGTAACTGGGGTGGAGGGCCGAGGCGTGTCTGGAGTGGGATTGCTAGCCTGAGCATCATCGCGATCGCGCAGTTGGTGTGCCGTGACTTCTAAGTTGGCAATCTCAGCGGTGATTTCTTCAATGCGATCGTGGATTCGTCCACGCCGTTCTTCAAGGATGCCTAACTCCTGTTGCAGCCTTTTTTTCTCGTTGACGAGTTTATAAATATCAAGATAAGTAGCAGCTTCAGTCTGAGGGCGTGGCATGGTGCTAATTTTCGGGCGAATCATGCCTTGGCGATGACGGGGGCGCATAGCAAATTCTCCAATTGGTAGATTTAGAGTGCCCGATTTGCTTGAAAGTGCAATATGTAACATTCAAAATTCAAAATTCGCAACAACTCATCGCATTCGCTAGGGTTAAAAGAGTGCTTTGTGGGTGCCATCTTTGCTGTGGGGGAGGAATACAGCCATGCCGTCGATCGCTCAAGACTTAGTGTTGCTGGGAGGTGGGCACTCCCACGCGATCGCGCTGCACATGTTTGGCATGAATCCCTTGCCGGGAGTGCGCCTGACCCTCTTAACCGAAGCCTCTGATACCCCCTACTCTGGCATGTTGCCAGGGCACGTTGCCGGATTTTATAGCCATGCCGATTGCCACATTGACCTGCGCCCACTCGCGCGGTTTGCCGGAGCCGATTTATATATTGATCGGGCGATCGGGCTAGACCTGGCGAATCAGCGAGTTTTGTGTGCAAATCGGCCTCCTGTCAGGTTTGACTGGCTCTCGATCAACATTGGCAGCACCCCCAAACAGCCCGAAGTGCTGGGCGACCCGACCGCAGTGATACCTGCGAAACCTGTGCGGCAATTTTTAGAACAATGGGAGGCGATCGCAGCGCGGGTACAAGCCAACCCAGAGCAGCCTTTTTACCTGGGCATTGTTGGCGGTGGCGCGGGTGGGGTCGAGCTAGCCTTAACTACGCAACGACGACTTCAGCAAATCCTGCAAGCAGCCGGACAACCACCGACCAATCTGACGTTGCACCTGTTTCAACGCGATCGCGTCTTGCTGCCACGCCATAACCAGTGGGTGCAACGGCATCTCCAACACCTGTTAGAAGAACGGCAGATTCACCTGCATCTGGGCGAAACGGTGGTCGAGGTGCAACCAGGTAAGATTCACTGTGAATCGGGCTTGGTGCAGACCTGTGACGCTATCTTGTGGGTCACACAGGGAGCTGCCCCAAGTTGGTTAGGTGAGGCGGGTCTGGCCGTTGATGCAGATGGCTTTGTGTTGGTCGATGACAACCTGCGATCGCTCTCCCATGAACGGGTGTTTGCGGCGGGCGACATCGCCACCATGAAGAACCATCCCCGGCCAAAAGCGGGAGTGTTTGCGGTACGACAAGGCAAACCCCTATTTGAGAACCTGCGGCGTGTTCTTCAAGACAAGCCGCTTCAGTCATTTCGGCCTCAGCGTCGCTATCTCAGCTTAATTGGCACCGCTGACGATCGGGCGATCGCCTCCTGGAGTGCGTTGGGTTGGCATTCTTCGTTGCTCTGGCAATGGAAAGACCGGATTGACCGACAGTTCATGGAGCGATTTCGTGATCTGCCTGCGATGCAGATGACTGGAAAGATGGCTCTCACGCCAAATGCACTGGCTCCCCGATCGCCCGAATCCACAATGCGCTGCGCAGGCTGCGGGGCAAAAGTGGGTAGCACGATCCTGACGAGGACTTTGCAAGAGATCCAGGTACGCCAGCAGCACCGGGGAACCAACGAGATCGCCAAGTCAGTCAAGACTCAATTCTTGCCGCCTCAAAGCGACGAACTGCGGTCAGCGCCAAGCGCCCCGATTCTCTTAGGATTAAACGCCCCTGACGACGCAGCAGTACTACAAATTCCCCCTGAAAAAAATCTGGTTCAGACGGTGGATTATTTACCCACCCTGATTAACGACCCCTTCATCTTTGGACAAATTGCTGCCAACCATGCTTTGAGTGACATCTACGCAATGGGAGCGACTCCCCACAGTGCCCTGGCGATCGCCACGCTCCCCTATGCCCAACCCCCCGTTTTAGAAGAAATCCTCTATCAGCTTTTGTGTGGAGCCTTACACGTCTTGCAAATGGCAGGCGCAGCATTAATTGGGGGGCACACAACCGAAAGTGAAGCACTGGCCTTTGGCCTCAGTTGTAACGGCCTGATCGACCCCAAGCGCGTGTTACGCAAAGGCGGTATGCAACCAGGCGATCGCTTGATTCTGACGAAACCGCTGGGGACGGGCGTGTTATTTGCCGCCGAGATGCGACAGGCCACCCAGGGCAGTTGGATTGATGGGGCGATCGCGAGTATGTTGCAACCAAACCAGGCGGCTGCCATATGTTTTGTGCAGCATGGCGCCACGGCTTGCACCGATATTACCGGGTTTGGTTTGGCCGGACATTTGGTTGAAATGATGCAAGCCTCCGGGCAGGCAATCGAGTTAGACCTGACCGCTTTGCCCATCTTAACCGGAGCGCTGGAACTAGCCGATGCTGGAATTTGTAGCAGCCTCTACCCTGAAAATGCGCGCGCAGCCCAATGGATTGTGAATGCCATGACATTCTCACAAGACCCTCGGTTTGCCCTCTTATTTGACCCGCAGACATCAGGCGGTTTGCTGGCAGCCGTTCCACCCCACCAGGTAGACACATGCCTCACCCACTTACAAGCCCTGGGTTACACTCACAGTAGAGCGATCGCAACGGTGTCTGCCCTCACCACAGTGGAACCCACGATCGCGCTACTCTCCTAAACGGTACTTGTCCTCTCAATTCATCTATTGGAGGATCAGAGTTCAGCCCTTACTGCGGCTGAGTACAAAGATATGCGGCTAAGGAATGAGAATTGAATTTCAATCTTTGCTTGCACGGGCAAGCCATTTGTCTCTTCCGCTGGAAACATATTCTGATTTCATTTAATCCAGGATCCTAACTGACCGAACGTATGCCCACTGTTCTCGCGATCGCTGATTTTCTCAAAGCTCCTGGCGTCATCCTCGATGTCCGCAGTCCAGGAGAGTATGAACAAGGCCACATTCCCGGTGCAGTCAGCTTTCCGCTATTTAGCAACGAGGAGCGAGCCGAAGTTGGCACCTGCTATAAACAAACCGGACGCGAAGCGGCGATTGAGTTAGGTTTAGCACTGGTCGGGCCGAAGTTGGCTAACTTTGTGCATCATGCAAAAGAATTAGCGGGCGATCGCATCGTTCGAGTTCACTGTTGGCGTGGTGGGATGCGCAGCGGCAGCATGGCGTGGCTGTTAGAGACAGCAGGCTTTCAAGTCACCGTGTTAGACAAAGGTTATAAAGGATTTCGTCACTGGGTGCGGCACGTACTCGCGGAGCCAAAACCGATCCTAACCCTGGGCGGCATGACTGGCACTGGCAAAACCGCTGTCTTAAAAGGGTTAGCCGAACTCGGTGAACAAACTCTCGATCTGGAATACCTGGCTAATCACCGGGGCAGCAGTTACGGGGCACTGGGCTTGCCACCCCAACCTAGCACCGAGCAGTTTGAGAATTTAATTGCAATGGAATGGGTGCAACTGTCCCCAGATCGCCCCGTTTGGGTTGAAGCCGAAAGTCGCATGGTTGGCATCTGTCGCGTCCCGCCTGAGCTATTTACCCAGATGCAGGCAGCCCCGATTTTGCAAATTGAGCGATCGCGGTCAGAACGCATCGAGCTGTTATTGGGTGACTATGGTGCGGTCAATCCACAAGAGTTAATTACGGCAACTGAGCGCTTACGCAAACGGTTGGGCGGAGATCGCACCCAAACAGCCGTAGAGGCAATTCAACAGGGAGATTTGGCAGCAGCGATCGCGATCGTGCTCGACTATTACGACAAAACCTACACCTACGATTTACAACGGCGCGGCGTGCCGATTTATCCCCTAGCGGTGACTGGGTTAAGCGCGGCAGCAACCGCCCATCACTTGATCGCCTTTCGTAAAGAGATGGCGACGCATCCAATGGCGCAGGTAGCAGCGGGATAAACCTTCTGGAGAGGCTTGCAAACGATTCGAGACTTTGCGGTGACTACAACGCGATCGCCCTTCTAGGTGCCTGAAGAACTTTGCATTTCTCAGTCATGTGTCATTGGTCATTGGTCCTCGACATCTAGCAAAGGTGGCTTGTGAACAGCTTGTAACAGCAGTTTGAACTGACGAACCGCTTTTTGGAAAGAATGCAAGATGGGGTTTAAGCCTGCGCAGCAGGGTTCCCACACCACCCTTAACCCCTTTTGTCAAACACTGGGACTAACACCACCTTCCGCAGGGGAGGCGAGGGGAGGCGGTTCGGCCCCTCGCAGGGGGTTTGGGGGCGTGCCCCCAAGGGCTTGCTGGCTCGGAAAAAATTGCTCTTAGAAGAAGCCTTTTGAGTGAGATGAAAGCGGAGATTTGGGGGCGGCGGAGCCGCGAATCGGGGGTCTTCCCCCCGCACCCCCGCGCGTAGGGGCCTCACTCCCCTACAACCCCCGCAAGATGATGTCGGTGAGATTGAATGGTTAGCTAGCTAAACGTTGCTGGTGTTAGGTTTAACACTCCGATCTCTTTCAAAAAGTACGGGTGACGTGAGGCGACGGTTACGAGGGCGATCGCCCATTGAATTGGTATGAGGCTAAGAGGCATCCTGAATGTCGATCGCAAAGGTGGCCGAGCGTCCGAAGTCTTCTGGCGCATACTGCAAGCGGGCTTCAGCGCCTGGATAGATATATTTACCAGGTGTTACCGATCGCGCCAGGTAATGCAGGGTGTACACACCGGGTTGCAGGCGATCGCCATAGGCCACCACCTTATCTTTGTAGATTGTGCGGAAGCCTAACTGCCAGCTATCGCTCTGGGCTTGATTGGCAGGACTCGTCGTTTGAAAGGTGTTATCCACCGCTTCAAACCCAGCCGGGAGTGGGTCGGTAATCACAACGTGATCAACCGGATGATCAGTGATGATCTCTAGCTCCAGATCAAACACCTGCCCCGCTGGAACCGTAAGCGGATCGGGCGAATACAAACCATTGCGATACAGCACTTTTGACTGATTTGCCAAACGCAGCGATCGCGTCACCCGTAAGCCATTAAAGCGTCCGGGTTGTGCCCCTTGCAACCGATAGCGAAACGCCACCAGATAGTGCAAGACGCCACGCCCTGATTTTTTGAGAGTGATGGTTTGGCGATCGCGGGGTAACTCAGCGATTGGAATTTGAGCAGATACGCTTGGCTTTTGGTAGCTCTGGAAATTACCCGAAACCAACGTTTTACCTGCTAGTTGAGCCGATGCCTCAAAGTTAGGAGGTTCGGCTTGTAGCTGACTGTAGGCAACCAGAGCCGACAACGCCTCAGCATTGTCATAGGTACTCTGCCACACCCCGTTCCGCCGCAGGTTGAGCAACCCTTGCAGCAGCGAGGCGAGCGTTTCAGGATTGGCCTTTTGAGCCGCGAACAGTTGCAGCGTTTGCGCCTGAGCTACCGTCTCCGAGTGGAACCAGTTCCAGTCGATTGGCAAGTTGACACGGGCACTGCGCCCCGTCACCGCCAGATTTTCGCGAATTTTATCGGTCAGTTGCTGGCCTTCCCCCTGCCAACCAGGTGTTTGAGAGAGATAACGCGCCAATTTGATTTGGCTCACTCGGTCAAACTGATCGCGTTGGGCGTAGAGGTCAGCCACAAAATCATTGCGGCGATCGCCCAATGCAGCTAGTGCCATTAAGGCTTCCAAACGCACCTGGTGCTTGCACAAGTTTTCTTTACAGAACTCGTACTGACCGGGATTCGCGAGAATTTTGTTGAGGTAATCGGTCAAGCCAGGCCGAATCGCGTTTAACGAGTCGGCTATCGGTTTTGTTTGCCCAAACACCTGACTCGCTTGCGCGATCGCCTGCGCCGCGTAAGGTGTCACAAACGGATCAGACTGGTTCTGCCCTGGGAAGGAGGCCATTCCTCCATCGGGTCGCTGCAGTCGGCGTAACCGCTCAATTGCCTCGGTTGCCTGATTTGGAATGTTAAATTCGGCAATCGTTTGCTGATAGGTGCTGGACAGGCTTTGCAGATGCGCGGCGATCTCAAGCTGGCTGGCCGCTGGTTCTAAGAAAGGCAAATCTGACTCGGCAAAGACTTGCTGAGCCGGAGCCGTAATTTGAGGAATTAGCGTGCTGGCGAGAGCAATCTCTAAGCCGCCTACACCCGGATCTACCTGCTTGCTCACATTTAACGGAATCGTTTTTTCCGTCTCGGTCGCACCCGTTTCAATTACCTGTTCTGTAATCGTATGGGCACGCACTTCTAGCGGCACCTCAAAGCGATCGCTGGCGTTGTTCAGTCCGGCTGCAAATTGCACCTTCCCTTCGCCCATTGCTTCGACTTCAACTGGGAAGCGAAAAGCGCGTGAGCCTGATGCCAGAGAAGCCTGCGCTTGCGCGGCTCCGGTTAGTTTGAGCGGTGCGGTGACAGAACCGTTCACATCAACGGTGCCCGCTTGCCCCATATTGTTAATCACGGAGACGCCAATCTGGGGGCGATCGCCAGGTCGGACAAACTGCGGCAGTAACGGTTCAGCGATCAGCGGTTGCGTCGTTGCAAACGTCGTGTCAGTTTGCCCAAAATGCAGATTGCCATCCGTTGCTAACGCCAGCACACGCCAGGTTGTCAAATCATCCGGCAGTTTAAAGCTGACGGTTGCCTCGCCGTTTGCATTTGTCGCGATCGCGCCATTGTAGTAAGCCAGCGATCGAAAGTCGGTGCGGGTGCGGGTTGAGCCAGCCCCATTTGAGAAACCACCGCCATAACCCCAGCCCTTTTCGATTGGAGAGGGTTGCGCCTGTAGCACCACATCCGGACGGTTATCACTCAACCGAGTCGAGATCGGTTGCTCAGCAAACACAGCAGCCACCAGATCAGGCGGACGGTAGCCGGTCAGTTGCAGCACCGCTTCGTTGACCACCGCCACCGTAAACTGTCCCTGGACAGGTTGACCGGCGCTATTGGTCAGGCGCAGTTGAACGGTTTGTTCTTCGCTCGGTTTGAGGGTCGGCGCCAGTTGAGCCTCTAGCTTTAAGTACTGGTTATCGAGCTTGGTATTAAAGGGGACAAACCCAATTCGCGTGAGTTTATCAACACTGCCTGGTTCGAGCTGGGCGATCGGTTTGCCCTGACGCACCAGCACCGCCTCTACCGCTGCATTTGGCACCATTTCTGGCGTCACCTTAAACTGCACTCTGGGCGTTCCGCCTTGCACCTTCGTCACACTGCGATACAGCGTGTTGTGCCGCACGACAGCTAAATACAGTTCCGCATCGGGGTAGGGCGACTGAATCAAGACGGTCGCGGTTTCTCCGGGTTGGTAAGTTTCTTTGTCGAGTTTGAGTTCGAGTCGATTGTTGGTATAGCGATCGAGCCAACCAACTGGATCGTTCCCCGCCACCCAAATTTGGGTATCGGTCGCCAGTTTCTCATCTCGACCGGGAAAGCTCGCCCGAATCCGGTAAGAGCCGGACTCAGTTGGGGTTAGTGTGACTTTCTGTGGTGTCTGAGCCGAAGTCACTTCTGCCGTCGCGATCGACTTAAACTGCACCTGGTCTTGCTCTGTGCGACTGCCTTCGACGAGCCGACCAATGCTGCTGTAATCCATCCGTTGCAGTTCAAGGCGCACCCGCTGATTGGCGATCGCGGCTCCATCTGCTCCGGTGACAATCACCTCAACCGGAAACGCTTTGTTAACTTGCCCAACAAATTCGCTCTTAACCCCGATGAGTTGCTCACCTGGCAACACAACAAAGCTTTGTGAGTCTGCCACAGCCAGATTCGAGACATCCGAGACTTCTGCATCCACCCGATAAGTCATGGGGTAGGGCAAATCATTCTCTAGCTTGATTGTTTGAGTGCTGCTGCCTTTGGCATCCAGCTGACGCGTTGTTTGTAGCACATCCGCCATCACTTCTGGTTCTTCTTGGGGATAAAACCACTGCCGCCCAAAGCTAAATGCATCCCACCCTTGCGGCTGAAACTGTACTTTTTGGCGCGTCACCGTGTACTTCACCTTGCCGTTTTCGACGGGGGCACCAAACAGGTAATTGCTTTGCAGCTTGGCCTCTAGCGATTTGCCTGCCGTGACCGACGCGATCGCCCCTGCTTTTTGCTCTAACCCGGTCAAACTTAAATCAACTTTGAAATTGGGTGGCTTAAACTCGGCAACGCGAAACTCACCCACCATCTCAACATCCTTATCTCGCTTCGCCCGCACGGTGTAGAAGCCGAGCGGCTGATTTTTGGCGATCGCCCAATCTCGCGAAAAGGTGCCATAGGTATTCGTCGTTTGGGCGGGTAGCTCAATCCGCTGTCCGTTGGGGCCTTCGACCGTTAGGGTATAGTTCTTCTGTTTATCGGTGATGAGCTTGCCATCTTCAACCACATGGGCAAACCCGGTAAAGTGAACCGTCTCACCCGGTTGATAAAGGTTGCGATCGGGCACGATGACACCCCGTGTCAGAGGCGTGTTGCCCTGCCAGCCTGCGCTTACCCCATATTCATAGGAGCCACTGTAAGCCAGCGTGCGGGTAAACGCCCAATCATTCTTTTCTTGAGCCACGACCAACAACTCAGGAGCCTCTTTAAAGCCCTGGTCTGAGCCTGCACAGCCGCGTAGATCACTCGCCTGGAAGGTTAGATTTCCGGTGGCATCTGTTTTGCCCGTTGCACAAGGAGCGGGATCAGGCCGAGACTTGGCATTTAGCTTTGAGAGATAGATTTGCACATCTGCATTCGCGACCGGAGCGCCATCCGATAGGCGATGAACTCGCACCAGCCCCCCTTTCGGAAACCACTGAGCAAACACACCCAGGTTCGTGATCTGTACCATGCCGTAGGTACTGGGTTCCCGCCATTTCTGCTTGCCATTTTCAGTATAAGAATTAGTGCGCGCTTGCACGCCATAGGCCAGCATTCCCGTTTGACCACCCAGCTTTTGTTGTAAGGGAATTGGCGTTTCAACCGCCCCATCGCGTGTGTTTTCTGTTTTTGTCGTCTCCCAGCGGTTTGGTTTTGGCAGCCAACTGTTGTCTCGCTCATCGGGATACGCTGAATCGCGATAGACCAGATCCTTCGGTTGTAAGACCTGCACCGCAGACTTGAACTCTGGTAAGTTCACGGTGGATATATTCAGTTGTAGATCTTTGCCTGCTGGAAAGATGTTGAAACCAGATGGCACCCAAATATCGGGGGCAACACTCCCGGTATTGAAGGTAAAAGTGACAGGCTTGCTCAACTTCTGACCAAACACATCCGTGAGCTGATCAGATACCGTCACGGTATAGCGCGTGTTTGGAGCCAAAGCCCAGGGATTCAAAGTAAAGAAGCGATCGCCTTCATAGCCCCGCACTAAAGGCAGATCCTTTTGAGCTGCCGGGGTAATTGTCACGGTTTTGGCGATCGAGTCTGCTTTTAACCCATTCGAAAATCGGACTTCTGGCACACCCTGGTTAAACCGACCAAAGGCACCTCCGGCATCGGGTTGTCCGGTTTGCTTCATTCCCTCATAGGCCAGCGAAGCATACGTCTGAATCTGACTGCTAAACAAACTCTCACTAGCTAAGTTGCCCTGCATCGGGCGAATCCCTGGCTCTATCTTTAAGGTATAGCGAGTTCCTTTTTGCAGGTCTTGCTGCGGCTCCACGACATAGACCCACTCGCGCAAAGAAGGATCAAACCGTTCTTGCTCAGTGAGCGTGTCAGACTCGCGTTCTTCTAAATCAACTTTAAGACCCACACTTTGCTGTTTTCCACTGGGGATCAGTTGCACCCGTTCGCGCAGGGAATTGAGATCAAGCTCTGTGTTCGCTGTTAGCTTGAGTTTAGGTCTAAGTTCAAACGGTTGAGCATACTCGGCTTCTGGCGAACCGGGTGGGGGAGAGGCAGGTAAATTCAGGAGTTTGATCGACTCTGTGTTAAACGTCCAGGTGAAGTCGCGATCGAGGCGATGCTTATCCAGATCTGCCAAACCGGCTTTTAAGGTAACTTTAACGCGAGTCGCTTTGGGGATCGCCTGCTCAGCTTGAAAGCCCACCATGCGCGGGGTCAAAAAGCGAAACTGCCCCTTTAATGGGGGGATCACCTCAAACTGCTTCAACAGGTTGACTTGCTGGTCACTTTCAAGCTGTTCCAGCGGGATCAACGGATGCTTAAAGCGAATTCGAATTTGAGCAGTGGTCGTAGTTTCACCTGTTGGACTGATTGACTCAATCCAATCGGGGAGCTTTTCGGCTTGAACGGGGGTCACAGAAGGCAACGGAGCCGCTCCCGGAGTCATCCGAAGCTGACCACAACTCGCGATCGCCAACACCAACACTAAACTCAGCAGCCCCAACACCAACGGTTGTAGGTTATATTGCCGAAGCCATTTGCGCCAGCGACGATTGATCCCCATAACTCTAACCACCACAGTTGCTCACTCAATTCCTTTATCGCTTTTGCTACGGGCGACTCGGCATTGATCGCGCAATCTGACTATAAATCTTTACGTCGGTAGATAGAGATACACACAACAAACCCTCTTACCAAAACATTGATAAGAGGGCCGATCAACAAACTAAAATGTGCCTGATTCGTGGACTAAGAGGTAGTAAGGACTATTCCTTAGCGGGATTATCGAGGCGCGAAACAAACACAGCACTAAAGGCTAAATACGAAGCGAAAAACACAAATAGAGCTAACATTCAAGTTCTCCTGATTCAGAAATGTAACGATGTAACAACGTAGCGATGTGGTCTTGATTGCTAGCAAACAGGTGGCTCTTAGATCTCTAGCTAATCCTATAGTAACTATTTTAATAGGAAAGGCATCACCCTGTAGGAGTTATCTTTCTAAGAATAATGACTATAAACTTATCAGCTTTGTTCCTAATTATTTCTAAGTCTAAAGGTTTATTTCATCCTCTTTATTAGGAATAATTACCTACCTCTCTTCCCTATCTTTCAGCCTTAAATTAACCGTCTTTTCTAGGACTTATTACTTTTTTAAGCAATATCGTTCGGCGATCGCAGGAACGTCTTTTTGTAATACAGAATGCAGCCAAACTTTGTCTGGCAAAAGCAAGACAACTGGGCCACTGCCGCATTGCCCTAAACACCCAGTTGGGATAACCGTCACATTCGGTCGTATTACCGCTAAAAACTTAGCAAGCACAGCTGCGCTACCCTGCTTCAAACAGGTGCGATTTTGGCAAATCAGCACTTGGCGATCGCGCTTGGTATCACCCACTCCAGCAGAGGCATTCACCATATTGACTACAGTATTTAAGTTGGGTCGTTAATGTAGCGAGTTCAATCCTCGCTCCATTCTACTCAACTAACATTTGATTCATGTACTCGCATAGTTCTTCATCTTGCAACAAAGTTTTCCATAAGGCTTTCACATTAGAATCCGCTGGATTAATTTTTCGCTGTTTTGCCAAAATATCAACGGCATCATACCAATAGCCATTCTGTGCGTAGATCTCAGCCTGAGCCACTGGAGTTGCCCCCTCCAACTTCTGGGTTAACGCTGCCTCTGCAGGAACAACTTGAAACCATCCATATACATCATCAAGTGCATTTCCACACTGCACTTCGTAGCTCCATCGATAGGCTTTACCCGCCTCTAACTGAATGTCAGACGGCAATGTCACCCGCACAAGTCCCGGTTTAGCTGGTAGTTTGAGGGGCACTCGTTTGAGCCGATTCAATTTCTCATCTTCGATAACTAAGCGAGTCGGGAAGGCAGTCGCGGCTACGTAAGGAACATAAATCAAAAGTGTAGGCGTTTTAGCGGCAACTTGACTCCAAACTAGCATCGCTCCGTTACTGGGATCGATCTCGTGGGGCACGATCGCGGTGAGCTTGAGCGGCGTATCAGGGCAAACGGTGCGTGAACCAGTGGAAGTATATTTACCCGTTGATCTTTTAGGTTTTGGGGGTGGATTGTAGCTGCGCCGTGGTTTTGAAGATTTCGTTTTAGGGGTGCTTGCTTGGGCAACCGCAGCCCCCTGTTGAGCTAGCAAAGGGAACTCAGCGATCGCCCCACCAAAGAATACAGCAAGTAGGCTAATGCCAATCATGTTAGAAAAACGCTTCATCATGTCACCCTATACAAACGCACTACCTATTTTCCAGAAATTTTAGAGAAAAGGGGAGGCAAATGGGTGAGCAAACTTGTGTACTTCTGGTTCGGGAAGCCTGAGTTGCTGACTCCATCTGTCTCCCCCTGACTTGCAGGAACATATGGTGTTCATGTACTTATGAAACGCGAAATCTATCGTTACTTCCAGGCTGAAAGGAACCACTTAGCTTGCCGAAAAGTGTAGAGGAGTGGGGGAGTGAGGAGTGAGGAGTGAGGGGGTAGGGAGTGAGGAGTGAGGGGGTAGGGAGTGAGGAGTGAGGGGGTAGGGAGTGGGGGGGAAGTGGGTTGGACAGAAAT
>Ga0073934_10005959_pt1 | contig 18248 bp, 18 predicted proteins | sample LarsenN4metaG_FD_76834 | JGI IMG/M metagenome (GOLD analysis project Ga0073934, IMG submission 76834) | Hot spring sediment bacterial and archeal communities from British Columbia, Canada, to study Microbial Dark Matter (Phase II) - Larsen... ... | reverse complement strand
ATCTCCGCGATCCTGAGGGTATTCAAAGCGGAATTCCGACGCCCGTTCACGCGCGCGGCAGAGTTGATGACCACCTTCGGCTTGATCCAGGCTGGAGCGAGCATCTTCATGCATCTCGGTCGTGTGTGGCTGGCGTACTGGTTGCTGCCGATTCCGAACGAACGTCAGTTGTGGCCCAACTTCCACTCACCGTTGATGTGGGACCTGCTCGCCATCACAACGTATGTTCTCGGCAGCACGATGTACCTGTTCCTGCCGCTGATTCCTGACCTAGCAATGGCACGTGATCGTTCCACCGGCTGGCGCAAGACCTTTTACCGAATCCTTGCACTCGGCTTCCGCGGCACCGAGGGTGAATGGCGTCACCTGACGACCGCCATGAACTTCTTCGCATTTGCCATCATCCCTGTGATGTTCTCCGTTCACACCATCGTTTCATGGGACTTTGCCATGGCGATGCGCCCCGGTTGGTCTTCCACCGTGTTCGGTCCGTATTTCGTGCTCGGGGCGTTACACTCAGGCATGGGTGCAGTGGCAGTGGTGTTGTTTATCATGCGCGTGACGATGAAGCACATGGATTATTTCATCCGCAAGGAGCATTTCAACGCACTTGGTAAATTGATGTTAATGGTCACGTTCGCTTATACGTACTTCTTCTTCAACGACTATATCGTGCAATGGTACGGCGGTGATAAGTGGACCGACACCCTCTTGCACTGGCTGGAGGAAGGACCGATGGCGTGGATGTTCTATCAATTGGTCTTGTTCAACATCATACTTCCTCCTCTCCTCTTGTGGAACAGGAAGATCCGCGAGACACCCTGGTTGCTGGCATTGATCGGCTTGATGATCAACGTGGGCATGTATTGGGAACGTTATCTCATCGTCCCGGTCATGTTGACGATCAACCGCATGCCATTCACGTGGAAGTTATATGAGCCGCGTATCGAAATCTTCCTGACGATTGGAACATTTTCCACATTCATCCTCTTTTATATGATCGCCTCGCGGCTAATTCCTCTCATCCCGGTTTGGGAAGTTCAGGAGGGCCAGATGACACACTCGCTTCGTAAAGTGGGCAAGGCGCATGTCCCAACGATCAGTGAGTTCGAGTAAATGGAGCAGACCATGTCTGATGCAACCCTTCTAGCAGTGTTCGAAGATATCGACCCGGCCGCGGATGCCATCGAGAAATTGCACGAGATGGGCATTACGGATGAGAACATCAATGTGATCTCCGGTGTGCCGATCGCCCACAAAATGCTCGGGCGCCCGCATCCCTGGACAAATGTCTCCAGGTTATCACTAGGCGGCGCCATTGCCGGTTTCTTCTTTGGGCTTTTCCTGAACTTCGGGACGCCGTATCTATACACCATACCCGTGGGCGGACAATACATTACACCGATTCCACCGGGTATGATCATTCTCTTCGAGATGACGATGCTTTTCGCGCTTCTTGCCACCTTCCTCGGCGTTTTTCTGGATAGCTACTTTCCCAACTACCGCCCCATGGAATATGTTGGAGAAGTCAGTGACGGAAGGATCGCAGTATTCTTCCGATGCGCGCAAAGTGAAGCGAAGAAAATTACGGATGCGCTGAACAAATTGGGCGCTGAATCAGTCAAACCCGCGGAGGCGCGGCAATTATGAGACTTTTCCGTCAACTGTTCTGGGTCCTCCTCACACTTGGCGTGCTGCTTGGCATCGTCTTGATCTTCTCGTACGATATCATCAAGATCGACTGGGTGAGTTTCATGGAGATTCAACCATCCTATCGCCCGATGGAAGACCCGCTTCCTCCGCCCGCCCGCTCGATTCCCATCGAGGGAGCGATCTCCATCCCCGGCATGGGTGCGCCGACGAATCCGACCGTTCCTGATGAAGCCTCCCTAAAACGCGGCGCGGAATTGTACGCGATCAATTGCCAGATGTGCCACGGTATCACCGGCGAGGGGAATGGACCCGTTGCGCCGTTCCTGGTAAATTTCAAACCTGCGAACCTTACCTCTGAGGTGGTGCAATCGAAGAGCGACGGTTCGATCTTCCTCACCCTTACGAACGGGGTGGATGGTCGAATGCCCGCACTGAACGAAAATTTAACTGTTTCAGAACGCTGGGATGTGGTTAATTTCATCCGCACGCTGAGATCAGGAGAATAGGGAAACCCGATTATGAATGATGTCCGTAAAATGATCTATGGGACCCTGATCGGGTTCCTGGGTGTCGTGGTCCTGTGGGTTAGTTTTATTTACATATCAGCCTGCGGTTTTACCTTTTCCTGCAACAAGCAAAAACCGATTGTTGAACGTACGCCTATCCCAACCTTGATACCGGTGAACCATGCTGTCATCCAGCTGCCAGCGGCAGAAGGGGACTTCAACAAATGCGAAGTTTCTGCCACCGAGTTGATCGGCGCGTGGGTTTCGGCAGATGCGCCGGAGACGACCCCGTTCCCCTTTTCCGATGTGAACGGTCAACCCTGTGAAGGGACGTTCGGCTCCGATATTCAGCCGCTGTTTGTGGAGAACAGTCTTTGGTACAACGGTTCGATCGGTTGTGTATCGTGTCATAACTCTGAACTGACCGAACGGAGCGGCGGGCTGGATTTGAGCAGTTATAACGCCGCGACAGCCAATAAAAATATTCTCGGCGGCGGCAATTGGGAAACTTCCGCGTTGTTCAATGTGCTTGTGAATCAGGGCTTCGTGCCCGCAGGTCATTCGGCGGATGCACCCCCGGTTGAATTGATGATCTATGCGGGCTCTGTTGTTGAAGTCACAGCAACGCCGACGCCATAATACTTTTCAAAAAATCTCCCGCGCACGGCGGGAGATTTTATGGCGGAGAGGGCGGGATTCGAACCCGCGAACCTTTTGGGGTTACACGCTTTCCAAGCGTGCGCGCTAAGCCAGACTACGCGACCTCTCCAAGTTCAAGCGGGCAAATTATACCATGCGTAAATTAGTTATCCAACGCGCCCTGATTGATCCAATCTAAGATCACCTGCACTTGCGGCGGAGTCAACTTGGGTCCGCGCTTGGGCATCTCTTGTGACACCACTTGTTCCGCAAGCAGGCTGTTATCTGCATCGCCGGGCACAACCACCGGGCCATTTTCAGAGCCAGCCATGATGCCGGCAAAAGTCGTCAGGTTCAACCCTTCTTCTGTGCGATCTCCACCGTGACAGTTCCAGCAACGGCTTTGAAGGATGGGCAGCACATCATTTGCAAAACTGACCGTGGCTGTTTGCGCGGACGCTTCTGTAGGCGGTGTGGTGGGGATGACAACCGTGGGACTCGCCGCGTCGGCCGGCGGGACGGCTGTATCGGCGGCGGAAGGCGCGTCGGTGGGGGAAACAGGCTCACCCGTGGATGAAGCGGGGGCTTCCGTTGTTTGAGTCCCGCAGGCGGCTAACAATCCGATCAAGAGTAATCCAATCAATATCCTTTTCATTTTTCTCCTAGAAACCATATAAGATGACGCCGCCCAGAAATGCAAGCGTGAAGGCGATGAGGAAACTTAATCCGTACGATGCCGCGTAGAGGAGACGGTTGCCCGTGCTGAAAATTTCCGGGTTGCGATACCGAACGAGGCTGATACCCGTTGTGAGCAGGAAGAGAAGTGTGGCAAGGATGATTTTGGCGGTTGCGTTGGGCGCTTCGCCCTCGTAATTATTTAAGTTATCCAGATAGCCTGTGACTCCAGCAACGACTGTGCTGATCGCCGCCAGCGCCATGTTGGCGAACGCAGTCTGTTCGAGCGCCGCATTATTTCTCCACCATGCGAGCAGGATGAAGAAGAATGCCGCGCCGGTGAGGGCGATGGGAAAGTGCACGAACATCGGGTGGGTGGGGTGCAATTGTGTGATGGCGTTGATGAAACGATCGATAAAATCCATGGTACTCTCCTGTTAAGATAAGACCCTGCGATACAGGGTCTTATTCGGGTTTTCAGTCTGACGTACGAACCGGGTTATTGCTTACCCTTCTTCGGTTTTTCCCTGGCAGGCGGTTCGACCGAATTTGTCATTACAGGGATCGCCACACGCGTTAGCGACAACTGCCAGCCGTTTCCTTTGAACACCATGTATACGACCCAAATGAACAGACCGAGCAGAGCGACCTTCGTGAGAGTCGCAAATGGATGAAAGAAGCCAAACCCGCCTCGATGACTCATCATCGGACCGCCAGAAGAGAAATCCCGATGAAAGCCGCGTTCGGACTGGTTGCCGAACCCGGGACCGCGTTCAAATCGTCCAATGGGTGGAAGATCGTTTCGGTTGCCTGTTGCCTGCGCGCCTTGCATGTAGCCGAAACGATACGAGGTAAAGCCCACCCCGGCGAAAGCGCCGAGCACCAATAGGACTGCAACAATTCGGATGATCCACTTATTCATTTAAGCCTCCAGTTAATTATCTGACTGGAATGTATCACCCTCCATTGTACGAATGTTGTGGAAATTATGGAGAAACTCTAAATCTTTTCTTATTTTGGCGCGGCGGGCTTTTTCGGTAATGCAATGACGATTCGCAATCCCTGCCCGGCACCGGATTCAGCGAATACTTGTCCCCCGTGCGCCTGAACGATGGATTTTGCGATCGCCAGCCCCAACCCGGAGCCGCCTGTCGAATCACCGTCGCGTTGACGTGAGGAATCGGTGCGATAGAATCGTTCGAAGATCCGGTTGAGATCTTCCGAGGGCAGGCCGGGACCGCTGTCTTGAATCGCAAGTTCGACACGTTCTCCCGCTTGCTTCGCCGAAAGGATGATTTTTCCATTTTCAGGCGTGTGGCGCAGGGCGTTATCCAGAATGTTCGTGAGGACTTGAGTCATCCGACCGGGATCAACCTCAATGGTTGGAAGAGGCGATGAAATTTCCAACTCAAAAGAAATGTTCTTCTTTTGAGTCTCGATTTGATAGAGCGATGCAATTTCCTGAATCAGGCGCTCCGGTTCGATGGCTTGCGGATGGATGGTCAACTCGCCCGCATCCGCGAGCGACAATGTTCGCAGGTCGTTCACGAGGTGTTCGAGACGCGTAGCTTCCTCGCGGATGATCTCGAAGTTTTCCTTTGTTGGCGGCAGAACGCCATCGTGCACTGCCTCCGCATGCCCGAGTATCAAACTTAATGGTGTGCGAAGTTCATGCGCGATGTCCGCGGTCATTTGTTTGCGCGCGTTGACCGAGCGCGAAAGTTCCGTGCTCATTTTGTTGAAGGCTTGGGCAAGTTCGCCCAGTTCGTCGTTGGAATGAACCGTGACCTGTTGCGAAAGATCGCCCTCTGAAATTGCGTGTGTGGCTTGCGTCAGTTCGCGGATGGGGCGTGTGAGTGTGCGCGAGAGGAAGATGCCCAGTACCAATGCCAGCGCCGCGCCAATCAACGCGCCGTAGAAAAGTGTGGCGTTGATCCGTTCGATGAATTCGAGTTCGCGTGGTTGCCCTTGATAAGGCATCCGCAACGGGACAAAAATTCCGATGACCTCTTCATTCTCGGTGATCGGTATACCAGCCTCAAGATCGGAAGGGGAAACGATATCGCCGGGTTTATATTTTCCGTTCGAGAAGATTACCACGCCGTTTTCGTTTGCCAGCGTAAAAGGCTGAGGGGAACGGTGTTGGGGACCCGGACCGTAGTTGCCCGGTTTCTGATTGAAATAGTAATTTGCCTCCAGCCCAGCCCATGAGCCGTTCGCGAGATGATAGTTTGCGAGATCGCCGATCGTGTCAGTTTGCGATTGATCGGAGAGGAAGCGAATGAATTCCGCGCGTGTATTCCATGTGGCGGTGACCGCGATGATGACAATCACAACGATGCCGATGCTGAGGAACGCGAGAATGAGTTTTGTGGAGATCGAACGCATGGATTCTTATTCCCTCTTGAAGCGGTACCCAACGCCGTACACCGTTTCGATGTATTTGGGTGAACGCGGCTCGTGTTCGATCTTGCCGCGCAGGTTCTTGATGTGCGTGTCGATCGTGCGTTCGTAGCCTTCGTAGCGGACACCCTGAATGATGTCGAGCAGATCGAGCCGCGAATAGACGCGCCCGGGCAACGCCATGAGCGCAGTGAGGATGTCAAATTCGGAGGGGGTGAGGTCCACGAACGCTTCCGCCACTTTGACGGTGCGGCTGTCGCGGTCAAGGATAATATCCGCGGCTTTCAATACTTTGGCGGCTGGTTCTTTTTCTCCGGCGCGGCGAAGCACCGCGCGAACGCGCGCCACAAGTTCGCGCGGGCGGAAGGGTTTGGTCATGTAATCGTCCGCGCCCACTTCCAGACCGATCACCTTCTCCTCGTCGTCCACGCGGGCGGTCAATAGAATGATGGGAGTGTTGTTCTCTGCGCGGTGTTTACGCATGAACTCGTAGCCGTCCATTTCGGGCATCATCACATCCAGCACGATGAGGTCGGGCTTTTCGCGCTGCGCAACGATGAGCGCTTCTTTGCCATTGTGCGCGGTGGCGACGCGATACCCCTCCTGTTTGAGATAACTTTCCACAAGTGAGACCAGCCGCTTTTCATCGTCGACGACGAGGATTGTTTTGGTCATGTGTTCAGTATACCAAGACGCCGAGGCGCGCCATTAATTTATGTTGGTGAAATTGTGTGGAATTTATGTGGATTCCCCGAAAGGGAAATTGGTCTCATGTTTTCAAGACCATTGTTTAGAACTCTATAATCCAACGTCATGTCATTCTGAGCGACCAATGGGAGCGAAGAATCTCGATTTTGTTCGATGCAACAAGAGATTCTTCATAGCTTCGCTCCTCAGAATGACATCTTTAGTTCTTCGTACTCGCAGGGGGCAACTCGCGCGGCGCGACCATGCCCCAGCGCGACGCGCCGAGATACAGAATCTCCAGAATCAGATCCTCATAGCGAATGCCTTCGGCATTGGCTTGCAGACACAGATCGCTGTACCCGGGTGTGAGACCGGGCAGTGTGTTGATCTCGAGCAGGCGCGGGTTGCCTTCCTCGTCGAGACGGATGTCGGTGCGCGAAACATCCAGCGCGCCGAGCAATTGATGTGCGCGCACGGCAAAGTATTTGAGTTTCTTTTCGAGTTCGGGCTCCACCTCCGCCGGGCAGACGTACCCCGGCGCGCCATCCTCATCCACATTCTTTGATTTTGACGCGTGACTGTACACCTTCGGCGTGACCGAACGGGTCATATCCAGCTCAAGGATGGGGAAGCGGTGGAAGCCGTCCTTTTCATACCAATCGGGGTTGCGGGAGTATAGTTTTGCGTCGCCGCGGCCCAGCACACCGACCGTAAATTCGCGGCCGGGCAAGAACACCTCCACCAGCGCGGGTTGTTGGTAGGTGTTGATAATGTATTGCGCGCGTTCGCGTAATTCCTTCTCTTTGTTGACGATGGCTTTCATGTCCACGCCCATGCCAGTGCCTTCGCGCGCCGGTTTGACGAAGAGCGGAAATTTCAACTCCGGGCGCAAGGGCTCGTCACCGACGATGAACTCCTGGAACGGCGCGACGGGCAGGCGCCGATCGCGCCAGATTCGTTTCGTCAATGTTTTGTCGAGCGAGATCCCGTTGGTCAGGACCCGCGAGCCGGTGTACGGGATGCCGAGCATTTCGAGCAGGGCAGGCACCTGTGCTTCGCGCGCGTCGCCGCCGAGTCCTTCGGCGATGTTGAAGCAGATATCGGGTTGCGTATCACGCAACGCGAATGGCAGATCCCTGTCGGCTTGGATAAAAACCGTTTTGTGGCCATCCGTTTCAATGGCGGCACGAAGCGCATCGATGGTCTCGATGTGGTCGAAGTCGGCGAACGCGTCCGGCGGGACCCCCTCCGGCTTGGGATGTGTATCATCCTTGATATTGGCAAGGACGGCAACTTTCCAATAACGTTTCATCGCGGTTTTGAATCTCCTTTGCGAATCCAACATCACTCGTTCGCGCCAATGATAGCGCAATGTGAGCAGATGACAAGGGTTGTGATGTTAAAACTTATGCGGTGTCATTCTGAGCCGCGAAGCTGCGAAGAATCTCTAAGTTTATAGTAGAGACCCTTCGTGGCGCCTCGCGCCACGAAGGGTGACACAAGATAATAAACATCCTGCTAGACAATGACCTGCCTTTCAGGTATCATCAGTCCACTTCCATAGATCACAAAGATACGGGAAAGAGACTCATCGAATGGCAATGTTTTCGAAGGACCTGGGCATCGACCTGGGTACCATGTTCACCCGCCTCGCGGATACAACCCAGGTTCTTACACAGCAACCCACGATCGTTGCCATCGAAACCGACGAGCAAAAGATGGTGGCGGTGGGGCAGGAGGCGCTCGATATGTACGGGCGCGTGCCGGAAAGCATCGAAGTTGTGCGTCCGTTGAAGAACGGGGTCATTGCAGATTATGAGATCACAGAAACACTGCTTGCCTATTTGATCCGGCAGGTGAGCGGAAGCATGCGCCTCATCCGCCCGCGTGTCATGATCTCCGTCCCCTACGGAGTCACCAGCGTGGAGCGGCGCGCTGTCTACGAAGCCGTGCTGGAGGCTGGCAGCCGCGAGGCGTATCTGATCCAACAGCCGCTTGCAGCAGCGATCGGCGTGGACTTGCCCATCGGTTCACCCTCCGGGAATATGGTCATCTGTCTCGGCGGCGGATGCGTGGAGGCGGCAGTGATGGCAATGTATGGAATCGTTTCCGCAGAGACGTTGCGTTCCGGCGGGTTGGATTTCGACGAAGCCATCGTCAATTATGTGCGCAGAAAATACGGCGTGGTGATCGGTCAGATCACTGCCGAGCAATTGAAGACGAAGATCGGCGCGGCGGTTCCGCAGGACACCGAAAACAGCATGGAAGTGCAGGGACAGGACCAGGTGACGGGTTTGCCGCGCCCGGTCACGTTGACCACCGGTGAGATCGTCGAAGCCCTGCAGGACCCGCTTAAATCCGTGATCGAAACGGGGCGCCGCGTGCTGGAAAAAACTCCGCCTGAACTCGTCGCGGACATCATTGACCGCGGCGTGGCATTGTGCGGTGGTGGCGCGTTGTTGCGAGGGATTGATAAATTATTGACGAAATCGCTTGGCATCCCCGCGTATCTTGTAGATACACCGCTTACGTGCGTCGTCGAAGGCGCAGTGAAAGGTCTGCCGATGTACAATATTTTGAAGCGGACTCTCCCGCAGGTGTAAAAGCAAACGGTCACGCAATTGCGTGACCGTTTTTGATTCTAAGAGATCGCCTCTGCGTAGCGTGGAGGGGAAGCCCAACCCAGTCGCATGAGCGTTGGGCGATTTCCACGATCAGCCACATGCTGTGATGGGCTGGAGGTAATCCTGTTGTCTTTGCTTCGAATGAAATTGCCCTGTACTCACTAGAATTCTTACATCGCACTTTCGCGGGATTCAACTGCAGTCACGACTTCTCACGCATCACGAGCCATGTCATTGCCTGTTCAAAATCGGTAAACGCTCTGATTTGGACGCCGCGGTTTACCGCCACCGTTTCGAGAAAATCAGCGTTTTCGCGTTCTTCCCGCGGGGTGAGAAGACAAATTTTGCTTTGGCGGAGAGACGGGTGATTTGACAGGGCTTCACCCAATCGATAAAGGTCGGTAACCGACAAAACCGCTTCTGCTTCACGGGTATCCATTAACACCTCATATTCGCCGGGCGACTTGATCCGGGATGCAATGTCAAGGATGGCTTGTTTGCTTGCCGCGAAATCGAGGATGCCAGTTGCGGTCGTCTTGATGAAGTCTTTCGTGTTGATCACCTTCACATTGACTGGCATGGAAGCCTCCACTCTTCTTCTTCGCCGGCGGTCGCTGAATCGCGGTCCTCAGGGTAATTGAAGTTCGTCTCGACCTGTTTCGAAAACGGTAGGTTGGGCGTTTTTCGGTCCGGACTTAGGTATTCTAATCCAGAGTCGGCGAGCAATACAGCGATGTCAAGCTGTTTCGTAGTTCCGCGATCTAAATTATCTGTCTCCGTCCCTGAAAATTACCAGCTTCGGTCTTGACGTCCAAGACAGTTGCTGCACGCTTTGTTGGGTGGCGTTTTATGGGGCATAAGGAATATATTCAAAAGTCTCATCTTTGATAGTGTTCCCTTTGTCGTCTACAATTTGAAGATGATACATGTTGTTTCCGCTAATATTTTCTTTCAAATAATCAATTGGTAATTCTACTGTGTAAGTTCCTGAAACTGGATGAGCATTACCAATTACAGGATAAGAATCAGACATGGAATATTTCCCATCTTGTTGATAAGGAAAAAAGCCGATTGCAAGTTTGCTTGCTAAAGCTTCTTGTTCAGATGTCGCTGATGTGCCTGACGCCAGAATAAAGTTAAACATATATGTCAATCTGTAAAACCCACCTTTAGGTTCTGAAATTGTAATAAATCCCTTTTGCTGAAAAAATGCAGTTTCTTCTTGATAAAAAGAATAAGGATAACCAAGCAATATACCTTCGTTAACAGCCTCTCGCGCTTTATTGTTGTCGAATAAGTTGTATAAGCCTGAATTGGGATTTAATACAAAATAACCTTGCCATAACAAACCCCCGTGTTCGTCAATAACTTGAGACGCAAATGCTCGGCAGTCTCCAAATTCTGTTTGCAGTTTTTCTCTCTCGACTTTTGTGATTAGACGATGGAAATCATTGTCGGTTTCTGCTTGAAAATTGTTAAGTTCAATTGTTGGCTGATTGGAATATGAATTATCTGTGCGGTAGCGGTAAATATACATGCGCCAATCCGAAGTCATCGAGGCGACTTGGGAAAGAGAGAGATTATTTTTTAACGGGTGAGGTAGTAATACGATAAATTGGAGTTCTGAATAACCGCCTTGCGGTTCATACATAGGTAAAAAAGAATTTTCTACTATCAAAGTACCAGAACGGTCTCCCGCACCAGTGACACCATATAAAAAGACTTTATGAACAGTAGGATTTAATGAGGGCGTAGATTCAGTTACGAGGAGCGGCACAGTGGGCTGTGGAATTGGTGTTTGGGTATCCGTTGGAATCGGTGTATAGAAAGCTGTTTGAAAGGCTGTTGGAAATAAAGTTTCTGTTGGGACAAGTGAAGTGGATGTAGGTGTTATGTTAGGCGTGGCTTTGGATGTGCAAGAAGTCAGGCTAATAACAAAAACTAACAACAGCAATTGATTCTTCAATTTTCATCCTGTGATTTGGCGTCAGCCACCCAACTAGTGTTTAGACGGCACAATGCCGTATAACTTCTTATAGGCGGCGAAAGATTAATTTGTCCCTACAAATAATAGGTCATTCTCTGCAAATGCGTGACAGGGTCGATGTACTGCACGTGCACATCCTCTGGCACGTTGATGCTGATGGGCGCGTAGTTCAAAATGGCTTTCACTCCCGCCTTCACCAGTTGGTCCGCCGCTTCCTGCGCCGCCGCGGCGGGCACGCACAACATCGCGATTCGAATCTTGTGTGCTTTGAGCTTTTCGCTCATCGTCCCCGCGTCGAGCACTTCGAAATCTCCCACCTTGTGACCGATCTTTTTCGGGTCGTTGTCGAACACCATGCTCACGAGAAAGCCGCGGTTGTTGAATCCATTGTAATTGGCGAGCGCGTGACCGATATCGCCCATGCCCACGATCACCACTTCCCACACGCGGTCCACTTTGAGGATGTCGCGCAGTTTTTCCATGAGGAATGGAATCGAATACCCCGTCCCTTGTTTGCCGAATTCGCCGAATTGTGAAATATCCTTGCGGATCTGCGCCGCCGAAATGCCCACCAATTCCCCCAACTCCTGCGACGATGTGGTCTGCTCGCCCGAATCTGCCAGCCGTTGCAACGCCCGCAAATAGATGGGCAGACGACCGATGATGATATCCGGAATCTTTTCAGTGGTCATGCAAGACATCCCTCGCAGTTGTGAAAATTCGGATTAACTCTACCATAAAAGGAATATCTGTACAAACAGGCACAATCAGAATCGTGTGTCACTCTGAGCGAAGCGAAGAGTCTCTACCACTGTGCGGGAGATTCTTCGGTCGCTTCACTCCCTCAGAATGACACGACCTTTACGGCAACGTCACGGTCACCGTAAAACGCGTGTATTGCAGATCGCCCATCGGCGCGGACTGGAAACGAATCGAGTGCGCGGTGTTCGGGATCATGGCGATCAGAATGATTCTCCCGCAAACAAGATTTTGTGGGGATACTCCCTCCACCAGGATCTCTGCCACGTACGACCCGCTCCCCTCACATTCCAACTCGACCAGCACGGCTCCCGCGGACGGGGTGAACTGAATCCAATCCTCCGCGTCGCCAATGGGGGAGGAGACATCGCTCGAATACTGGAAAGATTTTGTCCCTGTGGCTGAGAGTGTGACATTCACCGCAGGCGCGGACGGCGAATCGCCATCGTTTGGCGCGGGCAGAGCAACCGGTGTCGAAGGCGTTGGCGCGTTCGTTGGAGTCCCTGTGCCAATAACCTCATTGCTCGATGAAACGATCGGAAGATTCTCAATCCCCGTTGCTTGCACGAACGCGGCATTGACCCAGCCTTTGCCTTCCGGTCCGCTGGCAAACTCGATCTGAAGCCACGCGCCGCCCGAATCTTTACCTGTGAGCGTGACCACATCATTCGCGTTCACGGTGCCGAGCGAGTTGAAATCTGTGCCCGGTCCACTGCGGATATTGATCTGCTGTTGCACAACGGCAGTGAGTCCTTCTCCGATCACCGGCACGTTGGGTTCTTCTGCCGTTGTGATGAATTCGGCAGCCACCCAGCCTTTTCCTTCAGCGGCTTGAGGATAATTGATCAACCACCAATTTCCGCCGGGGTCTTTGCCAATGATCTCCACGTTCGTATTTGCGGGTATCACTCCGATCACCGCGCCCACTGTGGAAGGCTCCACGCGCACATTCACCTGCGTGGACGTGGTTCCCACTGCCGGGAGGACCGTCCCTGTGGGAGGAGGCGGAAGCGGCGTCTCGCTGGGTTCCAAGGTCGGCGAGGGCGGCAACGTGGAAGTGATGATCAACGCGGTCGGCGTCTCCGCTTCGATCACATCCACCGAAAAACTGCATCCCGCGCAAAAAATCGCGAGCCAGAGAATCGAAATATATTTTTTCATCACGGTTGATTGTAATGCAAACTTTCGCAGCCACAGAGTCGCAGAGCTCTCTGAGAAAATCTCAAAATCTCTGTGTTCTCTGTGGCTCTGACTTTACCCTTAACACAAAAACCGCCTTGCGGCGGCGATAGCGCCCCCGCGCAGACTCGAACTGCGCTCTTCGGCTCCGGAGGCCGACACTCTGTCCACTGAGCTACGGGGGCGGGTGGAAAAATTTTATCACATGGTTTTGTAGGGGCGGGGTTACCCCGCCCCTACAAAATTCATTACGCCTTCGCCAGCGGCGCGAGCCGTGTCAGCTCGGCGCGATACTGTTCGATGATTCTTGTGTTCCCCGCCTCATCGCCCACCTTGGCAAGTTGTTCTTTTTTGTGTGCCAGTTCGCCGAGCACCTGATAAAACCGCTTCGTGGTTCCGAAACTTCCCGAAGTGAGCGCGGAGAGATGCGCGTTGATCTGGAAGAATGAGATCGCGGTGTTGTACTGCTTCGGTGAGATCGCGCCGCTCTTCACTTCCTCCACCAGTTGTCGCTTCAGGATGTTGCGCTCGTGAACGATCATCCAGATGATGAACACGGTCATGATGAAATAGCCCAAGTAATCGGCGAGCAAACCGAGGAAGAAACCGCCTTCGCCGCCGACCAGCGAACTGAACGTGTTATGGAACGAATGGGTGAGCACTGCCACCATATACCCGGCAGGGACTGCCAGAATTTTGACGAGGATGTTCTTGCTCAGGCGCGCCACTGCAAAGCCGATGCCGGTGAACGCGGTAAAGAACGGGTGCATCCAGCCGACGAGGATCACGCGTACGACCACGAGAAGCCAAAATCCCTCCCAGCCGCCTTCCTGATACCCATTGCGATAGATATACAGCACATTTTCGATGGCGGCGAACCCCATGGCAGTGATCGCGCCATAGACGATTCCATCGAGGATCGAGTCGAATTCCTTGCGGAAGAGCAGGAAGACCACGCCGACGGCGAGTCCCTTCAGTGCTTCCTCGATGATCGGCGCCACGATGGATGTGGTGCCAAAATCCGCTGCCACTTCCGAGCCGGTGAATAGGTAGATTCCTATACCGAACACTGTGTTCAAAATGTACGCCCCGCCTCCGGCGATCACCACACCCCACACGAACGCCGCTCCGAGCAAAACCTTCGGCTCCTTTTCGTAGCGGTCCAGCCAGTTCACAAAAGCCGCGAACAGGATCATGGGGACGAAACCAAAAAATACTGCTGCAAGTAATGCCATGAACTCCTCCAGTCTAATTTGTCATTGCGAGCCGCGAGCCTTAAACGGCGGGTGCGGCGAAGCAATCTCCTCGGTGGGCGAGGGCGACTTAATAATTAAACGCGTTCGCTCGATCCTTGTCTCCTCGAACGCGATGCCCAACACATCTAACACTTCCTCGGGTCTTCCGGTTGCGCCTTCGCGTGCCGCCAGCCGCATCACGATTGTATCACCCATCAATTCGACGGAATGGATCAGCGGACGCAGATCATACTTCTTTCCTCGCCTTTCACGAAGGATGGATTGGGATGCCAAAGCGGACTCGACCTTCCGCTTCAATTCCGACGTGTCGACCGGATTCTTCAACTCGACCTGATACTCTGCCTCCGCCACTTGAGTTTGCAATGCCGGTGCGCGCTCGTCCACCGGCTCCACCTTTGTTACCTGAATCCCCGGCGGGAGGGTCGCGTTCAATCTCGCGGGCAAGCCCTCCAGTTCGATGTCGCTTTCGAGGCGCATGTCCAGCACTTCGCAGGTGGATGAGAAACCCAAGGGCAACGCCGCCGCGAGACTCATCCTCGGCTGTGGGTGGAATCCCTGCGAATATGCCAGCGGAAGTTCCGCGCGGCGGGCGGCGCGTTCCCATAATTTGTGCAGGTCGAGATGCCCCGTGTATCGAAGCGCTCCCTGTTTGGAAAACGTGATTCGAATCCGCATTATTTTTTGGCTTCGGTCGCGTGCGCTTTCAACCAGCGGCGGATGTCGCGCAGGTGGTGGCGGTAATGATGAAAGGTGTTGTCCGCCACGCGGTCGAACAGGTTATGTTGATCGATCGTCTCATCGGTCAGAGTTTCAAGCGCGGCATGGATCGACGCGAACGCCTGGATTTCCTGCGCGACGATCTCTTCGAGCGCAACGCGTTTGTATTTTTCGTACACCCACTCGTTGGCGGTATCGTCATCGAGCAGGGGAGAGCCGAAATCGGGGTAGCCGTGCTCATCGAGAAATGCCTCCAGCGCGTTGTGTGTTTTGCAGGGAGTGTAGTGCTCACCGTGCGCGATCTCATTCATGCGATCACCAATATATTGCTCGTACGCCCACACATGCGCCAGAATGTCTTTGATGGACCAGTTCCCCGAAACGCCTTTCAGGGTCATGCGGCGCGTAAAACCGATTCGGTTCAAGGTCAACTCGAACTTGTCGCGTTCGCGCATTAATTTTTCAATGAATTGTTTTTTTGGCGCGGACATGTGCAGAGCTCAATCCCCGATCACTGGCAAACTGTGCACTGCCTCAGTGGATACTGGCACACTTGTCACTGGCCTTCCCGGTGATTTCACATCCGGGCATTTCCACACGTCGCCGGGATTCTCGCGGCGCATCTGTGCAAATGTTGGCAGGATGCCGCACGCGAAACAATCGAAGCGGCAGTCCACGCGTATCTGCCCTTCGAGCGATTGACGGAAATCCTGGAACAGGAAGTTCTTGCGAACCGCGGCAGTGATGTGCTCCCACGGAAAGACCTCGTCGGTGCGGCGCTGGCGATGAGTGTAAAAGAGTGGGTCGAGTCCGTGTTCCTCGAACGCGGCAAGCCAGCCGTTATAGTTTCGACCTTCCTGCCATGCATCGAACTTCGAGCCGTTTTTCCACGCAGAGTACACCACTTCCGCCATTTTTCTGTCACCGCGCGAAAGCCACGCTTCGAGAAACGAATCTTCCGCATCAGTGAGACTCAGTTTGATATTTTTATCGCGTCCCAGTTCGCGTCGGAGCAATGCCTGCTTGGCGCGGATTTGTTCCGGTGTGTCGCATGAGACCCATTGGAACGGTGTCTGCGATTTCGGCACGAACGTGCTCACACCCGCGTTCAACTTTACGCGCATCCCCGCCACTTTGCGTCCCTCGGCGATGACGCGCTTGCACAGATCCGCGATTGCCTGCACGTCTTCGAGCGTTTCGCTGGGATGCCCGATCATGAAATACAGTTTGATCGTCGTCCAGCCGCGGCGGTAGATCTCGCGCGTGGTGTTGATCACCTCTTCATCAGGTACGAATTTATTGATGATGCGGCGCATCCGTTCGGTGGCGGCTTCAGGCGCGAGCGTGAATCCGCCGGAGCGTTTGTCTTTGAGTTTTTCCATCAGGTCGATCGAAACGGATTCGATTCGCAATGACGGCAATGAAACTTTGAGATGTGTGCCCCCGAATTTTTCTCCGACCCTCGTGACAAGTTCCAACACGTTTGTGTAATCGGATGACGATAATGACAGCAGTGCGATCTCTTCAAAGCCGCTGGATTTGATCGCCGCATCGAGCGCCTCGATGACCTCGTCCACGGGTCTTTCGCGGACGGGACGCGTGATCATCCCTGCGTGACAGAATCTACATCCACGCGTGCATCCGCGCATGATCTCCACCGAGACGCGGTTGTGGACGATGTCAATGTTCGGGACGATGAACTTCGTCGGCGGGGGAGGCAGTTTCGCCACCACTCGTTTGGTAACGACCTTTGGAATATCCGCGATGGTCGGCTCGATGTGCGATACGGTGCCATCCTCGAGGTAGTAGGTTTCATAAAATTGAGGTACATACACGCCGGGGATTTTTGCTAATTCGAGCAATACGTCTTCACGTTTGAAGGTTGGCAGGTTAGAAGGTTGTAACTTTTCAACCTTCAAACCTTTAAACCTTTGAACTACACCAATAATGTCATGGATGACTTCTTCCCCCTCGCCGATCACGAACGCGTCGATGAAGGCGTGCATGGGCTCCGGGTTCATGGTGGAGTGTCCGCCGGCGATGATGATGGGGTGGGTTTCGTCGCGGTCAATGGAACGGACGGGGATTCCAGCCAGATCCAACACGTTGAGCGTGTTGGTGTAAAGAGTCTCGTAAGGGAGAGTAAAGCCGATGAGGTCGAAGCAGGCTAAAGGTCGTTTTGATTCGAGCGCGTACAGCGGAATCCCGTGTTCGCGCATAAGGGCTTCCATGTCCAGCCACGGCGCGTACGCGCGTTCGGCAAGCGCGTCGTCGCGTTGATTCACCTGGTCGTACAGGATCTTCAAGCCGACATTCGAAACGCCGATGTCGTAAATATCGGGGAACACGAATGCCACTCGAGTTTGAACGGAATCCCAGTCCTTGACCGTGCTGTTGAGTTCGCCGCCCACATAACGACCGGGCTTTTGCACTTTCAGCAGGATGCGGTCCAGTTTGCTTTCGATCTGTTCCGGGGTTAACATGGCGAAAATTATAACAGAGGCGAATGGGTACTTTGGGGGATGCGCTTTGCGGCTTGAAATTGCACGAGTTATCGAAATTGAAAACTCGAACGGGGGATGAGCGGTATACAGCGTTCGGTGTTGACGTTACGATTCTAATGATATACACAAAAGGAGAGTTATATGAAAAGACTATTTATTGTTATGCTGGCTGTTCTGCTGGCGGCATGTTCAGCCGCTCCGACGGCTCCCGCCGTGCAACCCGTCGCGCAAGAACCCGTCGTGGTGACGGTGGTCGTTGAACCGACGCAAGTCCCGCAACAACAGCAGCCGATCGTTGTGACGGTTGTGGTTGAGGCAACCCAAGTCCCGCCGACATCCGCGCCGCCGCCGACACAGGCTCCCGCTTCGACCTCGGCTGATACGAACGCCGCGGCTGCGCCCATCGTTCTGGATGAGATTCTCGGCAAGGGCGTGTTTAGCAACATTACCTTATCAGGTAACGAGTTCACCCTGCGATGCCTGCCGCGCGAGATGACCATCACAGCGACCGCATTGCTCGTCGATATCGAAGAAGCCGAGTTGTTCTATCGTGTGAGGGATTACCCGAAGGCGATCTATGACTCCCCGTGGAGGAGCGCCGGTAAGATGAACGAGGTGAGCAACGGTGTGTTCTCGATGTTGCTGACCGGTGAAACGGT
>Ga0073934_10005958_pt1 | contig 18252 bp, 13 predicted proteins | sample LarsenN4metaG_FD_76834 | JGI IMG/M metagenome (GOLD analysis project Ga0073934, IMG submission 76834) | Hot spring sediment bacterial and archeal communities from British Columbia, Canada, to study Microbial Dark Matter (Phase II) - Larsen... ... | reverse complement strand
GAACGCGCGGCGATCTCGGCGTCGAGCAAATCCTGGTATTCCTGCCGCAACGCCTCCGGTTCCGGCGGCCGGCCGCCGCGTTCCCGCGCCAGTTCGGCGAAGCGGATCATCTGCATGATGGTCGGCTTGCCGTTCAGGCCGATGATGATGTCCTGGAGCAGGTCGTGGCGGGCGGCGGCGCTTTCGCCGGCCAGCGGCGGCAGATGGCGCTCGAAGATTTCCACCATCATCGCCGGCCAGCCGTGGCGCAGCCAGGAGAGCGTGCCGTCGAAGTCGAAGACCACATGGCTGATGTCCGGGCGCGGAACCGGGTCGCGGGCGAACTCGACGAAGCCGGTGAATGCGGGCGCAGGCACGCGCCGGTTGTAGCGGCAAGCAGCGTGGAGTGCAACCGCCTGCGGGCGCCGGCCGCTATTTTGCCTTCACGTCGCGAAAGCCGCCTTCGCGGATCCCTCGCGATCCCAGTTGGGCGATGTTGACCCAGTCACCTTTGAGCGTGGTGACGCGGTCCTGATGGACGATCCAGTCCACACCGCCCTTGGCCTTGAGGAGCACGATGGCATCACCACCCTGATAGGGCATCTCCTCAGCCGTTGCTTTGCGCCACTGGCCGCGGGCCACGCCTCTGGGCACGTCAATGTTCCAGACATAATGGCCATCCGGCGTGATCGTCACATTGCCGACATCCTTCACGCCGATCTCGCCCTGCCGGTAGATGTAGCCGTCAGTGCCCCGGTAATCCACGGTCGCGCCGATCTTGCTCAGGCCCCACCGGCCCATCAGCCAGGGCTGTTTCGTGGGCGGGCCGAAGTTCGCTGACAGCGGGAAAGTGATGTCCGACGAGGCCCCATACTTGCCAAGCTGGTTGCTGAACTCGGAAACCGCCTCGTAACGGAAATCCACGCCGCGCCGTTTGATCATTTCCGCCAGCTCCTTCCTGATCTGCTCGCGCTGCGGGTGGGCAAAAGGGTTCTCGCCCAGCCGCGTCTGAAGGAAGTTGAGGACATCCTCCTTCGTCAGCAAACCACCATCGGCGATGACCGGCGCGGCGGCCGGTGCTGCGGGTGTTTGCGGCGGCTTCTGTGGAATGGGCGGCGGTGTGGTGCCACCGGCTTTGGCCGGCGCATCCGGTGCCTTGGTTCCCGGGCGGGCGGTGAGCGGGCGGATGGATTCCCAATCGTAGGCTGCTTCTGAGCCTTCGGGAAAAAACTGGCTCGGCTTCTTGCGGATGATGGGCTGTTTGCCGTCGGGCGTGGCCCTGACATAGACGCCACCGGTCTCCCAGTTGTCTGAAAAACGCGGCTCCTTGTATTCGATCTTATCGCCCGGCTTGTACTTGTCCGCCTGCGCCAGGGCGCTGATGTAAAGGGAAACGACGCCAAGCAAAGCCAGAGAAAGTGTCTTGGGCTTCATGCGAAGCCAACGGAATCAGAATGTCCGGCGGCTGGCAAATGCGGAATCACGCAGCCATTCCCGCTGAAATGTTCAACACCGCTTGCCTGGCCGGGGACGGGTGGCTAGCTTGCGTGACATGAAATTCCGACTGGTGGTTGAACATGATCCGCAGACGAAACGCTGGTCCGCCGTGTTTCCCGAGCTGCCCGGTTGCGCCACCGCTGGCGACACCGAGGCGGAGGCGGTGACCAACGCCAGGGAGGCGCTGGCGTTGTGGTTTCAGCCGGCATCGATGAAGCTGGCCAAGGGCGCAAAACTGCTGGAACTCGCCCTTCCGTGAGCCGCCGGTTTCCAGTCTGCAATGCCAAGGAGGTCATTCGCGTGCTACGCAAGCATGGTTTTCTGTTGGTCGCGCAGGCAGGAAGCCATCAGAAATGGCGGCACGCAAATGGCAGACAAGTGATCGTCGCCATGCACGGAAACAAACCAATCCCTCTTGGCAGCTCAAAAGTATCATCGAAGGCAGCGGCCTGAATGTGGACGAGTTTCGTTGATTTAACGTCGTTCCACAGCAGGCGAACCAGATTTCACCTTCAAAGTCGAGTAGTCGGTGTCCTTGTTCAGCACGGGCAGGCCTAGTTCCTTCGTCAAATCCAGCAGTGAAGAAACATCGAAGACGCGTGGAGCGTTCGGGGATGAGGCGTGGTAGTTCATGCAGCCAAAGCAAAGTTCCACCCAGCCGACAATGCGTTGCCGTTTGTTGTAAAACACATAGGCATGATGAGGGATGTAACAACCGGCAACCCCATGATCTGAATGGTTGCCTGTGACTGCTGCGAGCAGGCGGGAAACCTGGGCATCGGTCAATATCACCCCTTTGGTGTCAGCGACACTCTGGTCGAGTTGGCCGCTTTGCAAGATGGGCAGACTGTCCTTGCTGTCGAGGTTGTAGAGAAATGCGCGCACTTCCGTGTAATTGCGCGGTGGCTAGGCCCTTTTCTGGTGGTAAATGGCATAACTCGCTAGGCCTGCGATAAGGATTGCGACCGCTGTGACTACGCGCTTGGGCATGAAACTGGTTGAAGCCCGTCACGCCAGCCCCGTCAGCGTCCCCTTCGCATCTGAGAACTTGTCCGATTCCACGCCCATTTTCTGGATGAGTGTGAGCAGCACGTTGGAAAGCGGCGGGTGCTTGTCTTTGTCGAAGGCGAGGTGTTGGCCGTGCTTGAGGCCGAGCTTGCGCCCGCCCGCCACGATCAAGGGCAGGTTCTTGGGCGAGTGTTCGCCGCCGGTGCCGGAGTTCATGCCGGAGCCATAAACGACGATGGTGCGGTCCAGCATGTTGCCATCGGCTTCCGCCGTGGACTTGAGGAAAGTGAGGAAACGGTCGAGCCGGCCCAGATGGAAACGATCAATGACACCCAGCTTCTTCAGCATCTCCGCGTCGCCACCGTGGTGGGAAAGTTCGTGGTGATTCTCGCCGCCGCCGCCGTAGCCGCCCGCTTCGCGCGACCATTCGTAGGTGATCACACGCGTCGTGTCCGTGACGAACGCGAGGTAGGAAAGCTCCATCATCACGTCAATCCACATGGGGCGGTCGTGGGCGTTGCCGGGCTGGCTGGCGAGCTGGAGCAGGCTGCTTTCCACCTTCGGCTTGGGCACGTCCACCCATTGCTCCAAGCGCTGGACGCGCTGCTCGGTCTGGCGCACGGAGCCGAGATACTCGTCGAGCTTCTGTTGGTCGGCGCGGCCAAGCTGCCGGTGCAGCGTTTTCGCCTCGCCCAGCACGTCGTCGAGAATCGAGCGGCGCTCGGCGTAACGGCGCAACGTGGCCTCGCGGTCCGCCGCCGTGTCCGGCACAAACAGGCGCTCGAACAAACGCCGGGGCGAGTTCTCCGACGGCAACGGCGTGCCGCTGCGGTCAAAGCTCAACGTGTGGCTGTGGCCCGCGGAACCCGTGCCCGAGGCGTCCGCCAGTTGCAGCGAGGAGAACCGCGTTTGCCGGCCGTGCAGCTCGGCAATGATCTGGTCGGCGGAAACGGTGTTCGAGTAATCGGTGCCCGGAACGGCCTTCAAATCCGCGCCCGTCAGCCACGTGTCCGCGCCGCTGTGGCCGCCTTTCGAGTTCGGATGGCCGAGGCCGGACAGCACCGTGAAGTCGGCCTTGTGAGCCTTGAGCACTTCAAGGGTGGGCGAGAGCGTGTAGTTCGCACCGGCCTCCTTGGGCACCCATTCGAGGATGTTCACGCCGTTGGGCACGTAGCAGAAGATGACGCGCGGCTGGACGGCGTGCGACTTCGGCAAGGGCTTGAACTGCGACGGCGCGGCGAAAGACGTGCGCGGCAGCATCGCCTCCAGCAACGGCAGTGATAGGCAGGCACCAAGACCGCGGAGGGCGTGGCGGCGTGAGAGGGATGCGCGGAGGATCGGGTTCATGGACGGCGGTTCGTTGCGGAAAGACCAATGCCCCATTTCCCTGATCCGGGCAACCCGCAAATCATGCCATTTCTCTGTCAACACCGGCGCCGTTGGCGCTCGTGGCGGGCTTCATTCCAGTCCCAGCACCTTGCGTCCCTCGGCGGTGATCATGGACTGGTGCCACGGCGGGTCCCAGACGATCTCCACGCTGGCGTCCTCGACCTTGGGCAGGTCGAGCAGCTTCATTTGGGCGTCGCGCGCGATAATCGGCCCCATGCCGCAGCCGGGGGCGGTGAGAGTCATTTTGACGAGGACCTTGCGGTTGCCATTGGCCAAGGGCTCGATGGCTAGGTCATAGACCAGGCCCAGGTCCACGATGTTGACGGGAATTTCCGGGTCGTAACAGGTTTTGAGCGCGCCCCAGACCATTTGTTCGTCCACTTCGTTGCTGGTGGCAGCGGCATTGTCCGGGCTGGCGGTTTTCCGGCCCAACGCGTCGGCGTCCTTCGGGCCGATGCGGAACAATCCTCCCGGCGCCTGCACGGTGAAGCTGCCCCCCAGGGTCTGGGTGATGAAGACTTCCGTGCCTGCGGGGAGCGTCACGGTGTGGCCGGCGGGGATTTGCACCGCCTCGCAATCGCGGGCGAGGCCGACGTTCATGTCGTCTTGCATGTCGTTCAGTATAGCCAACCATCGTGTGGGCGGAAATGGAAACCCGCGCCCAAAGCCTTGCGGACTTGCCCGCCCGCTGGCAGATTCGTCCCGCATGAACCTCGACGATTCCGCCAGCGGCCTGAACCGCCGCGATTTCCTCGGCAAAAGCTCCTTCGCCACCCTGCTCGCCGCCCTCGGCGCGGTCGAACTGCGCGCGCAGGACAAGCCCAAGGAGGAAGGCACGCAATACAAGACCAGCGGCGCGCCACTGAAGCTGGGCGTCATCGGCTGCGGCGTCTGGGGCCGCGACATCCTCGAAACCGCCGTCCGCCTGCCCAACGCCCCGGTCACGGCGGTCTGCGACAACTACGGCGCGTTCGTCCGCCGCGCGGCCAAGATCGTTCCCAACGCCAAACCCTACGAGAATTACAAGGAACTCCTCGGCGACAGCAACGTGCAGGGTGTCATCGTCGCCACGCCCACGCACCAGCACAAGGACATCGTGCTCGACGCCTTGAAGGCTGGCAAACACGTCTATTGCGAGGCCCCGCTGGCCCACACGGTGGAGGATGCGCGGGCCATCGCCGCCGCCGCGAAGGCCGCCGTCAAAGTCAATTTCCAGCCCGGCTTGCAAAACCGTTCTGATCCCCAGCGCCATTTCCTGCTTGAATTCATCCGCAGCGGCGCGCTGGGCAAACACGCCTTCGTCCGCGCCCAGTGGCACAAGAAGGAAAGCTGGCGCCGCGCCGCGCCCACGCCCGAACGCGAGCGCGAGATCAACTGGCGTCTGCGCCGCGCCACCTCAGCGGGCCTCGCCGGCGAGATCGGCATCCACCAATTGGACGCCGCCGCTTGGTTCACGGACAAAGCCCCGGTCGCCGTCCACGGTTTTGGTTCCACCATTCTTTGGAATGATGGGCGCGACGTGCCGGACACCATCCAGTCCGTGGTGGAGCTGGAGGACGGCGTGCGCCTCGCCTACGACTGCCTGCTGACCAACTCGTTTGACAGCGAATACGAAATCTTCCACGGCACCGACGCCGCGCTGATGATCCGCGGCAGCCGCGCCTGGTTGTTCAAGGAAGTGGACTCGCCCCTGCTCGGCTGGGAGGTCTATGCGCGCAAAGACCAGTTCTACAAGGAGGCCGGCATCGCGCTCGTGGCCAACGCCACCAAGATCGCCAGCCGCGACGACGCGGTCGAGGAGGTGCCCTTCGAGAACACGCCGCTCTCGCACGCGCTGAAATCCTTCATCCACAACAGCCACACCAAACAGGCCGGCGTGGAGGATTTCATCTCCAACTTCGGCGACGACGCGGACGGCCTCCGCCAGTATCTGGACACCCTCAAGGGCGCGCTCATGCCCGCCGCGAGCATTCAAGACGGGCTGACGGCCACCGTGATGGCACTCAAAGCCAACGAAGCCATTCTCAAGGGCCAGAAAATCGCCTTGGAAAAGAGCTGGTTTGAAGTGTGAGCCGTCAAAGCCTCTTCCGGGCGGGCATGTCAGGGTGGGTTGAGGGTGAGGCAAGCAGGGCGGACGACGGAGGAACCGGTGGACGCAATTGGGCGGGCGGACCCCGCTCGCGGAACAAGCTCCGTCATGACGCGACCGTCGTTTTCACGCGACTTGGACGCGTTTGGCGGCTTTCATCCGCGCGTGGCAGATTTGCGGGCATTCGCGAAATACTGGCTTCCAGCCCTTGTGTGGATGGCGTTGATCTTCATCGGCTCCAGCACCGTCGGGTCGACGGAGAACACGTCGCGTTTTCTGGAGCCGTTGCTGCGGTGGCTGGTACCGGACATCACCGTCGCTGGCATCCACCGCGTGCAGGTGGTGGTCCGCAAATCGGGCCATCTGGCGGAGTATGCCATTCTGGCGGTGCTGCTTTGGCGGGCGCGCAGGCGCCCGCTCCCGGGCGAAACGCGCCCGTGGAACCGGCGTGAAGCCGCCTGGGCGGCCGCTTGGGCCGCTGCTTATGCGGTGACGGACGAGTTGCACCAGCATTTCGTGCCCGGCCGGCTGGGATCGGTGTGGGATGTGTTGATAGACACGCTTGGTGCGGTCCTGGGGCTTGCGGCGGTCTGGGCAGCGGGCCGGTGGCGGAGACGATGGTGAAGGCCGGCTATCATTTGCCCTGCGGCGCTTTCCAGTTTTGAGCAGGGGTTTTGGTTGGGGTGGAAGTGGGGGCATGGTTGCCCCCTGTGGGTCCGCTCCTGTCTGAAAATGCGCCGGGCATCTGGGGCGGGCGTCGTTGGCGGCTTGCCAAGGGGACGGCGGGCGGAGATGTTCCCGGACAATCATGTGGCGCGTGTGTGCGGCGATGTTGGTGTTCTGGCTGGGCGGCACAGGCCGCATCCATGCGCAAGCCGCGCCTCAGCCGCCAGTTGATTACTGGGTGGAATCCTGGGGCACAATGGAGGGGTTGCCGCAGAATTCCTTCACGGCCATCGTCCAGTCACGCCAGGGCTACTTGTGGCTCGGCACTTTGCGCGGCCTGGTGCGCTATGATGGATTCGCCTTCAAGGTGTTCGATTCAGACAACACCCCCGCGCTGCGCGAGGACCACGACCATGTGACCTGCCTGCTGGAGGATGCGGACGGAGTCTTGTGGGCCGGCACGGAGCGCGGCGGCGTGCTGAAATACCACGACAACGTGTTCACCCCGTTCCACCGCACCAGCGGCCTGAGCGATTTCGCGATTGCCGCCTTGTGTGTGGACAGCCACAGCAACCTCTGGGTGGGCGCGGAAACCGGGGGGCTGTTTCAATACCGCGCCGGTGAGTTCACGGAATACTCATTTCTGAGGGAGTTTCAGGGGCAGCGGGCGAAAACACTGCTGCCCGGCACCCGCGGCCGCCTCTGGCTGGCCACCAGCAGCCAGTATGGACTGTTGGAGGACGGGCAGGTGCGATTCCTCGCGGAGGCCCCGGCGCAATTGGCCGATGCGGTGGGCATCGGTGGCGCCGCTACGGGGGGCGTCTGGGTCGCGTTTGACGGCCGCCTGCTCCAATACGGCGCCGAGGGCCAGTTGGAGGCCGAGGTGGGACGGTTCGCCCCGCCGGGCAAGTCACCCCGGGTGACCGTGGTGTATGAGGACCGCAAGGGCGCGGTGTGGATCGGCACCGCGGGCCAGGGCGTGCATCGTTTCGCCGAAGGCGGTTTCACGCCGGTGCAATTTACGTCCGCCCGCGAGAACCGGTTGGAACAGCAAACCCTGCTGGCCATGCTGGAGGATCGCGAAGGCAACATCTGGATGGGTACGCGCGAGGGCGGCCTGCACCGTTTGAAGGCGCGCCTGTTCGATGTGCTGGACAAAGGGCGCGGACTGGGCGCGAACGAGGCACTGGCGGTGTGTGAAAGCCACGATGGCGCCGTTTGGGTCGGCAGCAAAGGGGCCGGGTTGCGGCGCTGGCGGGACGGGCGGTTGGAGCCGTATTTCCTGCCCGGGGCAAGCGCGGAAAACGTCTGGACCGTGCTGGAGGACTCACGCACCAACCTCTGGGTCGGCACTGAGAGCGGCCTTTACCGTGTCACCGGCGGCGTGACCACCAATTACGGGCTGGCCACGGCGAGCCTGTCCATCCGCGCCCTGTACGAGGATCGCCGGGGGGCGCTGTGGGTGGGCACCAGGGACCATGGAATCTGCCGGCTGGATTACAACGGCATCCGCCATTACACCGAGCGCGAGGGGCTGGCGAACAACGAGGTGCGCGCCTTCCAGGAGGATGCGCAAGGGGCATTGTGGATTGCCACCGCGCACGGGTTGAGCCGGTTGAGCGACGGCAAGTTCCAGACCTTTCGTGCCCGCGATGGCCTGCCGAGCGACAACATCCGCGCCCTGCATTGGGATGCGTTGAAAGGCGCGCTGTGGGCGGGCACGGGGCGCGGCCTGGCCTGTCTGAAGGAGGGGCGCTGGATCAGCTTCACCACCCGCGAGCACCGCCTGCCGGACGATTTCATCGCGCAGATGCTGGATGATGGGCGGGGCAACCTGTGGATCGGCTCGAACAAGGGCATCTATCGTTTGAAGACAGGGGATGCATACCGTGCCTTCGAACAGCCGGGGGCAAAGCTGTCATGGGTGCCTTACGGCACGTCCGATGGCCTGAAAAGCCTGGAATGCAGTGGTGATTTCCAGCCCTCGTCCCTTCGCTCCCGTGATGGCCGGTTGTGGTTCCCCACCACGGACGGGCTGGCGGTGGTGGATCTCGCCAATGTACGTCAGACGGATCGTCCGCCGGGGGTCCTCATCGAGTCGTTCATGGTGGACGGGGAACCGCTCTCCCTGATCGCGCCGGTGAAGGTGCGGCCCGGCGGCGAGCGGTTTGAATTCGGCTACACCGGTTTCAATTTCTCCGCGCCCCGCCGGCTGGGCTTCCAATACCAGCTCGAGGGCCGGGACAAGGATTGGATTGACGGCGGCCCGGGGCATCGCGCCATCTACCATGACCTGGCGCCGGGCAGTTACACCTTCCGCGTCAAGGCCTACAATCTCGACGGTGTGAACGAGATTGGCACCGCGCTGGAGTTTGTCGTGCTGCCGCCGTTCTGGCGCACCGGGTGGTTTCTCGGCCTGGCGGCGTTGCTTTTCGTCGCCTTGGCCGTCAGCGCCTACCGTTATCTCGCCCTGCTCCAGCTCAAGCGCCGCCTGCGCGAACTCGAACGCCAGCAGGCCCTCGAACGCGAGCGGGCGCGCATCGCCAAGGACGTGCATGACGACCTCGGCGCACGGCTCACGCAAATCGGCATCATCGGCGAGCTGATTCGGCGAGACGCCTCCCAGCCCCAGATCGCCAGCCTGGCCGGACGCCTCACCGCGGCCACCCGGGAGGTTTCCGAGGCGGTGGACGAGATTGTCTGGGCCGTGAACCCGAAGAACGACACCCTCGACCGGCTCATTCCCTACCTGCTGCACTACGCGGAGGAATTTCTGGAACCCACGGACATCCGCTACCGGCTCGACGCCCCCAAGGATGTCCCCGCTTTGCCCGTCAAATCCGATGCCCGACACAATATCTTCCTCGTGCTCAAGGAAGCCCTGAACAATGCCGTCAAACACGCCCGCGCCGATCAAATCCACGTTCAGATCGCCTTTGCCCCGCCGGAATTCACCGTCGAGGTCGCGGATAATGGGGCGGGTTTCGACCCGGCCGCGCTGGACGGACACGGCAACGGCCTTCAGAACATGCGCCGGCGCATTGAGGAGATTGGCGGCCAGTTCGTGCTCGACAGCCGTCCCGGCGAGGGGACCCGCCTGCGCATCTCCCTCGCTTTGAAATGAGCGCCGGGCGCCCTCAACCGATGGGCCGCAAGATTTCTGATTGACCGTCAGGAGGGTTCTATGCGGATATGATTGCTCAGTTTGTACTAAGGTCTTGGCATAACATGGCGAGAAAACCACGCAACGGGGCCGGGACTGCCCCGCGTCCGGCCACCGGCACGAAATATGATGCCCACAACCAGGTGCTCAAACAGGCCTATGGCGCTTTCGCCGATCTGCGCCGCGAACTGGCCGATTCCAAATCCGCTGTCGCCGAGCGCACAGAGCTGCTGAACCTCTTCAGCCATTGCGCGGACTCCCAGCGCGCCTGGTTGCTGCTGGAGGATTATTTGGAGAAACTTCGGCTCTCCCGCCGCGACTTCCCCGGCGAGGAATGGTGGCCCCGGATGCTGGCCTCCACCGGGCGGGAACGCCTGGAGGAGCTTGCCATGCTGTTCCTGCGGGCCGGACGCCCGCTCCCGCCCGACCTGACCGCCTACGCCAACTTCGCCCGCTTCGCCGAGATTGAGAAGGCCGAGCAGGAACAGTCACTCATCCAGCAGCTCGAACAATGGCTCCTTCCACCCGCCCCGACACACCTTGACGCGCCCCGCGCGGGCCTGCGCGTCATTTGCGAGCCGACGCCCTTGCCGGACAAGCCCGCCTTGTACGCCTTGAACGTGGAGTTCAGCCTCCATCGCCCCCGCACCGGCGACAAGCTCAAGACCCTCGCCGAAATCCTTGATCTCGTCACCCGCGCCGCGCACGAGCAGGAGTTGTTCCCGGCCGAGGACTGGGCCTTCATCCAATGGCTGCACGAGCACCACCGCGACCGCGCCCAGACCAACGGTCACCTCAGCCTGCAAGGCGTTGAGCTGCTCCAGTGGCTCGTGCGCTGGGGCGATTCCCGCCGCCTCGTGCTGGCCGGCTCCGACACGCGCCTCCAGTTTCGCGGGCAGCTCGTCGAGCTTTCACCGCACCTCCAGAACCACGAGATCGAACTTTCCTTCACCCACCGCCTGCGCGCGCCTGATGGCACGCTCAAGCCCTTGACCGAGGGCAAATTCTTTCCCAGCCAGCCGCCGCTCGTGCTGCTGGGCGATTCCTTCTACCTCGTCCGCAACGCGCCGCCCGAACACATGCTCGCCCCGTGGCTGGAATCGCCGCTGCTGCCCGTCCAGAAACTCAGCCACCGCCTGCTCAAGCACCTCCGCCGCACCATGGCCGACAGCGGCGCTGACTGGGAACAACTTTGCGTCATCCACACCGCCGTGCCGCAGTTCATCTTCGAAATCGTGGATGAAACCGTCCGCCTCCGTCTGCTGGCCAGAAGCGAGCGGGACGGCGTGGTTTGGCAGTGGAACGGCCATGAATGGCAGAAGACCGGCAAGACCACCCGCAAGCAGGAAAAGCCGGAGGTGCTCGACGACCCGCGCCTCGACCCCGCCACCCAGTGGCTCAAGCGCCTGGACTGGTTCACCCCGGAGCCTGGCCTGTGGGTGGGCGATGCCAACGAGGCCTTCCTGAACACCTTGGCGAACGCCTGGCCGCACCGACCGGAAGGCGCGGAATTCCTCGGCAACCCCGGCTTCCAGCGCCTGTTCCTGAGTCCGCGGCCGATGAAGCCCAAGCTCATCCTGCGCGGCAGCGGCATTGACTGGCTCTCCGTCTCCGCCGAATGGGAGGTCGAGGGCATGAAGCTCACCAAGGCCGACTTGGAGCGGCTTGCTTCCGCGACCGGGCGCTTCGTCAAGCTGCCCGACAGCGGCTGGGTCGAACTGGACGTGAAGTCCGTGCGGTCCGCCCACGAGGCGATGGCCGATCTGGGCGTGGATGGCCTGAGCAACGTGGCGAGGGAAGTGGACATGCTTCACGCCAGCCAGGCGCAGGAGTCCACGCTGGACCTGTTCGGCAACCAGCCCGAGGTCAAGGAACTGCGCCAGCGCGTGGCCGCGTTCCGCGGCGTGGAAGCGCGCGATCTGCCGCCGGGCATCCAGGCCGACCTGCGGCCCTATCAGAAGGACGGCTACGACTTCCTCTGCCACCTCACCAAGATGAAACTCGGCGGCATCCTCGCCGACGACATGGGCCTGGGCAAAACCCTGCAAACGCTCTCCTGGCTGGCGGCGCTCAAGCACCAGAGCGGACGCAAATCCAAACCCGCGCTCGTCATCTGTCCGGCCTCCGTGCTCCACAACTGGCGGCGCGAGGCCAACCGCTTCGTGCCCGATCTCAAGGTGCTCGTGCTGGAAAGCGGCGCGGCCCGCCACAACCTGCGCAAACAAATCCCGGAGCACGACATCATCGTCACCAACTACGCCCTGCTCCGGCGCGACCTCGAGGAGTTGCAGAAGTTCGAGTTCGGCGCCCTGGTGCTCGACGAGGCTCAGTTCATCAAGAACCCGCAGGCGCAGGTCACGCAGTCGGTGAAGCAGTTGCGCGCGAAGCACCGGCTCGCGCTCACCGGCACGCCGCTGGAGAACCGCCTGCTGGACCTCTGGAGCATCGTGGATTTCATCCAGCCCGGATACCTGGGTTCGCAGGCGGATTTCGCGGAGCTTTACGAGCCGCGTGGGGACGATCCCGAGTGGTCCGGCCGCGTCGCGCGCCGGCGCTTGTCCGCGAAGCTGCGTCCGCTGATGTTGCGCCGCTTGAAGAAGCAGGTTGCCCGTGATTTGCCGGATCGTTTGGAAGAGCGCCGCGACTGCGAACTCGGCGAGGAACAGCGCAAACTCTACCTCGCCGAGCTGCGCCGCAGCCGCGACCAGGTGATGAAAGTCGTCAGCGAGAAAGGCGCGGCCAAGGCCAAGATGCACGTGCTGGCCGCGCTGACCCGGCTGCGCCAAATCTGCTGCCACCCCTCGCTCGTCGGCAGTGACTCGCCCTCCGGCAAGACGGAGACACTCTTCGAAATGCTCGAGCCGCTGCTGGCCGAGGGCGAGAAGGTGCTGGTCTTCAGCCAGTTCGTGCAGATGCTCAAGCTCATCGAGGCCGAGTGCCAGACCCGCGGCATCTCCACGCACCTGCTCACGGGCGAAACCAAGGACCGCCAGGAAGTGGTCAACGCCTTCCAGGCCGATCCCAAGCCCTCCGTGTTCCTCCTCAGCTTGCGCGCCGCCGGCACGGGCCTCAACCTCACCAGCGCCAGCTACGTGGTGCTTTACGACCCGTGGTGGAACCCCGCCGTCGAGGCGCAGGCCATTGACCGCTCGCATCGCATCGGCCAGACGCGCAACGTCTTCGCCTACCGCCTCATCGCGCCCGGCACCGTCGAGGAGAAAATCTGGGACCTGCAGCAGCGCAAGGCCCAGACCATCAGCGACGTGCTCGGCGAGGAAGGCTTCGCCAAAAGCCTCTCGCAAACCGACCTCGAATACCTGTTCTCGGAAGAAACGGTGTGATCAGGGTTTGCGGCGCCGCGCATCGCCCGGCTGGCCACGCGGGTCGCCAGTCTCTCACAAACATGCTTTCTGGTTGAAAGCAACCTTTGTGAGTGGCTGGATGAGGGCGATGAAACCACCTCGATGGCCGGCCCTGGCCGGCTTTCTTTGCCTGCTCTTGCTCAGTCCCGGCATTTTTGCCGCGCCCGCCGGGAAGCCCAACGTCCTCTTTCTGTTCACCGATGACCAGCGCGCGGACACCATTGCCGCGCTCGGCAATCCGCACATTCGCACGCCCAACCTCGACACCATCGCCCGGCGCGGCTTTGTCTTTCGCAACGCCTACTGCCTGGGCGCGGACATCGGCGCGGTCTGCACGCCCAGCCGCAACATGCTGTTAAGCGGACGCGCTTACTTCCGCTGGGCGGGCGAGCGGCTGGCCAGCGGCAATCCGCCGAACTTCCCGCTCTCCATGAAGGATGCCGGTTACATCACCTATCACCACGGCAAGAAGGGCAACACCGCGCTCAACATCCAGGCGAAGTTCGACATCAACAAGTACACCCAGAACGACCAGGCCGAGCGCCAATCCGGCGAGCCGGGCAGGGAAATCGCGGACCAGGCCATCGAGTTCGTGAAAGGCGGCCACGAGGGCAAACCGTTCTTCATGTATCTCGCCTTCGGCAACCCGCATGACCCGCGGGTCGCCGCCAAGAAATACTTGGATATGTATCAGCGCGACCAAATACCTCTGCCGAAGAACTACCGCCCCGTCCATCCCTTTGATAATGGCGAGATGACGGTGCGCGATGAATTGCTCGCCCCCTGGCCGCGCACCGAGGAGGTCGTCCGCCAGCACCTGCACGAATATTACGCCACCATCACCGCGCTCGACGGCCACATCGGACGTTTGCTCGACGCGCTCAAGGCAACTGGCGAATTCGACAACACCATCATTGTCGTTTCCTCCGACCACGGCCTCGCAATCGGCAGCCAAGGCTTGTTTGGAAAGCAAAACCTCTACGAGGACGGCATGAAAGTGCCGTTCATCTTCGCGGGGCCAGGCATTCCCAAAGGCGAATCCCCGGCGCTCGCCTACCTCATGGACATTTATCCGACCACCTGCCAGCTCGTGGGCGCGCCGGTTCCCGGCGGTTTGGATGGCAAAAGTCTGGCACCCATCATTCATGGCCAATCAAGCAAGGTGCGCGACACGTTGTTTCTCTCCTATCGCCATGTGCAACGGGCCATCCGCGACGATCGCTGGAAACTCATTCGCTATCCGCAGATCAACCGGACGCAGTTGTTCGACTTGCAAAGCGATCCACACGAAATCCGCGACCTCGCGGGCAACCAGGCTTACGCGGGCCAGATCAGCAAGCTGCTGGCGGTCATGGAGGAATGGCAGCAGGAATTCGGCGACCTCCAGCCCCTGACCGCCGACCAGCCGCAGCCATGGGAATTCTACCCGCCCACCGCCGCCGAGCTGGAAGCCATGAAGAAACCCGCCAGGAAGGCCAAGGCCAGCAAGTGACCGGGAGCCGCTCCTTTGTGAGGGCCGGTGTGGAGACGCCGCGGCTAGGGCTTGCCTACCGATGTCCTGAAGGTCGTTGCCGCAGCCAGTATTCACGGAAGGAGCGCAGCCTCGGCAGTGATTCACGGTCTTTCTGCCGTCCTGAAGCCTCCTTGCTGGCGATGATGTCGTCCAGGTGACAGACGGGAAACCCTTCCACATTGACATGCCGTTTCCAGGCGTCCTCAAACCGTTCTATGCCATCCGGGGCGAACACCAGATCGAGGTCGAAAGGGCCGTTCTTCAACTGGACGAAATCCTTTCCACGCTCAATCTCAGCGGCTTGACAGGCATTCAGATCAAAACCCAGTTCCCGCAGCCCGGCGACAATGCTGCGCCCGTTCTCCGGTGACTTCAGCACAAACAAATCCGCGTCTTGGGTCGTGTCGGGAAAGCCCAGCAGGATGGCGGCGGATTTGCCGATGAAGAGGTAGCGCACTCCGTGCCGGGCGAACACGTCACGGATTTCCTCCGCCTGACGGTATTCAAACGCGGCCATAACCCAGCCAGTCCGGCAGGTTCTTCGCGCACCAGCGGCGGTAATCTTCCATCGTGTCGAAGGAACGATAGGAGGCATCATCCAGCACTGGCTTGTGGGTGCGGATGAAGGCATAGCGGAAGCGCGTCTTCAAGGGGCGCCGCTCGGCGGCTTCAAACTCGGCCAGCCACTCAGCTGGGATCGCGCCACACGCCACCTTGGTTTCGCCAGGTTTCATGGGAGGACAATAACTGGCGTGGGTCGCGACGGCAACCCGGAGAATGGCATAGCCGTTACAGGGGCGGCTCCTTGTGAGCAGTAGCGCTGGTCGCGCCGCGACCAGCGTTGCCTCGCAGCGCGAGGCAAACCACCCCGATCAGTCAGGGGTGCCTCGAAAGCGCAGTTGCCAACCCGCGCCGATGCCGCTTCACTTCTTTCGCTATGAAGCCCCTTGTTTCAGCCATCAGTCATCAGTGTTCAGTAATCCGCAGGTTTCAACACACACCTTGCCACAGCGCATCCTTCCTCGCGCTCCTGCTGATTACTGCGTCACTGATTACTGATTGCGCTCCCGCCCGCGCCGCCCAGCCGCCCAATATCGTCATGATCATCTCGGACGACCATCTGTGGGCGGATTACTCCTTCATGGGCCATGCGACGATCAGGACGCCGCATCTCGACCGGCTGGCCTCGCAGAGCCTCACGTTCACCCGCGGCTACGTGCCGTCGAGCCTATGCTGTCCGAGCCTGGCGACCGTCATCACCGGGCTTTACCCGCACCAGCACAAGGTCACGAGCAACGACCCGCCATTGCCCGCTGCGCCTGCCACACCCGCCGCCAAGGCCGACGGCAAGAAAGGCGCTGGCAAGGCCGCCTCACGCCAGCAATCGCCCGAGTTCCTGGCCGGTCGTGAGGTCATGAACAGGCACATGGAAGCCGTCCCCACGCTCCCACGCGAACTGGTGAAGCACGGCTATCTCGCGCTCCAGACCGGCAAGTGGTGGCAGGGGCATTTCAGCCGCGGCGGTTTCACCCACGGCATGACCAAGGGCAGCCGGCACGGCGACGAGGGCCTCGACATCGGGCGCAAGACCATGCAGCCGATCTACGATTTCATGGACGAGGCGACGAAGGCGAAGAAACCTTTCTTCGTCTGGTACGCGCCCATGATGCCGCACGATCCGCACACTCCGCCGGATCGCCTGCTGGAGAAATACAAGGACAAGACTCCCTCCCTGCATGTCGCCAAGTACATGGCCATGGTCGAGTGGTTCGATGAAACCATCGGCGACTTGCTCGCGAATCTCGATCAGCGCGGCCTCGCGGAGAACACCATCGTCGTCTATGTCACCGACAACGGCTGGATCACAAACCCGGAGACGGGCCGTTACGCGCCCAAGTCCAAGCAATCGCAGTACGACGGCGGTCTGCGCACGCCCATCATGATCCGCTGGCCCGGTAAGGTGAAGCCGCGGCGCAACGACACCGATCTGGCCATGTCCGTTGACCTCATGCCCACGCTGCTCGACGCCGTCGGCCTCAAGCCCACCCAGCACATGCAGGGCATCAACCTGCTGGATGAGAAAGCCGTGAAAGCTCGCAAAGCCATCTACGGAGAATGTTTCACCCACAACGCCGTGGACTTGAACCAGCCCGCCGCGAATCTTCGCTGGCGCTGGATGATCGAAGGCGACTGGAAACTCATCGTGCCCGACGCCAAGAACGAGCCAAAGGAAACGGTCGAACTCTACCGCATCACCACGGACATCCGCGAAGAAACCAACCTTGCGGACAAGGAAACCAAACGCGTCGAGACGTTGAAGAAGAAACTGGACGCCTGGTGGCCGGGAAGAAGCTGAAACCAGTCGCCTTTGCCAGTGATTGGCAAAGGAGCTTGCGAACGAGACGCCATGGTCAACTTCTTTCAGCACAAGACCACGCCGGAGGAGGAGCTTATGCGGCGCCCGGCGTTCGTTGAGACGCAAAAGCAAATGGAGGAAGCCGCCAATGAGACGCCATCCGTTAGAATCGCCAAGCTGGTTCTAGCAGTCGCCATGCACGACAAAGCGACAATGGTCGTCATTGGCGAACCGCCTGATGATGGATGTGCGCCAATCCCCTGGCGGCCAATCTTGGAAGGGGATGCCATTGGAGCGAAACACCCTGAAGCGGAAGCACCGCAGGACAACTCCTTTCCTTACCCGGTCTGTCCGGTTTGGTATCGCAAAGGTCACGAATACGTGGGCGGGGTGCCCATTCCCGCCTCAGCGCTCGACTATGTGCTGAACGTTTTGAAAACCTGGCACGATTGTGAGGTGCCGGCCGATTATGCCAAACCCGTGCAGACCAGGTTTCATCGGCCACCCAAAGGCATTGTCTCTGAGTTTCTGTTCCAGCATGGCGGTCGGCGAGTGAATATTGTCCTCAAACGGGAACCATGCTGGCACTTCTTGTTGAACACGCTCTAGCCTGATCATTTCTACCGACTAAACCATCTCCTTCCCATGCACTCACAAAGATCGCTTTTAGCCATCAAAACTGGCCACGTTCACATGAGACACAGCCGTTCTCCCTCACCCCGGCCCTCTCCCGCTGGGAGAGGGAGTCTCGTATCCCGTGACTTGGCCAGACAAGACGCTCTGGCTCGCACTTTCGCGGGGAGCGTATTTCCCTCGCCCTTGGAGGGAGAGGGACAGGGTGAGGGTGAAAACGCATCCATCCGAAGAAGTGGACACGTCATCGGAGGGAAACCCCGAACATTGAACATCGAACATCGAACATCGAGCACGAGACGCAGACCCTCGCCGATCAAGGTTCAAGGTTCAGGGTTCAAAGTTCAAAGTTTGTTCGCATTGCCCGCCTTTCTCCTGTTGGCCTCCCTTGCTTCCGCCGCCGATTTCCCCAATCCCTACAACACGCAGAAGGAGGCCGTGCCCATCCCTTCGCCTGCCGAGGCGGTGAGCAAGATGACGTTGCCGCCGGGTTTCAAGGCCACGGTGTTCGCCGCCGAGCCGGACATCCGCCAGCCGATTCACCTCACCACGGACACGCGCGGGCGGCTGTGGGTGGCCGAGTGCTACACCTACGCG
>Ga0073934_10005956_pt1 | contig 18255 bp, 15 predicted proteins | sample LarsenN4metaG_FD_76834 | JGI IMG/M metagenome (GOLD analysis project Ga0073934, IMG submission 76834) | Hot spring sediment bacterial and archeal communities from British Columbia, Canada, to study Microbial Dark Matter (Phase II) - Larsen... ... | reverse complement strand
TGGGTCGTTGTGAGAACCGCGAGATCGGTCGTCTCGAAGCCCTTCACCTGGGTGACGGTGAGAGCCGCGAGCTGCGTGGTCGACAGCGCACCAACTTGCGTGGTCGTGAGGCCCGCGATCTGCGTCGAGTTCAGGCTCGCCAGCTGCGTCGCCTTGATGGCGCCGATCTGCGTGGTGGTCAGGGCGCCGACCTGGGTCGACGAGAAGGCGCCGATCTGGGTGGCCGACAGCTGACCCATCTGCGTGGTCGTCAGGTTGGCGACCTGCGTCGTCGTCAGTGCGCCGACCTGGCCAGTCGACAGAGCGCCGATCTGCGTGGAGCCGAAGCCACCGAGCTGCGTGGTCGTCAGCGCGGCGAGATCCGTCGTTTCAAAACCCTTGACCTGCGTCGCGTTCAAGGTGCCGAGCTGCGTCGACGTCATCGCGCCGAACTGGGTGGTGGTGAACCCGGTGATCTGGCTGGACGTCAGTCCGCCGACCTGGGTCGTCGTCAGCGCGGCGATCTGGGTGGTCGTCAGGGCGCCGGTCTGTGTGGTCGTCAGCGCGCCGAGCTGCGTCGCCTTGATGCCGCCGAGCTGCGTCGTTGTCAGAACCGCAAGATCGGTCGTCTCGAAGCCCTTGACCTGCGAGGTCGACAGAGCGCCGAGCTGGGTGGACGTGAGCGAGCCGACCTGGGTCGTGGTGAGGGCCGCGAGCTGTGCCGTGGTCACCGAGGTCAGCTGCGTGGTCTTCAGCGAGCTGAGCTGCGTCGTCGTCAGGGCGCCGACCTGCGTGGTCGTCAGCGCGCCAAGCTGCGTCGCGGTGACGGACCCGAGCTGCGTCGTCGTGAGAACGGCGACGTCGGTCGTTTCAAAGCTGGCGATCTGACCGGTCGAGAGGCTGGCGAGTTGCGTCCCCGTGAGCGCGGCGACCTGCGTCGTGTTGAGCGCGGCGAGATCGGTCGTCTCGAAGCCTTTGACCTGGGTGGTCGACAGGCCGTTGACCTGCGTGGTGGTGAGAGCCGCGACCTGCGTGGTCGACAGCGAAGCGAGCTGAGATGACGTCAGGCCGGCGAGCTGAGCCGTGCCGAGGGACGCCAGCTGGGTCGTGGTGATCGAACCGATCTGAGTCGTGGTGAGTGCGGCAAGCTGCGAGGACTTCAGGCCACCGAGCTGCGTCGTGGTCAGAACGGCGAGATCGGTCGTCTCGAAGCCCTTGAACTGCGTCGCTGTCAACGCGCCGATCTGAGTCGACGTGAACGCTCCCGCTTGCGTCGTGTTGAGCGCAGCGATGTCCGCGGTCTCCATGCCCTTGAGCTGAGTCGCGGTCAGATTGCTGATCTGCGTCGTCGTCAGTGCGCCGACCTGCGTGGTCGTGATGGCCGCGAGCTGCGACGAGGTGAGGCCACCAAGCTGTGTCGTGGTGAGGTTCGCGACCTGCGTCGTCGTCAGCGCCGCAACCTGGCCGGTGCCGAACGAGCCAAGCTGCGTCGCCTTCAGGCCGCCGAGCTGCGTCGTCGTCAGAACCGCGAGGTCCGTGGTCTCGAGCCCCTTCAGCTGGGTCGAGCTCAGCACGCCGAGCTGCGTCGACGTGATAGCACCGGCCTGCGTGGTCGAGAGCGATGTGATCTGAGAGGATGTGAGCCCGCCGACCTGCGTGGTCGTCAGCGCACCGACCTGCGTGGTCGTCAGTGCGCCGACCTGAGTGGTCGAGAGCTTCGAAATCTGAGTCGTCACCAGCCCGCCGAGCTGGGTCGTCGTAAGCGCTGCGACCTGCGTGGTCGTCAGACCCGCGATCTGCGTCGTGCCGAGAGCCCCGAGGTTCGTGGAGGCAATCGCGCCCACCGCTGTCGTCGTCAGCGCCCCGACCTGAGTCGTATTCAGCACTCTGAGCTGAGTCGACGTCATGACACCCAACTGGGTGGACGTCATCACCGCGACCTGGGTGCTGGTCAGCGCCTGGATGTCCGTCGACGTGAGTCCCGCAATTGCGGTCGTCGTCAGCGCAGCAATTTGTGTGGTCGTCAGCGACCCGATAACCGATGACATTGGCCGTCCCCCAAAGGCGCGGTGCAGGCGAATCTAGCGTGCAACCATAAGTAGAAGCGGGACGCTGAAGAAATGGTAAAAACAACAGTAAAAGTCATTCACCATGTCACTATTTCTACCGGTATTGATGGACGATAATCCGTTAATTTGATCGTCCAGTTTTTCTCTGGCTTCTAATCACATCTAACTATCTGATCTGAAATCATCTTTTTTGGATCGTCACTCAGCGCCACCCTTCCAACTCCGAAGCTTTCGGCTTTTTTCTTCCCCGACCTCTAACTGCTTTCAGCGACCGCGCGGAGGTCCCCAAGCAAGGCGGACATCCTCGTTTTTGGCGAGGCGCGGAGCTTTCATGGATGATAATGATCTGAAATTCGTCCAAAAATGACCCGACATTACGAACGAGTTTCCAGGACAAATGAATGAGCGCGTGCGCGCAAAAGTCGCGGGCTTGGCGCTTTTCGCTTGGTTCAGCGCGGTCGCGGGGAATGCGGGGTCTTCTCCCACGTGTGTGGATCGATCATCAGTTGCATGAGCGCCCGCCATGTGGCGAGCGAGATCAGCAGCCAATAAATCGGTATGCCGACGATATCTGCCACGCGCAGTCGGAAACCGGTTCTGCGCGCCAGGATGCACGTCAAAACGAGCGACGCCAGATAACCAGCGAAGAAGTTGAACAATGAAAGAGCCCAGAGAACTTGGCCGGGGATGGTGGTCGGGACGGACCAGAGGCTTCCAGACGCGATATCGATCAGCGCCACCAGATAGAAGAGCGGGTGCACGAGGGCTGCGAGCAACGGGGCTCCGAGAATAATCTGTAAAAGGATAAACCCGCGCCAACCCGAATCGTCGATGAGCCGGAACGGGTTCCGCATGTGTGCGGACCACGTCTGCATCCAGCCTTTCATCCAGCGGGTCCGCTGGGGGAGCCACGCCGAGAGTGTGGTCGGCGCCTCCTCGGTAGTGAACGAGGCGACCATGCCGACCCGATAGCCGAAGCGATGCAGGCGGATGCCGAGATCCGCGTCCTCCGTCACGTTGTAGGGGTCCCATCCGCCGACCGCGATCAGCGTACTCCGCGGGAAGTGGTTGGACGTGCCGCCGAGGGGGACGGGGGCGCCCCAGGCCTCGAGCCGCGGCAGCAAACCGGAGAACAGGGCCCTGTATTCGAGCGCGAAGTGGCGCGCGAGCCATCCCGCCCTGGCGTTGTGGATGACGAGGCTCGCCTGCACGCATCCGAGCCGCGGATCGGCGACGAGTCGTGCGGCGGCACGCTGCAACTGCAGAGGTTCGGGCGTGTCCTCGGCGTCGTATACGGCGATGATTTCGCCCCGCGCGACGTAGAGCCCGAAGGCGAGCGCCTTCGGCTTCGTACGTGGCGGACGGTCCGGGACGACCAGGACCTTGAACCAGGGTGGCAAGTCAAGGCGCGCTGCCGCGGCGCGGGTGGCGGCGTCTCGTTCCTCCAGCAGCAGCAGGATTTCGAGGCGGTCGCGGGGATAGTCGAGGCGATCGAGCGCGGCGACGAGCCCCGGGAGCGCTGCGGCTTCGTCGACGAGCGGCACGAGGACGCTGTAGCTCGGCAGATCCTCGCCTCGAAGGCGGCGCGCCCTTGGTGGGACGCGCGTGCCGAACAGAGCCGCCAATCGCCAGATCGACAGCCCGAGGAACGGCAGCAAGAAGGCAAATTCCGCGACTGCCCGCGCGGCTCGGTGGTCGACGATCGCAACGCCCGGAAGACACCCCAGCGCGACGAGCACGACGACGACTTGCCAGCCCGGTGGTGGGCGAGCGGAAGACAGGTGCGGCATGTGGCGTGATAGCCGCTCGGTCGCCAATCTGACGACGAGATGGTCAAGCCGCACGCCCTGGTTGTGTCTGAGCCGGAAGCGCCGCCGGCCGATCCGGCGCCTCCCTGCGGTCCTATTCGCCGATGGACTGGTCACCAGGCACAACCAACGCTATGACGAGCGCTGCCGCCTCGGCGGACTGGCGACTCGACGAATGACGCAACCTGGAGCTGCAAGGCTGATGCTTCGCTTCGTGGCCGTTCTCGCGATCAGCCTGGCATCATCCGTGGTCGCATGGCCTGTATACGTTGCATTCGCGCAGAATGCCACGTCGGCAGCGCCGCCCTCGCCCAAAGAGCAAGGTCCGCGACGCGCAGCGATCCGCTTCCTCACCGACAGCGACTTCCCACCTTTCAATTTTCTCGACGAGGAAGGCAGCCTGACGGGCTTCCACGTCGACCTCGCGCGAGCGATCTGCGCCGAGGCGAGTGCAACGTGCGACGTGCAGTCGAGGCCGTGGGCCGATCTGTTGCCGGCGCTGTCGCGCGGTGAAGCGGATGCCGTGATCGCCGGCCACGCGATCACGCCGCCAGCCCTGAAGCGGGCTGACTTCAGCGATCGCTATCTGCCGGTCGCGGCGCGGTTCGCGACGCTGCGGTCTGCGCCGCTGCAGATCACGTCGCAGGGGCTCGATGGCAAGCGGATCGGTGTCGTGCGCGCGACGGCGCACGAGGCCTACGCGCGCGCCTTTTTCCGCGACAGCCGGATCGAGGTTTTCGCCACAGCCGACCTCGCCCGTGATGCGCTGACGGCAGGCCGTCTCGACGCGGTCTTCGACGACGGCGTGAGCCTCATCTTCTGGGTCGCGGGTACGAACTCGAAGGGTTGCTGCGAACTGGCCGGCGGGCCCTTCATCGAGCCGCGGTACTTCGGAGACGGCATGGCCGTGGCCCTCGCGAAGGGCGACCTCGATCTCGCCCGGACGGTCAATACGGCGTTGAAATCGCTGCGGGAAAGTGGCCGGCTCGAAGAGTTGCTCCAGCGCTATTTCCCTGCCCGCCTGTTCTGAGGCTCGCGGCCCTGGGGACGGCGAGACCGAGCGTCACAATACTGCAACGCGAATGCCTTTTATGTCGCGGTCAGGCGCACGCCATGAGATTATGGGCACGATGACCGCATACCGCTCCGTCTTCATCTCCGATGTTCACCTTGGGACCCGGACGTCGCAGGCCGAGGCGCTCATCGACTTCCTCCGCCATACCGAGGCCGACACGTACTATCTCGTTGGCGATATTGTGGATTTCTGGCGCATCCGTCGCGGCGGAGTGTGGCCCCAGTCGCACAACGATGTCCTCCAGAAGCTCCTGCGCAAGGCGCGCAAGGGCGCTCGAATCGTCTTCATCCCCGGCAATCACGACGACGGCCTCCGCGAGTATTGCGGAACCCGGTTCGGCGGCATCGAGATCGAGCGACATGCCGTTCACACGGCGGTCGACGGACGCAAGTACCTCGTCATCCACGGGGACGAGTTCGACGTCGTCGTGCGCTATGCCAAGTGGCTCGCATTCCTTGGCGATCGTGGCTACTCGGCCGCCATGGCGCTGAACATTCCGCTCAATTGGGCGCGTCGCCGGCTCGGGCTCGGCTACTGGTCGCTCTCCGCCTATCTGAAGTACCGTGTGAAGACAGCCGTGAACTTCATCGGCGATTTCGAGCAGGCGCTTGCAGAAGAGGCCGAACGGCAGAGCGTCGACGGCGTGATCTGCGGGCACATCCACCACGCGGCGTCGCGCTACTTCGGCAAGGTGCATTATCTGAATGCCGGCGACTGGGTCGAAAGCTGCACGGCGATTTGCGAAACTCGGGATGGACGATTCGAGTTGGTTCGCTGGAGTGATGTCATGCGGGCCCGCCGCATGGTGGAAAGCCCGTCGCTCCCCCTGGAGGCTGCGGCCTGATGCGCATTCTGGTGGCCACGGACGCCTGGAGGCCACAGATCAACGGAGTGGTTCGGACGTACGAGCGCGTGCTCGCTGAACTCGACGCGCTCGGGGTTGAGACAGCGGTTCTGGCTCCCGACGAGTTTCGTACGGTCCCATGCCCGACGTATCCCGAGATCCGTCTCGCCATCCCCGGCTACGCCCACGTCGTCGAGCGGCTCGGCCGCGTTAAGCCCGACGCCGTGCACATCGCGACCGAGGGCCCCGTCGGCTGGATGGCACGCGCGTATTGCCTGAGGCGCAACATTCCCTTCACCACGTCGTTCCACACCCGCTTCCCGGACTACCTGAAAGCGCGCTTCCGCTTTCCGGAGAGATGGACGTACGCGGCACAGCGTTTCTTTCACAATGCCGGTGCCGGCATGATGGTGGCGACCGACAGCCTCGCGCGCGACCTCGACCGCCGTGGCTTCCGCCGGATCTTTCCATGGACCCGCGGGGTCGACACGCAGCTCTTTCGACCCCGGAATGTGCGCGCGTTCGGCGACGGCCCGGTCTTCCTCTACGTCGGCCGCGTTGCGGTCGAGAAGAACCTGCCGGCGTTCCTCGACCTCGATCTCCCGGGGCGGAAAGTCGTGGTCGGAATCGGGCCGATGCTCGATGAGCTGAAGGCGCGCTACCCGGACGTGCTGTTCGCCGGCGCGCGTTCCGGGGAGGAACTTGCAGAGGCTTATGCTTCGGCCGACGTGTTCGTCTTCCCGAGCCGCACGGACACCTTCGGGATGGTGTTGCTCGAGGCGATGGCCTCGGGCCTGCCGGTCGCCGCGTTCCCGGTCACCGGCCCGCTCGACCTCATCAAGCCCGGCGTGTCGGGCCTGCTCGACGACGATCTCGGCCGCGCGGCCCGCATGGCTCTGTCGCTCGATCGGGCGGCCATCCGCAGCGTTGCAGAAGCGTACGGCTGGGAAGCCTGTGCGCGTCTTTTCCTGCAGCACGTCGAAGCGGCCGTGCTCGCCAAGCACGGGCGGCGGACCAATGCCCGCCCGGCAATCGGCAAGGCTGCCCAGGGTGCCAGCTGAGCCCTGCGGGTTGCCCCGGGGTGCGCCGCCGACCTAGATTGCCGGTCCCAGCATGTCGAGGATGCCAACGTGACCGTACCCGTGCGCGCGCTTCGCCCGCGTGACCAAGCCAAGATCGTGTTCGCCCACGTCGCTTATCAGTTCGATGCCGCTTACCGACGTCGCCAGGCCGGCATCCGCCACGTGATCGCGACGTCGGTCGACGAGCTCAAGGCCGAGGCGCAGGATGCCGACGTGGTCGTCGTCTCGGGTCTCTGGCGGAACGAGATTCTCGATGCGGCCCCGCGCCTCGGGTTCGTACAATCGATCAGTGCCGGCACGGACCAATACGACAAGGAGCGCTTCCGGGCGGCTGGCGTTCGCCTCGCGAGCGCCCAGGGAGTCAATGCGCAGGCGGTTGCCGAACATGCGATGGCGATGCTGCTGGCGGTGACGCGGCAGATCCACGCGGCGCGCGACGCACAGGCGCGGCGTTACTGGCGGCCGATGATCGGCGATCCGACACGACGCGAGGAAGTAATCGCGGGCAAGACCGCACTCATCGTCGGTCTCGGTGGAATCGGTCAGCGCGTCGCCCGGTTCGCCAAGGCGTTCGGGATGACCGTGCTGGCGACGCGCCGCGACACCTCGCGCGGCGCCGAGGGCGTCGACGAACTTCATCCGCAGTCGGCGCTGCCCGAGCTGATGGGACGGGCGGACGCCGTCATCCTCACCTGCCCGCTGACGCCCGAGACGGAGAACCTCATCAACGCCGCCGCCTTCGCGCGGATGAAGCCATCCGCCTATCTCGTCAACGTCGCGCGGGGGAAGGTGGTCGACGAGGCCGCTCTCGTCGACGCTCTGACGGCGAAGCGGATCGCCGGCGCCGCCATCGACGTCACGCAGATCGAGCCACTGCCGGAAACGTCGCCGCTCTGGGCGATGCCCAACGTGCTCGTCACACCACACAGCGGCGGCGAGACGCGCGCTTACGAAGAGGACATCGTCGATCTGCTGCTCGAGAACATCGGCCGACTGGAGCGTGGTGAGACGACGCTTCGCAATCAGATCGTCTGACCCGGAGGCTCCCTGATGAAGATGACAGGCGAGTACATTCTGACGGCGCCGCCCGAAGTCGTCTGGCGGGCCCTCAATGATCCGGACGTCCTTCGGCGGGCCATTCCAGGATGCGACACGCTGGAGAAAGTGTCGGATACGGAATTCAAGGCCACCGTCGGGACGCGCATCGGGCCTTTGCAGGCCAAGTTCAACGGCACGGTGCAACTGACCGATCTCGATCCGCCGCGCGGCTATCGGATCTCCGGTTCCGGCAACGGCGGCGTCGCCGGCAGCGCGAAAGGCGGGGCGACTGTCCGACTGGAGCCGCACGTGCAGGGGACGATGCTTCTCTACGAGGCGGAGGCTCAAGTCGCCGGCAAGATGGCGCAGCTCGGCGGACGGCTGATCGACTCGACGGCGAAGATGCTGGCCGGCCAGTTCTTCGAGAATTTTCAGGAGATCGTCGGCAAGCCAGCGGAGCCCGAGGCGACCGTCCCGGCGCCGAGCGCTGCCACGGGCGGCGGTGGCGGGCTGCCGTGGGGGTGGATTGCGGCGGCGGTGGTCGCCGGCGCCGTCCTCTTGATGCTCCTGACGCGGTGACGCTGGACGGACGCGAAATCGTCCCTAGATTCCTTTTAACGCCTAAGGCGCGCGGAGGACCCATGCGCACGTTGACCCGACAGGTGCTGTTTCTCGCCGCGTGCGTCGGCTTCGCCGGCCCGCTCGCTGCGCAAGACAAACCGGGCCGCTATACGATGACGCCGACCGACGGCGGCTTCGTGCGTCTCGATACGGAGACCGGCGCGGTCTCCTTCTGCTCTCGCAAGGACACGCAGTGGTTCTGCGAGCCCGCCAACGACATCGCGCGCAATCAGGCGGCACAGGCGGCGAAGCCACAGGTTCAGCTGCCCTCCGAGCAGGAGATCGATCGCGCCATCGACGAACTCGAGAGGCTGTTCAAAAAGTATCGCGAGCGCTTGCGTGAGTTCGACCGCAGCATCGCTTCGCCCACTCCATCGCCCGCGCCGGCGCCGGCCCCTGCACTACCGCCGATGGCGCCGAGCCAGCCCAAGTCGCTCTGAGGTCGGATCGTGAGCTGGGCGCGACTTGCCGTTTACTTTGCGCCGCCGCCCAGCTCGCCGCTCTGGACATTCGGCAGCCGTACGATCGGCTACGATGCGGCGAGCGGAGCCGATGTGGCGCAGGATCCACCACCGGGCTTTGACGCCGCAACCTGGGCCGCAGCAACGGCGGAGCCGCGCAAGTACGGTTTTCACGCGACGCTCAAGGCGCCATTTACGCTGCCTGCAGATCGTCGCGTCGATGAAGTTTTGACCGCGCTGCACGAGTTCGCCGGCAAACAGCGCGCGGTCGCGATCCCGCGGCCGGTCGTGCAGCCGATGGGTCGGTTCGTTGCGCTGGTGCCGGACGGGGAACTGGCGGACCTGAACGAACTGGCATTCGCAGCGGTCAAGCATTTCGAGCCGTTCCGCGCGCCGCTCTCTGCCGGGGACCGGGCGCGTCGCGTCGCATCGGCCGATCTCACGGCACGGCAGCTCGAACTGCTCGATACATTCGGCTACCCCTACGTCGCCGAGCAGTTCCGGTTCCACATGACACTGACCGGACCGCTGCCGGATGCCGATCGCAGCTCCGTCGTCGAAGTTCTCGCAGCTCGGCATGCTGCGGAAGCACCGGGCCCGCTGATCGTCAGTCGCGTCGTGGTGTTCGGTCAGGAGACGCGCGACGGCCGGTTCCGCATCGTCGCAAGCGCCGATTTGTCTGCCGGCTGATCTACGAGCGTCGCGTGAGGTAGTGGCGACGCATTTCTGCGATCGCCTTGGCCGGGTTGAGCCCCTTCGGGCAGACTTTCGCGCAGTTCAAGATCTGCCGGCAGCCGAACATGCCCATGGGCTCGGCGGCTCGATCGAGCCGCTCGGCGGTCGCCGTATCGCGACTGTCGGCCATCCAGCGCTCCGCCTGCAGCAGAGCGGCCGGCCCCGGGAACACATCGGAATTCCACCAGTAACTCGGGCACGCCGACGAACAGCAGGCGCAGAGGATGCACTCGTAAAGTCCGTCGAGCTTCGCCCGGTCCTCGGGCGATTGCGGTACCTCGCGCTCCGGCATTTCGCTTCGGTGCAGCCACGGCTCCGTCGCATGGTAGTGCCGGAAGAAATTCGAGAGATCCGGTACGAGGTCGCGGATGACGCGCATGTGCGGCAGCGGGTAGATGCGGATCGCGCGATCGTCCTCGCGCATCGCCGTGATGCACGCGAGGCCATTGCTGCCGTCGATGTTCATCGAACAGCTGCCGCAAATGCCTTCCCGGCACGATCGCCTGAATACGAGCGTGGGATCGATCTCGTTGCGGATGAAGATGAGCGCATCGAGCACCATGGGGCCGCAGCGGCTGCGGTCGATCCAATAGGTGTCGAGACGTGGTTCGCCGCCGTCGGCGGGGTTCCAGCGGTAAACGTCCAAGCGCTGCGGGCGAGCGGCTGCCGACGGCTCTCCCCATTGGCGGCCCGGTTGCACGCGTGATCCGGGCGGAAGGGTGAGGTCGACCATTCAGCGCGCCACGCTCGATCTGCCGGCGGAGGGTCCGAACAGCAGCCATGCGAGGAAGCCGATGACCGGCAGGATCAAAATCGCGACGATCCAAACGACCTTCGTACCGGTGCTGCGCGACGAGGCAGCGACCTGAAGGATCGCGTAGACGTCCGCTATCAGAATGATCAGGCCGAGCAGCCCGCCGACTTCAAAACCCATGGTCCACCTCGCCCGTCGAGCGCAGCGTGCCGCGCACGGCCCGACGGGCAGGCAACGCACAGTCGCCCCATGCGTTCCGACAAGCGAGAGAACCAACCGCCTACTGCGGACCGACGAGAGCGATCCATTCGTCCTCAGTGAGGACGGTCACGCCCAATTCGCGGGCCTTGGTGAGCTTCGACCCGGCATCGGGACCCGCCACCACGTAGTCCGTCTTCTTCGACACGGAGCCTGCGACCTTGGCACCGAGGCGTTCCGCCATGGCCTTGGCCTCGTTGCGCGTCATCCGTTCCAGAGTACCCGTGAATACGACCGTCTTGTCGGTGACGGGCGAGGTCCGCGTCTGAATGCGGACGAACGGTGCGACCGTGACCTCGCGGAGGAGATCGTCGAGCGCTTCGATATTGTGCGGTTCGCTGAAGAAGTCGACGAGCGCGTCGACTACGGTTTCGCCGATGCCCTCGATGTTGTCGACCTCTCGGTAGGCATCGCTGTCGCGGCCGTCCTTGGCGGCCGCGACGGCGGCCGATCGAAAAGCTTCGAACGTGGCGTAGGCGCGCGCGAGATCGCGGGCCGTGGTTTCGCCGATGTGACGGATGCCGAGCGCGAAGATGAAGCGCTCGAGTGGAATGGTGCGGCGCGCCTCGATGGCCTGGAACAGGTTTTCGACCGACTTCTTGCCGAAACCTTTGCGGTTCTCGAGCTTGGTCAGGCTGCGCTTGTTGCGCTCCGCCAGCGTGAAGATGTCGGCCGGTCGCATGATCAGGCCTTCGCCGTAGAAGAGCTCGATCTTCTCGTCGCCGAGCCCTTCGATGTCGACCGCGTTGCGCGAGGCGAAATGCTTCAGCCGCTCCTTCGCCTGAGCGGGACAGATGAGGCCGCCGGTGCAGCGGCGGACGACGTCGCTGGTGCCGGTCTTCTCGTCGGTCTCGCGAACGGCGTGGCTGCCGCAGGCCGGGCACGTCGTCGGGTAGGCGAAGGGCACGGCGTCGTCGGGTCGCTTCTCCGGCACGATGCCGACGACTTGCGGAATCACATCGCCGGCGCGCTGGACGATCACCGTATCGCCGATGCGGATGTCCTTGCGGGCGATCTCGTCCTCGTTGTGGAGCGTCGCGTTGGCGACGACGACACCGCCGACCGTGACCGGCTCGAGCTTCGCGACGGGGGTCAGCGAACCCGTCCGCCCGACCTGGATCTCGATCGCCCGCAGCACCGTCGTCGCCTGCTCGGCCGGAAATTTGTGCGCGATGGCCCAGCGCGGCGAGCGCGAGACGAAGCCCAAACGATCCTGCAGGTCGAGCCGGTCGACCTTGTAGACGACGCCGTCGATGTCGTAGCCGAGCGTCGCGCGCCGCTGACCGATTTCGCGGTAGTAGGCCAGCATCTCCTCGGTGGACTGACAGGTGCGGGCGAGCGGATTGACGGGCAGCCCCCAGTCCCGGAACGCCTGGTAGATGCCGGACTGGCGGTCGGCCGGCAGTCGCGAGGCCTCGCCCCAGGCATAAGCGAAGAATCGGAGCGGGCGGCTCGCGGTAATGCGCGCATCGAGCTGACGCAGCGATCCGGCGGCGGCGTTGCGCGGGTTGGCGAACACCTTCAGGCCCTCGGCAGCCTGCTTTTCGTTCAGCCTGCGGAAATCCTCGTGACCGAGGTAAATCTCGCCGCGCACCTCGAACACGTCCGGGTGGCCATGGCCCGACAGGCGGTGCGGCACCTCGGCGATGGTGCGGACGTTTTCCGTGACGTTTTCGCCTTCGAACCCGTCGCCGCGAGTGGCCGCCTGAACGAAGCGGCCGTTCTCGTAGCGCAGCGAAATCGAAAGACCGTCGATCTTCGGTTCGGCGGTGAAGGCGATCTCCTCCTCACCGAGCCTCAGAAATCGACGGATACGCTCGGCGAACTCGGCGATGTCGTCGTCGGCGAAGGCGTTCGACAGCGACAGCATCGGAACGACGTGGCGTATCTTGCCGAAGGCGTCGACGGGCGCCGCGCCGACGGTTGCGGTCGGCGAGTCGGCGAGACGAGCTTCGGGATGAGCCGCTTCAATCTCTTCGAGGCGACGGCGCAACGCATCGTACTCTGCGTCGGATATCTCCGGGGCGTCCTGCTGGTAGTAGAGCGCGTCGTGGCGCCGGATCTCGCTCGCCAGACGCTGGGCTTCCGTAATCGCCTGCTCGGATGTCAGGGCGGGCACGGGCTTATCGGCAAAGGTCTTCGCCATCGGCTCGATCGATCGTCATTCAGGGGCTGTCCGGACAGTAAAGCGCTTACGGGCTTGATAGAACCCGCTTGCTGCTTACCGTCGGTGGGTGAACGGACGAGGCGTCACTCCGCCCCGCTGACGAGCCTCAGCCCGGACCGCCGAGGGACAGCTTCGGCATCTTGAAGCCGGTGAATGCGCGGCTCATCCACGAGCCCGTATCCTCGCGCGGCGCGAGGCCGTCGGACGCGAGCAGCGCGTAGGTATCCTTGTACCAGCGCGAGTTCGGGAAGTTGTGGCCGAGGATCGCCGCCGCCGTCTGCGCCTCTTCTTTGATGCCGAGCGCCATGTAGGACTCGGCGAGGCGCGCGAGAGCCTCCTCGACGTGCGCCGTGGTCTGGAACTCGTTCGCGACGACCTTGAAGCGATTGATTGCCGCCACATAATTGCGGCGCTTCAGGTAGTAGCGGCCGACTTCCATTTCAGACGCTGCGAGGCTGTCCTCGGCAATGCGGATGCGATTGTCGGCCTCACGAGAGTACTGGCTATCGGGATAGCGCGCCTTCAGCGTCTTGAGTTCAGCGAGAGCGCGGCGCGTATTCGTCTGGTCGCGTTTCGGATCGCGGATCTCGTCGAAGTGGGACGAGGCGATGATGTGATGCGCGAGCGCCGCTTCCTTCGTGCCCGGATGCAAGGTCGTGTAGCGCCGAGCCTGCGTGATCGCCTCGGGGTACTTCCCGGCCTTGTGGTAGGCGTAGGCGGCCATCACGATCGCGCGGCGGGCTTCCTGCGAGTAGGGATGGTCGCGGTCGAGATCCTCGAACTTCTGCGCCGCATCCTCCCACTTGCCCCTCTGCATCAGCGAGTCGGCCTGGGCGTACATCTGGTCGGGCGGATCGGGGTTGAGGGCCTTCGCCGTGTCCACGGAGGACGCACAGCCTTGCACGGCGACGGACAGCGCGAGAGCAAGCCCGAGGAGGCCGCGGTGCAGCCTCGGACCCGTCCAGCGGCTCTTGCCCGTGAGTTCAGCCGTCTTCGCCGGCATTCCTTGTCCCCCAGTTCCGGGAGCCCAGCGCCGATCGCTTTTGCTCCCGCACTCCCCGATCCTCAGTAACACACGAGTCGGGGAGGAAAAAACCTCAGTGATCCGGGTCGACTTGTGGACGACGATCCTGGTGACCGTGTGGCAGATCGCTCACTCGCCGGCGGCGATGGCCAGCGGAACGTCGCGGATGGAGACCGTGTCGCGCTGACGGGGGGCGTGCACCATCGTCCAGGCGGACGGATCAGCGAACAGCGCCTTCAGGACATGCGCGTTGAGGCGGTGACCGCCACGGACCGAGCGATAGGAGGCGAGGAGCGGCATGCCGGCCAGAGCCAGATCGCCGACGGCATCGAGCATCTTGTGGCGGACGAACTCCTGCGGATAGCGAAGGCCTTCCCGGTTCATCACGCGGTCTTCGCCAATGGCGACCGTATTGTCCAAGGAAGCACCGAGTGCGAGGCCGGCCTTCCAGAGCTTCTCGACATCGCACATGAAGCCGAATGTACGGGCGCGGCTGAGTTCGCGGCGGAAGACATCGGGAGCCATTTCGAGCGCGAGGCGCTGGCGGCCGATGACCGGGGTGTCGAAATCGATCTCGACATCGAGCTTGAAGCCGGCATGCGGAGCGATCTCACCCCAGCAATCACCTTCTTCGACGCGAATGGTCTTCAAGACCTTGATATATTTGCGAGTTTCGGGGAGCTCTTTGACGCCGGTCTCGTCGATTGCATCGACGAAGGCGGCGGAGCTGCCGTCCATGATGGGAACTTCTTTGCTGTCGACTTCGATGTAGCAGTTGTCGACGCCAAGGCCGCGCAGTGCGGCCAGAAGATGCTCGACGGTTCCGACGGAGATACCCGTGTCATCGCCGATTACAGTGCAGAGGGTCAGGTTTTTGACGTTCCCGACTTCGGCCGGGATGTCGGCGACGATGCGCCCGCGTTTGCTGACTAGAAAGCGGAGACCCGTGTCGGCTTCCGCAGGATGGAGGACCAGAGAAACAGGGGCGCCAGAATGCACACCGCGCCCACTCAACTCGATCTCGCGGCATAACGTCGTTTGACGCGAACCCGCGTATCGCTTGGACATGTGCCGTGTCCCTCATTGGACCAGGACACGCCTCGGCTCTCGCCGACGCCCCCTTCCCGGTCACCCCCACCTACCTTGCGCCGTCAACCCCTACTTGGCCGCGACCCTCTTCGTGGGGCTGTGGCCTAGACGACTCGGTAGCTCGCAAACCGACAGTAACCTTGCTGAGACGAAGCGGACAAATCACGGTTTCTTACACTGTGTTACCGAATGTCCAGCTTCGCGACTCGCCCGCAAAAAGGGCACTTAGCACATCGTTCACTCAACCGCGACGACGGTCGTTATTTCTTTTATTTCCAGATACTTGAGCATCATCGATCGGACCATCGTCCGTCGTCGGGGAAAGTGCTTGGGCACCCCCCGTCGGATGGGGATTCTGGCCAGCAGGTGCCCCGCCGCGGCCGGCCTGTGGATAAGACGGCGCGGGCGATTGATTCGCGCCCCACGTGCGTCCGGTTAACCTTTCTAGCAGGCTCGGACGGCGCGCCGGGGCGGCATTGCCCTGGCCCGCAGCGGTCTTCGAGCGGTACTCGCGCTGCCCGACTTCCGGAAAGTCTTCCAGGCTCGGAACACGCCGCTGTCCTCGGCGGACGTCCTGCGGCGGTTCGGGGGCGAACGTGGGCTGCGATCCCGCCGGCGGGTGGCCGGGGCCGGACATCGGCAGCGGCGGCGGCGCTCCGCCGATCCCGAGCGACCCCAGACCTTCTTCGATCATGACACCGCCGGGAGCCCGCCACTCCGAAGACGATCTGGGCGGCTGACGTCCCGGGTCGGGCGGCTGGCCGACTTGCGGATCGCCGAGCGCCCGCGACAGTACGTGCGCCAGGTCTTCTCCCCCGCCGCGCCCCTGTTGAGGGTGAGTCTGGGGGTGGTGGCCATGCTGGGGGTGGCGCGCGGCATCGGCCGGCGGCGCGCCGGCCTGGCGCTGATCCGCACCCATCGTGTTGGCCATGCCGGAGGCGACGATCGAAACGCGCACCCGGTCGGCCATCGAGTCGTCGAAGGTGGCGCCGACAATGATGTTGGCTTCCGGATCGACTTCCTGGCGGACGCGGCTCGCGGCCTCGTCGACTTCGTAGAGGGTCAGGTCGCGCCCGCCGATGATCGAGACGAGCAGGCCTTTCGCCCCACGCAGCGTCAGTTCGTCGAGCAGCGGATTGGTGATCGCTTCTTCGGCAGCCACGACGGCGCGGCCCTCGCCGGATGCTTCACCCGTTCCCATCATCGCCGTGCCCATGCCGACCAGCACGGTCCGCACGTCGGCGAAGTCGAGGTTGATCAGGCCTTCCTTGACGATCAGATCGACGATGCAGGCGATGCCCGAGTAGAGCACCTGATCGGCGAGGATGAACGCTTCGGCGAACGTCGTCCGCTCGTTGGCGATGCGAAACAGGTTCTGATTCGGGATGACGATCAGCGTGTCCACGTATTTGCGCAGCTCTGTGACGCCCGCTTCGGCGATCCGCATGCGGCGCGTCCCTTCGAAATGGAAGGGCTTGGTGACGATCGCGACCGTCAGAATGTCGAGTTCCTTGGCGAGCCGGGCGATCACGGCTGCCGCACCGGTCCCGGTGCCACCGCCCATGCCGGCGGCGATGAAGACCATGTGAGATCCGGAGATCTGGCTGCGGATCTCTTCGATCGCTTCCTCGGCCGCGGCCTGGCCGATTTCCGGCTTCGACCCCGCGCCGAGACCTTCGGTGAGATTGACGCCGAGCTGGATGCGGTGCTCGCACGGAGACGCGGCCAGCGCCTGCGCATCGGTATTCGCGACGACGAACTCGACGCCCGAAAGCCCGGTCGCAATCATATTGTTGACGGCATTGCCGCCGGCGCCGCCCACCCCGATCACGGTGATGCGCGGCCGGAGATCGGTGAGCTTCGGAAGCTGCAGCTTGATGCTCATCGCGGTTCGACGCCCTCAGAAGCTTTCACGCAGCCATTGGCCCATTCGTCCGAAGTAGCCGGCAGCGAGGGCTTCGCGCTCGCGATACCCGCTGACGTCGATGTCCGGCGTGACCGCGGCCGCGATCAAACCGAGAGAGGTCGCAAAGGCCGGGGTACAGAGGTTCGCCGGGACGCCGCCGATCGGAGCGGGACGTGCGACACGAACCGGGACACCCAACACTTCGGCGGCGAACGGGGCCAGACCGACGATCTGGCTGCCGCCGCCGGTCAGAACCACGCGGCCGCCGCCATATCGAGCCATCCCGCTCGCATCGAGACGCTCCCGGATCAGCTTCAAAATGAGCTGCATACGGGGCTCCACGATTTGCCGGACATACGACTTCGTCGTCTGGCACAGCTCCGGCTCGTCGCCGCCCGCCAACGGGTAAGACACAAACTCCCGGTCGTCGGACGTCGCCTTTACCACCGTTCCGTACAGCGCCTTGATTCGCTCGGCTTCGGCAAGGGGCGTCTCGAGTTGCCGGGCCAGGTCGAAGGTCACGTGGTTGCCGCCGACCGGCAGGACCTCGGTCCAAAGGAACTGGCCGTCGCCGAAGACACCGAGCGTCGTCGATCCGCCGCCGATGTCGACGCACGTCACGCCGAGCCGTCGCTCATCGGGCGTGGCCACGGCAAGGCCGCTCGCCAGCGCCGTCGGCACGAGACCTGCCGGCGCCAGATGGCACCGTTCGATCATCAGGACGAGGTTGCGGAGTGGTGCGTCATCGGCCGTGACGGCATGGAGTTGCAGCGACAGCCGCTGGCCGGACATGCCGCGCGGCTCTCGGATCGGCCCCTGACCGTCCAAACGAACCCCGAGCCGGTTCATGTGGACGAGCGATCGGCCCTCCCGTTCGGCATAGACGCGCCCGGCTTGCACGGCGCGGGCGACGTCGTAATCGGTCACGATCCTGTTTTCGACATCGGCGTGGGCCGAGAAGTGGAGAGATTGCAGACGGCCGCACGACACTGCGAGGAAGACCTTCTCGATCTCGACGCCCGCCATGCGCTCACTTTGGCCGACCGCCGCGCGCACCGCGGTCTCGGCGCTGTCGAGATCGACGATGACGCCAGCCTTGATGCCCTTCGAGCGCTGATGACCGACGCCGAGGATCCGAATGGACGGCGGCTCACCGGGCCGCCCCGGTTCGGCCGAAGCGATGATGCTCGACACCTTGGAGGAGCCGACGTCGAGGACGGCGATCAGTCCGGTCGCCCCGGATGTGCGACGCTGACGGGTCAACATGGCCCGCGCTCCAGCGTCGTGAGGACAAGGGACGCGCTCATCGGACCGCTCCGACGATGGTGCGAGCCGGCGACCGCAC
>Ga0073934_10005955_pt1 | contig 18268 bp, 16 predicted proteins | sample LarsenN4metaG_FD_76834 | JGI IMG/M metagenome (GOLD analysis project Ga0073934, IMG submission 76834) | Hot spring sediment bacterial and archeal communities from British Columbia, Canada, to study Microbial Dark Matter (Phase II) - Larsen... ... | reverse complement strand
GCAACGGACACCGCCACCCGGCCCTTGCCCGCGGGTGCCGCAGCGATCCTCACCGTGCTGCCCTCGGGCGAATAGGCGATCGCATTGCCGATCAGGTTGATGAGGATCTGCAGCACGCGGCGGAATTCGGCCATCGCCACCGCCGCGCCGCGCTCGCCTTCGACCGCCAGACGAATCTCGCGGTTCTGGGCCCGCACCCCCAAAATGCCCGCCGCGCGGCCCGCGGCATCGGCAAGGTCGACCGGCTCGCGGGCGGTCGAAAAGCCGGGGGTCTCGACCACCTCGAGATCGGCGAGATCGTCGAGCATGGCGGCAAGGTGCTGGCCGGCGCTGGCGATGGTGCCGGCATAATCGCTATATTCTTCGCGCAAGGGGCCGGCGAGGCGCGCGCGGATCGTTTCGGCATTGGCGATGATCCGCGCCACCGGCTGACGCAGCACCGGGGCGAGCGCGCTGCCGATAAGCCGGGTCGGGGTGGTCTCGGAGTCCTCGCCGGATGCCGTCTCGTGGCTCTGCGCCGCAAGCGGCTCGTCGGCGATCAGCAGCAGTTCGAAGCCGGCGGGCACTTGCGGATCGGCGCCGAGCGGGATCAACCGCACGCGCCAGTGACGCTGCGATCCGGCAAAGCGGCACGCCGCACCGTCGAGCAGGCGCCAGTGAAGCGGCTGATGATGGGTGATGCCCGAGAGCTCGACGAAATCGCTCCACACCGCGCCGGGACGCGCCATCGTCTCGGCCTGCAGGCCCGCCGCGTCCGGCGCCAGAGCGCTCAGGACCTGCACGCGCTGGCGGGCATCGAGCCGCGCGCTGACTTCGGCGGTGGCGCGGTCGATCGCATCGAGCCGCTCGGCGAAGGCACGCCCTTCAGGCGCGGGCAGGAAGCTGCGCTGCCAATTCTCGATCAGCAGTTCGCAGCCCCCCTCGCTCTCGTCGCCGACGGGATGAATGCGGGCAAAGCCGTTGACCATCGCCTCGCCGTCGTAGGCGGCGAACTCGCGCGCGATCTTCAGGCCCATGCGGCGCGCCTGCCCGACCAGGTCGCGCAGCTCGGGGATCGCCAGCGGTCCCGGCACCCGGCCGCCGCACCGCGCTTGCAGCTCGGCCAAGGCCTCGTCGGCGTTGAGCAGCCAGTCGCGCGCATCGGTCAGCCCGCGGGCGCCAAGCAGGGTATCGCGGCGATCCATGGTGTCCGCTCAGCCCAGGCTCGCGCCGAGCAGCAGCCGGGCCCGGTCGGGCGAGACCTCGGCGAGATCGCGCGGCAAGGGCGCCGCCGGATCGAGCAGCAGGAACTGGCGCTCGATCGCGGCCGGTGTCAATCCGGCGCTGCGCAATGACAGAGCGAGCCTCGCCCCCTGCCCTTCATGGCAAGCGAGCACGGCGTGGGCGCGTGGCTGGCGCGAAAGCGCGGCGAGCGCGCTGGCGAACAGCGCCGCGCCGGCGTGATCGAGCGCCAGCGCCGCCACCGCGCCCCGGCGCATCGCCGACACGAGCCGGGCCAGCAGTCCGAGCCGGTTGGCCCCTTCGTCAAAGCCCAGCTGGAGCCGTGCCACCGCATCGCCCTCGACGCGGCCCGCGATGGCACCGTGAAACAGCTCGGCGGGAAGCTCGCCGAGCGGCAGTTCCATGCGCCGCTGGCTCTGAATGAAGCGCGACTGGGCGGCGAGCGCATTCATCGCCAGCTCGGCGATCACCGGCTCCTCGGAGGCGATCAGTTCCTGCAGGAGCGGGCTGAGCACCGGATCGATCCCGCGCTGGTGGTGGAGCCGCTCGGCCAGCTGGCTTTCCGCAGCGAGCCCGTGGCAGAAGGCGAGCAGCGCCGGATCGGCCGCGAGGCTTTCGGCAAGCGATTCCTGCGCGCCTTCATCCGCCGTGTCCGCCAGGCGCAGCCCCGGATCGCGCCCGGCGGCGGCAGCGCAAAGCTGCGCAGCGAGATCGGAGAGCATCCCGCGCACCCGCGCCAGGATCGCATCGCTGACAAGGCGCTGCCCGTCGCTGGCGAGCAGATGACGCAGCACCGGCACCACCGAGCCGAGCGCCCGGGTCTCGCGCGCAAGCTCGTTCCGCAGCATCGCTTCGACCGTTCCGCCGGTGGCAAGGTCCATCGTGTCTTCGCCCATCATGCGCGCATAACCCACGCATAGTTAAATCCGCGTTAGTTCAACTGGCTCCGTCGTGCAGCAGCAATCCGCCGAGCAGCACGAGCGCGAACAGCGCGGTTGCCAGGGGCAACAGGCCCAGCGCGGCGGCGAGCGCGAGCACCCCCAGCAGCACCGCCCGATCGGCGGCGATCGCCAGCGGCGCAGGCGGAGTGGCGCCGCGAACAAGCCGGGCCAGCCCGAGCACCACCGGCCCCAGCACCGCCAGCGGAGCCACCACCAGTGCACCCACAGGCGCGGGGGAGAGCGCCAGCAGCAGGGCGAAGGCGGCAAGGATATCCACCGCCGCTGCGGCCAGCGCCGCCGTCCGCGGCGATGGTCCCTTGCCCAGAAGGTCAAGCTGCAAGCGCCCCAGCGCCTCGGCGAGCGCCGCCCCCAGCGCGCCGCCCACCGCCAGCACAAGCCCCGCACCGGGAACGCCGAACGCGCTTGCCGCCACCGCACCGACGAGCAGGACCCCCGCCCCCAGCAGCGCCAACGTCGGGCCGCGTTCGAGCCCGCGGGTACCCAGCGCCCGTGCGGCGAGGCGCGCCGCCGCCTGCGACGGCCGCCGCCAATCGGGCTCCCCGGCAGCGCGGATGATCAGCGCCTCCTCCTGCGCCGCCAGCGCCGCCTCGCCGGTGGCGATCAGCCAGCCCCGGGGGACGGGGCCGGCGTCGGGCAGGGGGCGGATGGGCGTGCCCGCCTGGAGCGCAAGGCGCAACAGCAGCGAGACCGCATCGGCATCGGGCGGGAAATCGGCGAGATGCTGCACCGGCGCCCCGCGCATCGCGAGCAGCCCGGCCCAGTGATAGCGGGCATCGATCCGCTCGAAATCATCGGGATGGGCCGCGACCAGCGGGCTCTCGGTCGGCAGCACAGCGGTAAATCGCGGCGGCGGAGCATGGGCAAACAAGGCGGCCACCAGATCGGGATCGGGCAGCAGGCCGTCGGCAAGGATAACCAGCTCGTCTTCGGCGCGGACCAGCGCGGGCAGGCGGAGAAAGCCGCGCAATGCATGAAAGCTGCCGCCCGCGGCCTCGACCTCGTGCTGCAGCCGCAGCACCTCGCCCTCCACCCTCTCACACAGGCACAGGATCTTTTCGCAACCATGGGCGCGCAGCAGATCGACCTGGCGGGCCAGCACCGAACGCCCGGCCAGCTGCAATTCGGCGCGCAAGGCGCCGCTTCCGGTTCGTTTGAGGGCTGCGATCAGGGCCGTGCGCATCTCCCGCCTTTCGCCAAGCGATTGCTGCGACGGGATTGGCGCTTTGGCAGGCGCGGTTCAAGCGGGGTCCGGGCGGCTTTGCCCGGATTAGCGGTCAGACCGCACTCTCAGCGCCGCGGACTGCGGGTGAAGCGGGCCAGCACGGCCTCGATATTGCGCACCGCGATCGGCTCGCCCGGAGCGCAATTGAGCGCGTGTTCGGCCGCGGCAAGCAGTTCCTCGGCATGGAAGCTCGCCGCCAGCCCCTTGAGCCGCATCGCCGCGACGTGCCAATTGCCGTCGCAGCGTGCGCGCTTGAGCAGATCGAGCTGGCGCGCGGCGCTTTCGAGAAAAGCCGTGCGCAGCTCGCGCATCAGCGCGGCATCGTCGCCGGCCGCAGCGGCAAGGGTCGCGTCGAGGGCTCCGTTGTCATAGGCCATGGACGAGGCCATAGCGGGTTTGGGTTAAAGCGGGGTTTATCCCGAATCCGGCTGTGGTATGAGGCATCTATGGCAGAACGGCATCAGATGCGCGCCCTGGGGCGCAAGCGCGGCGCGGATGACGCGGGAGACACGACCTCGACAGCGGAGGTCGGCCTGCCCGATCCTGCGCCCGAAAATGGCGAGATGCTGCTCGAAGATGCGCTGGAGGAGAGCGCCGCGCCGCCCGTTTCGATGCCTCGTTTCGGTTGGGTGGTCCCTACCCTCGCCCTGCTGGCCATCACGGGGTGGACGGGGTTCTTCGGCTGGACGATCAGTCCCGAGGCCCGCGCCGGGGCGGCCCCTGGCGTGTGGACGGGTTGGATCGTGCAATGGTCGGTCCCGGTCGCGCTGATCGGGATCGTGTGGCTGCTGGCCATGCGATCCTCACGGGCCGAGGCGCACCGCTTTGCCGCCAGTGCCGCGCTGCTCAGCCGCGAGAGCGCCGAACTCGAGGCGCGGCTCAAGGTCGTCAACCGTGAGCTCAGCCTGGCACGGGAGTTTCTGGCGGCGCAATCGCGCGATCTCGAATCGCTCGGCCGGATCGCGGCCGAACGGATCTCGGCTCATGCGGCCGAGTTGCAGCAGCTCGTCACCACCAATGGCGCGCAGGTAGAGGCGATCGGCGCTGCCAGCGAGACCGCGCTCGGGAATATGAACCGCCTGCGCGACGATCTGCCCGTGATTGCCAACTCGGCGCGCGATGTGGCCAATCAGATCGGCAGCGCCGGCAACACCGCTCAGGCCCAGCTGAAGCAGTTGACCGAAGGATTTGCGCGGCTCGGCGAGGCGGGGAGCACCAGCCAGGCTCAGGTAGACCAACTCACCGCCCGGGTCAGCGATACGCTTGGCCAGTTCGAGGCGCAGCTGACCCGGATCGAGGCGCTGGTGACCCAGCGCTTTGCCACCCTGCAGAGCGAGGCCGAGGCCTATCGCGAACAGATCGCCGCGCTCGAGACCGAGGCGATTGCGGCGCAGGCCGAGCGCGTCGCCGCGCTCGCCGAGGACACTCACAGCGTCGGCGAGCGCCTGCGCGAAGCGGGCGAGACCGCCCGCAGCAGCTTTGCCGCCGCGATCGAAGCATTGCACGAGACCCTGGTCGAAAAGCTGCGGCTGGTGGACCAGATCGACCGTAGCACGGGAGCCGCGGCGACCCAGCGCATCGAACAACTGCGCGACGAGGCGGTTCGCTTCGATCAGCAGCTGGCCGATCGCAACCGCCGCTTCGACGAGTTGATCAAGCAGCGCCAGGATGCCTTCGAAACCAGCGAGGCACAGGCCAGCGAAGTGCTTGCCCAGCGGCTCGCGGCTCTCGACGACATGATTGCCCAGCGCCGGGAGGCGCAGGTGGCCGATACCGAAAGGCTGGTGGCGCACGGGGAAGCCCTTGCCGCGCAGCTCGACAGCTTCGGCGCCTTGCTCGCCACCGTCAGCCAGCAGGGCGACAGCGCGCGCAACAGCCTTGCCGCCGGCTTCGACGAATTGGGCGAGAAGCTTTCGGCCAAGCGCATCGCGCTTGCCGAAACCGAGGCGCGGATCGCTCAGCTCACCGAAAGCGGGGTGCGGCTGCTCGAGATCATCCAGTCGGGCGCACGCACGAGCCGCGAGGACCTGCAGCAGGCGATAACCGGGGCGAGCGACAGCCTTGCCGCGCTCGAGGGCCGCGCTGGCGAGGTCGGCCAGATGATGCTGCGCACCAGCCAGAGCGGCAGCGACTTGTCGGACTATCTGATCAGAACCCGTAGCGAGATCGATGCGGCCGACGAAGCCATCGCCGGCTTCCGCGAGCGGCTGGCCGAGCAGAGCGACGAAGCGCTGGCTCGGCTGCAGGGTCTGCGCGCCGGCTTTGCCCGGCTTGCCGAGGAGAGCGGGACGCTGGCCGGCGAAACGCAGGACGCCCTGCGCGCGTCGCTCGGCGCGCTCGAGGCGGCCATTGCCCAAGCCTTCACCACCCTCGAGGAGGGCACCCGCGAGAAAGCTTCGGCGCTGGCGGAGAGCATCGGCGTCGAGGCGGTGCAGGCGCTGGAACGATCGCTCCGCAACGAGACCGCCGCCACCATCGGCAAGATCGAGCAGGCCGCCGCGCACGCCTCGGGCGTGGGGCGCGAAGTGGTGATCCAGCTGCGCGACCAACTGGTGCGGGTGAACGAGCTCACCGGCAATCTCGAACAGCGCGTCGCCCGCGCGCGCGAACTGGCCGAGGAACAGGTCAACAACGACTTCGCCCGGCGCATGGCGCTGATCACCGACAGCCTCAACTCGGCCGCGATCGATATCGGCAGCGCCCTGTCCAGCGAGATCGCCGACACCGCCTGGGACGCCTATCTCAAGGGTGATCGCGGCATCTTCACCCGCCGCGCGGTGCGCCTGATCGACAATGGCATGGCGCGCGATATCGCCGAACTCTACCAGCGCGACGACACCTTCAAGGCCAATGTCAGCCGCTACATCCACGATTTCGAGGCGATGCTGCGGGCCACGCTCTCGACCCGCGACGGCCATGTGCTGAGCGTCACCATGCTCGGCTCGGACATGGGCAAGCTCTATGTCGCGCTGGCCCAGGCGATTCAGCGCTTCCGCAGCTAGTTTTCCGTTGCGCCCGGCGGCTTGGGCAGGAAGTCGATATCCGCGACGGTAATCCAGCCATGGTCGTAATTGGCGACGAACAGAGCGGTGAGCGCGGCGGCGATCACCGTCGCGCGCAGCATCAGCGGGCCGGGACGGAAATTGACCGGGGCACTGTCGGCCTGCCCCGGCACCTTCTCGACCCCGGCTTCCTCGGCCGTGCGCACCCCGAAGGGCAGCATGATGAAGGCGCTCATCACCCAGAACAGGAAATAGATCGCCGCAATCGAGGTGACCTGCATCAGTCGCCCGCCCCCGGCATCACCACCCGCACCTGGGGCTTCTTGCCCGACCAGCGCTGTGCGGCGCGGCGGGCGGCGAGGCGCGCGGCCTCGCGGATCGCGGCGGGATCGCGCGCGTCCTTGCCCTTGAGCCGACCGATGGCATTGAGCACGTCGTTCGCCGCCTCTTCCAGGAATTCGGGCAAGTCTTCCTCCAGCGGCAGGCCGATTGCCTCGATCAGCGGACGGCTCCCCCGCGCCAGCACCACCACCAGAACGCCCTCGGCCGCGATGCGGCGGCGCATGGTGATCGCCTCGCCATTGGCCGGCGCGATGATGTCGCCGTCGAGCACCAGGCGTCCGGCGCGCACCTCGGCGAGCTTGCCCGGCTTGCCCGGGGCGAGACGGATGATGTCGCCGTTCTTCTGCACCACCTGCGCAGGGATGCCCGCAGCCTTCCCGACCCGTGCCTGTTCGGCCATGTGGCGCATCTCGCCATGGACGGGAACGAGCACCTCGGGCCGCAGCCATTCGTAGAGCGCCTCAAGCTCGGGCCGCCCCGGATGGCCCGAAACGTGGATGAAGGCCTGGCGATCGGTCACCATCGTGATGCCGCGCGCGGCGAACTGGTTCTGGATCTTCCCGATCGGGATCTCGTTGCCCGGGATCTGGCGCGAGGAAAACAGCACCACATCGCCCGCGGCCAGCTCGATCGGGTGGTTGTTCTCGGCCATCCGGGCCAGCGCGGCGCGCGGTTCGCCCTGCCCGCCGGTGGCAAGGATCAGCACCTCGCCCCGCGGCAGGCCCATCGCGGTGTCGAAATCGACCGGCGTGGGGAAATCGGCGAGGTAGCCGTTATCTTGCGCCACCTCGATGATCCGGTCGAGCGAGCGCCCCGCGACGCAGATCTGCCGCCCGGTCTCGCGCGCGACCTCGCCCAGCGTCTGGAGCCGCGCGACATTGCTGGCGAAGGTGGTGACGACGACGCGCTTGCCCGTGTGGCGCGCCACCTCCTTCATCAGCGCATGGTGCACCGCGCCTTCGGAGCCTGAAGGATTGGGATTGAAGACATTGGTGGAATCGCACACCAGTGCGAGCACGCCTTCATCGCCGATAGCGCGCAGTTCCTCCTCGGTGGTGGGTTCGCCGATGATCGGATCTTCATCCAGCTTCCAATCTCCGGTGTGGAAGATTCGTCCGTGCGGCGTGTCGATCAGCAGTGCGTTACCCTCGGCGATCGAATGGGCAAGCGGGAGATAGGTAACAGTGAAGGGGCCGAGTTCGATCTGGCCGTGATCCTCAGCGATGATGTTGAGCTCGACTTCGCCGAGCAGCCCCGCTTCCTCGAGCTTCCTCGCCACCAGATCAGCGGTGAAAGGCGTGGCATAGAGCGGCACGCCCAGCTCGCCCGCGAAATAGGGCACGGCACCGATATGGTCTTCGTGCGCATGGGTGAGAACGATGCCGATCAGGTCCTCGGCTCGCTCCTCGATGAAGTCGAGATCGGCAAAGACCAGATCGACGCCGGGATATTCGGTGCCGGAAAAGGTCATGCCGAGATCGACCATCAGCCACTTGCCCTGGCAGCCGTAGAGATTGACGTTCATGCCAATCTCCCCGGAGCCGCCGAGGGCAAGGAACAGCAATTCGTCTTCGGGGGTAAAATCGTTCTTCAAGGGGGTTCCGGTTCTGGCTGGCCGGTCAGGCGGTTTCGGCCTGACGGGCAAGAATCGCGAGGCCGTCCAAGGTCAGATCGGCATCGACATGGTCAAAGATTTCGGTGGCGTCGTCGAACAATATGGCGAGCCCGCCCGTGGCAACAACCTTTGCCGGGCGGCCGATCTCCGTTTTCATCCGCGCGACCATCCCCTCCATCATCGCGACATAGCCCCAGAACACGCCGATCAGCATCTGGTCCTCGGTGTTGCGACCGATCACGCTGCGGCTGTCGGGCGCGCGGATGGCAATGCGCGGCAGCTTGGCGGTCTTGCCCACCAATGCATCGAGCGAAAGATTGATCCCCGGCGCGATCGAGCCGCCCTTGTAGGCGCCGGTAAAGTCGACCGCCTCGAACTTGGTGGCGGTGCCGAAATCGACCACGATCAGATCGCCGCCATACTTGTGATGCGCTGCGAGGATGTTGAGCGCGCGGTCGGCGCCGAGCGAGCTCGGCTGATCGACATCGATGTCGAACCGCCAGCGCGCCGCGCCCTGCCCGGCGAACAGCGGGGTGATGCCGAAATACTTCTGGCACAGCACGGTGAGGTTGTGATCGGCGCGCGGCACCACCGAGGCGACGATGATCCGGGTGATGTCGCTGCGCTCGACCCCCTCGATCTTGAGCAGCTGGAGCAGCCAGACCGCATACTCGTCGCCCGTGCGGCGCGGATCGGTGGCGATGCGCCAGCGCGCACGGATGGTGTGCGTGCCGTCCGCGCCCCAATCGAACAGCGCGAAGACGACATTGGTGTTCCCGACATCGGCGGCGAGCAGCATCTGATGCACTCCTTCTTAGGATATGTCCCCGGCGCGAATGACACGTTCGCTGCCATCCGCCAAGCGCAGCCGCAAGGCCCCGTCGCTCTCGTCGAGCCCGGCGAAGGTGCCGGAGAGGATCGATCCGTCACTGTCATGAACACTGATCGGGTCGCCAAGGGTGTGGATTGAGGCAGCCAGAAACGCATGCACGAAGTCTGCAAAAGGCTCCGAACGCCACAACGCCAACATTCGGGTCATCTGCGTTGCAAGATGAGCCGCAAAGCCGGCGGGCGAAATCTTCGGGGCAACATCGGCGATCGCGGCCGTCTTTCGATCGACGATGGTCGGGGCCTTGGTGAGGTTGACGCCGACGCCGATCACCACATGACGGCCGACCAGTTGAAGGAGGATGCCGGCGACCTTCCCGCCCTCTAGCAGGACGTCGTTGGGCCACTTGAGCTGCACCTTGCCAAGGTTGCCAACGTGACCGAGCACCGATTGATGCACCGCCAAAGCTGCAACGAACGACAATGAGGCGGGCAAAGGGTCGTCATCGTGAAGGGCCACAATCGTGGACCCCATAAAGTTTCCGTGACCGTCGAACCATTCACGTCCTTGTCGACCGCGTCCTGCCGTCTGTCGCATTGCGACGAGCCAGTGGCCTTCAGGCGGCCCATTGCCCTCGCTGATCAAGGCAGCGAGATCGGCGTTGGTGGAACCCGTCCGTTCGACGAACCGGAAGGACGGCTTCGCCATCAAACCGCGAGGAACAGCGAGGCCGCCGCCTTGTCGGCCAGATCGGTCAGCGAAGGTGTGAGCAGGTAGCCCAGCGGCGAGATGATCGCCGCGGTCAGGAACAGCAGCGCCCAGTGCCCCGTGCCGCTCCGGCCGGTAACGACACCCGCGGGCTCATCGAAGAACATCACCTTGACGAACTTGATGTAATAGAACGCCCCGATCACGCTGGCGGCGATGGCGATGGCGCCGAAGGCGACGAGGCCTGCCTCGACCGTGGCCTGGAACACCACGAACTTGGCAAAAAAGCCGAGCAGCGGCGGGATCCCGGCCAGGCTGAACATGAACAGCAGCAGTGCCCAGGCGATGGCGGGGCGCGTGACCGAAAGCCCGCGGATATCGGCGAAGGTCTCGTAAAGGCCGCCATCCTCGCTGCGCAACATGAGAAGCGCGACGAAGCTGCCGAGGCTCATCGCGACATAGATGAACAGGTAAACCAGCATTGCCGCCGCCCCGGTCTGATTGGCGACCGCGAGGCCAAGCAGGATGAAGCCGATATTGTTGATCGAGGAATAGGCGAGCAGGCGCTTCAGATTCTCCTGCCCGATCGCCCCCAGCGCGCCGAAGATGATCGAGGCGAGCGCGGTGAACATCACGATCTGCTGCCAGGCGGCCACCTGTCCGCCGAACACCTCGAAGGTCACGCGCGCGGTCAGCGCCACGGCCGCGACCTTGGGCGCGGTAGCGAAGAAGGCGGTGACCGGCGTGGGCGCGCCTTCATAGACGTCGGGCGTCCACATGTGGAACGGCACGGCGCTGATCTTGAAGGCGAGGCCGGAGAGCACGAAAATCACCCCGAACAGCGCGCCGGTACCCATTTCGCCGGTCAGACCGGCGCGCACTGCGGTGAAGCTGGTGCTGCCGGTGAAGCCATAGAGCAGGCTCATCCCATAGAGCAGGATCCCCGAGGCAAGCGCGCCGAGCACGAAATACTTGAGCCCCGCTTCGCCCGAGCGCGTATCGCGGCGCAGGATCGCGGCGAGCACATAGGCCGACAGGCTGTTGAGTTCGAGCCCGAGATAAAGGCTCATGAAGTCGTTCGCCGAAACCATGATGCTCATGCCCACGGTGGCAAACAGCACCAGCACCGGATATTCGGCGCGCATCATCCGTTCGGTGCCGGCCGCAGGGCTGTTGAAGAAGGCCGGGGCGATCACCAGTGCACCGATGGCCGCAAGATAGATCAGCGCCTTGGCAAAAAGGGCGAAGCTGTCGATCTTGAGCAGCCCGCCGAAGGCCAGTGTCGCCGGGCCGTCGATCCCGAAATGGAGGCCGGGCACCAGCAAGAACCCAGCGCCGAACAGCGCGGCGGCGGCGGCAATGGTCATCGGCCGCGCGGCCTTGTCCCCGCCCCAGGCAGCGACCAGCAGGAGCACAAGGCCCGCCGCGATCAGCAGCAATTCGGGCGCGACCAGCGCGAAGGAAGGAGCGAATTCCATCAGTGCGCGCCCTCCCTGGCGCTTTCCTGCGAGCCGCCGGCATGATCGGCATTCTCTTGGTGGGGAAGCGCGTTCGCTGCCTCGGCACGCGGGGTGCCCGGCGCGAGCTGCGCATCGGAAGCGGGGGCAGCTGCTGCGATCCGGGCGTCGAGCACCGCGATGTCGGCGCGCATCGGCGCGAGGAAGCTTTCGGGATAGACCCCCATCCACAGCACGGCTGCCGCGATCGGGGCCATCATGATCCACTCGCGCGCCGAAATGTCGGGCATGGCCGCTGCGTCTTCATTGGTCTGACCGCCAAAGGCCACTCGGCGGTAGAGGTAGAGCATGTAGGCCGCGCCGAGGATGATCCCGGTGGTCGAGATCAGCGCGACGAGACTCGAAGTCTGGTAGATGCCCGCCAGCGACAGGAATTCGCCGACGAAGCCGCTGGTGCCGGGAAGTCCGATCGAGGCCATGGTGAACAGCAGGAAGAACAGCGCGTAATAGGGCATGTTGATCGCAAGGCCGCCGTAACGCGCGATCTCGCGGGTGTGGAGGCGATCATAGATCACGCCCACGCACAGGAAGAGCGCGCCCGAAACGAGGCCGTGGCTGAGCATGATGATCATCGCACCCTCAAGCCCCTGCACGTTGAAGGCGAACAGGCCGACGGTGACGATCGCCATGTGCGCCACGGACGAATAGGCGATCAGCTTCTTCATGTCGGCCTGCACCAGCGCGACAAGCGAGGTGTAGACCACCGCGATCATCGAGAGGATGTAAACCAGCCAGGCGAAATCGGCGCTGGCGTCGGGGAACATCGGCAGGCTGAAGCGGATGAAGCCGTAGCCGCCAAGCTTGAGCAGCACGCCCGCAAGGATCACCGATCCGGCGGTGGGCGCCTGGACGTGGGCATCGGGCAGCCAGGTGTGGAAGGGCCACATCGGCACCTTCACCGCGAAGCTGGCGAAGAAGGCCAGCCACAGCCACCTCTGGGCCTCTGGCGGGAAATCATACTGCATCAGCGTCGGGATGTCGGAGGTGCCAGCCTCGGCCACCATCCAGAACATCGCGATCAGCATCAGCACAGAGCCGAGCAGGGTGTAGAGAAAGAACTTGTAGCTGGCGTAGATGCGGTTGTCCCCGCCCCACACCCCGATGATCAGATACATCGGGATGAGGCCCGCCTCGAAGAAGACGTAGAACAGGAACAGGTCCTGCGCGGCGAAGGTGCCGATCATCAGCACTTCCATGAACAGGAAGGCGGCCATGTATTCGCCCACGCGCTTCTGGATCGCGTCCCAGCTGGCGAGGATGCAGATCGGCATCAGGAACACGCTGAGCATGATCAGCAGCAGCGCGATCCCGTCGATCCCCAGCGCATAGCTGAAGCCTGCAAACAGCTCGGCGCGTTCGGTGAACTGCCACTGCGGGCCGCCGATCTGGTAGTTCGACCACAGCGCCAGCCCCATGGCGAAGGTGACCAGCGTCGCCCCGAGCGCGATCCATCGCGCCTGGGCGGCGCCCGCAAACAGGCACAGCAGCGCGCCCGCCAGCGGCACGAGCATCATCAGCGAGAGGATGGGAAGGCCTTCCATTACGAAGCGCGCTCCTAAAGCAGAACGTAGGTGACAGCGGCGACCAGCCCGAGGAGCATGATCAGCGCATAGGTGTAGACGTAGCCCGACTGGATCGTCTTGGCGGCGCCGGCGCTGCGCTCGATCACCCAGGCGATGCCGTTGGGGCCGAAGCGGTCGATCGTGCCGATATCGCCGAGCTGCCAGAACCAGCGACCCAAGGCGAAGGCCGGCTTGACGAACAGCACGTCGTAGAGCTCGTCGAAATACCACTTGCGATAGACGAAGTTGTGCAAGCCGGAGAAGTTCGCGACGAATTTCGCCGGGATATCGGGCCGGGCGATATAGGCGAGATAGGCCCCGCCAAAGCCGATGATCATCACGATCAAGGCGGTGTACTTCACCCAGTAGGGCACGGCGTGCATCGCGTGGATCAGCGGCTCGTTGTAGAAGATCGAACCCGCCCAGAACGCCGCGCTGTCGAGGAAGCTGGGCGCAAAGACCTGCCCGGCGGCAACCGCGCCGATGCTCAGCACGCCCAAGGGAATCAGCATCGACAGCGGGCTTTCGTGCGGGTGGTAGCCGCCAGTGGTATCCTCGCCCGCCTGCTCCGGGGTCTTGTGAACGGCGTGCTGGATATGCTCGCTCTCGATCCAGCGGGGCTTGCCCCAGAAGGTGAGGAACATCAGGCGCCAGGAATAGAAGCTCGTCAGCAGCGCCGCGATGGCCCCCGCCCAGAAGGCGAACTGCCCCGCCCCGGTGCCGCGCGCAAAGGCGACTTCGAGGATCGCGTCCTTCGACCAGAACCCGGCAAAGCCGACGCCCAAGTGATAGACCCCGAGCCCGGTGATCGCCAGCGTCCCTGCCAGCATGGCGTAGAAGGTCAGCGGGATGTGCTTACGCAGACCGCCGTAATGGCGCATGTCCTGTTCGTGGTGCATCGCGTGGATCACGCTGCCCGCGCCAAGGAACAGCAGCGCCTTGAAGAAGGCGTGGGTGAACAGGTGGAACATCGCCGCCCCGTAGGCTCCCACCCCGGCGGCAAAGAACATGTAGCCGAGCTGCGAACAGGTCGAATAGGCGATCACCCGCTTGATGTCCCACTGGGTGGTGCCGATGGTGGCGGCAAAGAAGCAGGTGGCCGCCCCGATGATGGTCACCAGCGTGAGCGCGGTCGGCGCGGTCTCGAACATCGGCGAGAGGCGGCAGAGCATGAACACGCCCGCCGTCACCATGGTCGCCGCATGGATCAGCGCGGAGACCGGCGTCGGCCCTTCCATCGCGTCGGGCAGCCAGGTGTGCAGCCCCAGCTGCGCGCTCTTGCCCATCGCCCCGATGAACAGGAGGATGCACAGGATATCCATCGTGTAGAGGCGCATGCCGACGAAGGTGATCGTCGATCCGCTCATCCCCGGGGCGGCCGCGAGGATCTCGGGGATCGCGGTGGTCTGGAACACCAGATAGGTGCCGAAGATGCCGAGCATGAAGCCCAGGTCGCCCACGCGGTTGACGACGAAGGCCTTGATCGCCGCGGCGCCTGCGCTGGGCTTCTTGAACCAGAAGCCGATCAGCAGATAGGAGGCAAGGCCCACGCCTTCCCACCCGAAGAACATCTGCACGAGGTTGTCGGCCGTCACCAGCATCAGCATCGCGAAGGTGAACAGCGAGAGGTAGGCGAAGAACCGCGGCTGATCGGGGTCCTCCTCCATGTACCCCCACGAATAGAGGTGCACGAGCGCGGAAACGGAGTTGATCACGACCAGCATGATCGCCGTGAGCGTGTCGACCCTGAGCGCCCAATCGAAGGTCATGGTGCCGCTCTCGACCCATTTGAGGACCGGCACCACTTCGGGCGTTCCGGTGCCGCCGAGGAAACCGAGGAAGATCGGCCAGCTGAGCCCGGCGGAAAGGAACAGCGCGCCGGTGGTGACGGACTTGGCCGCCACATTGCCGATCATGCGGTTGCCGAGCCCTGCCACGAGGGCCGCAACGAGCGGCGCGAAGACGATGATGAGGATCGGATGCACGGAAACCTTACCCCTTCATCCGGTTGATGTCGTCAACCGCGATCGAGCCGTGGCCGCGGAAGTAGATCACCAGGATTGCAAGGCCGATGGCCGCTTCGGCCGCTGCAACGGTCAGCACCAGCATGGCGAAGATCTGCCCGGTCAGATCCTGCATGAAGGCGCTGAAGGCAACCAGATTGAGGTTCACCGCGAGCAGGATCAGTTCGATCGCCATCAAGATCACGATCACGTTCTTGCGGTTGAGAAAGATCCCCAGCACGCCCATCACGAACAGGATCGCGCCCACGGTGAGGTAATGTTCGATGCCGATCCCACCTGCACTAATCATAGTTCGACCCCCTGCCCGACTTGCGGGTTCTTCATGACGGTTGCATCCTCGGGGCGCCGGCGGATCTGCTTGCTCACATCCTGCCGCGCGCGTGCACCGGGCTTGGGCGGCTGGAAGGTCAGCACGATCGCGCCGATCATCGCCACCAGCAGGATGATCCCCGCGATTTCGAACAGCGCGATGTAGCGACCATAGAGCAGCGCGCCCAAGGCCTCGATATTGCTCGCATCCGCCGCCTGAACCGCCGAGCCGTCGGGCGTGCCGAGCGTCAGCCCGCCCGCGTTGTAGGCGCCCACCGCCAGCAGCAGCTCGGCCAGCAGCACCGCGGCGACCGCGAGGCCCAGCGGCGCATTCTTGCTGAAGCCGGCGCGCATCGCGGCGAAATCGATGTCGAGCATCATCACGACGAACAGGAACAGCACCGCGACCGCGCCGACATAGACGATCACCAGCAGCATCGCGATGAACTCCGCGCCCACCAGCACCATCAGGCCGGCGGCGTTGAAGAACGCCATGATCAGCCACAGCACCGAGTGCACGGGATTGCGCGCCATGATCGTCATCACGGCGGCGCCGACCACGATGGTCGCGAAGAAGTAGAAGGCGATGGCCTGTATCATGATAATCCCCGAGCCCCGCGCCCTTCCCCCTTTGGAGGAGCGGGGCACAAAACCGTCCAGATTGATCCCATAGTCTCGATGCGAGAGCCGGTTGTCCGACCGCCCCTCGCGGCAATGATTATTTTCGGCGCGCCCTAGCGATAGGGGGCGTCGGCTTCAAGGTTGGCCGCGATGGCCCGTTCCCATTTGTCACCATTCGCAAGCAGCTTGGCCTTGTCGTAAAGCAGCTCCTCGCGGGTTTCGGTGGCGTATTCGAAATTCGGCCCCTCGACGATCGCATCGACCGGGCAGGCTTCCTGGCAGAAGCCGCAGAAGATGCACTTGGTCATGTCGATGTCGTAGCGGGTGGTGCGGCGGCTGCCGTCTTCACGCGGCTCGCTCTCGATGGTGATCGCCTGCGCGGGGCACACGGCCTCGCACAGCTTGCAGGCGATGCAGCGTTCCTCGCCGTTCGGATAGCGCCGCAGCGCGTGCTCGCCGCGGAAGCGGGGCGAGAGCGGGGCCTTCTCGAAGGGGTAGTTGATCGTCACCTTGGGCTTGAAGAAATACTTCAGCGTCAAGGCGTGCGCCTTGAGGAGTTCCCAGAGGGTGAACGATTTGATGAGGTGGGAGACAGTGGTCATGATCCCTGCTCTTTCGGCGAAAAGTCGGCCTTGCACAGCCCGGCGGCGTCATAGCGATAGGGCTCGAATGACTGCCCATCGCGCCCAGTGTTCCAGCTATCGTCGTAGACCGTGACGTGGGCCACCGAAGTGCCCTCGCGGCGCAGTTTCAGATTGATGATGTAGAGCGCGCTGCCGACCCGGCGGAAGATCTGGTAGTCGCGGAACCAGTCGCTGGCATCGCTCGGCGTCATCGATGCTCGCCCGGCAAGCGGGCTTCCGGTTGCACTTTCCAGCGCCATCATGAAGCTTGCATTGGGCAAGTGCCCCTTGGGCGCGACGGGAATGCGGCCCCTGAGATCGAAGCTATCCGCCGCCGAGCCATCGCCATTAACGCGCGCAAGACTGCAGGCGAAAGCCGTCGCCGGAATTTCCGGTTGCGGCCGCGTGTCGAGCGTTTCGACCATGGCCTGCGCTATCAGAAGCGTGCCGATCATCCGAAATGCCCCGTCGCCATCAGGTAGCCGCTGGTCACCGCGACAAACAGCAGGCTCATCGGCAGGAACACCTTCCACCCGAGGCGCATCAGCTGGTCGTAGCGGTAGCGCGGCACGGTCGCCCAGATCCAGCTGAACATGAAGAAGAAGATGAAGGTCTTGAGCAAAAACCACACGATCCCCGGCACCATGTAGAGCACCGGAATGTCGAGCGGCGGCAGCCACCCGCCCCAGAACAGCAGCGTGTTGAGCGAACACATCAGCAGGATGTTGGCATACTCGCCGAGCCAGAAGAGCGCGAAGCTCATCGAGGAATATTCGGTCTGGTAGCCCGCGACGAGCTCGCTCTCGGCCTCGGTGAGGTCGAAGGGCGCGCGCGCGGTTTCTGCGAGGGCCGAGATGAAGAACACCACCCACATCGGGAACAGCAGCGGGTGAACCGCATAGGCGTTGATCAGGCCGAGGCCGAAACCCTGCTGCGCGCGGACGATGCCGCCAAGGTTGAAGGTGCCGGCAAACAGCACCACGCAGACCAGCACGAAGCCGATCGATACCTCGTAGGAAATCATCTGCGCCGAAGCGCGCATCGCCGAGAAGAACGGGTATTTGGAGTTCGACGCCCACCCGCTCATCACCACGCCGTAAACCCCCATCGAGGAGATCGCGAGGATGTAGAGCAGGCCGACATTGATGTCGGCGATCACCCCGCCGTCCCAGAACGGAATCACCGCCCAGGCGGCCAGCGCGACGGTGAAGGTGATGATCGGCGCAAGCAGGAAGATGCCCTTGTTCGCGGCCGTGGGGATGATGGTTTCCTGAAGGAAGACCTTGAGGCCATCCGCGAAGCTCTGCAGCAGCCCGAACGGCCCGACCACATTCGGCCCGCGCCGCAGCATGATCGCGCCGAGCACCTTGCGGTCGACATAGATCACCATCGCAACGCTGAACATGACAAGCAGCGAAACGATGACAATCGCAAGGATGGTTCCGACGGCCCACGCCCATTCGTAAGGCAGGCCGAGCGATTGGAAGAAGGCGGTCATTCCGCGGCCTCCTTGACGTCAGCGCCGTGGAGCAATTCGTCCGAGCACTGCTGCATCACCGCGCTGGCGCGGGCGATGGGGTTGGTGAGGTAGAAATCCTTGACCGGATAGCCGGCGATCTCGCCCTCGAACTTGGCGCTGCTGTCCGCCTTGGGCAGCGCGCCGTAATCGGCGAGGCCCTCTTCGCCTAGCGCGGGGACGGCGGCGATCATC
>Ga0073934_10005953_pt1 | contig 18273 bp, 12 predicted proteins | sample LarsenN4metaG_FD_76834 | JGI IMG/M metagenome (GOLD analysis project Ga0073934, IMG submission 76834) | Hot spring sediment bacterial and archeal communities from British Columbia, Canada, to study Microbial Dark Matter (Phase II) - Larsen... ... | reverse complement strand
AGATGAGCTGCTCCATCGTTCCGCGCTCCCATTCCCGGGCCACCGTCAGCGAGGTAAGCATCGCCGCGATGACCATCATGATGACGGCGACGAGGCCCGGGATGATATAGTTTTTCGATTCCATATCCGGATTAAACCAGGCCCGGGGCCGTACCTCGACGGGCTGGGGCCGCAGACGACCGCCCGCGCGTCGAATCTCGCGGAGGGTCACCTCCTGGGAGTAGATCTGAATCAGCGCATCGGCATATCCCATGGCAATGGTCGCGGTGTTGGAATCGCTTCCATCCACGATGAGCTGGACCTGGGCGGAGCGTCCGGATTCTACGCGTCCCGCGAAATCTCTTGGAATTACGAGACCTACGAGGGCCTGGCCGGAGTCGATGGCCCGCTCCAGCTCCCGGTAGTTGCGGGCGTGCCCTCGGAGGGAGAAGTAGCGTGACCCTTGAAAATGGCCGATCAACTCGCGGCTCGTCTGGGATTCGCTCTGATCCCAAACGACCAGGGGGACGTTGTCCACATCGAACGTCAACGCATAACCGTAGAGCACCAACATCAGCATCGGCATGGCGATGGCTATGCCGATGCTCCAGGGGTCGCGGAAGATGTGAAGGAACTCCTTGCGCGTAACCGCCCAGACCCTGGGCAATCCGGGGGGCCGCAGAAGGCGGGGGGCAGAGGGCGGTTCTCGATCTTCTGTCCTTTGCCCGCTACCTTCGACCTTCGGCGCCCGGCGCTCCATCTGTCGGGGTGGTTTGGCCCGGTCGCGGGTTTCAATCAGGGAAACGAACACATCTTCCAGCGAGGGGATGATCTCCTCGATCTGGCGCACGGCGTACCCTTTTTCGTCGAGGAGCTTCCGAACCAGGGGGATGGCCGCAGGGCCCTCCTCGACCACCACGTGCAGGCCCTTGCCGAACAGGGCAACTTCCTGGACGCCGGCGACCTTCTCGATCTCCCCCATAGCGTCTTGCGGTCGCTCGCACAAGACCTCCAGAACGTCTTCCCGCATGAGCTCGGTCTTGAGCGCCTCCGGCGTCCCGGCGGCGATAAGTTCTCCCCGGTAGATAAGACCTAACCGATCGCAGTATTCGGCTTCATCCATGTAGTGGGTGGTCACGAAGACCGTGACCCCCCTGCCGGAAAGTTCGTAGATCAGGTCCCAAAACTGGCGACGGCTGATGGGGTCCACGCCCGAGGTCGGCTCATCCAGGAAGAGGATGGGCGGCTCGTGGAGGATAGCACACCCCAGGGCCAGCCGCTGTTTCCATCCCCCCGAGAGGGTGGCCGTTCGGGAGTGGCGGTGCTCCTTGAGGCCAGCCATCTCGATCACCCACTCCTTCCGTTCCCTCTTCTTCTCCGGGGCGATGCGATAGATCCCGCTGTAGAAGTCGATGTTCTCCTCGACGGTCAAATCCTCGTAAAGCGAGAATTTTTGACTCATATAGCCGATGTGGGTCTTTATCTTTTCAGCTTCCCGCCTGATATCGAAGCCGGCCACAGTTCCTTCTCCCGCTGTTGGCGCCAGGATCCCGCAGAGCATGCGGATCGTGGTCGATTTCCCGGCGCCGTTGGGGCCAAGAAAGCCGAAGATCTCGCCCGTGGCGACCTCAAAGCTGATGCGATTCACGGCGATAAAGTTCCCAAACCGCCTCTCCAGGTCCTTCACGAAGACCGCCCTCCTCCGTGTAAGAACGGAGGATGGGGAGAGTGGGAGATGGGGAGGCGCGGTCTCCGCCCTCCCCGTCTCCTTTTCACCAGCCAGGACCGAGATGAACACGTCCTCGAGGGTCGGTTCGGCGGGACGAATACCCGTGAGTTCCAGCCCGGCGCTGGCAAGGACGGTTTTAACTTGCGCGGTCGCCTTTTCCGGTTCTTGCGTCACAACATGAACGCGGTCGCCGAAAAGCCCGATCGATTGGGCCTGCAGTTGTTCCCGCAAGAGGGTCACCGCCCTACGCGGTTCCGACGACCGGACCTCCAGGATCTCCCCCTGCATCAACTTCTTGACCTCGTCCGGCGTCCCGATGGCGAGAAGTCGGCCCCTGTGGATGAGTCCGACCCGGTTGCAGCGCTCCGCCTCGTCCAGGTAGGCGGTGGAAACGAGGATCGTGACCTTTTCGCGGAGCAACTGATAGAGGATCCGCCAGAAGTCGCGACGTGAGACGGGATCCACGCCGTTGGTCGGCTCGTCGAGAAATAGCACTTTGGGAGTATGGATGAGCGCGCAGGCGAGGCCCAGCTTTTGTTTCATCCCCCCTGATAAATTTCCGGCCAGGCGTCTTTGGAAGGGGGTCAGATTGCTGAAGGCGAGGAGCCGATCGACCTTTTGATCCCGACCTCTGCGCGGGACGCCATAGATATCCGCGTAGAAATGGATGTTCTCCGCCACCGTGAGATCCGGATAGAGCCCAAACCGCTGGCTCATGTAGCCGATCTCTTCCTTGATGGCCTCCGCTTCCCGAACGCTGTGCCTTCCCAGGACCCAGGCGTCTCCAGAGGTGGGGTCCAGGGTCGCGGTCAGCAATCGCAGGGTGGTCGTCTTCCCGGCCCCGTCGGGGCCGACAAGCCCAAAGATCTCCCCTTCGGCCACACTGAAACTGAGGTCGTCCACGGCCCGCAGGTTACCGAAGGCCTTGGTGAGATGAGAGATCTTAAGGGCTTCCATCACGTACCTCCGGCGCCCGCCGATCGGGGTGCATGGAGGAGCCGTCCGGGCAAAGCCTTCCTGCCACGAGGCCGGTAGGGGCGTTGGGGGAGCTCCGGTCGTAAAGGAACGTATAGATCGATAGGACTGTCATGATAATTCCTCCCCGCGTACGGCGCGAAGCTGTTCGGCTGCCGCCTCAGGTTCGACCGTATTGATGGACATGTGAGACCCAATCTCAAAGCCCGCGGGCCGAGTGAGCCTCGGCACGATCTGAACGTGCCACAAATAATAGTCTTCATCTTCGTCCTTGCGCGGGGAGGAATGAACAATATAATTATAGTCCACATCGCCGAGGCATGCGCGAAGACGGCGTAAGGAGTTGCGAAGGACCCGCGCGAGGTTGTCCAGCTCTTCATCAGTTACCAGTACGAACGACGGACGCAGGGTATGCGGTACGATCCATGTTTCGAAGGGTACGTGGGAAGCGAAGGGGACAAAGACCATGAATCCGTCCGTATCTTCAACCAAGCGCGAGCCATCGGCCCGCTCTGCCTCCTGAACATCGCGATAAAGACAGCGGCCCGTGTCGTCAAAGTGGCGCTCGGCGATCTCGTGCCTGCGCCGCATATATGCGGGCACGATCGGGGTGGCTACGATCTGCGAATGCGGATGGGCGAGAGACGTGCCCGCGCGCTCCCCGTGGTTGCGGAAGATAATAACGAAGCGCACCCGCGGGTCGAGGGATAGCGCGCGCTGCCGCTCCCGATAAGCCCGTAGAACTCGCGCGACGTGCTCCACCGACAGATCGGCAAGGTCGCCCGCGTGGTCAGGTGTTTCGATGACCACCTCGTGGTAACCGACGCCGGGGGCGCGGCGGAAAAAACCTTCCGTTCGTTCGGTTTTGGCATCCGGGGTGAGCGCCGCGAACTTGTTGGGGACCACGCGCACCCGCCAGGCACCGCTTGTATCGTTATCGCGGTATACCTCCGGCGGGGTCAGGGCCTCGTTGCCCACGCAGAACGGGCACGAGGGATCGTAGGTTAGGGCGGAAGAGGCCGGCTTCGATTCGGCGAAAGCATGCGGTCGCTTGGCGCGACCGGCAGCGATCACCACCCAGTCTTTAGTCGTTGGATCCTGGCGGAGCTCAGGTCCGTTCATTTCAAATCCTCCTTCCTGCTGATCGGTTCCGTATCTGCAACCAAAATGTCCGCATCCGCGGGCATTCCTGGCTTCAGCTCCATATGGGGGTTAGGGATATCGACCTTGATGCGATAGACCAGCTTCACGCGTTCCTTCTCGGTCTGCACGTTCTTGGGCGTAAACTCAGCCTGGGAGGCGATGAAGGAGACGCGCCCTTCATACCCCTTACCCGGGTAAGTATCCGTGGTCACACGGACCTGCTGACCTACCTTGACGCGACCCAGGTCGGTCTCGTTGATGTAGGCGCGCAGCCATACATGATCCAGGTCGCCCACGGTCACGACCGGCGTCCCAGGAGCGACATATTCTCCCGGCTCGATGTTGGTAGACAGGACAACCCCGGACAGGGGCGAGGTGAGGGTTGCGTAGCCCAGTTGCGCTTGCGCCAGGGCCAGGGCCTGGTTAGCTTGGTCCAGGCGGGCGCGGGCCTGGTCCACGGCCTCTTTGCGCGGGCCCTTTTTGACCAGATTCAATGTCTCTTTAGCCTGCATCAACGCGGCGCGAGCCTGCTCAATCTGTTCTTTCCGGGGGCCCTCCTTGATGAGCTTCAGGCGTTCTTCGGCCTCTCGTAACTGGGCCATGGCTACCTTATAAGCGGTTTGCGCGGCTTCATATTCGTTGGTAGATATGACCCCTTCTTTGTAGAGTTCGTAACGCCGTTCATAGTCCGCCTTTAAGCGGTTCGCATCGGCCCTCGCCCGCTGTACCGTCGCCTCTGCAACGGCCACATCTTGGGGCCTCGATCCGGCAAGCAGTTCGTCCAGTTGGGCTTGCGCCTTTTGGACGGCGGCCTCGGCCTGAGCAATTTCTTCCGGTCGTGACCCCGCCTCGAGCTCAGAGAGGGCCGCCCGGGCCATCTCCACCTCCGCCCTGCGGAGAGCCACCTGGTGAGCCAGTTCCGTACTATCTAACCGGGCCACAACCTGACCGGCCTTGACCGTCTCGCCTTCGGAAACCGGGCGCTCCTCAACCCGCCCTGCAATCTTAAAACTTACCTCCACATCGGTGATTTCAATATTCCCGGAGACGCGGAGGACGTTCGACTCCTTGCCCGCCCTGCCCTGGACGTACTTGTAAATCAGCAGAGCCGCGACGACCAGTACAGATAGCAGGAGGATCAACTTTTTCTTATTTTTCATGGTCACCCCTCCCGGGCGAGCGCCGGCTTGCCTCCAGAGCTAAAAACCCTCCCACCCCGGTGGCCTCGCTAGAAGGAGATCCTCACCCCGTTCTTATTTTATTTTTATTAGCTTTTCCAGCCCATTTCTTATGTGAAGATTTATTCACATAAACGACAAAAAATTAGCCTGGCTGAATAGCCCTACTGAAAACCTTCCAGGCTTTTTCCACATGCTTGGTCACGTCGAACTTGCCGTCGCTCATGTGCCAGAGGAGGGCCGCCGGTTGGAACAGGCCTATGAACATCAGGGAGACCGTTTTCGGATCGACCTCCGCGCGTATCCGCCCTTCCAGTTGGCCCTGGCGTACCATGTCCGCCACCCTATCCAGGTATCCTTGCATAATCCCATGGACTCTGGCCTTTCTCTCCGGGGAGCCGTAGTAGATCTCTTCCGAAAAGATGACCAGCGGGATCGCCTGGTTCTCCCGGATCAGCTTAACATGGCGCATCAACAACCGCTTGAGTTGCTCCAGCGGGTCTGCCGTCTCTCCGTAGACGGCCTTGACGTTATCGAGGAGTCGGTTTCGGATGAATTCCAAAGCCGCATCCAACACCTCGTCCTTATTCCTAAAGTGTCGGTAGATCGCGGAGGGAACCAGACCAACCCGGCGAGCCAGCCCGGCTATGCTTAGCTTTCTCATGCCGTGGCTGGCAATCAAACTCAAGGCCGCCTGGGCAATCTGCTCCTTCCTCACTTCTGTACTCAGTTTTTCTATTCCCACAGCTTCTCCTTTGTGTGAATGCACCTTCACTTGTATAAAGAGGCCGGTTCCCTTCGATGTCAAGAAAAGATTTAGAAATTTTTCCATTTTAACCCCTGATCTGGCCATTGTGGCATTGACTTATAGCCCTCAGGGATCATCTTAAAAGGTATAAATCCTGCGTATATTTTTTTCCAGGGACCTGCTTTTAGAAGTTTTTGAGCAGGGAGGTGGATCATTTTTTTAACCAGGAAGGCTGGGAAGGATGGGAGGCGCGAATTCTCCCATTTTTCCGCACCGGGATGGATCGATGAGAAATCCTATGGCCCGAACTACCGACCCCGTCCACGACGTTCTCGGCTACGAGCGCCAGCCCCTCGACGTCATCTTCGCGCCTCGAAGCGTGGCAGTGATTGGGGCGACCGAAAGGGCCGGCAGCGTCGGACGTACCGTTTTGTGGAATCTTATCAGTAACCCCTTCGGCGGGACCGTTTTCCCCGTCAATCCTAATCGACCGAGCGTGTTGGGAATCAAAGCGTACCCCGATATTGGGTCTGTGCCCGATCCGGTGGATCTCGCCGTCGTCATCACGCCCGCCCCCACGGTGCCAAGGATCATCGGCGAGTGTGCGGACGCGGGCGTGAAGGGGGCGATCGTTATCTCGGCGGGTTTTAAGGAGGCCGGTCCGGCAGGCGCCGAGCTGGAGCGACAGGTGCTTGAGCAGGCGCGCCGGGGAAAGATACGGCTTATCGGGCCCAATTGCCTGGGGGTGATGCGCCCTCTCACCGGGCTTAATGCCACCTTCGCCAGCGCCATGGCACGACCTGGCCAGGTCGGCTTCCTCAGCCAGAGCGGTGCGCTCTGCACGGCGGTCCTCGATTGGAGCTTGCAGGAGAACGTGGGCTTCAGCGCCTTCATCTCCACCGGCTCCATGCTCGACGTGGGTTGGGGGGATCTGATCTATTACCTGGGCAACGATCCCCACACGCAAAGCATCATCCTCTACATGGAATCCATCGGGGACGCGCGATCGTTCCTCTCCGCCGCTCGGGAAGTTGCTTTGACCAAGCCGATTATCGTGATCAAAGCCGGTCATACGGAGGTTGCGGCCAGGGCCGCGGCCTCCCATACGGGCGCCCTGACCGGCAGTTACGAGGTCCTCGAGGCCGCCTTCCGCCGCTGTGGGGTTCTGCGGGTCCATGGCATGGCCTACCTCTTCTATATGGCCGAGGTCCTCTCCAAGCAGCCCCGCCCTGCGGGCCCCCGGCTGACCATCCTCACCAACGCCGGCGGTCCCGGCGTCCTTGCCACCGATGCGCTGATCGGGGAAGGCGGTGAACTGGCGGAGTTATCTCAAGAAACTCTGCAAGCCCTCAACGAGCTTCTTCCGGCCCATTGGAGCCACGGGAACCCCATCGATATTTTAGGGGATGCGGACCCCGAACGCTACGCGAAAGCCCTCGAGCTCGCCGTCAAGGATCCGAACAGCGATGGTTTGTTAGTCATCCTGACGCCTCAAGCCATGACCGATCCCACCCAGACCGCCGAGCAGTTGAAGACCTATGCGAAGCTCGGCGATAAACCGATCCTCGCCAGTTGGATGGGTGGGGCCGATGTGGCGGCAGGAACGGCGATTCTCAACCGCGCCGATATCCCTACCTTCCCCTACCCGGATACGGCGGCCCGGGTGTTTCATTATATGTGGCGGTACAGCTATAACCTGCGGGGCCTCTACGAAACCCCGGTCCTTCCGGCGGATGAAGAGGCTGTGGATCGCAGCCGGGCTGAGGCGGTGATCCAGACTGCTCGCAGGGCAGGCCGGACGCTTCTCACCGAACCTGAGTCCAAACAGCTCCTCGCCGCCTACGGCATCCCGACCGTCGAGACGCAGGTGGCCCCTACCGAAGCCGAGGCGGTCAAGCTTGCCGATGAAATGGGCTACCCGGTCGTCCTCAAGCTCTTTTCTGAAACCATCGCCCACAAAACCGACGTGGGCGGCGTGCAGTTGAACCTGCCCGACGCCGAAGCGGTCAGACAGGCTTATCGCGCGATTGAATCTTCCGTGCGCGACCGACGAGGGGCTGAACATTTCTTGGGGGTGACGGTCCAGCCTATGATCCGATCGGACGGTTACGAAATCATCCTCGGCAGCTACCTCGATCCGCAGTTTGGTCCGGTGCTGCTTTTCGGCACGGGGGGACAACTGGTGGAAGTGTTCAGAGATCGAGCGCTGGCGCTTCCCCCCCTCAATACGACCCTGGCACGACGGATGATGGAGCAGACCCAAATCTTCACCGCCCTCAAAGGCGTCCGCGGACGCAAGCCGGTGGACCTTGCGGCCCTCGAGCTCCTCCTGGTCCGATTCAGCCAGTTGATCGTCGAACAGCGTTGGATCAAGGAGGTCGATATTAACCCCCTGCTCGCCTCTCCGGAACGATTGATCGCGCTCGACGCCCGCGTGATCCTGCACGAGCCCCATGTTAACGACGATCAGCTGCCCCAACCTGCTATCCGTCCCTATCCGACCCAATACGTAGCGTCCTGGACCTTACGAAATGGAACTCCGGTCACCATCCGCCCGATCCGTCCTGAGGACGAGCCGTTGTTGATCAAGTTCCACGAGACCCTCTCGGAGCGCAGCGTTTATCTCCGCTACTTCTACCCCATGAAGCTGAGCCAGCGCATCGCCCACGAGCGGCTGACGCGCATGTGCTTCATCGACTACGACCGCGAGATGGCGCTCGTCGCCGATTACCGGGATCCGAAGACCGGAACGCGCGAGATTCTGGCCGTCGGTCGTTTAAGAAAGCTGCACGGTACGGACGAAGCTGAGTTCTCCCTCCTCATCGGCGACCGCTACCAGCATCAGGGACTGGGCACCGAGCTCCTGCGCCGGCTTCTGCAGATCGGTCGGGACGAGAAACTCCGACGCATCGTCGCCGATATCCTCCCCGACAACCGGGATATGCAGCGCGTCTGTGAGAAACTCGGTTTCCGCCTCCATTGGGCTATGGAGACCGGGGTGGTGAGGGCGGAGATCGATCTGTGAGGGGGGTTCAGCTAAAACGGGTAACCCTTGCAAGGCCGCGAGATTTGGAGTAGTTTCTTGGTAGGGAGGGTCGTAAATTGGAAAAGCCGATCGTATGGATTATCGATAAGCAACAGTGGCCGCGCGCGTATCTGCGGGCCGAGTTGATCGAGCGCGGATTTGACGCCCGGGGTTATGAGGAGATCTCCGAGGCGATCCGAGGGCTTCGTCACCGCAGCGTCTCGGCGCCTCAGGTCATCGTGCTGGAACTGCGTGAGCAAGCTCTGAAGCGCGAAGAGCTGGAGGAACTCACGTGGCCCGGCATCCCGATTATCCTCTTAGGCGGCGTCCCCGAGCTGAACGAACCGGTGATCAAAGAGTTTGAGTGGACGGCGGTGCTGAAACGCCCTTTTAGGATCGGCGATGTCGTCGATCTGGTTGAGAAGCTGGCCGAATCCCCTACAGGTTCCTAGCTTTCCAGGATAAAGTCCGGCCTTTTTTTGCCCGAGTCCGACGTCTCCCCAGGACACCTAATAAACCCCGGAGTCCAGGGGGTCTCCCTCAGGAGGAGGGCAGTCCGACGTCCCCCCAGGACACCTAATAAACCCTATTTGTCGTCCTCCGGCGGCCCTCGCCAGAAGCGGGGGAAACCGATGCCTGCAGGATGCCAGAACGGAGAGGTTTGCCGGTTAATACCAAATCTGGTTAAATTCTGTTTACATGTAAGGAATACCCGGGCTAAAATATTTATCCGAAGATTCGCCCTTCGAGAACTTCAGGGCGAACGGTGTAGCCCATCGTGGGTTTTGAGGCCATTCCTAAGGACTGCGGGCGGTAAACCCGGCGCCTGTTAGCGGATATCAGGGCGATCGGAGGGGTCCCTTTTCCCCTCCCAACCCCCCTCTCCCACCGCGTGGGAGAGGGGCCGGGGGTGAGGGTAGCATAACAGGAGCTGTTTAAAAATTACACGAAACCAAGTAAACAATGTACTCCCAGATTGGGAGCGCGTTTACTGCCCGCCGTCCTTGGTCCTCATCCAGATCTGGTCTCATATCCTATCGGTGGGTGTAGAGGGCCTTATCTGAATAGAAATGTCGCATAACAAGGCGGCCACGGAGGCCTGCCCCTGCAACGATACGACATTTCCCTACAGAGATGATATGAGGTGTCCACCATTATGATGGAAACTCTTAAAATCACAGATTGGGTTTTACCTTTAGCTTTTATCTTAGGGGGACTCTTCCTGGGGATATTTTTTGAGGGAGTCGTTCTCAAGGGCCTTAAAAAAGTAACCGTCCGTGCAGATTGGCCATGGGCGGAGGTTATTATTACGTCGCTTCATCGGATGCCGCTCCTCTGGTTTACCTCTGCCGGTATTTATGGCGCGACCGTCCTCATTTCCATGAGACCCCAACTGCGGAATCTCATCCATCAAATCCTGGTGACTCTCGTTATATTCTCCATCACTGTATTTTTAGCCAGGATCGCGGTAGGTTTGCTCGGCCTGCTCGCCAAAAGAACGGAAGGCGGAGCGCTTCCCACGTCTTCTCCTGTCGTCCAGTATTCAAAATATTTGGCTTCTCTTTCGCAGAGGGCCGAGAGCGGACTGCCCGCCACATCCCTCTTTGTAAATGTCACGCTATTTGCGAACGTGATCAGGCTATTTATTTTCCTTATAGGTATATTTATCATACTTCAAAATTTCGGCATTTCCATAACCCCGTTAGTCACTGCGTTGGGGATCGGCGGCCTTGCCGTGGCACTTGCGCTTCAGGATACCCTATCTAACCTCTTTGCCGGTTTCCATATTATCGTCTCCAAGCAGGTAAGGCCGGGGGATTATGTAAAACTGGATACCGGCGATGAAGGCTATGTAACCGACGTAAACTGGCGCAATACGGTGATCACGCCGCTTCCCGCCAACAATATAATTATTATCCCAAATAGTAAGTTTGCCTCCTCAATTATCACAAACTATAATCTTCCCGAAAAAAAGGTCTGGACCTCGGTCACCGTCGGGGTCAGTTACGACAGTGACCTTGAAAAGGTAGAAAGAGTCACCCTTGAAGTTGCGAAAGAAACCGTGAAGGCGGTTGCCGGAGGTGCCCTTGATTTCGAGCCCCTGATCCGGTATCACACCTTCGGGGATTCCGGCATACATCTCACGGTCAGGATGCTTGTTAATGAATTCTCCAGTCAATTCCCAATTAAACACGAATTTATCAAAAGATTACATAAGCGGTATAAAGAAGAAGGCATCGAAATTCCTTTTCCCATCAGGACGGTTTACCTTAAGGAGAAGGGAGAGACTAGGGGGGGCTGAGGGCCCGTTCTTCTCAACATAGGCCCGGCCCCCTCGTGAGGAGGAGGCGCATCATGCAGGCTAAGGTCTATCTGGATACCCATTATGAGATTGGAGAAATCGATCCTCGTCTTTTTAGTGGTTTCATCGAGCATTTGGGTCGGGCTGTGTACGGAGGCCTTTACGATCCGGGCAACCCTTTGAGCGACGAGCGCGGCTTTCGCCGGGACGTCCTCGCGGCGCTCAAGCCCCTGCGGATGCCCCTGGTTCGCTATCCGGGCGGTAATTTTGTCAGCGCTTACGACTGGCGCGATGGCATTGGACCGCGCGAGCAACGGCTCCCCCGGTTGGATTACGCCTGGCGCTCCATCGAACCTAACACTTTTGGCACGGACGAATTTATGGCCTGGTGTAAAGAGGTGGAGACGGCGCCGATGATGGTGGTGAACCTGGGCACCGCGGGGGCAAAGGAGGCGGCGGCGCTCCTGGAGTATTGTAACCTGCCGGCTGGCACGGCCTGGGCCGACCGGCGCGTTGCACAGGGCCATCCGGAGCCTTATAGCGTTAAAGTATGGGGGTTAGGCAACGAGATGGACGGACCGTGGCAGGCCGGCCACGTGCCTGCCGAGGAATATGCCCGCCGCGCGCAACAGGCAGGCAGGATCATGAAACGGCTGGATCCTTCTATCGAGCTAGTGGCTTGCGGTTCGTCTAAGCGCGCTCTACCCACGTACCTGAAATGGGATCGCCAGGTGCTGGAATATTGCTGGGAGGACGTGGATTATCTTTCAGCGCATCGCTACACCTATAATTCCTTAGGCGACAGCGCCTGGTTCCTATCGGAAGGTGTGGAGGTGGATCGCATCATCGAAGATTACGCGGCCCTGTTCGGTTACGTGCGGGGCCTCAAGAGGAGTGACAAACGCATCTACTTAGCCTTCGACGAATGGAATGTCTGGGACCGGGACCAGGCCCCCGTGCCTTTGCCCACCACCCCCTGGCAGCGCGCCCCGCATTTGCTGGAGCAGGTTTATACCCTCGAGGATGCCCTGGTTTGCGCCCAGTTCCTCACCAGCTTCCTCCGCCACGCGGACGTGGTCAAGATCGCCTGCCTGGCGCAGGCGGTGAACGTCATCGCACCCATCCTGACCCGCACCGACGGCCTGCTCATTCAGAGCATCTATTACCCGTTCGTGCTGATGGCTGAACATGCACGAGGCCGCTCGCTGAGGCCTGTCATCTCTTCGCCCACCTATGAGGCAGGCGAGCGCGGGAGCGTCCCCGTCATAGACGCTGCCGTCAGCCATGATCCCGCGGCCGGGCAACTGGGGGTCTTCCTGGTCAATCGCAGCCTGCAGGAGGAGAGAGGGGTGAGTATCGAAATCGCCGACGCGAAGGCGCTGCGCGTTACAGGGGTAGATGTACTGGCCGGCCATGATCCCAGGCTGACCAATTCGTGGGATCATCCAAAGAGGATCGCCCCGGTTCGAGGTCAAGCCTCCCTAGACCCGGCGGGAGGCCTGACCCTCCTTCTGCCCCCCCTGAGCTTTGTAGCGCTGAGGGCCGTCATCGAAAAACGTTGATACCCTATCTTTGGAGTTCCCGTTGAGATGATGCAGAGTAATCGTCCAGACCCTCCCCCCTCACAAGGGCCTGTTGTTTGTAGGGTTAGGGTCCCTCCCCTTAAGTTAAGGTCCTCTTCCCCACCTTCCCCGCCATCGCAGGGGAGGGCACGTTGCGCTCCAAGCCCTTCCCCTGCGAAAGCCCCCGGATAAGGCTGAGAAGGGAAAGGGTTGTAACACAGGGAAAATCCCCCCTGGCCCCCCTTTACGAAAGGGGGGGAATGCATGTCCTATCCCCCCTATTTCCTCGTTCCCAGGCTTCAGCCTGGGAACGAGGGAGTTCGGGCAGTTCTGTTTTTAACCTGCTTTGTACATCGAGGCAGAGCCTCTAGATAGGCATTCCCAGGCTTCAGCCTGGGAACGAGGGAGTTCGGGCAGTTCTGTTTTTAACCGGGCGCGTAGGGGGGTCGGAGGGGCTAGGTTCCGAAAACAGGCCCTTGAAAGCCCCCCTGGCCCCCTCTCTCAAGGCTTCGGGAGAGGGCCGCAGGCTTACCCCACTCCCTTTCCATTATTATTTATTGTAGCGCGGCCCCCTCTCCCAAGGCTTCGGGAGAGGGCCGCAGGATAGCTCTGGCGTTTGTCCGCTCCCCTCTTCCATGCTGTGGGAGAGGGGTCGGGGGGGAGGGTGGCCTGAGCGCTTACGATGCAGATTGACCGGGGATTACCCCAATCCGTTGGGCGTGCCTTACTTTTCCGCGATCACGGGGTTTTCCAACACGCCCAGCCCGGAAATCTCTATCCGTATGCGATCGCCCGGCTTCAAGTAAACAGGCGGTTTGAGGCCGTGTCCCACTCCCTCGGGGGTCCCGGTGGAAAGGACATCTCCGGGCTCCAAAGTCCAGATGTTCGACATGTAACTCACCACATCCGAAATCTTAAAGATCTGGCGCTCGGTATTGGAATTCTGGCGCAGCTCCTCGTTGACCCACAGTTTTATGGTCAGACTATGGGGATTGGGAATCTCGTCCTTAGTCACCAGTTAAGGTCCCATGGGCTTGAAGGTATCAGGGGTTTTACCGATCAGGAACTGAGCTGTTCGTTGCTGCCAATCCCGAGCCGTGGCATCGTTGACAATGAGATAACCGGCCACGTAGTCCATGGCCTTCTCGGGAGGGATATGCCTGCCCCTCTTACCGATCACGACCCCAAGCTCTGCCTCGTAATCTGGTTTTTCAGCTCCCTGGGGAATGACAAGGGGTTCGCCCGGGGCGATCACCGCACTGGAATACGCGCCGAAGAGCATGGGGAACTTTGGAAGCTCTTGCTGCATCTCTGCCGCGTGGGCGCGGTAGTTGAGGCCCATCAGAGTGATCTTAGGCGGTCTGGGAATAGGCGCCTTCAATTGGACGGCCTTCAGGTCCCGAAGGATGCTCTCGGCCCTCAACTTCGAGGAATCCTCCCTCTGGACAAAGGCCACCGCCTCCTTGGCCGCTTCCATCGACCTCTCCTCTCCCTGGAGAAACTCCAGCATATTGGATGGGACGAAGGCATCGGCCATAGCCTTAGCCCGGGGATCTCCCCGCTGCTGCAAAAGTGCCCGATAGGCCCGATTGAGATCGATGACCTTGTCATCCAGGAGAGCGCCCAGCCTCGCCTCTCCCTCGAAGGTATAGGTGACGAGTTTTAATGCTTCGGCCTCTAAGGGAATAAATCCTAAGAAAAACACGATAACTACACCGGATAGCAGGGTCCTCTTCATTGCTTTCTCCTCCTTAGATCCCCCGGGGAAGTTGCCTCATGGCGCGGATGCCGAAAGGGGGCGGGGTCGCTTCCGGAGCGCGGTCCCTATCAAATTCCCGGGGTCTGATCCTTTGCCTGGAACTCTGATTTCAATCCTTATCTAACAGTTATATTCTTCGAGACCCCTTGATCAATAATTTTTTTATACATTTTTTGAGGATGCGTCCGGGAGATGAAAAACGTTCCTAAACATCCCCGGACAACCCTTTCATCGAGCGAAATGGTTACGTTGGGTACCTTTCTTGCATACTCTGAAGGGAGTAGGCCATCGGGCCTTCTACCGCCGGTTGGTGAGGGGCTACCTGGATCTGTTTTCCCCCCCTGTGCCGGAGCGAACGCGCTGGTTCCGCCTGTTTCAAAACCTAAATGACTTTTTCAGCCCCCCTTATCCTGCGAAGAGGCAAGTGAATGACAGAAGTTAAAATAAGCCCTAAGCTTAATCTTAGAGAACTTTTATGAAGCGGCGATCTATTTTGGTCTGGATAGTGACCCTGGTCACGTTGGGAAGCGGGTTGGTCAACCTCTTTTCGGTCATAGGTCCTAGCTTACCCCAGCGCAGAAGGTTGTTGGAGGAGATTTTTCCCCTTGAATTTCTCCATCTTTCTCGATTTCTAACCTTATTGATCGGGTTTGCCCTCGTTATCTCTTCCATCAATATCTATAAACGAAAGAAGAGGGCTTTCCAAATTGTACTTCTGTTGGCAGGCCTGTCCGTCCTCTTTCACCTGACCAAAGGGCTCGATTATGAAGAAGCTCTTTTCTCGCTGTCGTTGGCCGTGGTAGTGCTGCTATCCCGAAAGAGCTTCACGGTCAGGAGCAGCACTCCCGACCTGCGATGGGGGTTGATCCGTTTCGGGGTGGTTGCAGGGGTAGTGCTTTGCTATGGAGTGGCCGGATTTTGGTTCCTGGATCCAAGGGAGTTTGGCATCAACTTTACCCTCGCCGATGCCCTTCGTAGAACGCTGCGGTTCATGTTCCTGGTAGGAGATCCTCAAATTGTACCGCGCACCCGCTATGCGGAGTGGTTTCTGGATTCTCTCTATTTGATGACTTTGACAGCCATCGGTTACTCGATTTTTACGTTGTTTCGCCCGGTCATTTATCAATTCAGGACCCTTCCGCGAGAGCGCGCCCATGCCGCGGAGATAGTCAGCAGGTACGGTCGCTCGGCGCTGGATTACTTCAAACTTTGGCCGGATAAGTCCTACTTTTTTTCACCCTCTCAGACCTGTTTTCTTGCTTACCGGGTTGGAGGAAACTTTGCCGTGGTATTGGCGGACCCTGTGGGACCGGAAGGGGAGATCGAGGAAACGATTCGCGCGTTTACGGAAGTTTGCCAGGAGAACGACTGGGGACTCGGATTCCATCAAACGCTGCCTGACTTTCTACCCATCTACAGGCGATTGGGTTTTAGAAAACTGAAAATCGGCGACGACGCCGTCGTAGACCTTACCCACTTCACCCTGGAAGGAAAGGCCATGCGGAAATTCCGCCACAATATCAACCAGCTGGAAAAATCAGGGGTTCATATCCTCCAATGGGAACCTCCCATTCCTGAAGAGGTTCTTTTACAGGTGAAGGAAGTTTCCGATGAATGGCTCCAGATCCCAGGTCGTCGAGAGCGAAGGTTCTCCCTGGGGATGTTTGAGTCGAACTACGTCCGATCCACCCCCCTATTTACAGCTGCAGACAAAGACGGTAAGATCCTGGCCTTCGTAAATATCATTCCTTCCCCTTGTAAAGGGGAGGCCACTATTGACCTGATGAGGCATCGGATACAGGCTCCCAATGGGATTATGGATTATCTCTTCGTAAAGCTTTTTCTCTATAACCGAGGGAAAGGATTTGAGCGCTTCAACCTGGGGATGGCGCCCATGTCCGGTTTTCAAGAAAAAGAGGAGGCTTCTTTAGAAGAGCGAGCCGTGCATTATTTCTTTCAGCATCTGAATTTCCTTTTCAGCTACAGGGGATTACGACAATACAAGGCAAAATTTGCGAGCTTCTGGGAGCCCCGTTATGCGATCTATCGGCATCCCCTCGACTTGCCCAGGCTGGCGATAGCTCTCAGTAAAGTCTCGGAATTATAGGGCGAAGCCTTCGCACGTCGGTTCTGGCCTGTGAACGCTTCGTCTTTATAGTAGAACGATGAAGAGGCGCTTTTTCTTTTTTTGTAACCTCCTTGGGCTTATGGCGCTATGGCTGCCCGCTCCTCTGTCTGCTCAGACTCCGGCAGCAGGGAAAAACACCCTGGTTATTCGCGGTCAACCGCAAGATGTTTATTTCTACCCCGCCATGGGAGAGCCCAGGTCCCCGAATCGCAAAATTTTGTTTGCCCCTGGAGACGGGGGATGGCGGGGATTTGCTGTTACCATAGCCGAAACTATGGCTTCCTGGGGGTATGAGGTGTACGGGCTGGATACTAAACGCTACCTGGAAAGTTTTACCGGTAAGACGACTTTAAAAGAAACGGAAGCGATGGGCGATTTCCGACAAATTGCCGAATGGATGACCCAGGGGGCCGGCGAGCAGGTGACCCTTGTCGGCTGGTCAGAAGGGGCCGGGCTCTGCTTACTGGCCGCCGCCTCGGAAGAAAACAAAAAAATATTTAACGGCTTGATATCTATCGGCACGGGGGAATCCAACGTCCTTGGCTGGCGATGGTCAGACGACATAACCTATGTCACCAAAAAGGAACCTAGAGAACCTAAGTTTCTGAGCGCGGATTTCTTGCCGAAAGTGGCTCCGCTTCCGTTGCTGATGATTCACTCAAGCCAGGATGAGTATACGCCTGTAGGGGTGGCCAGGCAGCTATTTTCCATGGCCCAGGAACCTAAGCGGTTGGTACTCATTGATGCCAGGGACCACCGCTTCGACGGTCATACAGAGGAATTTTTCCGTGTGCTGCGCGAGGGGCTCCAATGGATCGGCGAAACGGCCCGTTGAACTCCGTTCCCACGCCGCCCACCGAACCCGCCTCCCGGTTGATCAAGCGGGCCTTCGGATATCTACTGGCCTTTGCCGGTCTGATCTGGGTTTTTCATGATATCCATATGGGTGAACTTCTGCGAAATATGCCTTCCCTCAACGGGGGATGGGTGGCCTTGGCCATCGTTTTCGACATCCTGAGTTATCTCTGCCAGGGTCTGCGTTGGCAGCTTCTTCTTAGATCGGTGGGCCCCATCTCTTTGCTGCGGGCGACCCAGGCCATTTATGCAGGTCTCTTCACCAATGAGGTTTTACCCATGCGGTTGGGGGAATTGGTCCGGGCTTATCTCGTCTCCCGTTGGCTTTCCGCGGAGCTTGTATCCGTACTTCCTTCCATGGTGGTGGAACGCTGGTTCGATGGGGTATGGTTGGCCTTGGCGGTGGGACTGACGGCCCTTTTCGTTCCGTTGCCCAAAAATCTCCTCGAAGCGGGTGACCTGCTGGGAATTATCGTTTTAATGGCTACCGGTCTGTTTGTCTATATCGTCTTCCGCAGGCAGAAAACCCCTGAAGACCGGGTATCTGAAAAGTTTTCCTGGAAGCTCCTGCGCTCGGCCATATCGTTTGTTGAAGGTCTGGCCGTCGAGCTCCGGAATATGGGCCTGTCACGATTTTTTTATCTGGCTTTTAGCGTTTCCCTTTTCGTCCTCTTTCTGCAAGCCCTGGCGTTCTGGCTGGTTATGTGGGCTTACGGATTGCGACTGTCTTTTTGGTCCGGAGCCGTGGTTTTTCTCGTCGTACATCTTGGAACCGCCATTCCAAATGCTCCGGCCAATGTGGGAACGTACCAGTTTTTTTGCGTGGTAGGTCTTACCCTGTTTGGAGTGGAAAAGACGCAGGCCACGGGTTTTTCCCTGGTGGTTTTTGT
>Ga0073934_10005951_pt1 | contig 18274 bp, 13 predicted proteins | sample LarsenN4metaG_FD_76834 | JGI IMG/M metagenome (GOLD analysis project Ga0073934, IMG submission 76834) | Hot spring sediment bacterial and archeal communities from British Columbia, Canada, to study Microbial Dark Matter (Phase II) - Larsen... ... | reverse complement strand
GTGGAAGAAGCGATCGTTACTAATCCAGTGGCGTTTATCGACCAGTTCTTGATGCATAATAGCAATCTGGCCAGTTGGCCCGCCGAAGTTAATGAAGCCTAGTTTGAGCCAGAACCGGAACGCTTCCCAGAACCCTACAACATGACCGGATGAGGCGTCCCTAGAAATTTTCCGTGGATCCATGAGTGATCTCCTATTTCATCCGACCTTCCTGGCGCGCCTTCAAGTAGGCGTACAGGGAGTCGTAGATGAAGCATGCCTTCTCCAACGTCTCATCGTCGTCTCTGGTCACGAGGGGAAACCCGTGACTGATGGCTCGAAGTCCTGCGGCCTCTGACACTTCGTAAAGCGCTCCCTGGATGTCTGCAGCGTGGACAATATGGGCTAACTCAGCTAGCACGGGATCTTTCAAAGCGTATTCTTGGATAATCTGCTCGAAGGAAGTGATGCCTTTGTCATGGGCGTAGCGCGCCCCCGGAGCATCAAACCCAATCGCTCCCTGGGACTGCTGTACCTCAGCCACTTCGTCAGGTTCGACAAAAATGAACTCGGCTTCCTTGTCTACAAACCGTCGAATGAGCCATGCCGTAGCTACTCGGTTCACTCGAATATGCTTGCGGGTAACCCATTTCATAAGAAAGCTCCTTTCCATAAGCTGGCACAGTATCGGAACGTTTTAATAACCCGATATTGTGTCGTAGCGTTGGATCTTCCCAAACCTAACAAAGTAGAGGACTTCATTATTTCCACCCGTACAACGTAACGCGAATACATACGAGCCATCAGTTTAATGATCATCCTCATATTGATCCTACTCCCTGGCTCTTAATACAAGTTCAAGAGAGGGAATGTGCAATGCACTTTTAAAGTGCAGCACACATCTTCTCGCTTCGATAAAGCGTGAAAATCCGATTTAATGGGCTTTAGCTCTTAGTTTAGGGAAACTAGTAGGTGATTTTAGGAACAATATAAAATGGATTGTTGGATCTTCCTACTGAAGATTTTCTGACATTTTTGTAAGGACTTCTGTAAATACTTATGGGGGTCGTGATAGTAAATGGACCTACTGTAGAATCCCAAGGCCCATTAATAAACTTCCTTAAAAAATCCCTCGCAACGAGTCCAAAAAGGTTGAACTGATAACTCGACCCTGTTAAATTAGATTTTAACCTTCAAAGCTCCGTAGGAGTAGGGGCGTACGCCCCTACAGCAACGATCCCACCTGACCCCCTAAGCCCCGTGGGGGCGGCCTGTGAAATTCTGGCACCGTCGTTATAAACAGGTCGCTCCTATCTCTTCTCTTCATTAATCTCAATGCCTAGCTGTCTAAACGCTTCCCTTACTTTGTCCTCGTAAGCCTGCTCAGAAATCTCACCGCCTTCGGCCAGTAGCTCGATCTTCAGTTTGTCGAAATGGGCTTGTAAAAGATTCATAACCCCCATGATACCGGATACTTTCCCTTTAGGCAGGGTAAACCTCAAACGAACCTCTCGACGACCGGTTGACGGCGATGCAGGAGAAACGGGTTGCGGCTTTCCAGTAACTTCATGAACTCTTGGAGGTTTATCACCTGTTACACCTTCCTGATATACAGCCGGTTCTTCCTTTTCCTTTCGGAGGCAGAGATCCTCTCGAAGGATTATCTCATTGCTGGAAAGCGCGATGGAAGCGTCTTCCCGGAAAAACCGGCAAACCGGCTGCCCATTCTCCAGATCACCCAATCCGAATAACCCTTGCTTTACACCCTCCGCAAGGCCCTTCTCCCAGACTTCTCTATCTGTAACCCTCATTTCTCCAGGGGTCTTACCGCTCGATTGATAAAGCTGTTCGGTGGATACAAAGGGATTGTTTTTAAGATATCGCTCTTTGATCACCAGTGGGCTCAGGCGCTCCAGGATCTCCCCATCTGAGCGGAGCTTTTCATAAATCTCTTCGTCTATCTTCTTCGACCCCCCATAGGTGGGAATGCCCAGGTCCTTTTCCTTGAGCCCAGCCTTATCCGGGATGAATACCAACCGATAATATCGCCGCAGGGCTTCGTTGAGGCTCTCTTCAATTCTCTTCAACTCGGTTTTTATTTCTTTCTGCTGTTCATCGGAAAGATGAAGGGTTTTGTCGCTGTCGATCCGACGATAGGCGATCGCCTTTTTCAGCAGATTATAGAATCCGGCCCGTTCGCTCTCCAGGGGCGCCAGGAAGAAAAGGGTATTGCGATAGACTCTGGGGGTGCTCCCTTTCATCTCCAGGAGCTGTTTCATCAAAGCCTGTTTCCTCGTTTTGAACAGGACCAGCTTCAAGTCCATATTGTCAGGAATATCGGTCCCCTCTTCCGGAAACACCCGTAACGTTTTGCCTGAGATGTTCTTTCTCCAAAGCTCCTTCTCTAAATCTTCGATCTCTTCATCCCCGACATTTTCCATCTTAGTCAGAAGAATCCGGTTCAGGTTGGGCTGGTTGGTGAAGTAATACTTCCCGCTTTGGTGCTGGAGGAAAAATAATCTCCCTTTTAACTGCTCCAGGGCCTCCGCGATCGCGCTGGCAGGATTCCCGGTCGTTGTGGCGCTCCGTTTGATCTCCCCGAGGCTGGAACCTCTTTCAATGCCGCCTGAAAAGGAGTAAAGAAAGACGGTTGTAGCGGTACGCGTACCCAACTTGAGACCTTTATAGGCATCTCCCAGGGCTAAATCAACTTTTCTGGAGCCTGATTCTTGGCCGGTGATATCTGCCGCGACGACGCTGTCGTATTCCTGGCCGATATGCTTCAGCAGCTCCCGACGAATCTCCTGATGACCCAAATCGAAATCTGCCGAACTGATATAAGGAATCGACTTGTCCTTGAGGGTGTGGATAACCAGAGACAATAGCCTTAACACACCTCGGGTCCGTTGAAAATTCGGAAAGCTCCCCCAGCGCTGGTAAAGGACGTCTACCACTTCAGGGAGGAAAGGATAGGAAGCTTCAAAGCGCTTCCGGTATTCTCGGAGGGCTCAGTATCGGCAGGCAAGATGGCTTCTCGTGTGGCATAATCCATGAAGCTCCGGATAACCTGGCTGGCCTTATCCTGATCCATCTGGGAGAAAAGCCGTTGCCGGATGACCTGGGTGATCTCGTGCTCCTGCACCGGGGTATAGATCTTCTCTACCCGGCCAGCTACCTTCTGAAGCTGTCCAAAGAGCCTTTCTGCCTGCTCATCATAATGCTCCATAATGCTGGATGGCAGGGTGATCACCAGAGCCACCTTCTCCAGTGTTCCGGCCACTTCGGTAAGCTCCTGCATAAACGCCAGGGTCTGCGCCGCCAGGGTGCTCTCTCCGACCTTCTTCCCGGCAGCCTTGGTCACATACTCCAGCACTTCATCCATTAAGATCAGCACCGGTTGATTTTCTGACAGGAGATGATACAGGGCTTCCCGACCGGGTGATACGTTTTCTCTAAACTTGTCCATCTTGCCAGTTAACTGTGCCTCCAACATCCCCCAGGGCGTGTCCGAAGCGCTCATGGCCGTCCCTACAATGACCACCTTCTTGGCTTTCCATTCGCCAGCTTTATGATACATGGCGATGAGGGCATGGGTCTTACCGCCCCCAAAAGGGGTTTGGATCTGAATGACCGGGTCTCCACCTGTTCCTTTCAAGCGGTTTTCCACAATGGAAAGCAGATGCTGTAATCCTTCGGTCAGATAGGTCTTCTGGAAGAACTGTTCGCTATCTTTATATTCATCCGGCCCCCGGCTTTTAAACACCTCCCACAGGTCGGCGGCGAATATATCCATGGTCAGGCGACCTTCTAAGATGTCACGGTGGGGGATAGCAATAGTGTGGAATGGGTTCATGGGTTTCGGCCCTCACCCTCAACCCCCTCTCCCAAGGCTTTGGGAGAGGGGGAGTAGGGAGTAGCGGTTCTTGCATCCACCTTCTCCCCTCTCCCACGCTGTAGGATAGGGGTTAGGGGGGAGGGAAAATATATTTTACCTCTTGCAGAATATAAGGCCTTAGCTCCGGCTTTATGGTTCCACCATTCCTTTCAGTCATCGCTCTTTCCATAACAAGATCCACCTTCTTTCCAAATGGTTATACCATTCCCTTCAGTCACAGATCTTCCAGAAAAGATTTTAAATCCATATATTGACTAAAAGAGAGTTCACGTAATTCTACCACAAAGTCCAGATCACTTTTAGCATGGTTACACCATTCCTTTCAGTCACGGGCGGTACCTTTCGCGTAAGAGCCAAAAAGTCCAAGTCGTATAACCCCATACTTTCTTAAGGTATCTTTATGCTGAAGAAGGGTTTTTTCTATTTCATCTCGGGTTAAGCTCGTTGGGTGTGTCCGTGACTAAAAGGAATGGTGGAACCATTTCATCCAAATAGCCTCCCTTGCTTTACCTCTTCTTTGACTCGTTCCCGACCTGCCAAAAAGCCGTCCAAGAGTTTCTTCTCCTTACTCTCGACCGGTAAGGTTTCCGATATGGCCTGAGCCACACGATAAAAAGCTTCGCTCCCGCCGTAACCGTTCTTATTCAGTATCTTGATCATCTCTTCCCGTTTGCTTTTTTCCCAAAGGAGCAGAACATGGTGCAGGACATCTATAAGTTCCCCTGAGTCTTTCAAGTCATCCAATTTTCTCATCTGCGGCCCAAGCACACGGATAAACTCCTTTTCCTTCCGGATAAAACCGCTTTTGTTCCACTCCCGTGAAAGGTCGATACCACAGGACTGTGCCAGCTTACGAGCCTCGTCAAAAGTTACTTTCGCCTCTCCATAGTTCCAGCGCCAGAGCACATAGAAGCGGGTCAAGTCGGAGATCTCGCCCACAAAACCATTATGCAGGATCTGCCTGACAGCGTAATCCGTAGCGATCCTCTGTACCTCGTCCAGGAGCCTGTCCGCCCGAACAACGTTACCCTCAAAATCCATCACCCGCTCATATTTTCCGAAAACCTCGATGGCAGAACCGATAGCTGCGATAAAGAAATCTGCGCCGCCGATCCCTTCCTCCCAGAGCCGTTGAAGTTTTCGGTTCAGGTGTCTTTTTAATTCTTCCTTTACTTCGTTATAGAACCCGGTGGGCTGACGTTCCATCTTTCGGGCTACGATGTAGATGGAGGAAGCAAGGGACGCTGTTTGGCTAGCGTTCAGCCGCGCCCCCATTTCTGTATGTAAGGGCCATGCTCCGGTCATAATGAGATTTGAATCCAACAGAGAGTTGATAAGGGTTTCCCAGCCCGAAGTAGATTTGTGGGCGTAAACGATAACGGTAATACCGTTGGGTTTTAAAACTCTATGAATCTCTTGAAAGGATTTCCTGAGCATGTCTTCAAAGAATTTTTTAGAAGCGTCTTTCCCACCTTGTCGATATGGATCTGATACAATTTCATTTGATTTAGGAGTTAATGGCGTTGAAAACAATTCAGGGTATAAATCTCCCACAGTCCTTTTCAGCCAAACGTAGAAAAAATCTGAAAGGTTCGCATAACCGACATTGTCGTAATACGGTGGATCGGTGAAGACCGCGTCAAAGTAGTTGTCGGGATAGGGGAGAATGGTGGCGGAGGATTGGGTGGCCCTCACCCCCGGCCCCTCTCCCGAGGCTTCGGGAGAGGGGTGTAGGAGATGGTAGGGGCGGAAGGCCTTCCGCCCGTACAAGGAGCAGTTCTCAAGAACACGGAGTATCCAATTTAGGGCAGAATTCCAGTCGCCGGTGGCTTGGCTCCGGGGATTTAGCTCAAAATAGTCCCAGACCATGCCAAGGGCTTGTCTGGTAAAAGTATGACCCATAAACTCTCCGTGGGGAACCCACGTTGTAAGTGCAGAGTTATAATCTGCTAGTCTATCTATCCCCAATGCTAAATAACTTACCACTGCCTTCGCGTAGTCGGCCCTCACTCTCGGCTCCTCTCTGCCCTCACCCCCGGCCCCTCTCCCACGCTGTGGGAGAGGGGTGTAGGAGATGGTAGGGGCGGAAGGCCTTCCGCCCGTACTTTTTAGATGCTTCTTATAGGAGTGGGTTTGGACGAAATCTGCAATTGTTTGAAGGACCTGTTCAGTTTGATGAAGGACCTGTTCATTTGTGAAACGTAAAAGAGAGTAACCGTACCGGTGAAGCACTTCTTGGCGTATCTGATCTCGTTCTTGCTGAGAAGGTTCATGGTGAACGGCTCCATCGATCTCAATAATAAGTCTAGCCTCGTCACAGAAAAAATCTGCAATGAAGCGCCCAATGGAGTGTTGTCGGCGGAACTTACGTCCTAGTAACTGGCGATCGCGCAGCAATTCCCAGAGTAGTTGTTCAGCGAGGGTGGCTTCTTGACGCAACTGGCGTGCTCGTTCGATCAGCTCCAGGCTGGGGCGTTCGGGGTGTTCCCAGTTGCCCTCATCCCCCCAACCCCCTTCTCCCGCAGCGACGGGAGAAGGGGGAGGGTTTCCCCCCTCTCCCACAGCGTGGGAGAGGGGTCGGGGGTGAGGGCCCCTCCCCTCCCCCGAAGCCTCGGGAGAGGGGAGGGAGGCAGGGTCAGAAAGCCGGGTTTCTTCCCCTTCCCCCCTCTCCCACAGCGTGGGAGAGGGGTCGGGGGTGAGGGAAAAGAGCCACTTTCTTTTTGGCTTTCTTGGCAAGCCAATATTGACGCATCAAAGGAATTTCAGCCCCGCAGGAGGGGTTCTGGCAGGGAATAGTTCTCGCCCAGATGTAGCCAACAGGGATAGACCCATCTTCTTCTTTGGGATAAAATCTTCCTATCTCCTTCCTGGCTTCTTCTAAAACCCAATGACCCCACTTCTTTACGTCCTCCAGCAAGGGATTTTTGGTCACCTTGCCCGAGAGTAGGGGCGACGCATGCGTCGCCCCTACTGGTTCTTCTACCTCCACCGGCTTTCCATATTTCTGTGGGTACTCCAGGGTACACTTGAGGATGAAGACCGCCACCGGATTCAGGTCGCTGGCGTAGGTCTCACACCCCAAACGGAGCGCTTCCAGGGGAATTGCGCCACCCCCCGCGAAAGGATCCAGTACCTTTGGAGGCTTCCCACCGTTGGCCTCTAAGATATCCTTTCTCGCTTTTTCGGCCAGATGCTGCTTGAGGGAATTCTCCCACTTTGAAAATTCAACGATAAACGCCTTCTTCTTGTTCCATTCCTCGATATCCTCCGGCATCGGGATCAACGCCGCGTAGTTGGTTGCCCTCGAGGAAGCCAGGGGTCGTCTGGCCCACCAGATATGAAGCGTCGAGATGTGCCCGTGGCGGATGCTCTTCTCACGAGCGGATTCGATACTGACTTCTTTAACCGGAAAGGATTCTTCAATAAAGCGTTTGGTGTTCATATTTACTTTTCAAGGGCCTTTCAGATCTTCCAGAATTTGGCGGATCCTTGGCTTTATTTGTGGAATTCGGGACTTTATAGCCTGCCATACGAGGTTGTAATCTATACCAAAATAGAAGTGAATGAGCTTATCTCGCATTCCCGCCATCTCTCTCCAGGGTACATCGGGATACCTTTGCCTTATATCTTCTGGAACTCCTTTTGTAGCTTCTCCAATGATCTCAAACTTTCTTATTACAGCACTTGAGGTTTTATCATCTTGCTTAAGCTCTTCAAGTTCTATACCCCCTACAAATTCCTCTATGGCCTCCATAGCCTCTAGAATGTCCTTCAAATAGAGCCTATGGTCTCTCACAGGTAGATGGCCTCCTTCAAAACATCAGCTTTTATTTCTTCCCGAAGAGCATTCTGAGGGACAAGATCCACTTTGTGTTTTAACACTTCCTCAAGGAATAAGGAAAGCCCCACAAAATGAAAAAGATCGGCACCTTCCTCAAAATCTACTAAGATATCTATATCGCTATCCTCTCTTTCTTCTCCTCGTACATAAGAGCCAAAAATCCCTTTTATTTCTGCCTTATATCGCTTCCGAATCTCTTCCTTTTCTTCCTTGAGGATCTTAATAATTTCTTCTACCTTCATATCCACTTTCCTTTGCTCTTAATCTCGTCTACTGAAACGATATAGCGAACCACCTCTATCTTTTCCTCAGGCTGAAGCTGCTCTGCCGGATTTTGAACGATCACCAGTTCTGGCTTTGTAGCGGCATTCAGGACCACATAAAGAAAATAATCCTCTTGAAACCTTCTGGCTTTGAACCATTCGTTCTGGGTTAATGCCACGGGCTCTACGCCTGCACGGGCCTTGACCTCAATGTACCGTTTCTTACCCTCTGGGTCGGTGGAACGGATGTCAAAGCCCAGATTTTCGGAAGAGACATCTTCCGGAACACGGCCCTCTTCCCGTTCGTAGTGCATCGATACTTCCATACCGATCTTTTCAATTTCCTCATCGCTTTTCATCGCCGGGTCAATTCTTGGTGCCGGTACGACACGAAGGGCACCCACAAAGGCAGGTGTGCTCATGGTAAGGATCTTTTCCTGCGTAAGGGTTTGTTTGAGCTCTTCAAGAGCCATCTCATAACGCTTTTTTTGCTCTTCCTTGTTATGGATCACCAGGTCCACATTTTCCCCACGATCTCGGCGATCGTATAATTCGATCAGATCTCCGTCCAGTTTTACAATCAGATGTTCCAGAGACTTCACGCCGTATTTTTCTTTGACGCCCGACTGGCGCTCCCTCTCTTTAGAAAGCTCCTGCCGGTAGCCTTCCAGTTTTGGTAGCAGGCTTCCCATAACCTTGCTTTTAAGGGTTTCGATTTCACCGGCCATGGGCTCCTGACGAGGGGTAGTCGTCTCCTCCTTCAAGTCCCAGATAAACGCTGGATTCATCGGCCTTACTTCCCCAGATCTTCTGTCCAGATAAAAAGCAAAAAGCCGTTTGCCGGCCACGCTACCCCTGCCATCCCGGATCTCTCCTTCATAGAACATCACGACACCGTCCAACTGACCATCAGGGTCTTTGAAGACAGCCCCCTGTTTTAAACTGGCAGACATGGATCTCTCCACCCATTCCAGCACGGCTTCAAACAGCGGATGCCCGAAGGAGAGAAACTCAGCATCTGGGTTTTTGAACGCTGTCTCCTTATCGAAGGTCACTTTGGGATAGGCCTTTAAAATAGTGCCATACCTTTTCTTGAAAGGATCCTCCTCAGCAACCTTACGGATCTCAAAAGGTATGCTTTCTACAGAGAGGAAACCGTCCCTGCGCTCCTTAAATCTTCCCCCTCCTGTCTCGAAGGCTTTTTTGAAGAAAGCTTCCGTGTACTCAGGAATCAGGCGATATTCTCGGGCGCGATCGGCCAGCTCCTTCATACGGGTATAATCGATATAACGGGTGGCCAGGCTTTCTCCCAGGTTTTCTTTAACCCTGGCGATATACGCCTCATCTACTTGAATGTTGATCTCCTTAAGAATCTCATGAATGTCCCTGGCATTGGCCGCAGCTTCCAGAAGAAGCTGGGAGAGATTTTTAGAATAAAAGACCTCCCCCAGCACATCGAAGACTTTATCGCTCCCCATGGCCGCTTTGATCTCCTCTATCTTCTTAAAGAGCTCTTCTAAAACCATTCCCTCCCTTGTATCCCTGGCCACCAGATTATAGACAAAAACCTCCTTGATCTGCCCGTACCGGTGAACACGACCCATACGCTGCTCCAGGCGATTGGGATTCCAGGGGATATCGTAGTTGATCATCAAATGGCAGAACTGGAGGTTGATCCCTTCACCGGCTGCTTCCGTCGCCACCAACACCTGAGATTGGTTTCTAAATACGCTTTCCCCCTGTACTCTTTCCTCAAGTCTCATCCCGCCGTGGATGGTATTCACGGCATAGCCCCAGGATTCCATCCGTTTCTGCAGATATTCCAGGGTATCCCGAGATTCGGTGAATATCAGGATCTTCTCCCCAGGGAATCTCTGGTTTAACTGGTCAAGGGTCTCTTTAAGCTCCCTGAGCTTGATCTCCTTAATCTCTTTTTCATTTCCAATAATTTCCTTGGCCCTACGTGCCAACTCTTCCAGGGTCTTGATCTCCTTTTCGAGCTCCTCCCTATTTTCGGCAACACTGAGCGTCTCCCAAAGCTCTTCTTCTTTCCACCGATCCTCTTCGCTCAAATCCTCCACCACTTCGAAATCAAAGTGCTCTTCGGCTCGGGATCTCTCCTGGACGCCTTCAAGCAATTCCATCAGGCGCTTTTTTCGTCTCTCCAGGGACTTGAGCAGGGCGTAGGTGCTGGAAGCCAGACGGCGTTGCAGGATGACCAGCGCGAAAGCCACGTTTCTCTTTTTATCACGGGTCAACGCTTTGTTATACTGGGTGTGCACATATTTCGAAAGCTCATTATAGAGGTCCATCTCGGCTGGAGAGTTTACTCCCATATCGAAGGTCAACGTCTCCACATGCCTGGGGAGGAATAAAGGCTCCCCTTCGAAGTTCTTCAGGTCTTCTTTAACCCGCCGGATGAACAATGGATTTTCTTTCTGGGAGATGGACTCCTGGAGCATCTCATGCGTGGCAAAGAAACCGGGCTCCAGAAGGTCGAGAAAGAGCCTGAAATTCTCCGGATCTCCTTTGTGGGGAGTCGCCGTTAAAAACAAAAGATGCTCCGTCGTTCTGGAAAGCATCTCCCCCAATCGGTATCGGCTTGTTTTTTCAAGCTTGTCCCCGTAGCGGTAAGCGCTCATCTTGTGGGCTTCATCCACGATAACCAGGTCAAAATGAACCGAGGCCAGGGAAGGCAAAACATCGTCCCGTTTAGCAAAGTCCATCGAGGTGAGGATCTGGGTCTCTCGATGCCAGGGATTCTCCCCATAAAGGGCATCCAGAAGTCCCCGGTCGATGGAGATAAAGGTTTCTTCAAACCGATCCTCCAGTTCCCTACGCCATTGATCTTTGAGGTGACCTGGTGCAAGGATCAAAATACGATGGGCCAGGTGGCGAAGCTTCAGCTCCTTGATGATCAAACCCGCCATAATGGTCTTCCCGGCACCTGGATCATCTGCGATAAGAAAGCGAATCCTGGGAAGTTTCAAGATATAGCCATACACCGCCTCGACCTGATGGGGTAGCGGGTCCACCTTAGACGTGTTCACGGCGAGTAGGGGGTCATATAGGGAGGCATATCGATACCTCTTGGTCTCCAGGCTGAGAAAAACGTGTCGGGCCTGGGCTGTAAAGTCTGACTCCAGCTTCCCAACGCTCAAAGCGATCATCTCATCCCGATGTATGAGCTGATCGATATGCTGGTGGGAATGGAGCGTAACCCCGACCAGCCGGAAATATTCCCCCATCTCCTCCACCAGATTCACCTGGACAGGCTCCAACCATCGAGCACCCTGAACAATGTCCCCGTTTTTAATAAGCATGGCTAGCACCTTTCAAGTACCAAAAAGTTGGACTCCATTATCCTACATGACTGGGTGTCTAAAGTCAACCTAAACCTTTCATATCTGAACAATTTCTCGGGAGTCGTCGGGAGTCGAACGTACCAAGAAAAATCCGATGAGGTTCACCGGAGGTGAAGAGGAGCGATTAAGAAGTGTGCAAATCTAAATGCGGGTTTGCTTTCAAGCGAGAATTAATCGGTAAGTAATAGAACTAAGAGGGATACGGGTAAGAGGAAGCTTACCTTGGTTAAGCCTCACACCCCTAGCCGATAAAGGCGACAATGGCATTGTGGAAGCTATTGCTTTTGTTCCAGGTAAAGCGCTCCCTGGAGGTTTGTGGCGTGGACAATGCGGGCCAACCTGGTAAGGGACGAAGTAATTATCTTCGTGAAAGATCTTCTAACTTTTTTAGTTAGGCCGTATATTGATTGAGGGATGTTGATTTCATGAATCCGTCAAGTATTTAAACCGAAAGCTGGAAATGCTTTCCAGGGAAAATGTATAGGTCAGAGATTTGCATAAATCCATGATTAGACATATTTTGTATTTGAGGGATATTTATGCACCCTCTTCGTATAACTTGTCAGGTAAATTTATAGACCTGGTATTTGTACAAACAGGTGGCATTTAATCTACATTTATGCGTACCGTTGTATACATCAGGTCGACTCCCTGAGGGACCTGACGAAGTTTCAGGATAAATCAGCGGGCCGTCGGCGGCCTAGGCGGTTATGAGCGGATTGACAGGGAATTCATCGGTCCTACGTTAGCCCAGTCTATTCCTACCCATAGGAGGTTAAACATATGGAAGAGATCCGTGGTTTAGCTCAACTGACCGAGATAGAAAAATCGATACTCCTTTTACTCTTTAAAAATCCGGCGGGTCTTACGGCTCAACAAATTCAGGCTGAATCCGGGTGCACCCGGGAGGATTTATACACTCTGGGGAATGATACCTTCCATCTAGAAGCTAACGGGGTCAATCAGTATATTAGACTCATTTACGTCTATGAAGATACTTCCCAGAGGCAGGAGAACCGATGGAAGTATAAGTTGACGGATCCTGGGACAAAATTTGTGAAAAGCAAGGCGCGCTTCTGGGGATGGCACGGGGTCCACAATAATTAATTTTCTTGACAACGTTCTTCCTAGGGAAAGCCCTGGCTACTAGGCTCCATAAGCAAGGAATAAAGTCCTTGCTTTTTTATTCCCTAAAGGGGGATTGCAGGGCACCGAGAGCGGCCTCGAATTGATGGGTGACGTTCAGTTCTTCGTTCTCATCCTTAATTCGCAGGGTCAGGGTGATCGAAACTTTGTCGCTGCCTCCGTTCCCCACCACCGCATGCACTTCTAACAATTCCTTGACCTTCTCATCGATGAGCGCGCGCAGTTTCTCTACATCCATTTCGTCCCGTAACGGGTGGAAATTTTGAATAGAAGAAATCGTTATCATACCTCCTCCGTTCTTTTACCCGATTAAATTTTAAAGGTTACCACATATTACAACCCCCGGGCGGATTTGTCACCTTAAAAAGGGTCATGACGCCGTGGTACGTCTCCCCGAGCTTCTTATTACAACCCCCGGGCGGATTTGTCACCTTAAAAAGGGTCCGGATTAAACATTTGTTAATTTTTCTATTGAAATTTCTAATCGATAAATGTATATTTGTTAGTGAACCCTAACCATTCACAAACTGGGTGATGAAGCCCCTATCCTGGGTTCCGACTCGGGGTAGGGGTATTTTTATTTTTTAACCTATCCGCCTTCTCCCCTGGGAATTTTGAAATCCCGGATAGCCCTCCAACCCCGGAACCCGCCGTCTGTACATAAATTGCAACCTCTTATCCTGAATTAGACAGATCGGTAAAGATATGATATTTACTTATCGGACCCATGAAGATATAATATATTTAAGGCCAATGAAATCTCATTTAGGCCGATTCTACGAAGTCAGTGGGTTCATTTAATTTTAATTAAAGGAAAGCCATGAGATCCATCGCCGATCAAAAAATTAGATCCCTTTTGCACTTTGAGGTTCCCCCTGCCAGGTGTTTTGGCCTGCTGTTGATTATTGTAGCCCTGCTCTCGGCCTGTTCCAGGGGAAATGCAAATGGAAAATCCGAACCCCCTCAACGAAGGGAAGGGGCCGTGCCGGTGACTGCTGCCGTGGTCCTTGAAAAAACGGTTCCCGTGCAGGTGCGGGCCATCGGAACCGTGGGGGCCTATTCCACCGTCTCGGTCAGAAGCCAGATCGATGGAGAGTTGACGGGCGTTTATTTCCAAGAAGGTCAGGACGTGAAAAAGGGGGATCTTCTCTTCACGATTGACCCGAGACCGCTGGAAGCGGAGCTCAGGCAGGCGGAGGCCAGGCTGGCGAAAGACATGGCCCAGGCGAAACAGGCTAAGGCCAATCTGGCAAAGACTGCTGCGCAGGCTAAAACCGCCGAAGTGCAGGCCAAGCGTTATCAGCGTTTAGTCGAGGAAGGCATCGTCTCCAGGGATCAATACGATCAGATCCGTACCAATGCAGACGCTCTCCAGGCGGCTCTTCGTGCGGACCAAGCCGCCGTAGAAGATGCGGAAGCTACCATCCAGGTGGATCAGGCTGCCCTGGAAAATGCTAAACTTCAGCTTGGTTACACTTCCATTCGTTCCCCCATAGATGGACGCACCGGGGATCTGATGGTTCATCAGGGTAACCTGGTCAAAGCCAACGACACCGTTTTGGTGGCCATCCATCAGATCAGCCCCATCTACGTCACCTTTTCCGTTCCAGAGCAGGAGCTGCCGGAGATCAGGAAATACATGGCAGCCGGGAAACTCGAGGTTGAAGCCATCGTACCCAATGAGGAGGCGCACCCCGTAAAGGGCGTCATTACCTTCGTGGACAATACGGTAGACAGAACTACGGGGACCATTCAGCTCAAAGGGACCTTTGACAACGAAGAAAAGCGACTCTGGCCGGGCCAGTTTGTCAACGTGGTTTTGACCCTCACTACGCAGCCCAACGCGGTCGTGGCCCCATCCCAAGCCATCCAGAACGGGCAAGAAGGGCAATATGTTTTCGTCATCAAGCCGGATCTTACGGTGGAATCTCGCCCTGTAGTTGTGGCGAGAACGTTCGGTGACGAAACGGTGATCGAGCGCGGGCTTCAACCCGGAGAGAAGGTGGTCACGGATGGCCAGCTTCGGCTCGCCCCAGGTGTTAAAGTGGAAGTGAAGAACGGCCCTGGAAACAGCGAGGAGATGCACTCATGAACATTTCAGAGCTTTTCATCCGCCGGCCCATCACGACGACCCTTGTCATGATGAGCCTCTTGCTCTTTGGCATCGCGGGATACCGGTTCCTACCGGTGAACGATCTGCCCAACGTAGACTTTCCGACCATCCTGGTCACCGCAAGCCTCCCGGGGGCCAGCCCTGAAACCATGGCGGCGTCCGTGGCGACCCCCCTGGAGCGACAGTTTTCGACCATCGCGGGTCTGGATTCCATGACCTCTACGAATACTCTGGGAAGTACTCAGATCACCCTTCAGTTTAACCTGAGCCGGGATATCGACGCTGCCGCCCAGGACGTCCAGGCGGCGATCGCCCAGACGGCCCCCCAACTTCCCCAGAATATGCCCAGCCCGCCCTCTTACCGCAAGGTTAACCCGGCCGACCAGCCTATCCTTTACCTGGCCCTGAGCTCGCCCACCCTCCCCCTCTCGACGGTAGATGAATACGCGGAGACTTTCGTGGCCCAGCGCGTTTCCATGATCAGCGGCGTGGCCCAGGTTCAGGTTTTTGGTTCACAGAAGTACGCCGTTCGCGTCCAGCTCGACCCCGAGGCCCTTGCCTCACGAGCGATCGGCATCGACGAGGTAGCGGACGCCATCCAGAAAGGAAACGTAAACCTGCCCACCGGCGCCCTATCCGGAACCCATAAGGCTTTTACCCTACAGGCCAGTGGGCAGCTCAACAACGCTCCGGCCTACCGCCCCCTCATCGTAGCCTACCGCAATGGCTCCCCGGTACGCCTTCAAGAGCTCGGCAGGGTCATCGATAGCGTGGAGAACGATAAGATAGCGAGCTGGTATAACAACACGCGGGCCATCGTCCTGGCCATCCAGCGCCAGCCGGGCACCAATACCGTGCAGGTCGTGGATGCCATCAAGGAACTCCTTCCGACCTTCCGTGCGGAAATGCCCGCTTCGGTGGACCTGAATATCCTCTACGACCGGTCGGTATCGATCCGCAGTTCCGTCAACGACGTCAAGTTCACGCTGCTTTTAACCATTTTCCTGGTAGTCCTGGTGATCTTTCTCTTCCTGCGTAACCTCTCCGCCACGATTATCCCCAGCTTGGCGCTGCCCATGTCCATCGTGGCCACCTTCGCCGTCATGTACCAGTTGGGCTACAGCCTGGACAACCTCTCGTTGATGGCCTTAACGCTCTCGGTCGGGTTCGTGGTCGACGACGCCATCGTTATGTTGGAAAACATCGTTCGGCATATGGAGATGGGAAAGGGGGTTCTCCAGGCGGCGCTTAACGGGTCCCGAGAGATCAGCTTTACCATTGTATCCATGACGCTTTCCCTCGCAGCCGTCTTTATCCCCGTGCTCTTCATGGGAGGGATCCTCGGGCGGCTGCTCCACGAGTTCGCGGTGACGATCAGCATGGCCATCCTGGTCTCCGGATTTGTATCCCTAAGCCTCACCCCCATGCTTTGTAGCAGGTTCTTGCGCCCGCCGGGGGCACAGAAGCACGGTCGCCGGTATGCCATGTCGGAGCGTCTCTTCGATCGGATGCTCTACGCTTACGAATGGACCCTCCAACGAACCCTGAATTACCGCCTGATCACCCTCATCCTCTCCGGCCTTCTCCTCCTGGCCACGATCTATCTTTTCGTCCTCATCCCCAAAGGGTTCCTCCCGAGCGAAGATACGGGGCAGATCTTTGCCTTCACCGAAGCAGAACAGGGGACCTCCTTCGAGGCCATGGTAAAGCATCAACAGGCGGTGGCCGCCATCATTCAACAGGATCCCAATGTGGATTCCTTTATGTCGAGCCTCACCGGGGGGAACGCGGGCCGTATCTTCATTCGTTTGAAACCTCGGCCCCAGCAGCGCCGCCTCAGCGTCGATGAGGTGATCCAGGAATTGAGGCCGAAGCTCAGCACAGTTCCCGGGATCCGGGTTTTCCTCCAAAACCTGCCCCCGATTCGGATCGGAGGCCAGCTGACCAAAAGCCCTTACCAGTTCACTTTGCAGAGCCCGGATACCCAAGAGCTCTACCGCATCGCCCCTATATTTGAAGCCAAGATGCGCGAATTGCCGGGACTCCAGGATGTGACCAGCGACCTGCAAAATAGAAACCCTGAAGTGAACGTCGAGATCGACCGGGACAGGGCAGAAGCCCTGGGAATCACCGCACAGCAGATCGAAGAGGCGCTCTATAATGCCTACGGATCCCGTCAGATCTCCACCATTTATGCCCCCAATAACCAGTACAGGGTTATCATAGAGCTGGAACCTCAATACCAGAAGGATCCTTCGGCCCTGTCCATGCTTTATATCCGGTCGTCTACTGATAAATTGGTGCCCCTCAACGCGGTCGCAAAACTTACTCAAAGCGTAGGGCCTCTGTCGGTGAATCACCTGGGCCAGCTCCCGGCGGTCACCCTCTCGTTCAATCTGAGGCCTGGCGTTTCCCTGGGCGACGCCGTAGCCGCTGTGGACAACCTGGCACGGACCACCCTGCCCATGACCACCACCACCAGTTTTCAAGGGACCGCTCAGGCCTTTCAATCCTCGCTACAAGGCCTGGGGCTGCTGCTGATTATGGCTATTCTCGTCATTTACATCATCCTGGGGATCCTTTACGAAAGCTTCATCCATCCGTTGACCATCCTCTCGGGCCTCCCTTCCGCCGGACTGGGGGCCCTGTTAACCCTGCTGCTCTTCCATAAGGATCTGGACATCTACGCCTTTGTCGGCCTCATCATGCTCGTAGGTATCGTAAAGAAAAACGCCATCATGATGATCGACTTTGCCCTGGAGGCCCAGAGAAACGAAGGGAAAAATGCGCTAAGCGCCATCTACGAGGGCTGCCTCATTCGATTTTGCCCCATCATGATGACCACCATGGCGGCTCTCATGGGCACCCTGCCGATCGCCTTAGGTTTCGGCGCCGGGGCTGAATCCCGACGCCCTCTGGGCCTCGCTGTGGTCGGGGGCCTGCTGGTCTCCCAGCTCCTGACCCTTTATATAACCCCCGTCGTTTACGTCTATATGGATTCCCTCCGGGAAAGGCTGGGCAGGTGGATCTCGGGGCGTCGCTCCGTTCCAAGCGATCGGGTTCCTCCCGTGGAACCCAAAGAGGAAGAACCGCTTGAAACTACTCCCGTAGGAAGCAGGAACAGGTGAAAGAGACGCCCCCGGAGATAATGCCGCTGGGGGAGACGACCCCACAGGCAACTCGCGGATGTAGAGCCGTTTGCAAGTGCAGCCCTCCCCCCCCCTCCTCTACATGGGGTTGCGCCCAACAGGCAACTCGCAGATGTAGAGCCGTTTGCAAGGGGGAGGAAGGATTTTTGATGAGGAAACCCCCGGCCGGGATTCCAACCCCGGTTGGGGGTTTCCTTGTAGAGGCAGGCCTACCTACAGAAACGCCTCCCTTATCTCACGGATACCGACGGGAATCATGATCTCGGCGGTCTGATATCTGTTGGAGCTCGCGATGGGCAGCGTAGCCATAAGATCGGTAGGTAAGGTCGCCGTAAAGCCGACCAACGAGGTAACGACAAAGCATATCTGCGTATAATCGCTATACATCAGGGCGGTATGAATCGCATCCAGGCCATCTTCTACCAGAAACCAATCCCCACCGCCAAACCCCGGGTTTTCACCCCTACCTTGGGAAAGGCTCACTCTTCTAATCTTTCTGATAAACTTCCGAGCCCCATCCTCC
>Ga0073934_10005950_pt1 | contig 18276 bp, 11 predicted proteins | sample LarsenN4metaG_FD_76834 | JGI IMG/M metagenome (GOLD analysis project Ga0073934, IMG submission 76834) | Hot spring sediment bacterial and archeal communities from British Columbia, Canada, to study Microbial Dark Matter (Phase II) - Larsen... ... | reverse complement strand
ACCATGCAAAAGCGGCTTGTTTGGGTGGGCCTGGGCGTGTTGATCCTGTGCGGGCTGATTGCCCTGTTCCTGTTCAAACCGGACAAGGAAGATCGGTTCACTCGGGTGATGACCCTGGGGCAAGGGCACCTGCAACGAGGAGACGCCACGAACGCCATTGCGGCCTACACGGAGGCCGTGCAGTTGGCGCCGGAAAGCATCGACGCGCAGCTTAATCTGGCCAGCGCCTGCCTGATGGCAGGCCGGCCCCAGGATGTAATCACCCATGCCCGGCAGGCGCTCAGCCTGGACGTGAACAGCGCGGCGGCACATTACCTGATCGGCTGCGCCTATATGCGCCTGAACCAGCCTGAGCCTGCCCTGCAGGCTTTTCAGGAGTCCCAGAAGATCGACCCCGCGGTGACGGCGCTGGATTTTCAACTTGGCCTCGCTCACGAGCGTCTTGGCCACATTGACGATGCCATTCAGCGCTTCGAAACCGTCGTCCAGTTCGAGCCGGAGCATCCTTCCGCCCACTATCAGCTCTCGCGACTCTACCAGCGCGTCAACCGGGCGGCTGAAGCCACGGCTGCCCTCGCCAAGCACCAGGAGATCCTGGGGAAGAACCCCGGCGCCCCAAGCGGCGTCGCCGCGTTCGAGCGCTGCAAGTATACCGAGCCCCGGGTAGCCTTCGTGCTCGAACAGCCCAGCGCCCGGGGGGTGCCGGTCCGCTTCGTCGATGCCTCGGAGCAGGCCTTCGGCGCCAACGCTGCCTCCTACGCGTCGCCCATCGCCACCCTGGACTACAATCACGACGGCCGGAACAGCCTGTTTGTCCGCGAGGGAACGCGGTTTCGCGTGCTGGACAACCAGGGCGGCTCGTTCGCTCCGCTTGGCGAGGGGTTTCCTGCCGCCACGAATGCCGCCTTTACCCGGTGCCTGGTTGGAGACATCGACAACGATCGCTACGAGGACGTCATCGTGCTCAGCGAACAGGGAGTGCAGGCGTTTCGTTTCGCCACGAACGGCGCGGCGCGCGACGCCACCGCGGTGGCCGGACTGAAAAGCACCAAAGCGCGGGACGGCGTGCTTGCGGACCTCGACTTCACCGGCCGGTTGGATCTGCTCGCGATCCTTCCCGGCGGCCAGGGCTTGCAGGTGCTCCGAAACCTCGGGAATTTTTATTTCCAGGATGCGACCGCCGAATCCGGATTGCCCGGCTCGGTCGCGGGCCTGCGACAGGCCGGGGTGGAGGACTGGAACAACGAGGACGCCCCCGGCGTGTTTCTCACGCGGGAGGGACGGACGCCGGTGTTCTATCCCAAGCAACGCGCCGGGGCATTTTACGAGACCAACAGCGCCGCCAGTTGGCCGGCGGCCAGTGCGATCGCGTTCGGCGATTTCAACAACGACCTGCGTCCGGACGCGGCTCTGGCAAGCGAATCGGGACTGAGTGTTGTGCTCGGCGGCATCGATGGGAGCGCGCCGGGAGCGGCGGGCGGGAGTTCCCGATTCACTTACCCGCTCGCCAAAATGAGCCCGGAGCGCATCGTGCCGATGGATTACGACAACGACGGCTGGGAAGATCTTTTTGTTTACGGCAACGGCCTGCGGGTGTGGCGCAACCAGGGCAAACGGGGATTTGCTGATATGACCCGGGATTTGGGCCTGGAAGGAACGCTGTCTGTGACGGACCTTGCGGTTGCCGATTTTGACCTGGACGGCGACACCGACCTGGTGGTGGCGACGGCCGCCGGTCTTCGGCTGCTGCGCAACGACGGCGGGAACGCGAACCGGCAGCTCAAGGTGCAACTGAGGGGCAACCGCTCCAACTCAAGCGGGCTGGGTGTGCGGATCGAGATGGCGGCGAAACAATGGCGGACGCTTCGGACGGTGCATCGCTTGCCGGTGGAGATTGGCGTGGGCAAAAACGAACAACTCGACCTGCTCAAAACCCGCTGGTTCGACCTGGCGACGACGATCGTCGATGTCCCGGTGACCCAGGCTCTCGCGCTGGCCGAGTTGACGCTGCCCACGGGTTCCTGCCCCTACCTGTATGCCTGGGACGGGTCCCGCTTTCGTTTCATCACCGACATTCTTGGCGCCGCGCCGCTTGGGTTGCCGTTGAGCCCCACCCGTTACGTGGAAGCGGACCCGGAGGAGTATCTCGCGCTGGGAGGCGAAGCGGATTTTGTCCCCAGGAACGGCAAGTATGAACTGCGCATAACCGAAGAACTGCGGGAAGTGCTTTATCTCGACCACGTGAAGTTGGTGGCGGTGGATCATCCGGTGGGAACCGTCGTGCACACGACCAGCAAGATGCTCCCGGGCCGTCCCTTTGTCCCCCACGCGTTGCAGACCTTGCGTCCGCTGGCTTCCGTGCGGCGCGCGACCAGGAGCGACGGAGCGGACATGACCTCCGCGCTGGCCGCCGTGGACCACCGGATGGCTGGCCCGGCGAAGATTCGCGAACCACAGCTTCGTGGGCTGGCGCACCCGTTCTCAATCGAGCTGGATTTTGGACCTCTTCCCACGCTTGAACCCTTGGTCCTAGTGATCAACGGCTGGCTGCGGTTCGGCGGCGGAATGGCCAACATTGCCGGGGCCATCGATCCCACGTTGCCCTTCCCGTTTCCCGCCTTGGAAGTCCAGCGGGAGACCGGGCAGTGGGAGAAGGTGGATGTGACGGTCGGGGTTCCCGCCGGCAAGACGAAGACGATTCTGGTTGATCTTCAAAACAAACTGCCGGCGGGAGCGCGCGCGCTCAGGCTTTCGACTGCTTTCGAACTGTATTTTGACTGGGTCGGTCTGTGCTCCCGGCAAACCGAGGAACATACGCGCAAAGTCGAGTTGCTGCCCGACCGGGCTGACCTGCGCTGGCACGGGTATGGCCGGTTTGTTGACCAACCGGATTGGCTGCCGCTGACTCCGGATTATGACCGGACCGATGACGTTCCTCCGTGGCGGCGAACGCCGTCAGGCTGGTGCACGCGCTACGGCGACACGCGGGATTTGCTCGGACAGAAGGACGACGAACTTGTGCTCCTGAACGGGGGCGATGAGGTGGCCCTGGAGTTCCCTGCCGCGGGCCTGCGCCCTGTCCCGCCCGGATTCACGCGCAGCTTCTTTGTTTACGTGGTGGGCTGGGATAAGGACGCGGACTTCCACGTCGGGGAGGGCTGGAGGGTCGAGCCGTTGCCATTTGCCGGCATGGACGACCAGGCCTATGGCCGCCAGCAGCGTCCCGCTCACCTGGGCGATGCGTGGATGAAGAAGTACAACACCCGGTATGTCGGTTCCCTCGTGCCGACTTACGCGAAGATCAAGAACACCGCCCCAACGACCGCTGTCGGAACCGCGGCTCCCAGGAACAGGTAAAGCGCGGTCACTCCGGCCGGGAAGTGCTTCGAAAGAATAGATTGGCCCGCGGGGTTGGGTGCGTTGGCAATGACGGTGAGGCCGCCGCCGACCACCGCGCCGGCAACCACCGCGTGCTGCAGTGGCGGGGTGAAGCCGGGCACCAGCGACGCCAGATACGTAATCGCCGCGTTGTCATTGAAAGCCGTCAGAAACGCCGCTCCGAAGAACAGCGGCTTCTCCGCCAGACCGCTGAGAGTCGGCGCGATCCACCACCCCTGCAGGCCGCCGTGAACCACCAGTCCCGCCAGAAAGAACCCGACCAGCAGCGGCCCGCGCAAAGAGATTTCCGACTGAAACTCCTCGCTCGCGCGAGTGAAAGCCAGGAAGAAGAGAAACCCCCCGACAAACAGCGCGGGGAAATGGCTGTTCAGCACGGTCCACCCCAGAAACAGCACGTGAACCAGGGTGATCCACCATGGGATCTTCTGCGGGCGCGCCTCGACGGGGGCGGCTGTCGCCTGGACAGTGGCGAGCCGCTTAAACTCGCGCAGGAACACCAGCCAGTAGAGCGTGTTTGAGATCAGGATGCCCACGGCCGCTTTCCATCCGAAATGCTGCATCATGTGCTCGAATCCCCAGCCCCACTTGCCCGCGACCATCAGAACTGGAGGCGCTGCGAAGTGAGTCAAGGTGCCTCCCACGGAGACGTTCACGAACAGCAGCCCGATTGTGGCATACGCCAGTTTCCGGCTGGGACCGCATTCGTAAAATCTGCGCCCCAGCAAAAGCGCGCTGATGGTCATGGCTGCGGGCTCGGTGATAAATGATCCGAGCAAGGGGCCAACCGTCAAAATGGAGAACCACCACGCGGCCGGCGTCCCGCCGCCAATCCACGCTACGGCCGCCATGGATCTTTCGGCCAGCGACAGGACCGGCCGGCTGGCCGCCATCGCCATGATGACCACGACAAAGAGAGGCTCGGTAAAATTGAGACCCTGGCCGATGTAGTCGCGTGCCGCGGTCCAACCCTTTTCCAGTGACATCATGACCATCAGCGGCACCACCCAGATCCCAAAGATCGCCTCGACTTCCCCCAGCAGGTGGAACAGCTCCGCCTTGAATCGCAGCGCGGTAACCGGCTCGGGCTCGAAACCCTCCTTTCCCTCCAGCGTCGCATTCTGCGCGATCCGATGGGCCAGCTCGTGCTGGTACCGGTGCGCGACGGCCATGAAGCGCGACGCGGCAAAAGTGTGGAGGATTGCCGCCAGAAAGATCCCCGAGGCCACCAAATTGAAAGGCTCGATGCGAACGCGCGCCGACAGTGTGCTCCACAAAGAAGCACTCCCACGCGGGGGATACGAATCGAGCGGCGGGGGAAAGGCCGGTGCTCCGGCGCTCGCCGACGCCAGGCCATTCCATGGCAGCACGACCATCCAGACAAACAGAACAAATACTAATGTTCCAAGCTTGCCAGGCCGGCGCCTGGGCGCGGAAGCGCAGCCTATGGATCTTCCCTTCACGCACGGATCTTGGCAGAGGGACAGCAACTTGGCGAGTCTGATGCCGCAAGGTGGCGCCAGCGGGCCATTGGCCATCGCGATTACCGCTTTGCCCCCGTAGTTCTCCGGAACGGAATAACGCAATAGTGTAAGAGTGCTTTACTGTGTGCCGGCAACCACGGTCTAATCACGTAAATATTTGAAACGTAGCCACAAGTGTAGAAGACTGGAATCGGCGCCCTTTCGGAACTGTCGGAAAAGGCAACGTCCTCCTTAAGCGCCGTTTATTTTTTGGAGAAGCAGGTTCTTCTGCAACCCGTTGTTTGACAAAACCTTTTGCGGCTCGGGCGCGGCTGCGACTTTCCATGGCACCGGGGTTGCTAGAAATGGTGTGGCGGAGAGAGTATCTCCGCTGGAGCACGTTGATTTAAGACAACGCACCGAACGAACAACCTACCAAATCGAATGCAATCAGTTTCTCTTCTTGTAGTCGCCCTGCTGATCGGCTTGGCGCAGCCGGCTTCCGCCATCGCGGTGCCCGAGGTCCCCGATGCCGGAGCCACTGGGCTGCTGTTGGCAACCGGCGTCCTGGCCGTCGCCGGAGCGATGCGTGTCCTGCGCGGACGCAAGTAAAAACGGCGTTTTTCGCCCCGAAAATTGAGATTTTTTCTCTTGTAATCGCTTCTCTTTGCCTCTATCGATGGCGGCCATATGGCAAAAGCACTAACTAAATCACAAATCGCCGCATCCCTTGCGGAATCGGTTGGCATCACAAAGAAGCAGGCCGTTCAGACTTTGGAAGCACTGGTGAATCTGGCCTACAAGAATGCCAAGAACTCGTTCACATTGCCGGGGCTTGGCAAACTCGTCCTGGTTAACCGCAAGGCCCGCATGGGCCGCAATCCCGCCACTGGCGAGGAGATCAAGATCCCGGCCAAGCGCGTCGTGAAGTTCCGTGTTGCGAAGGCCGCGAAAGACGCAATTCTGGGCGGCAAGTAGACGCTGAGGATTTTCAAGAAGAGGCGGAGGGTTTCCTCCGCCTTTTTTTTTGCGTACGTTCGGGTTGATGGATCCGACCCCGCGCATCTGCGTTGTCATCCCGGCGTACAACCACGGTCTGACCGTGCGCGAAGTGGTTCGGGGTGCGCGCCGGCATTTCGAGGTGATCGTGGTGGACGACGGTTCCACCGATTCGACGGCGACGGTGCTGGCCGCCGAGCGCGGCATCACCGTGGCAACTCTCACGCCGAACCAGGGCAAGGCTGCGGCGCTGATCAACGGATTCGCCAAGGCCCGGCAGCGTGGGTTCACGCACGCGATCACGATTGACGCCGACGGTCAGCACCCGGTGGACGCGTTGCCGCAATTCGCGGAGATGTGCAGGCGCCATCCGCGGGCATGCATCATCGGGGTGCGGGACCTCCGGGTGGAGCGGGCTCCGATTCTGCGGCGCGCGTCAAACGCACTTTCGAATCTGTTCTTCAGGCTGGAAACCGGCCTGCCGTTGCGAGACACCCAGTGCGGCTACCGCGTCTACCCGTTGGACCGCATCGCCGGCCTGCCTGTGCGGGCGAAGCGATACGCGTATGAGCTTGAGATCATCGTCCGCGCCGCCTGGGCCGGCATGGAGTTGGTGCCGTGCGCGGTTCGCAGTGATTATTCGGCGCCCACATCGCGCCTGTCACATTTTCACCCGCTGAGAGATTTTGCGCGGGTGGCCCGCGTTCACCTGCAGCTCACTTGCGAGCGTCTGGCCCGCAAACTGTCCCCCGCGCAGCAGCTCCCCGGATCCGAACGCGCGCCTCACCCGAAGTGAGCAGCCTCATCCGCTTGCCTTTTTCAGCGTGAGGCTCCCGGTGGCGACGAGCCGTTCCCCCACCTTGGCCTCGCCGCGAAAGTTGAAGAGAGTGCCCATCGCCGTCCCAGATTCAACTCTCAGCACCAGCTCTTCTCCAGGCACTGCCGGATTGGTGAATTTAAACTGCGTGGCCGCCAGGTAATATAAGGGTGGGCGGGGCGGGGGAGCGCCGCCACCGACGAGTTCGCTCAAGGCCAGCAGCAGGCCGCTGGTCTGAGCCAGCGCCTCCGCGACCAGTACTCCGGGCATGATTGGCTGACCCGGGAAATGTCCCCGGAAGTGGGGTTGATCCGGTCGCAAGCTGTGGCGTGCCTCAATCCACCGTCCGGCCCGCAGGGCGGTCACCCGGTCTACAAAGAGAAATGGGGGCCTGTGGGGCAGCAGTGGCAGGATGTCTTCCTGTTCGAACGGCGGGATTGTGCGCATCGGGTTGCCCGGATCATGACACCCGCGGAAAATACGTCAATGGGGCAGGAAACTTTCAGGATTGGCGCACACCTTCCTTTGAAATCAGTGTTCCCCGGGTTGTGCGGGAGGATTCGACCTGGCCAGCACGGGTGCTGGATCGTCTTGCCAGCCGCCACCGAGCACGGCATAGAGCTGCACCTGGCTGGCCGCCTGCTCCAACCGGAACAGTACCAGCGCCTGTTGCGCGGCGAAGAGGGAGCGTTGGGCGTCCAGCACGCCAAGGTAACTGTCGATGCCCCTCTCGAAGCGCGAGGTGGCCAGACGATGCGTCTCCGTCAGCGCCTGGACGAGGGATTCCTGCGCCGCAACCTGCCGGGCCACAGTGCCGCGGACGGCCAGCGCGTCCGCCACTTCGCGGAAGGCGCTTTGAATCGCCTTTTCGTACTGCGCCACGGCCATTTCACGCTGCACTTTGGCGGCCCTGTGCGCGGACCAGGTGCGCGCGTCAAAAATTGGCATGACAATCTGTGGCGCGTAGCTCCAGGCGCCGGAACCGGCCTTGAACAAGCCGGAGAGGTCGCTGCTCGCCGTCCCGATCGCCGCGGTCAGCGAGATGCGAGGGAAGAACGCGGCGCGCGCCGCTCCAATGTCGGCATTCGCGGCCTTGAGCAAATCCTCCGCTTGCACGACATCAGGTCGTTGCAACAAGACTTCCGAAGAGACGCCGGCGCTGATGTCCTGAGCCGGCCCGACGCGGCTTAACCCGGCGGGCAGTAGTTCTGCCGGGATGGGCGTGCCGGTCAGGAGATTCAGCGCATTCTCGTCTTTTGCCGCTTGTTGCGTGTAGAACACCACGTCCCGGCGCGCCACCTCGAGCGGGGTTTGGGCGCGAAAGACTTCGAGTTCGGGAACCAGGCCGAGGTCGTAGCGCCGCTTCACGAGGTCATACGCCTCCTGCTGCGCGGTCAACGTGGTTTCGGCCAGCGCGAGGCTTTCGCGATCCGCCGCGAGCGCGAGATACGCCTGCGCCACCGCGGACACCAAAAGTATGTGCGCGCTGCGGCGGGCCTGTTCCGTTGCCAGGTATTCCTCCAGGGCGCGGTCTTTCAGGCTGCGGATGCGTCCAAAGAAATCGACCTCCCACGACGCGACCCCCAGGTTGGCGTCGTAGCGTTCGGTGGTATGACGCTCACCGGTGCTCGACAGATCCGCCGGCACACGGGACTTCACCCCGGTGCCGCTGGCATTCACGACCGGGAACAGCCCGGCCCGTTGGATGCCGTAGAGCGCGCGCGCGCGCTCCACGTTCAACGCGGCGATCCGCAAGTCGCGGTTGTTGGCCAGGGCGAGCGAGATGACTTCCCGCAGTTTCTCGTCGGTGAAGAAATCACGCCAGGCAAGATCCGGAACACTCGAGCCGCGGACTGCCGCAACGTTCGTGCCGTACGCGGCGCCGGCAGGCCACACAGCCGGGACCGGCGCGGCCGGGCGGTTGTACTTCGGCGCCATGGTGCATCCCGCGCCGAGGAGCGCGAGGCCAATGATGGTGGCGGAAAGGCTTGATTTCATTTAGCGCGCCTCCAGGGCCGCGTTCGACGGGAGCACCGCTGCCGGCTGCCGGCCGCGTTTGGCGAATGTCGTTTCAATCAACACAAAGAACAGCGGGGCGAAGATGGTTACGAGGAACGTTGAGGTCACAACGCCTCCCACCACCGAGATGCCAATGGCGCGCTGGGCGCCGGCCCCGGCGCTATGGGCCAGGGCCAGCGGCAGCACGCCGAACCCGAACGCCAGCGAGGTCATGAGGATGGGCCGCAACCGCAGTTTGGCGCCTTCCAGCGTGGCCTCGGTCAGGCGCATGCCCTCCTCCACGCGCGCCTTGGCGAACTGCACGATCAGGATGGCGTTTTTCGTGGTCAGGCCGAGCGTGGTGAGCAACCCGATCTGGAAATACACGTCGTTGGGGAGTCCGGCCATCGTGGTGGCAATGATCCCGCCAATCGCCCCGAGCGGCAGCGTCAACAGGACCGAGATGGGAATGGGCCAGCTTTCATACAGCGCCGCGAGACAGAGGAAAATCACCAGAATGGAGAAGCCGTACAGCGGCGCGGTTTGCGCCACAGCCTGCCGTTCCTGATAGGAAAGCCCCATCCAGTCAAACCCTATTCCTGGCGGCAGTTTCCTGACAAAGCCCTCCATCGCGGCCATCGCTTCGCCCGAACTGCGTCCGGGCGCGGGCTCCCCAAGGATGTTCAGGGAAGGAAACCCGTTGAAGCGTTCGAGCTTGGGCGACCCGGAAGTCCAGTGCCCGGAGGCAAATGCGGAAAACGGCACCATTTTGCCCGCCTGATTGCGGACATAGAGCCGCTCCAGATCATGGGGCAACATGCGGTAGGGGGCATCCGCCTGGGCATAGACGCGTTTCACGCGACCGCCTTGAATGAAGTCGTTGACGTAGGCGCTGCCGAACGCCGCCGACACAGTGTCGTGAATCGCGGAGATGGGGACCCCCAACGCGCCGGCTTTGTCCCAATCCACATCCACGCGATATTCGGGCACGTCTTCGAGGCCGTTGGGCCGGACCTTGGTCAGCACCGGATCCTGGGCCGCCATGCCGAGAAGCTGATTGCGGGCTTCCATCAGTTTCGCGTGGCCGAGCCCGCCCCGATCCAGCAATTGGAAATCAAAGCCCTTCGCCTGGCCCAGTTCAACCACCGCCGGCGGAGCGAACACAAAAACCATCGCGTTCCGGATCTGCGAGAATCGTCTTGTGGCCCGTGCCGCCACCGCGCCGACCTTGAGATGGGGCCGGTTGCGGAGGTCCCAGTCCCGCAATCGAATGAACGCCAGGCCGGAGTTCTGTCCCCGGCCGGAGAAGCTAACGCCCGAAACCGTCATGACGGCTTCGACGGCCTCATTTTCCTCCGTCAGCAAATAGTTCTTCACCTCGTCCAGGACCTGTTTGGTTTGTTCCAGCGTCGAGTTGGCGGGCAGCATGGCCATCATCATCAACATCCCCTGGTCTTCGTCCGGAAGATAGGAAGTCGGCAGGCGGTGAAACAGGAAGCCCAACGCAACCACAATCAGCGCGAAGACGACCCCATAGCGCATCTTTCTCGCGAGCGAGTGGCGAATTACCTGCAGATAGCGGGCGCGGGCGCCAAAAAAGAGCCGGTCGAACCAGCGAAAGACCGGGCGGAGCAACGAAACGCCGCTTTCGGCGGGCTGGTGGCCTTTCGGCACCGGCTTCAGCAACGAAGCGCACAACACTGGCGTGAGCACCAGTGCCACAACCACCGACAACAACATGGCCGCGATGATCGTGACTGAGAATTGGCGGTAAATGACTCCCGTGGAGCCGGCGAAAAATGCCATCGGCCCGAACACCGCCGACAGCACAAGCCCGATGCCAATCAACGCGGGTGTGATTTGGTCCATGGATTTGCGCGTGGCCTCCAGCGGCGGAATGCCTTCCTCGCTCATGATCCGCTCGACGTTTTCCACGACGACGATGGCGTCGTCCACGAGCAGGCCGATCGCAAGCACCATGGCGAACATGGTGAGCATGTTGATCGAAAAACCGAAGATCCCCAGCACGGCGAACGTTCCCAGAATCACCACCGGCACGGCAATGGTCGGGATCAAGGTCGCCCGTATATTGCCCATGAAGAGATACATCACCAGAAACACCAGAACGATCGCTTCCACAAGCGTTTTGACGACTTCGTTGATGGCGACCCGCACGAAGGGCGTGGTGTCGTAGGGATACACGACCTTCATGCCCGGGGGAAAATAGCGGCTCATCTCCGCCAGCTTGGTGCGCACGTTTTCCGCCGTTTCCAGGGCATTCGCGCCGGCGGCCTGCCGAATCGCCATCGCGGACGACGGTTTGCCGTTGTAAAACGCTTCGATGTCGTACGCGTCCGTTCCCAGTTCCGTTCGTCCAATGTCCTTGATGCGCACGACGGAGCCGTCCGGGTTGGCGCGCAGCGGGATGTCCGCGAACTCGTCGGGCGTCTTGAGCAGGCTTTGCACGAGAATGGCGGCGTTCAGGCGCTGGCCTTCGACCGCCGGCGCTCCGCCGAATTGTCCGGCGGACACTTCCACGTTGTAGGCCCGCAGCGCGGCAACGACATCCTGCATCGTCATCTGGTAATCCGTCAGACGGTCGGGATTGACCCAAATGCGCATGGCATACTGACCGCCGAACACTTCCACTTCGCCGACGCCGGGCACGCGCGACAGGACTTTCTCCAGATTCGATTGCGCGTAGTCGCGCAGGTCATTGCCGTCCATGCTGCCGTCCTCGGAAATCAAGCCGACGATCATCAGGTAATTGCGCGTGCTTTTGCTCACCCGGATGCCGGCCCGTTGGACCACATCGGGAAGGCTCGCCATCGCCAGTTGGAGCTTGTTCTGCACCTGCGCCCAGGCAAGGTCCGGATCGGTCCCCGGCGCGAAGGTGAGCTCGACGCGCGAGGCTCCCGCCGAATCGCTGGTCGCCGAGAGATACAGCATCTTGTCGAACCCCGTCATCTTCTGCTCGATGATTTGGGTGACGCTGTTCTCCACCGTCTCCGCCGATGCGCCCGGATAAAAGGATTGAATGGCGATGGACGGAGGCGCGATGGGCGGATACTGGGAGATGGGCAGGAAATGAATCGCCAGCAAACCGGCCACCATCAGGATGATCGCGATCACCCACGCAAAGACCGGACGTTTGAGGAAGAATCGGGACAGCATGGCGCGCCTCGGTTAGTCTGTTTTCCTGGCCGCAATACGGGTGGCGGTTCCAGGATCCGGTTTGTGCTCGCGGTCGAACGGGACTTCCTTGACTGCCGCGCCCGGACGCACCTTCTGCATCCCCTCCGCAATCAGGTGGTCGCCGGGGGCCAGCCCGGAAGTGACGAGCCATCGATCGCCAATGGCGCGCTCCAGTGTCAGCTTGCGTTGCTGGACTTTTCCGTCGGCATCCACCAACAGGGCCAGCGGATTGCCCTTCGGATCGCGGGACACGGTCTGTTGCGGAATCAGGATGGCCCGTTCGTTCACGCCTTCCTTGACCACCGCGCGCACAAACATCCCGGGCAGCAGCACTCCGTCCGGGTTGGGGAACACCATTCGCAGGATCACCGACGCCGTGGTCGGGTCCACCGACACATCGCGGAACTGAAGCGTGCCCGGCAGGGGATATTTCGTGCCATCGGCCAGGATCAACTCCACCGCGTTGCCATTCGTGCTGTCGCGGCTGAGTTGACCCGCCTGCAATCGCCGTTGGAGCTTGAGCAACTCCGTCGTGGATTGCGGCACGTCCACGTAAATCGGGTCGAGTTGTTGAATGGTCGTCAGCGGAACCGGTTGGTAGGCGGTCACGATGGCGCCATCCGTCACGGCCGACTTGCCGATCCGTCCGGCGATGGGTGAAACGATGAGCGCGTAACCGAGATTGATGCGCGCGCTGGCCACCATCGCCGTGTAATATTGAATGTCAGCCTGGGCCTGTTTGAGGGCCGCGGAGGCATCATCGAAGTCCTGCTGGCTGACCGCCTTGTCCGCCAGCGCCTGTTTGAACCGCTCGGCCCGCGCCCGGGCGGCGGGGAGATTCGCTTCGGCACGGGCCAACGCGGCCTGGGCGTTATCGAGCGCGGCCTGGAATGGCGCGGGGTCAATCTGGTAGAGCGGCTGGCCGGCGGCCACATCCGCCCCCTCGGTGAACAGTCGCTTCTGAATCAGGCCGCTAACCTGCGGCCGAATCTCCGCAATGCGATATGGTGACGTGCGCCCGGGCAACTCGGTGGTGAGTTCGATCGGCTGCTCCACAACCGTGACGGTCGCCACCTCCGGCGTTGGCGCCGGCGCGGCAGATTCGCGGCGGGAGCAGGACGCCAACACGGCCGCCGTGGCAAGCAGAAGTAGTGGCAGGGGCAGTTTCATAAGGGGTGAGTGCGGAGGAAGCCTGGCCAAAGACATTTGAGATTTGGGAGACCACCAGCGTTGAAGCTCGAAGTCCGAAGTCCGAACTCCGAAGTGCAGACGAAACTCGCCAGGACGACAAGGCGAATCGGATTCGAGCCCGGAAAAGTGAAGGATCTTTTGCACAGTCTCCGCAGAGTAGAGTCTAACGTCGCGAACCCGTGAGACAGATTCAGAAACCGGACGATGGTTTCATTGGCCAATCGGTTCTTCCCTGGGTCGGCTCCGTGGGGTGGTTCGGGCGACAAAGCGGACTTTGGTTCACAGAGGATGGTGTTCATGTTCCTGGTCCCGTGTCGGCATGTGGAATTCCTGATCCCGGCTGCGGGAAACTGCCTGCAGCCTGGCCAGAATCGCCTCTTTGCTGGCGGTGCCTACCAACTCTGCGCACAGGCTGCCATCGAGAAAGAAGAGCAGGGTTGGGACAGACTGGATGTTATACACCAGGCTGAGATCAGGATTATCGTCGGCATTGACTTTGACCACCTTCACCATCGTTTCGCAGCCAGCCGCGACTTCATCCAACACGGAATTCAGGATCTGGCAGGGGCGACTCCACGGCGCCAAAAACGCCGCAATCACCAGCCCGTGAGACCTGAGGACTTGTGCCTCGAAAATCGCTTTTCCGGCCTCAATAATTCGGTGCGGGTTCATCTTCTCGTCGCGGTTCCGGTTCCAGTTCCCTATAAGGCAGCAACCATGCCAGGATTCTCTCCGAGTCATAAAATGCTTGTGAGTAGATATTTATAAATAATTCAGATTAAGTTCTGCCTGGGTTGATATTTTGAACGTCCGAAAAATCGTCCGATTTTGAGTGGGCGAATCGCCATCGGTCTGGCATCATTTTGCTGGTTATGGAAGCGTCGAGTGACCGGCGGTTTGATCCCAATCTTGCGCTCCAATTGCTCCTGGAAATCGCCCATGAGCAATCGCTGCCGCAGTTGCTTAATAAGATCGTGTCGCATGCCGTGCAGCGGCCCTACCTGTCCTGCGCTCAGGTCTGGCTGATCGAGGCGGGTGACCGCTGCGCCAACTGCCCGCACCGCTCTCAGTGTCCGGACCAAACGCGCTGCCTGCATTTGGTCGCTGGCAAAGGGGTGTCGGTCGCCCAATGGGCTCCCGGTTCGTCGCCCTTTGATGATCCCAACGCCCGAATCCCGTTGGGGGCGGGATTAGTGGGCAAAGCAGCGGTGTCCGGCGATCAGGTTGTCCTGCGGGACCCGATTCACCATCGAGACGAACTGGTCGGATTCGATTGGCTGGAGCGCGAGAACATCCAGTCAATGGGCGCCACGCCGATCGTCTACCGGGGCGAGATACTCGGCGCTCTGGTTGGTTTCGGAAGGGAAACGCTGCCCGAGGAAGGCCGGCCGTGGGGTCGCTTGCTTGCCGACCATATCGGCGCGGCCATCGCCAATGCGCGGGCCTTCGCGGAGATCCAGCGGCTCAAGGCCCAGCTCGAACAGCAAAACACCTATCTTGAAGAGGAAGTCGTGGAGGCGCGAGCCTTCGGCGACCTGATCGGCCAGAGCGCGGCGCTTCGGCAGATTGTCAGCCAGATTGATCTGGTCGCGCCGACCGAGGCCTCCGTTCTCATCCTCGGCGACACCGGCACCGGCAAGGAACTGGTCGCGCGGGAAATCCATCACCGCAGCCCGCGCAAAGACAAACCGTTGGTCCGGGTCAACTGCGCTTCCATACCCAAAGAGCTTTTTGAAAGCGAATTCTTCGGCCATGTCCGGGGCTCGTTCACGGGCGCGATCAAAGATCGCGCCGGGCGCTTTGAAGCGGCGGAAGGCGGCACCATCCTCCTCGATGAGATTGGCGAAGTTCCGCTGGAGATGCAGAGCAAGCTTCTCCGCGTGCTGCAGGAGAAGCGTTACGAGCGCGTCGGCGACGACCGGACGCATCAGGCCAATGTGCGCATCCTCGCCGCCACCAATCGGGATTTGAAACAGGCCGTGGCGTCCGGCCGGTTTCGCGAAGACCTTTTCTACCGGCTGAACGTGTTCCCGATCAGGGTCCCCGCGCTCAAGGAGCGCAAGGAGGATATTCCGTTGCTCGCGAAACATTTTGTCGAGCGATCAGTGAAGGAACTGAGATGCCCCAAACCGCGGCTGACCCGGTCCGCGATCACCCAGCTTCAGAACTACGACTGGCCGGGAAACATTCGCGAACTCCGCAACGTCATCGAGCGCGCGGTAATCCTCGCCCGGGGCGGGGTGCTGCGTTTTGATTTGCCGGTGTTTCAAGCCGGGGTCCCGGCGCTTCCTTCCCGGCCGGTTTCCGCGGCCGGGGCGCCCCCGAAGTTTTTTACCGAGGCGGAAATGCGGCAACATGAGCGGGATAACCTGGTGGCCGTGCTCGAGCAAGCCGGCTGGAAAATAAAAGGCGCGGATGGCGCGGCCGAACTCCTGGGAGTGAAACCCACCACGCTGCTCTCTCGGATGAAGAAAATGGGCCTGAGAAGACCTGGCAAGAATATCTGAAATTGGGGAGACCAGCGGCGTTGAAGTCCGAAGTGTCCGAAGTCCGAAGTGCAGACGAAACTCGACAAGACGACAAGGCGACAAGGCGAATCGGATTCGAGCCCGGAAAAGTGAGGGATCTTTTTCACAGTCTCCGCAAAACAGAGTTCAACCTCGAGCCCGGGTGACCGAGCGCTGGTCCGGGCAAGCCGGCCTGCCGGGCGGTTCGGGGGAGCCACACAAGCCGCAGACGCGGAAGACGTTTGCGGTTTCCGTCCAAAGGTCCATGATCGAAGCATTGGATTCAACCTATGGAACATGCGATCCAGGGGACGCCATTGGGCCAGCCTGACGCGACTAACCGCGACGCCAATGGGCCGCCGGTGCGCTGGACCCAGGAGTTTGGGGTCCACTCGTTTGATGTGGATTTCCGCCGTCATGCCTCGATCGAGACGGTGTGCCGCTTTTTCATGGAGGCGGCGTGGAACCATGCGGAGGCCCTCGGGTTTGGATTCAGCCATCTCGCCGCGCAGGGCAAAGTCTGGGTGTTATCACGGCTGTCCGTGCGCGTGGTCCGCAACCCGCAATGGGGCGAGACCGTATGCGTGCGCACGTGGCCGCGTGCCACGAAGTCCGTGTTTGCGATGCGCGACTTTCAGTTGCTCTCCGGCGCCGGTGATGTGATGGCGAGTGGCGCCAGCGCCTGGCTGGTGCTCGATGCGAACAGCCGCCGCCCCCAAAGGCCGGAACGTGTTCTCTCGCGCGTGCCGGCGCTCCCGGCCGAGCGTGCGCTGCCTGAGGACCCCGAAAAAATCCCGGCTGTGGCGGCCAGCCCGGGCGGGCCGCCTTTCCGCGTGCGTTATTCGGATCTGGACGTGAACAATCATGTCAATAGCTGCCGGTATCTGCGCTGGGTGCTGGATGCGTATCCGGTCGAGTTTCACGCCGCGCACATTGTGGCTCAACTGGAGGCGAACTATCTGGGGGAGACACACGCCGGGGAAGCATTGGCGCTGCGGTCAGACACGGCCGATGCCTCGGTTCATGCGCATTGCCTCACGAAGGCTGACAATGGGACGGAGGTTTGCCGGGTCCGGTTGACGTGGAGATGAGCCGGGAAATATTCGAGGGCGGGGGATCTCCGCAGCGGAAGCCGGGACGCCAGTCCCAGGTTCTGCCGCCGGCACCTATCGCGCCCATCCCTCATCCCCTTCATCCCCTTTCATCCCCTGGTTGGTTTTGACGGAGCGCGGTTCCTGCCACAGAATCTGCCATGCACCTTGTCTCTCTCGGCTCGCTTTCGCTCCTGATCTGCGTTGTCGCGCCGGCCACGGCTGCCGATGCCAACTGGGCTTCGTACCTTGGCGACCCCGGCCGGAGTCATTACTCGGCTTTAAAGCAGATTCACCGCAAGAATGTGCGCGCACTCCAGCAGGCTTGGGTGTACCGGTCGGGCGACGCACGAGCCGACAACCAGTCGCAGATCCAATGCAACCCGCTGGTGATCGACGGCGTGCTCTACGGCACCACTCCGGGACTCAAACTGGTTGCGCTGAACGCGGCCACGGGGCGAGAGCTGTGGCGGTTCGATCCCTTCGCGGCCAGCACCCACACAGGTTCCGTGGGGGTGAACCGGGGTGTGGCCTTCTGGACGGATAGGAAGGAGCGGCGGCTGTTCTTCATCGCCGAGCATTTTCTGTATGCCCTGGACGCCAGGAGCGGGAAACTGATCCCCGGATTTGGAAATGGCGGCCGGGTCGATATCAAGCAGGGACTGGGGCGGGACGCAAGCAGCCTGTACGTCGTGGGAACCTCTCCATGCGCGGTCTTCGGCAATTTGTTGTTCCTGCCCATGCGCGTCGGGGAGGGGCCTGCCCCCGCAGCTCCGGGCAGCATCCGGGCCTATGATGCGCGCAGCGGCGCGCTGGTTTGGACGTTTCGCACCATCCCGCCTCCGGGTGAATTTGGCGCGGACACGTGGCCGCCGGATGCCTGGAAGCACATCGGGGCGGCCAACTGCTGGACAGGCATGACCGTTGACGAACAGCGCGGGATTCTGTTCGTTCCCACCGGATCCGCGGCGTTTGATTTTTGGGGTGGCAACCGGATCGGGCAGAACCTCTTCGCCAATTGTCTGCTCGCCCTGGACACCCGGACCGGACGGCGCTTGTGGCATTACCAGTTTGTTCACCACGACCTCTGGGATCGCGATTTGCCCGCGCCACCGACCTTGATCACGGTCAGGAAAGGCGGTCGTCGTATTGACGCCGTGGCCCAAACGACGAAGTCAGGACACGTGTTTGTCTTCGACCGGGAGTCTGGGGAACCCCTGTTTCCCATCGAGGAGCGCCCCGTGCCGCCTTCAGATTTGCAGGGTGAAGTCGCCTGGCCGACGCAGCCGATTCCGCTGAAGCCGCTGCCCTTCGCACGCCAGCTCTTCACTTACGACGAGATTACCGATATCTCGCCGGAGTCGCACCGGGAAGTGCTGGACCGTTTTGCCCGGTTGCGACCTCACGTGCCGTTCGCTCCGCCCAGTACGCCGGGGACGATCGTTTTTCCCGGCTTCGACGGCGGTGCGGAATGGGGAGGCGCCGCGGCCGATCCGGAAGGGATTCTGTATGTCAACGGCAACGAGATGCCCTGGATCCTCACGATGGTCCCCACCGAGCAACCGGGTGGCGGACTCCCAACCCGTGGGAGCCAGCTTTTTGCCCAGATTTGTGCCGTT
>Ga0073934_10005949_pt1 | contig 18277 bp, 15 predicted proteins | sample LarsenN4metaG_FD_76834 | JGI IMG/M metagenome (GOLD analysis project Ga0073934, IMG submission 76834) | Hot spring sediment bacterial and archeal communities from British Columbia, Canada, to study Microbial Dark Matter (Phase II) - Larsen... ... | reverse complement strand
GAACGCGCTCCTGCGCGGCAGCACCCTCCGCTTCGCCGGCAACGTCGAGGGGCGCGGGCTGCTGCGCGGGGACGCCGACGTGGTCGTGACGGACGGGTTCACGGGCAACGTCGCGCTGAAGACGCTCGAGGGGACGATCGCGACGCTGCTCGAGGACCTCCGGGCCGAGCTCCGGGCGTCGCTCGCGGCGCGGCTCGGTGGGCTCCTCATCCGGCCGGGCGCGAGACGGCTGCGAGCCCGCCTCGATCCCGAGACGTACGGGGGCGGCTACCTCCTCGGGCTGAACGGCATCGTGGTGGTGGCGCACGGGGCGAGCTCGCGCGTCGCGATCGCGAACGCGATCCGTCTCGCCGCCCGCGGGGTCGAGCACGGCGTGGTCGAGCGGCTGCGAGAGCGACTCGCTCCAGGCGTGTTAGCATCGGCGCGCTCTACCGACCCCGACGGCAAAGAGGTGAGGTTTCAAGGTGGCGAACTCGCGTGAGGAGATCCTCGAGCAGATCAAGGGCAAGCTGAGCGAGAAGCTCGGCATCGACGAGAGCGAGATCACCGAGGAGGCGTCGTTCGAGGAGGATCTCGGCGCCGACTCGCTCGATCTCGTCGAGGTCGTCATGGACCTCGAGGACGAGTTCGGGCTCAAGATCCCCGACGAGGACGCCCGCGAGCTCACCACCGTCGGCAAGGCGATCGACTACGTCATCGCACACCAGGGCTGAGGGCGCGGCCCCCGGGCCGGCCGGCGGAGCCGACGACCTGGGCCGGCTGATCGCGGCGCTTCCCGCGGAGCGCCTGGAGCAGGTCTTCACGCACGCGTCCTGGGCGGACGACCGTTCGCTGTCCTACGAGCGCCTCGAGTTCCTGGGCGACAGCGTCCTCGAGCTGGCGATCGCCCGGGCGGTGTTCGACCGCTTCGCCGCGGCGTCCGAGGGGCGGCTGGCGAAGATCCGCGCGCACGTCGTGTCGCGCCAGAGCTGTGCCTCGGTGGCCAAGGAGCTCGGTCTCGGCCAGCGGCTGCTCGAGTTCGCCGGCGGCGACGTGCCCTCGGACGAGCTGCAGCGAATCTCGCGCAGCCGCAACGTCCTCGCGGCCGTGCTCGAGGCGGCGATCGCGGCCGTCTACCTCGAGCACGGCTTCGAGGCGATCGAGCCGGCGATCGTCGCGGCGTTCTCGGAGCGCATCGAGTACGCCCGCTCGAGCCACGTCGACTACAAGACGGAGCTGCAGGAGGCGCTCGCGCGCTCCGGCAAGCAGGTGCACTACACGGTCCTCGAGGTCGAAGGCCCACCGCACGACCGGCGCTTCGTGTGCGCCGCCCACGTGGCCGGCGCCCAGCTGGGCATCGGCCGAGGGTCGACGAAGAAGGCCGCCGAGCAGGAGGCCGCCGCGCAGGCGCTCGAGGAGCTCGGGGTCGAGCCCGAGCGCATCTAGAGAGTCGCAGCGGACGCCGGCCGGCCGTCCGCCGGGATGCGCCGGGAATGATCAATCTTGTGGATCGCGTGCGAGCGGGGAGCGGGCAGTCTCTGTCGCCGACCCGACTCCCCTGGAGGGACACATGCATCTGAGGAAGACGCACTTCGCCCGCAGGATCGACCGCGTCGCGCGCTCGCTCGAGCGGCGCGGGGTCGTCGCGACCTACGAGCTCCACGACCGCGTGCTGGCCAACAAGGTCGCGAGACGGCGGCTCGCGCACGCGGAGCCGGCACTCGACGACACTCAGCAGGAGATCCTCGACCAGTTGCGGAGCCAGGGCTACGCGCTGCTCTCGTTCACCGATCTCTTCCCGGGCCTGGACGTCTGGCCCGGACTCGACGCGTCCGCGGGCCGGTTCATCGAGGAGACGGAGGCGGGCCTCGCGCGCGAGGCCGAGACGGGCTCGGTCGCGTCCGAGCTCTCGCGCCGACCGGGCAAGGAGTTCGTCGTCCGCCGCTTCCCCTACGGCGTGACCCTCGGTTTCGACGATCCGTGGCTCCGGGTCGCGGCCGACCGCCGGATGCTCGACATCGCGAACGCCTACCACGGCTTCTGGTCGAAGCTCGAGTACGTCGACCTCTGGTACACGCCGCCGGTCCCGGCCGACACGCCGCGCCGCGTGTCGCAGAACTGGCACCGCGACTACAACGACCGGCACCTGCTCAAGGCGTTCGTCTACCTCGTGGACGTCGACGACGAGACGGGGCCCTTCGAGTTCATCCCGGGCTCGGAGCCCGACGGCCCGTACGGGCGGCTGTGGCCCTGGCGCCCCGCCGGTCTCGCCTACCCGCCGCTCGAGGACTTCGAGCGGCGAGCGTCGCGCCTCCCCGTCCGCACGTTCACAGGGCCGAAGGGGACGATGCTCTTCTGCAACACGGCCGGCCTGCACCGGGGCGGCTTCGCGACCGGGAAGGCGCGCGTCCTGGCGACCTTCACGTACGACTCGGCGGCCGCGCTGAAGGCGCTGACCGTGCGGAACTACCGGTTCGCCGGCGCCAACGGCTCCGAGCTCGACCCGGTCGTCCGCTACGCGCTCGACTGAGGCCGCGGCACCGCCGCGCGGCCAGCTATCTGTACGGGTCGGTGAGCGCGGGAGCGACGAGAGGGACGGCGCGGGCTCTGCGCGAGCTTCCCGTCGCGGCCACCGGCCACCCCGCGCCGTTCCGTGTCACCGCACCCGCATACGCGCTCGCCGTCCTCGGGTGGGTCTCCGCCGCGATCGCGCTGGCCGTCTCGGCCGACGAGCTGGCGCGCGGGGCGATCTGGGAGACGGGGCCCGTGCTCGCGGCCCACCTCGTCGGGCTCGTCCTCTTCCCCTTCGCGGTCGCGGCGGCGGCGTGGCAGCTCCTCCCCGTCATGCTCCGGAACGACCCGCCGACCGCTCGCGCACGACCCGTCGCGCTGGTGCTCCTCGCGGCGGGCCTCCCGCTCGCGGCGGCCGTCGCGGGCGGGCGAGAGAGGCTCACCGGCGTTCTCGCGTCGCTCCTCGCCGGGGGCATCCTCCTCCTGCTCGCGGAGGTCGCCTCGCTCGTGCGCGGCGCGCCGGCAGGGCGGCTGCTGGTGGTGAGCCGGCCCGCGGTCCTCCTGGCCGGCGCGCACGCGGCGATCGCCTTCGCACTCGGAGCGGTCGCGGCCGCCGACCCGGGCCCCGAGCCGCTCGGCGTCCCGTACGAGCGCTTCCTGCTCGTGCATCTCTCGATCGCGCTCGTCGGCTGGCTGACGATCCTGATCGCCGCGGTCGGCCGGACGCTCGTTCCCATGCTCGGTCTCGCGCCCGCCGCCCGGCCGCGCAGGCTCCCGGTCGCCGAGACGACGACCGTCGCGGGGCTCTGGGTCTACGTGGTCGGGCTCGCCTCCGAGTCCGGCGCCCTCGCGGCAGCGGGGATCGCGGCGATGGTCGCCGGGCTCGCGCCCGTCGGCGCGCGCTTCGCGCGCGTGGCTCTATCGGGCCGGATCGGGGCGCGGGAAGGCCCAGTCGCGCACGTCGCCGTCGGCCTCGTCTTCCTCCTCGAGGCGTCTGCGCTCGGCATCGCCGGCGCGCTCGGCGCGATCGACGGCCGGGAGGCGGCGATCGCCGCCGTGCTCCTCCTCGGGCTCGGCTGGGCGGCGGGCGTCATCCTCGGCCACCTCGGGAAGCTCGTCTCGCTCTCGGGGTGGGGCTCGTGGCCTCCGGGCCCGCGGCCGAGCCAGCAGGCGCTCTACCCGAGTCGCCTCTGGCAGGCGGAGGTCGTGCTGCACGCCCTCGGGGTGCAGCTCCTCGCGGTGGGCGTTCTCGCCGGCTCGGCGTCCGTCGCCCGAGGAGGCGGCCTGCTGCTGATCGGCGCGGCCGTGACGGCCGCCGCCGGCGTCGGCGAGACGCTCCGCCGGGTCGCCGCCCTGCGGCGCGGCTCAGACCTGCCGTGACTCGGTCAGGCGGGCGACCACCTGCGCCGGGCCGACGCCGGGGTCGACGCTGACGAAGACGAGCTCCGTCCGGGGCGCTGCGCCGTTCCACGGGCCGAGCGGCCGCATCTCGACCCGGCGACCGACGACGTGGACGACGACGCGCTCGTCGGGCCTGTCGGCGAGGTAGAGGAAGCCCTTCGCCCGGAACACGCTCGGCGGCAGCGCGGCCAGCGCGCTCCGCACCGCGTCGTAGGCGAGGGGGTGCGACGACGTCCAGGCCCAGGTCGAGAACGCCGCCCGGGCGTCGTGCTCGTGGCCGCCGACGGCGGTCGCGCCGGCGCCGCCGAGACCGAGGACGATCTCGAGCGGGACGTCCGCATACGCGGCGTCGAGGAGCCGCGCAGCGGGGTACTCGATCCGGGCGCGCACGCGCTCGAGCTCTTCCCGAGAGACGAGATCGGCCTTGTTCAGCACGATCACGTCCGCCGCCGCGAGCTGTCGGCGCACGAGCTCGAGCGCGGCGGGCGGGATCTCCTCGAACGCGGCCGCGTCGACGAGCGTCACCACGCCGTCGACCCGCGCGAGACGCCGCAGGTGCGGGTCGCGGAGCGCCACGAGCAGGCGCCCGGGGTCGGAGACGCCGCTGCACTCGACCAGCACGTGCTCCGGGCACGACGGCCCCTCGATCAGCGCCACGAGCTGCGAGACGAGATCCGCCCCGATCGTGCAGCAGATGCAGCCGTTGTCGAGCGCGATCACGTCCGCGTCGCCGCGGGCGATCAGGCGCCCGTCGACGTCGATCGAGCCGAAGTCGTTGACGAACACCGCCACGCGCAGCCCGTGGCCTCCGGCCAGGATCCGGTTCAGCAGCGTCGTCTTCCCCGCGCCGAGGAAGCCCGCCAGGACGGTGACCGGCACGCGGTCGCCCGTCGCACCGGCTACCGGGTCGGCCGCCGGTTCCACACCACGAGCTGGTACGAGCGCCAGAGGTACGTCACCGGGTAGGTGACGACGTGGACGAGGCGCGTGAACGGGAAGAGCGCGACGAGCCCGAATCCGAGCACGGCGTGCGCCTTCACGACGACCGGCAGGCTCACCACGTACTGCACCTGCGGGTCGAGCTTGACGAGCGAGTGCAGCCAGGGGACGACCGTGTACACGTACCAGTCGGAGCCCCAGCGGTACCCGAGGGCGATCCACACCCCCAGGACCACCTGGACGGCGAGCACGGCGAGCAGGACCCAGTCCAGGGAGGTGGTCACGGAGGTCACGCGCCGCACCGCGAGCCGGCGCACGATGAGGATCCCGAGGCCCGCGAGCGCGAGGAGCGACAGCGCCAGCCCGACGACCTCGAGCGCGTAGAGCCGGTTCGGGTCGCCGACGAGCACCGACCACGGGTCCCAGAACATGACCGCGAGGAGGTGGGCGGCGAGGATGGCGAGGATCCCGTAGTGCCAGAAGACCGAGCCCCAGAACAGCGACCTCGACTCGAGGAACTGCGAGGACTGGCTCGAGTACGAGAACCGGTCGCTGCGGTAGCGCGCGATGCCTCCGACGACCGCGATCGCGACCGCGAGGTAGGGGATCACTGCGAACAGAAGCGTGTTCCACATCGGCTACCTCCTCAGTGGCGGCACCAGTCGCGGTCGATGCCGAGGCTGTCGCGGTCGCGCGCCCACTCGCGCTCCAGCTCCACCTCCACGCTCGCGGCAGCCGGCTCGCGCCCGGCGCCGAACGCGAGCTCGAGCGCGGTCAGGACGCCGAGATACGCGTCTCGTAGGGCGAGGTCCGGGGCGCCCGCGGCGGTGCTCCGCAGCGGCCGCATGCGCGCGAGAGCCGGCAGGATGGCGTCATCCACGATCTCGTCCGCGAGCGCGTCGTCGGCGGACACGGAGAGGAAGCGCAGGAGGACGACGAGGTGGTCGGCCAGGTCGCTTCCGTCCTCGAACCCGTGGGCGCGGAAGCGCTTGCGCAGCTCCACGATGAAGGCGCCGCGCTTGTGGCTCTCGTCGAACAGGTAGTGGCCCACGTACGGGTAGCAGGTCGGCTCCGAGCGCGAGAGCGTGTCCAGGTCGAACGTCCGGGTGTACGCCTCCTGGAGGGCCCCGAGCGGCTCGGCCTCCGCGAGCGCGGCGAACGACTCGAGCAGGCGTCCCGCCTCCGCGTCCCGCCCACGCGCGAGCTCGGCACACCTCCGAGCCGCTGCAGGCGGCGGCTCGTCGGGGTACGAGAGCACGTCGGCGAAGGCGGCGGCGAGCGCCTGCCGAGTCGTCGTTCCCTCCGGGAGGAGGAGAGTCAAAACCGTCGCTCCCCGGGACGGCGGAAGCCGAAGCCGGCCTCCTGCTTGCGGCGGTGCGGATCCTCGGTGGCCTCGATCTGCAGCTCGCGCGCGAGCGGCGGCAGGACGAACCGCTCCTTGAAGGTCGGCATCGACGTCAGCCGGAAGATCGCCTCGGCCTCCTCCGGCCAGGTCTTGCCGGCCGCGAGCGCCGCGTCCACCTCCTCCTGCGGGACGTCGCCCACCTTCGTCGCCCGCATCGCCACCCGGACGGCGTAGAGCTTCCGGTACACCTCGGCGACGACCTCCTCGTTCCCCGCGGAGAAGAGGCTCGCCAGGTAGCGGAGCGGCGCCCGGGCCTGGTCGACGTTCGACACCGAGGGCATGGCCCTGCCGTTCCCGTCCCCGTTCGCGCCGTCGACCTCGTAGCGGCCGTTCTCGACCCGGGCGATCACGGGGAGCATCGGCGGCACGTAGAAGAGCATCGGCAGCGTCCGGAACTCGGGGTGCAGCGGCAGCGCGATCCGCCAGCGCTTCACGAACCTGAAGACGGGCGAGTCCTTGGCCGCCTCGAGCATCGCGTCGGAGAGCCCGTTGGCGCGCGCGGCCTCGGCCACGGCGTCGTCGAAGGGGTCGAGGATCATCTCCCGCTGGGCGGCCACGAGCTGCTCATCCGGCACGCTCGCGGCCCTCTCGAGCTGGGAGGCGTCGTACAGGAGCACGCCCAGGTAGCGGATACGCCCGACGCAGGAGTGGAAGCAGGCCGGCGCGTGACCCGACTCCAGGCGCGGGTAGCAGAGGATGCACTTCTCCGACTTCCCGGTCGCCCAGTTGTAGTACGTCTTCTTGTACGGGCAGCCCGAGACGCACATGCGCCACGCCCGGCATTTGTCCTGGTTCAGGAGGACGATCCCGTCCTCGCCGCGCTTGTACAACGCCCCCGCCGGACAGGCGGCCACGCAGCTCGGGTTCACGCAGTGGTTGCAGATGCGGGGGAGGTAGAAGAACATCATCTGCTCGAGCTCGTTGAGCTGCGCGCGCTCCTCCTCCGACACGTGCTCGAGGTTCGGGTCGTTGGCCGCGTAGATGGGGGAGCCTCCGAGGTCGTCGTCCCAGTTCGGGCCGGCCTCGACGTCCATCGGCTCGCCCGTGATCATGGACACGGTGCGGGCGGTGGGCTGGTCGTCGCCCTCGGGGGCGTCGAACAGGTGCTCGTAGTCGTACGTCCACGGCTCGTAGTAGTCGTCGACCGTGGGGAGCTGCGGGTTGGCGAAGAGGTTCCCGAGCGTCGAGGCTTTGCCCTGGAGCCGGAGGCGCAGGCCGTCGCCGTCCTTCCGCCAGCCGCCGCGGTAACGCTCCTGGTCCTCCCACAGGGTCGGGTAGCCCGTCCCGGGCTTGGTCTCGACGTTGTTCCACCACATGTACTCCGCGCCCTTGCGGTCGGTCCAGATGTTCTTGCAGGCGATCGAGCACGTGTGGCAGCCGATGCACTTGTCGAGATGGAAGACCATCGACACCTGCGCGCGGACGTCCATGCCGGCCTCCTCTCCCGCGCTCACCAGACGAGCCTCTCGAGCTTCTTGACGACCGCGTACGTGTCGCGCGTGAAGACCCCGATCGGGCCCCAGTAGTTGAAGCCGTACGTGAACTGCGCGTACCCGCCCGCGAGCTCGACCGGGTTGATACGGGTCCTCGTCAGCGAGTTGTGCGCCCCGCCGCGCCTCGACCCGCGCACCTGCGACTTCGGGATCGTGAGCGTCCGCTCGGGAGCGTGGTAGATCATGCAGGTGCCCGGCTGCACGCGCGAGGAGACTGCGGCGCGCGTGACCATCACGCCGTTGTCGTTGTAGACCTCGACCCAGTCGTTGTCGACGAGGCCGATCCGCGCGGCGTCCTTGTCCGAGATCCAGCAGGGCTCGATCCCACGCGACAGCGTCATCATCCGGTGCGTGTCCCCGTAGGTGGAGTGGATGTGCCACTTGCCGTGAGGGGTGATGTAGTTCAGGACGAGCGTGTCCTCGCCGGTCGGGCTCCGGACGACGTCCCCGGTGAGCCGCGGGTCGAGCTTCGGCTTGTACGTCGGGAGGTGCTCGCCGAAGTCCAGGTAGTAGGGGTGGTCGACGTAGAAGTGCTGCCGACCCCCGAGCGTGCGCCAGGGGATCAGCCGCTCGACGTTCATGCACCAGGCGGCGTACGCGCGCCCGTCGTTCACCATCCCGGTCCAGCAGGGGCTGATGAGCGTGCGCCGCGGCTGGGCGGCGAGGTCGCCGAACGTCATCCGCACCTTGCGGTTCCCCTCGGCCATGTCGGTCAGCGCGAGACCGGTCTTCTTCTCCTCCGCGTGGAAGGCCTCCCACGAGACCTCGCCGTTCGTCTCGGGCGCCAGCGCCAGGATCGCGTTCGCCGCGTCGAGCGCGTCCTCGAGGCTCGGGTAGCGGTTGCCGCCCCACTCGACGCAGCGCGTGTGCCGCAGGTCGGGCGAGCCGCCGACCGGGCTCTCCAGGAGCTCGTCGTAGACCGAGGCGACGGGGATCGAGATCCCGTGCGCGGAGAGGCCGTTCTCGCGCACGCCCGGGCCGAGCGAGACGAAGCGGTTGTAGAGGTTCCAGTACTCGCGCTCGACCACCCGGATGTGCGGCATCGTCTTTCCGGGGACCGCCTCGCACTCGCCCGCCCGCCAGTCGAGCACCTGCGGCTGGGCGAGCTCGTCGGGCGTGTCGTGCGCGAGCGGCGTCCAGACGACGTCCGAGACCGGTTTGTAGCCGAACACCGACGGCGCGAGCTCGCTCACCCGCTGCGCGAGCGCCTTGAAGATGTCCCAGTCCGACCTCGACTCCCACACGGGCGGGACGGCCGCCTGGAGCGGGTGCACGTAGGAATGCAGGTCGGTCGTGTTGAGGTCGTTCTTCTCGTACCAGCTCGCCGTCGGGAGCACGATGTCCGAGTAGAGCGCCGACGTGTCCATCCGGAAGTTCACGTCGACAACGAGGTCCATCTTCCCGCGCGGCGCGGGCTCGCGGAAGACGACCGTCTTGACCTTGTCCTTCGCGTGCTCCTCGGCCACGACGTTGTCGTGGGTGCCGAGGTAGTGGCGGAGGAAGAACTCGTGCCCCTTCGCGCTCGAGGAGATCGCGTTCCCGCGCCAGATGAGCCAGACGCGCGGCCAGTTCTCGGGCGCGTCCGGGTCGTCCACGGAGATCCCGACGTCGCCTGCGACGATGCGGTCGCGCGTCCAGGCGGCCACCTCTTCCGGCGTCGAGGCGCCTGCCGCGGCGGCCTCGTCCGCGAGCTCGATGGGGTTCCGGTCGAACTGGGGGTAGTGGGGCATCCAGCCCATCCGCACCGCCATCGCCTCGAGATCCAGCGCGTGGCCCTTCGCCCACGTCGTCTCGGGCGGGACCGGCGCGTAGTCGGTGAAGTCGCCCTCGTACCGCCACTGGTCGGAGTTCACGTAGTGCCACGTCGGCGACTGCTGCTGGCGCGGCGGCCGCTGCCAGTCGAGCGCGAAGGCGAGCGCGGTCCAGGGCGCGAAGAGCGTGAGCTTCTCCTGCCCGACGTAGTGGTTCATCCCGCCGCCGTTGACGCCGCAGCAGCCGCAGAGCAGGAGCGCGGTGATGGGCGCGCGGTAGGAGAGGTTGTTGTTGTACCAGTGGTTGATCGAGGCGCCGACGATCACCATCGACTTCCCGTTCGTCGCCTCCGCCGTCGAGGCGAACTCGCGGGCGAGCTCCGCGACCGTGTCGCGCCCGATGTTCGTGAACCGCTCCTGCCACGCCGGCGTGTACGGGCGCGGGTCGTCGTAGCCGTCGGGGTAGTCGCCGGCGAGGCCGCGGCCCACGCCGAACTGCGCGAAGAGGAGGTCGTAGACGGTCGCGACGAGGGCCTCCCCGCCGTCGGCCGTGGCGATCCTCCGCACGGGAACGCCGCGCCCGAGCGTCTCGTGCGTTGCGAACTCGTGGAAGACGACCTGCGCGACCTCCGCGCCCGGGTCGCCGAGGAAGCTCAGCGCGGGGTCGATCGGGGCGTCGTCGAGCCCGTCCTCGAGCTTCAGGTTCCACTTCCCGGTGTCCTCCGCCGCCCAGCGGAACCCGACCGACCCCTTGGGCATGCGGGGCGCGCCGGCGGTCGCGTCCCACACGAGGAGCTTCCACTCGCCGTTCTCGACGCCCTCGTACCGACTGACGCGCCCGGCGCGGAGGAACTGCCCGGGCTTCAGGCCGTCCGGCGTCTGGTGCAGCTCGACGAGATGCGGGCAGTCCGTGTAGCGCTTCAGGTAGTCGAGGAAGTACGGGACCTGCCGCTGCGCGTGGAACTCGCTCAGGATCACGTGGTTCACCGCCATCCAGAGCGCGGTGTCCTGGCCGGCCTCGACCGGGATCCACCAGTCCGCGTACTTCGCCACCTGGCTGAAGTCCGGCGAGATGACGACGAACTTCGCGCCCTCGTGCCGGGCCTCGGAGATGAAGTGGACGTCGGGGGTCCGCGTCATGTTCAGGTTGGACCCCATGGAGACGATGAACTTCGAGTTGTACCAATCCGCACTTTCGCAGACGTCCGTCTGCTCGCCCCAGATCTCCGGGAACGCGTTCGGGAGATCCGCGTACCAGTCGTAGAACGACATGTTCACGCCGCCGAAGAGCTGCAGGAACCGGGAGCCTCCCGCGTAGGAGAGGTAGGACATGGCCGGGATCGGCGAGAAGCCGAAGACGCGGTCCGGCCCCCATCTGCGGGCGGTGTGCAGGCAGGCCGCGGCGACGATGTCGAGCACCTCGTCCCAGGTCGTCCGCCGGAAGCCGCCCTTGCCTCGGGCCTGCTGGACGCGTTCGCGCTTGACGGGGTCGTCCTGGATCGCCGCCCAGGCCGCGACCGGCCCGTTCTCGCGCCGCTCCTCGCGCCACAGGTCCTGGAGCGCGCCGCGGATGTACGGGTACTTGACCCGGATCGGGCTGTAGACGTACCAGGAGGCGGAGATGCCCCGCTGGCAGCCGCGCGGCTCGTAGGGGGGCAGGTTGGGCTCGAGGAGCGGGTAGTCGAGCGCCTGCATCTCCCACGTCACGATCCCGTCCTTCACGTACACGTTCCACGAGCAGCCGCCCGTGCAGTTCACGCCGTGCGTGGAGCGGACGACGTTGTCGTGCTGCCAGCGGTTTCTGTAGAACTCCTCCCAGCGACGGGTCTTCGGCTTGACGAGGTCCTGGATCCAGCTCATGTCTGCTCGGCCCTCCCCGCTGATCCCGAATCTGCACGAGCAGACTCGGGATCGCGACAACCCCTGAAGCGGCCGGCGGCGGCCGAGGACGAGAATCTCGACACAGGACGTCTCATGTGCTCCTCCCTGTCGCGCGGTCGACGAGCGGGCGGCGGACGCCGCCGAGCCTGCGTTGCCAGACGGCGCTCGCGAGGACGGCGACGAGCAGGGCGACCCCGACGGCGAGGGCGACGAGCTTCAGCGCCTGCCCCGAGTCGCGCTCCGTGCTCGCGGCGCTCGCGATGAACGCACCGAGGTCGGCCCGCTCCTCGGCGGTCAGCGGCCGGCCCTCGAAGATCGGCGCCATGGTCGGCGACGGCACGCCGGCGAGCCACCCCGCGAGCCCCTGCTCGCCGCCGAGCCGGTCCGCGGCGTCGGTGAGGTCGGGCCCGAGCTGCCCGCCGCCGAGCGCTCCGACGCCGGCCAGCGAGTGACAGGAAAGGCAGGCAGGCCCGCCGCCGTCGAACCGGTCGGAGCCCTCGAACAGCCGCTTCCCGCGATCGGCGTCGCCCGCCGGCAGCGACGGAGTCTCGGCGGGCGTCGTGTCGGTCGGCGTCTCCTCCGGGGCCTGGTCGAACCCGAGGTAGACCACCAGGGCGGCGAGCTGCGCGTCCGAGACGCCCAGTGCCGGCATGACCGTTCCGAACGCCTCCCGGAGCTCGACCGCGGTCGGGTCGCCGGAGTCGATCACGGCCGCCGGGTCGCGGATGAACGCCTCCACCCATGCTCGCTCACGGCGGTCGGCGAGCCCTTCGAGGTCGGGGCCGGCTCCGTCTCCGCCGCCGACGGTGTGGCATCCCGCGCAGAAGCGGTCGAAGAGCGCCTTTCCGTCCTCGTCCTGGGCGTTCGCGCGCGCCGGGCCGACGGCGGCCAGCAGCGCTGCGGCCACCACGAGCGACCTGATCACGACTGCCCCTGCGCGACGCGTCGGCCTCACGGCCACCTCCCGGCCGGGAAACGAACTCCTCGAGCCGACGCTAGCTCCGGCCCGCGGGTCGGGAGTGACGAGTATTGATCACTCCACGACCGCCTCCGGCTTGCACGCTGACGAGGACCGCGGACCACCCGAGGAGAGGCGCGATGCTCGTCCACGCGAGGCGTACCGAGCTCGGCGACCGGCCGATCGCGGAGCTCGCGGTCGCCGGGAAGGAGCTCCGGCCGGAGAGCACGGTCGGCGACGCGCGGGCGCTGCTCGAGCGGCATGCCGTGAAGGCGCTGCCCGTGCTCCGCGGCTCGACGTACGTCGGGGCGGTCGACGGGGACGCGCTCGCCGGCGCGGCCGAGGACGAGCCCGTCGGGCCGCTCGCACGCGGCCTTCTCCTGGTCGCCTGGGGACGGACTCGGGCTGCGGACGCGCTCGCAGAGCTCGACGAGAGAGGGGGGACGCGGCTCGTCGTCCTCGACGACGACCTCGGCGCGTACGTGGGGATCGTCTGCCTGCGCGGCGACCGGGAGTGGCTGTGCGTGGACGAGGCGCGGCTCCGCGAGGCGGCGTCGTGAGGCGGGCGACTCCCGGCTGGAACCTCGCGCTCGCGACGATCGCCTTCGCGATCTGCTTCAGCGCCTGGGGGCTGATCGCTCCCCTGGCGAAGAAGTTCCAGGACGACCTCGACCTCTCGAGCACCGAGGCGCTCTTCCTCACCGCGGTGCCGGTCGTGCTCGGCTCGCTGCTGCGCATCCCGGTCGGGTACCTGACCGACCGGTACGGCGGTCGCCGGATGTTCTCGCTGCTGCTCCTTGCCGTCTCCGTCCCGGCCGTGCTGTTCGGATACGCGTCGAGCTACCTCGCGCTCGTGGGCGTGGGGTTCCTGCTCGGCATAGCGGGCTCCTCGTTCGCGATCGGCGTCCCCTTCGTCGCCGGCTGGTACCGGGCCGAGCGGCAGGGCCTCGCCGTCGGCATCTACGGGATGGGGAACATCGGTACGGCCGTCGCCGCCTTCACGGCGCCGTTCGTGGTCAACGAGTGGGGCCAGGCGGCGCTCGGCTGGACGACGGCGGCCGTCCTGGTCTGCGGTGCCGCGCTGTTCTGGCTCGGAGCCCAGGATCCGCCGCCCGGGCAACCGTCGCACTACCGCGAGGTGCTCGGGGCGGGGTGGAGGCTGTACCGGCTCGCGTTCTTCTACTTCGTCACCTTCGGCGGCTTCGTCGCCGTGGCGCTGCTCCTCCCGAAGCTGCTGAAGGACTGGTTCGACCTCTCGCTGGTCGACGCGGGGCTGCGGGCGGCCGGCTTCACGGTCGCCGCGACCCTGGCACGCCCCGTCGGAGGCTGGCTCGCCGACCGCTTCGGCGCGTACCCGGTACTCGTGCTCGCGTTCGCCGGCATCGCGGTGGACGCCGCCGTTCTGGCGACGATCGCGCCGACGCCGCGGATGGTTCCCATCACCGCCGCGTGCCTCTCGCTCGCCGTCTTCCTCGGCGGGGGCAGCGGCGCGGTCTTCAAGCTCGTCCCGCTCGAGTTCCCGAACGACGCCGGGAGCGCCGCCGGCATCGTCGGCACCGCCGGGGGCCTCGGCGGGCTCTTCCCGCCGCTCGTCATGGGGGTGGTCAAGGACCTGACCGGTACGTACACCCTGGGCTTCGTCGGCCTCCTTGCGACGACTGCGGTCTGCCTCGCGACCGTGGTCTGGCTGCTGCGGATCGCCCCGCTCGTCGAGCTGCGGGGTCAGTCGCGCGCGGAGCCGCCTGCGCCCGTGCGCGAGAGGGAGCGGGCCGGCGTCAGATGAGCTCGAGCCGCCGGGCTTCCGCGACGGCCTCGAGCTGAGAGTGGCAGCCGAGCCGGCGGAGGATGGCGGCGACGTGGTTGCGCGTCGTCGTCTCGCTGATTCCGAGCCGAGCCGCGATCGTCTTTACCTGCTGGCCGGCGGCGAGGCACTGGAGGACGTCGATCTGGCGCGGGGTCAGCCGCTGAGCCGCCTTCTTCGTGGGCTCGAGCACGAACCCGTTCCGCATGAGGTTGAGCACGATCGGCTCCTCGCCCGACCGCAGCACCGTGATCGTGGAGATCGAGACGGGCTTCCGCCCGCTCGGCGTCGCGATGACCATCCTCGTGCAGGAGAGCGGCCAGCCCTCCCGCGCGAGGCGCGCGTTGGAGCAACCGGGATGGCAGACGAGGTCGCCGCGCTCGGTCACGCCGTGCAGCACGTCCCAGCACGGCTGCCCGACGGCCGTCTCCGCGGAGATCCCGGTCAGCCGCTCGGCGGCCTCGTTCCACGAGAGCACGGTGAGGCCCGCGTCGTACGCGAAGAGCGCGTCGCCGGACCGGTAGGTGTCGGCCACCTCCTGCGGAGTATGGGTCAACGCCTCGGCGAGGCGCGTTCGGACAGGTACGGATCGGCGTTGCGGAGAACTACGCACGGCACCCTCTCGGGGACGAGTACGCCGAGTATCCCTGGCTCGCCGGGCGGGACGTGATCAATGCCGATCAGACCGCACCTCGGCAGGGCGGCTTCAATCGAGCGGTGTCCGGCCGTCCGCCGCTCGTCGTCGCGTGGGAGGTCACGCGAGCGTGCCCGCTCGCGTGTCGGCACTGCCGCGCGACCGCCCAGCGCGACCGCCATCCGGCGGAGCTGACGCTCGGGGAAGGGAGCGCCCTGATCGCGGACCTCGCGGGCGCCTTCCCCGGGGCGGTCCTGATCCTCACCGGCGGCGAGCCGCTCAGCCGGCCGGACACGCTCGAGCTCGCGGCGATCGGCTCGGAGCTGGGCCTGCAGGTCGCTCTTTCGGTCGACGTCGGGTGGCTCCTGACTCCCGAGCTGTGCCGCCGGGTCGGCGACGCCGGCGTCCGGCGCGTGTCCTTCAGCATCCACTTCCCGGACGCGGGCCGGAGCGACCGCTTCGCCTCCACGCAAGGCTTCCACGCCGCGGCGCTGAAGGGCCTGGCGAACCTCCGCGCCGCCGGCGTCCCCTTCCAGGTGCACACGACGGTGATGCGCTCGAACGTCGGCCAGCTCCCCCGGCTGCACAGGCTCGTGCGCGAGCTCGGAGCGGCCGGCTGGGAGCTCTTCTTCCTCGTTCCGACCGGGCGGGGCCGCCTGCTCGCGGGCGAGGAGCTCCCCGCCGCCGAGCAGGAGCGCGTGCTCCGCTGGCTCTACCGGCTCCAACGGTACTCGCCGTTTCCGGTCAAGCAGATCTGCGCTCCTCACTTCCGGCGCGTGGAGGCGCAGAGCGCTCGGGCGCGACACGAGTCGCGCCCGGCGCGCTTCACGACGCGGCTGACGGCGATGTCCCGCGGCTGCCTGGCGGGCAACGGCTTCGCCTTCGTCTCGCACGTCGGGGACGTGTGCGGCTGCGGCTTCCTTCCCTTGTCGGTGGGCAACGTGCGGGAGCGGCCGTTCTCCGAGCTCTACCTGCACGCGCCGCTGTTCGAGGCGTTCCGAGATCCCTCCCGGCTTGGAGGCGACTGCGGCCTCTGCGAGTACCGCGCCCTCTGTGGCGGCTGCCGGGCCCGCGCGTACGCGGCGACGGGAGACGCGCTCGCCGAGGAGCCCGACTGCGCCTACGAGCCGGCGGGCCTCGTCCCGGCGAGCGCGAGCCGGTAGGCGCGGAGGACGACGCCCGGAGCCACCTCGAGATCGGCCCCCGGATCGCGCTCGAATCCGAGCGAGCGGTAGAGGGCGGTCGCCGCGGCCATCTCGTCCGCCGTGTGCAGGGTCGCCGCGGTCTTCCCGGCTGCGCGCGCCCGTTCGAGACACGCCTCGACCAGCGCGCGGCCGATGCCGCGCCCGCGACGCTCGGGGTCGACCGCGAGCATGCGGAAGCGAGCGACGCCGGGCTCGAGCATCGCTCCAGGCTCGAGCGTCGTCTCCAGCTCGACGGTGGCCGTGCCGACCACCTGCCCGCGCTCGACCGCGACGAGGACGAGCGCGCGCTCCGCTCGGCCGGCGACGTCGCCGAGCCGCTCGAAGTACACGCGCCAGGACGGGTCGTCCGGCCGCTCGAACTCCAGCCATGCCCGCTGCGTGACCATGCCGGCCGCGGGGTGCTCCTCGGGCCTCGCCTCGCGGATGTCGACGGGCATGCGGCTCATTGTCCGCGCCGCGGCCGCCCGCCTGCCGTCCGTCACCCTCGTGAGAATGCGCGCTCGGTGCACCTGCGCACGATCCGCATCCGCGGCTTCAAGTCGTTTGGCCGCGGGGGAAACCATGTTTCCCCCGCGAGCCCCCTTCTTCCTGGGGATGGCACCGAATGCATCTGAAGACCATCAAGGTCCGCGGCTTCAAGTCGTTCCCGGACCCGCTCGAGCTCGCGTTCGAGCCGGGCGTCGCCGTCGTCGTCGGGCCGAACGGCTCGGGCAAGTCGAACATCGCCGATGCCGTCGTCTGGGCCGCCGGCTCACTGGCGCCCACGGAGCTCCGCGCCGAGAAGCCGGACGACGTCCTCTTCGCCGGCGGCGGCCAGCGCAAGCCCGCCGACCACTGCGAGGTGGAGCTCGTGTTCTCGAACGAGGACGGCGCGTGGCCGGACCTCGACTTCTCCGAGGTCTCCATCACGCGCCGGCTCGTGCGCGGCGGCGAGGGCCAGTACCTCGTGAACGGGGCGCACGTCCGGCGCACCGACCTCGTCGAGCTGCTCGCGGACGTCGGCCTCGGATCCGCGCTGCACTCGATCGTCGGGCAGGGCAAGGTCGAGCAGGTGCTCGCCTCGAAGCCCGAGGATCGGCGGGCGCTCGTCGAGGAGGCGGCCGGCCTCGGCAAGTTCAAGCGGCGCAGGCACCGCGCGGAGCTGAAGCTCGCCCGCGTCGCAGTCCAGGTCGACCGCGCACGCGACGTCGAGGAGGAGGTGCGCAAGCGCCTGCGCCCGCTCGCGCTGCAGGCGAGCGCGGCCGAGCGCGCCGAGAAGCTCGCGCTCGAGATCGCCGGCCTGCGCGCGCGCCTCGCCGTGCTCGACCTCGCCGGGGCGGAGGCGCGCCGCGCCGAGGTCGAGGAGCGGCGTCAGGGCGCGTCGCTCGCCAGCCGCGGAGCCCGCTCCCGGCTTGAGGGGCTGCTCGCGGACCGCGCACGGGCGGAGGACGAGCTCTCCGACGCCGCGGGCAGGCGCGAGGCGGCCGTCGCCGCGCTGTATCGGCTGCAGGGCGGGACCGAGCGGCTGGAGCTCCGCATCGAGTCCGCCGGAACGCTGCTCGCGCGCCTGCAGGAGGACGTCGAGGCGGCTGCCGCGGCGGGCGCGGCGCCGGACGACCGGGATCTCCTGGAGCGGGAGGCGGTCGAGGCGGCCGACGCCGCACGCCGCGCGGAGCGGCGGCGCGACGAGCTCGTAGCCCGGGCGGCGCTCGCCGGAGAGCGCGCGCGGGCGCTCGAGCAGGCGCTCGCGGAGCAGGAGGGCCTTCCTCCGGCCGCGCGCGCCCTCGCCGAGCAGGGCGCCCGGCTCGCTCTGGCCGAGCTCGACGTGGGGGAGGGGGACGAGCGTTCCGTGGCCGCAGCGCTCCGACATCGGGCTTCGGCGGTTCTCGCAGACGATCCGGAGGCCGCGCTCGCGCTCCTCCAGCGCGCCCGCGCCGCGGGGCTCGGAAGCCTGACCATGCTCGCCGGCGCCTCCCCGCAGGACCTCGTCAGGGAGTTCCGCGTCGTCCCGCTCGCCGAGCTGCTCGACGCGGACGTGCCATCCGTGACGCCCGAGGGGTTCGGCTTCGACCCGGCCCGGGGCGAGCTCTGGTTCGTGGGGCAGACGGCGGAGGCCGTGCTGCTGGAGCTCGAAGGGCGCCGCCGGGCGCTCGCCGCCGAGGCCGAGACGCTCGAGGCCGAGCTCGCGGCGGCCGCGGCCGAGGCCGCGCAGGCGGGCGAGAGGGAGCGTGCGGCCGCGGCGGCATACGGGCGCGTCGTCCCGCGCTCGCGCGTCTCGCTCGCCGACCCTCGCCTCCTCCGCCGGCTCGCCGAGGGCGCGTCCGCGCTGCTCGCCGAGCT
>Ga0073934_10005946_pt1 | contig 18291 bp, 21 predicted proteins | sample LarsenN4metaG_FD_76834 | JGI IMG/M metagenome (GOLD analysis project Ga0073934, IMG submission 76834) | Hot spring sediment bacterial and archeal communities from British Columbia, Canada, to study Microbial Dark Matter (Phase II) - Larsen... ... | reverse complement strand
TCGCGCGCGGTGAACTTGGCGGCATCGTCGGTGAGCCAGCGGATCGGACGCCCTTCCATGTCGGACAGCGCGGTATTTGCGCGCGCCTGGGCGACCGATTTCTTGCTCGCATCGACGTGGGTGACCCGCCCGTGGCGCGACAGCGCGAGCGTGCCGAGCCCGGTATAGCCGAACAGGTTGAGCGTTTCGGCCGCATCCATCCCTTCAAGCTGATCGCGCATCCAGTCCCACACCGGGGCCATGTCGGGGAAGAATTGCAGGTGGCGGAAGGGCGTGGGCCGGGCATTGAAGCGCACCTCGTTCCACGCCAGCTCCCAGCCCGCGTCGGGCATGGCTTGTGCGAACTGCCAACGCCCGCCGCCGTCCTCGTCGGAGCCGGGAATGAACTCGCCCGCCGCCTGCCAGTCGGGCACGCGCGGCTGCCACATGGCCTGCGGCTCGGGGCGGATGAAGCTGAAGGGGCCGAAGCTCTCCCACTTGCGCCCCGCCCCGCTGTCGAGCAGACGGTAGGAGTCCCACCCGGCGCATTCCATCACCAGCGGCTGCGGGACGAGATGTGCCATCAGGCCTTCCCGGCGTGACCGAGCACGTAGTCGCGGGTGGCGGCGTAATCGCCGGCCAGCTCGACATAGCTCTCCTCGCGCCCGAACAGGTCGCCCACGCGCGCCGGGAGCGCCGGGCGCACGCCGATCGCGCGCTCGACCGCGTCGGGGAACTTGGCGGGGTGGGCGGTGGCGAGCGTCACCAGCGGCACTTCTGCGGCCACGGTTCCGGCCGCTGCGACTGCGAGTGCACAGTGCAGGCCGACCCCGGTGTGCGGATCGATCACCTGCCCGGCGGCGCGCCACGCCCATTGCAGCGCCCGCGCGGTCTCGACCTGATCGGCGCGCGCGCTGGCGAACAGCGCCGCGGCGGCGGTGGCTTGCGCATTGGTGAGCTGCATCGCCTTCGACGCTTCGAAGCCGCGCATCTGCTCGGCGAGGCTCCCCCCGTCGCGCCCGCCCGCGTCGAACAGCAAACGTTCGAAGTTCGAGGAGACCTGAATGTCCATCGAGGGGGTGATGGTGGGGGTGACGCCGCCCGCCGAATAGTCGCCGCTGGACAGCGCGCGGTGGAGGATGTCGTTGATGTTGGTCGCAACGATCAGGCGTTCGATGGGCAAGCCCATCTTCGCGGCGACATAGCCCGCGAAGACATCGCCGAAATTGCCGGTGGGGACGGAGTAGGCGACCGTGCGATCGGGAGCGCCCAGTTGCAGCGCGCTGGCGAAGTAATAGACCACCTGCGCCATCAGCCGCGCCCAGTTGATCGAATTGACAGCGCCGAGGTTGAGCACGCCGGTCACGTCCCCATCGGTGAACATCCGCTTCACATGCGCCTGCGCATCATCGAAGCTGCCTTCGATCGCGAGGTTGTGGACGTTGGGCGCGCGCACCGTGGTCATCTGGCGGCGCTGGACGTCGCTCACCCGGCCCTTGGGATGGAGCATGAAGATCTCGACCCGGTCGAGCCCCGCGACCGCCTGAATGGCGGCCGAGCCGGTGTCGCCGCTGGTCGCGCCGACGATGGTGAGGCGCGCATCGCGGCGCTCGAGGAAGGTCTCGAACAAGCGGCCGAGCAGTTGCAGCGCGATGTCCTTGAACGCCAGCGTCGGCCCGTGGAACAGTTCGAGCAGCCAGTGCTGCTGATCGAGCTGCACCAGCGGGGTGACCGCCGCGTGGCCGAAATCGCCATAGACCTTGTGGGTGAGGGCCAGCAATTCGTCCTCGGTCAGGCTGCCCGCGACAAAGGGCGCCATGACGCGCACAGCAAGATCGGGATAGGCAAGGCCCCGCATGGCGCGGATCTCGTCGGCGCTAAAACGCGGCCATTCGGCGGGCACATAGAGCCCCCCGTCGCTGGCGAGGCCCGCCAGCGTCACCCCTTCGAAATCGAGCGCCGGTGCGCTCCCGCGTGTCGAGACATATTGCATAGGCGAAGTCGCCTAGCCTCGGCGGCGGCGCAAGGCCAGCACGTAGATGACCAGCGCGGTGGCGGCGAAGAAGAACCACTGCACGGCATAGGCGAGGTGGTTGTTGGGCAGATCGCCGGGATCGGGTTTCGCCATGGGCTGCAATCCGGCCACCGGTGGATCGGCAACAAGCCGCGGTCCCGGCGCGATCACGCCGCTGACGGTGCCGCCGGTGAAGGCGGGCTTGGCGATATCGCGGGTGTAGCCGAGATCGACCGTGACGATCGCATCCGGGCTGACGGCGCATTTGGCGCGCTGCACCCAGCCCTTCTGACCGGTGGCCGAGGTGCCCGAGACCGCTTCGATGCCCGTCACGCCCGCGCAGGCGACCTGGCTGCGGCGGAACAGGACGTCCTCACCCTTGCCGGACAGCGGAAAGACCACCGGCTCGCCTGCCTCGCCGGCTGCCTCGTAGCGGGCGATCAGCGCCTCCTTCTCCGTCTTGCGTCCGAGTTGCCAGATGCCCAGCGCGATCATCGTGGCAACCGCCGCGAGCACGATGATGGTGGAGATGATCGGAATGCGGCGGATCATGGCTGTTGGCGTTCCGCGTATTGGTGAAAGACCCACATGGTCTTGTAGAGCCTGAGCGCCCCGATCACGCAGCCCACCGTCACCGGCGCCCAGACCACGAGGCTCGCCCACAGCGGCAGCTCAAGCCATTCGTCGACGGCCAGCGCGGCCATGATCAGCACCAGCCCCAGCACCATCGTCACCACGCCGACGAACCTGCCGCCGCGCTCCAGCTTCAGGAAATCGAGGCCGCAATTCGCGCAGTCATCCGCCAGCCCCGCAGGCTGCGCGAACAGTGTCTTCGCGCCGCAGCGGGGGCACAAACCGGAAAGGGCAGCCGAGACCAATCCCGGCTGCCCCCCCTTATCCTTCGGACTTTCGCCCGGCGTCATCAGTGGAATTCGGCGCCCCAGCCGCCCCAGACATAGACGGCGACGAACAGGAACAGCCACACCACGTCGACGAAGTGCCAGTACCACGCCGCCGCCTCGAAGCCGAAGTGCTGGCGCGGGGTGAAGTGGCCGAGATAGGCGCGGTACAGGCAGACCGAGAGGAAGATCGTGCCGACGAGCACATGGAAGCCGTGGAAACCGGTCGCCATGTAGAAGGCGCTCGAATAGGTGTTTCCGCCGAAGCCGAACGGCGCGACCGAATATTCATAGGCCTGGATCGCGCTGAACAGTACGCCGAGCGCAATCGTCGCCCACAGGCCCTGCTTGAGGCCGACGCGGTCGCCATGGATCAGCGAATGGTGCGCCCAGGTCACCGTGGTGCCCGAACACAGCAGGATCAGCGTGTTGAGCAGCGGCAGCGCGAAGGGATCGAGCACCTTCATCCCTTCGGGGATGAACTGTGCGATCGCGCCTTCGGTGCCGAACAGGCTGGTGGTGGCCCCGGTCTCGTGATCGAACTGCAGCGGCGCGGGGAACAGCGCGAAATCGAAGAAGGCCCAGAACCAGCCGACGAAGAACATCACTTCCGAAGCGATGAACAGGATCATGCCGTAGCGCATGTGCAGCTGCACCACCGGGGTGTGATCGCCGCGCTGGGCCTCGATCACGATGTTGCGGAACCAGAAGAAGAAGGTTGCGATGAGGCCGGCCAGCCCGGCCCACATCACCGTAGCCGCCGCAAGCGGGCCGAACACGTCGGGGTGCCAGCTCAGCACCATGCCGCTGGTGAAGGTCAGCGCCGAGATCGAGCCGATCAGCGGCCAGATATCGGGCTCGAGAATGTGATAATCGTGGTTTGCGGTGCCAGCCATTGGTCGTTCCCGTCCCTGGGTTGCTTCAATCGTCAGTTCGTGCCCGCCGCTCCGGCCGTGCCGGCCTGCGACGTGCGGTGGAAAGTGTAGCTCAGCGTGATCTGCTCGACACCCTTCATGTTGGGATCGTCGAGCATCGCCGGATCGACATAGTAGAGCACCGGCATGGTCACCTCCTGCCCCGGCGCGAGCGTCTGCTCGGTGAAGCAGAAGCACTGGATCTTGTTGAAATACTTGCCCGCCTGTTCGGGTTCGACATTGAAGGTCGCGGTGCCGGTGACGGCGCGCGAGCTTTCGTTGCGGGCGATGTAGGTGGCGATGTCGCGCTGGCCGATGGTGATGGTGTCGGTCGGCGCGGTGGGCCGGAAGGTCCAGGGCATGTCGCTCGCGGTCGAGGCGTCGAAACGGATCGAGATGGTCTGGCCCGAAGCCAGCGCCGCGGCACGCGCGGCATCGGCCTCGCTCGCCACCTGGGTGGTCCCGCCGAAGCCGGTGACGCGGCAGAACATCTCGTAAAGCGGCACCGCGGCATAGCCGAGGCCGAGCATGAACAGCGCGCCCGCAAAGGCCATCATCCCCACGCGCAGATTGCGGCGCGCGGTCTCGGCATCGTGGGTGACGGGCGCGTGCGAGGCCATCAACCCCCCTCCCCGATTCTCACGATGGTGATGGCGTAGAACAGGATCACGAAGAACAGCAGCGTTCCGGCAACCACCAGATTGCGGCTCTTGCGCCGGCGAATGAATTCGCGCTCCTCCTCCGGGGTCATGCCAGCCATCCCTGATAGGCCGCGACCCGATCCGCCACCAGCGCGGCGAACAGCACGAAGAGGTAGACGATCGAGAACTTGAACAGCTGCTTTTCGGGAAGCATCCGGTCGCCCTCGGCAGCGCGGGTGCGGGTGCCGACGGGCACGGCGAGCAGCACGAACAGCGCCGAAAGCACCACCGCCACCGAGCCGTAAATCCAGCCCGTCCCGCCGATGTACCACGGCGCGATCGCGATCGGCGCCAGCACCAGCGTATAGGCGAGGATCTGTCGGCGCGTGACCTTCTCGCCCGCGACCACCGGCAGCATCGGGATGCCGACCTTGGCGTAATCGGACTGCACGAACAGCGCGAGTGCCCAGAAGTGCGGCGGGGTCCAGAAGAAGATGATCGCGAACAGCAGCAGCGGCATGGCGGTGATCTCGCCGGTGACGGCGACCCAGCCGATCAGCGGCGGAAAGGCGCCCGCGCCGCCGCCGATGACGATGTTCTGCGGGGTGCGCGGCTTGAGCCACATGGTGTAGATGACGGCGTAGTAGATGATCGCGCCGAGCAGCAGCGCGGCGGCGAGCCAGCCGATCGCAAGGCCCATCAGCACGACCGACACGCCCGACAGGAAAACGCCGAAATCGCGCGCGTCCTCGCGCCGCATCCGCCCGGCGGGCAGCGGGCGGTTCATGGTGCGCTTCATGCCCTTGTCGAGATCGGCTTCCCACCACATGTTGAGCACGGCAGAGCCGCCCGCCCCCATCGCGATGGCGAGGATCGCGGTGAAGGCCAGCACCGGATTGATGCTGCCCGGCGCCGCCAGCACGCCGCAGATCGCGGTGAAGATCACCAGCGTCATCACCCGCGGCTTGGTCAGCGTGAAGAAGTCACGCCATTCCGCCGGAAGCGCCGCCCCGCTGAAGGGCGCGCCGGTGGGGCTGGTGGGGGTGGCGGCAGTGTCCATCGTCTCGTGTGTCTCAATCGGCGAAGAGCGCGGCCATCAAGCCCGCGCCCTCCCCCAAGTCTCGTTACGGTCAGGGCAGGCAGGGCGATGCGCCCCGCCGCCTGGCCGCGATCAGGCCGTCACCGGACGGTGATCGTGGTAGTCGTGCGCGTCGGTGATCACCGGCAGCGTTTCGAACTGGTGGTAGGGCGGCGGGCTCGGCAGGGTCCACTCGAGCGTCGTCGCGCCTTCGCCCCACGGGTTGGCTGCGGCCTTCTTGCCCGCGGCCAGCGCGTAGAGGATGTTGACGAAGAAGAACAGCATCGATCCGGCCATGATGTAATAGCCGTAGGTGCTGATCTCGTGCCAGAAGGTGTAGGCTTCCGGATAGTCGGGATAGCGGCGCGGCATCCCCTGCATGCCCAGGAAGTGCTGCGGGAAGAAGATCACGTTCACGCCGATGAAGAAGGTCCAGAAGTGCAGGTGGCTGAGCAGTTCGCTGTGCATCCGCCCGCTCATCTTCGGGAACCAGTAGTAGAACCCGGCGAACATCGAGAAAACCGCGCCCATCGACAGCACGTAGTGGAAATGCGCCACCACGTAGTAGGTGTCGTGGAGGTTGTCGTCGATCCCGCCATTGGCGAGCACCACGCCGGTCACACCGCCGACGGTGAACAGGAAGATAAAGCCCAGCGACCACACCATCGGCGACCTGAACTCGAGGCTGCCGCCCCACATCGTCGCGATCCAGCTGAAGATCTTCACGCCGGTCGGCACCGCGATCACCATGGTGGCGGCGGTGAAGTACATCTTGGTGTTCACGTCGAGACCCACGGTGTACATGTGGTGCGCCCAGACGATGAAGCCGACCACGCCGATCGCGACCATCGCGTAGGCCATGCCGAGATAGCCGAACACCGGCTTCTTCGAGAAGGTTGCGACGATCTGCGAGATCATGCCGAAGCCCGGCAGGATCATGATGTAGACTTCGGGGTGGCCGAAGAACCAGAACAGGTGCTGGTAGAGCACCGGATCACCGCCGCCGGCCGGATCGAAGAAGGTGGTGCCGAAATTGCGATCGGTCAGCAGCATGGTGATGGCAGCGGCCAGCACCGGCAGCGCCAGCAGCAGCAGGAAGGCGGTGACCAGCACCGACCACACGAACAGCGGCATCTTGTGCAGGGTCATGCCCGGCGCGCGCATGTTGAAGATGGTGGTGATGAAGTTGGTCGCCCCGAGGATCGAGCCGGCGCCCGACAGGTGCAGCGAGAAGATCGCGAAGTCGACCGCCGGGCCGACCGAACCGCTGGTCGAAAGCGGCGCATAGACCGTCCAGCCGGTGCCCGCGCCCGGGCCCGAGCCGCCGGGAACGAACAGCGAGAACAGCAGCGAGAAGAAGCCCGCCACCGTCAGCCAGAAGGAGACGTTGTTCATCCGCGGGAAGGCCATGTCGGGCGCGCCGATCATCAGCGGCACGAACCAGTTGCCGAAGCCGCCGATCATCGCCGGCATGACCATGAAGAACACCATGATGAGGCCGTGCGCGGTAATGAACACGTTCCACATGTGCAGCGCGGTGTTGAGATCGTCGTCGCCGCCCATGAACTGGGCCCACCATTGCAGGTACTGGATGCCCGGCTCGGCCAGCTCGACGCGCATGATGCCCGAGATCGCACCGCCGACGATCCCCGCGATGATCGCGAAGATCAGGTACATCGTGCCGATGTCCTTGTGGTTGGTGGACATGAACCAGCGGGCGAAGAAGCCCGGCTTGTGGTCCGCGTGATCGTGCGCGTCATGGCCGTGATCGGCGTGGACGTCGAAGCCTTCTGCGGTGGTTGCCATGGTCAGCTACTCTTTCGCGTTAAATCTTGTCACGTATCTCAGCGGGCCGCAGCCGGGGCGGCGGCGGCAGCGGCGGCCGGCGCCGCGGCGGTGGTGGCAGCAGCGACAGCCGCCGGCGCCGGAACCGCAGCAGCGACCGCTTCTTCCTCGCCCGGCATGGTACCGCCCTGCGCCTTCACCCAGGCGGCGAATTCGGCCGGGGGCAGCGCCTCGATAGCGATCGGCATGTAGGCGTGGCGCGCGCCGCACAGTTCGGAGCACTGGCCGTAATAGACGCCCGGCTCCTTGATGGTCAGCAGCTTTTCGTTGAGGCGACCGGGCACCGCATCGAGCTTGAACCACAGCGAGGGCACCGCGAAGGCGTGGATCACGTCGGTTGCGGTGGTCTGGATCCGCAGCGGCACGCCCGCGGGCACCACCATGCGGTTGTCGACCGCGAGCTGGCCCGGCTCGCCGCGCTTGATCGCCTCGGCCTCGTCGAGCATGTTCGAGATCACCTCGATCTCGCCGTGATCGGGATAGGTATAGCCCCAGTACCACTGATAGCCGGTCGCCTTGACGGTGACGGCATCGGCCGGCGGGGTTTCAAACTGGCGCGCCAGCAGCGTGATCGAAGGCACCGCGATCACCACCAGGATGATCACCGGGACGATCGTCCACACCACTTCGATCATGGTGTTGTGCGTCGTCTTCGAAGCGACCGGATTGGAGCGGCGGTTGAACCGCACCACAACCCACAGCAGCAAGCCAAGCACCAGCAGACTGATGAAGGTGATCACCGGAAGCAGGATCTTGTCGTGCATCCACAGCGCGTATTCGCCGTTCTCCGAAAACTGGTCCTGGAAGGTCAGCGACTTGGCCATCGCCCCCGGCTCGCCGGTGCGCGGATCGGTCGGCATGCCCTTGCCCGGGGTCGGCGCCATCGGGGTATGGGTGGCGGCCGCTCCGGCCGCAGCCGGGGCCGCGGCGGTATCGGCGGGCGCTGCTGCCGCATCGACTGCGGGAGCCGCAGTCGTGGCGGGCACAGCCGCCGCTTCGGCGACGGGAGCGGGCGCGGCGGCATCCTGCGCCGCAGCGGTCATCGGCGCAAACGCCGCGAGCCCGGCAGCAATCGCGCCGAGAATAGCCATTTTCATACGGGTGTGCCTTTGACCCATCATCATGTGCCCAAGTGGTTCGATTCTGATCCCAAGCCGCTTGCAGCCCGTCCCCCTCGAGACCCGCCGCAAGCCGCATTCTGCCGACACCACGGCCAGCGTCAATCCCGCCCTTAGCGATGCTTGCCGAGGGCCTCAAGCGCTTCTAGGGAGAAATTTATGCAAGGCCCCATGTCCGGCGCGCAAGTCGGCGCCATCCCTCATGTTTTCCGTGGAGTTCGGTGATGACCGAAGATGAAGTCCTGGCCGAATTCCGCGCCTCGGGCGCGCTGCTCGAAGGCCATTTCAAGCTTTCCTCGGGACGCCACAGCGGCCATTACCTGCAATGCGCGCGGGTGCTGATGAACCCCGCCCGCGCCGCCCGGCTGGCCGAGGCGGTGGTCGCCGGCCTGCCTGCCGCGGTGCGCGAGGCCGTCGATGTGGTGGTCTCCCCGGCGATGGGCGGGATCATCATCGGCCACGAGGTCGGCCGGGCGCTGGGCAAGGATGCGCTGTTCCTCGAGCGGCCCGAGGGGGTGTTCCACCTGCGCCGCGGCTTCGCGCTCGCGCCCGGCGCGAAGGTGCTGATGGTCGAGGATGTCGTCACCACCGGCCTCTCCAGCCGCGAGGCGATCGCCGCGGTGGCGCGCGAGGGCGGCGAGGTGATTGCCGAATGCGCAATCATCGACCGTTCGTGCGGGTCGGTCGATCTGGGCGTGCCGTTCTATCCGCTGCTCGCCATTGATTTTCCCACCTACGATCCCGATTCCATCCCGGAAAGCTTGGCGCGCATAGAAGTGACCAAGCCCGGAAGCCGGAAAGAATGAGCGAAACCCTCCACCCCCGCCCCCTGCGCCTCGGCGTCAACATCGATCACGTCGCCACCATTCGCAATGCGCGCGGGGGGGACCATCCCGATCCGGTGCGCGCGGCCGAAATCGTGGCGAAGGTCGGGGGCGACGGGATCACCGCGCACCTGCGCGAGGATCGCCGCCATATCCGCGACGAGGACCTCGCGCGCATCCAGGCCGCGACCAACCTGCCGCTGAACCTCGAAATGGCCGCGACCCGCGAAATGCTTGCCATCGCCTTGCGCCACAAGCCCCACGCGGCCTGCATCGTCCCCGAAAAGCGCGAGGAGCGCACCACCGAGGGCGGGCTCGACGCGGCCGGACTGCACAACACGCTGGTGCCGATCGTCGAGGAGTTGCGCGCGGCGGGCATCCGCGTCTCGCTGTTCATCGAGGCCGACGAGCGGCAGTTGGACGCGGCGCTGCGCCTCGGCGCGCCGGTGGTCGAATTCCACACCGGCGAATATGCCCACGCCTTCCTCGACGGTGACCGCGCCAGGGTGGAGCGCGAACTCAGGCGCATCACCGACATGGCCGCGCTCGCCGCCAAGAACGGTATCGAGCCGCACGCGGGCCACGGCCTCACTTTCGAGAACGTCCAGCCGATCGCCGCCATCCCCCAGATCGCCGAACTCAATATCGGCCACTATCTGATCGGCGAGGCGGTGTTCGTCGGGCTGGAGAACGCCATCCGCCGGATGCGCGAATTGATGGACGAGGCGCGCTAGGAGTGGCGGACGGCGATCTCCCGCCGCTCGCGCCCGAGCAGAAGCGCTGGGCCTTCGCGGCCGCCGCGCTGTTCCTGATCGCCATCGGCTTTCTCGGTTTCTCGCTCAGCGCGCGGGTGATGATGGTCTTCGCGGTCGGCTGGATCATCCTGCAGATTTTCGGCTTCGTCGGCGCGCTCAAGGTCGCCAAGGGCGATTTCGCGCACCCGCTGTTCAAGGCGCAGGTGATGCTCCATGTCATGGCGCTGGGCCTGCTGGTGGCGGTTTTCATCAGAGCGTTCAAATGATCATCGGCATGGGCTCCGACCTCTGCAATATCGAGCGGATCGGCCATTCGCTGGCGCGCTACGGCGAGCGGTTCGAGCACCGCGTCTTCACCGAGATCGAAATCGCCAAGGCGCGCCGACGACCCTACACCATCGCCGGGACCTACGCGAAACGCTTTGCCGCCAAGGAGGCCTTTTCCAAGGCGGTCGGCACCGGGTTCAGGCGCGGGGTGTTCATGAAGGACATCGGCGTCGTCAACGCCCCTTCGGGCGCGCCGACGCTGGCGCTGACGGGCGGGGCGGCTTTGCGGCTTGAAGAAATCACGCCGACAGGCCATGAGGCGCGCATTCATCTTACCCTCACCGACGATCATCCATGGGCGCAGGCCTTCGTGATCATCGAAGCGATCCCCCTTCTCTGACCGGCTCCGCACCCCCATGGCAACCACCGAGACCCCGCAAGTAACCGAAGACACCGCCACCGAGCAGCCCCACAAGGTCGACTGGATCGCCGAGATCCGCGGCCTCGCGCTGATGCTGCTGGCGGTGCTCGCCTTCCACAGCCTCGTCGCCAAGCCGTTCTACATCCCCTCGACCTCGATGATGCCGAGCCTCTGGGTGGGCGACCGGCTGGTGGTGAGCAAATATCCCTATGGCTGGTCGTGGGCCTCGGCGAGCTTCCACCTGCTGCCGCGCGGCGATTGGCGGGTGCTGCCCGCGACGCCCGAATATGGCGACATCGTCATCCCCGTCCACCCGACCCGCGACGAGGACTACATCAAGCGCGTGGTCGCGCTGCCGGGCGACACGATCGAAGTGCGCGGGGGACAGATCATCCTCAACGGCCAGCCCATCAAGCGCGAAGTGGTGCCCCCCGTGCGCATCCCGTTCGAACCCGAACTGCTGTGCCGCGGCGTCCCCTGCCTCGAGGCCTTCGAGCAATACCGCGAGACCGGCCCGGACGGGCAGGATGTCTTCGCCCCGCCGACCTGGCGCGAGACCCTGCCCAACGGCGCGACCTATCTCACCATCGACTACCGCGATCAGCGGCTCGACAATTACGGGCCTTACACCGTTCCCGAAGGCAGCGTCTTCGTGATGGGCGACAACCGCGACGAGAGCGCCGACAGCCGCGCCGAGGCGATCGAGAGCGGGCTGGGCGGCGCGGTGCCGCTCGCCAATATCGGCGGGCGCGCGGAGTTCATCACCTTCAGCCTCGACGGTTCGACCACCTGGAACCCGGCGAGCTGGTTCACCAGCCTGCGCCCCGATCGGGCATGGACGACGCTGCGCCCGCCGCTGGCCGAGGGTGCGGCGGCGAAGTAACCGCGAGGCAGCGCAAGGAATGGCCCGCAAGTTCCTCTATTTCGTCGCGTTCTGCATCGTCCTCGTGATCGGCGGGCGGATCGCCTACGAATTGTTCCAGGACGAGCTGGCCGAAATCGCGCTGGTGCCCTCGGCCGAATTCGCGCCGGTCACACCGCTCGAGGCCAATGCCTATGAGAACGTCGCGCTGTGGTATTCGCGTCCCGGCATCGGGGTGAAGGATCCGGCGCGCTGGCAGCCCGCCTATGCCAAGGACAGCACGCTGCTGCCCGCCTCGGCCAATACGCCCGCGCCGCCCTTCGCGGTGTTCTTCGTCCACCCCACCAGCTACCTCAACCGGTCGAGCTGGAACGCCCCGCTCGAAAACGGCGGCGACCCGGAGGCCGAGCGCATCGCGCGCATCTACCTGCGCGGCATGGCCAGCCCCTTCAACGCCGCGTCCGAAATCTGGGCCCCGCGCTACCGCCAGGCGACCATGGGCGCCTTCCTCACCGACGCGCCCGAGGGCGCCCGCGCGATCGAGGCCGCCTATGCCGACGTGCGCGAGGCCTATCGCTATTTCCTCTCGAGCATCGATTCCGATACCCCGATCGTGCTCGCGGGCCATTCGCAAGGCTCGCTGCACCTCAAGCGCCTGCTCGCCGAGGAAGTGCGCGGTTCGCCCGCCGCCGAGCGGCTGGTGGCGGCCTATATCATCGGCTGGCCGGTGAGCCTGCAGCACGATCTGCCGATGATGGGCTTTCCTGCCTGCGCCGGGCCGGATCAGACCGGGTGCGTCATCAGCTGGTCGAGCTTCGCCGAACCCGCCGATCCGGCCCGCGTGCTGGGCTATTACGCCGCCACTCCGGCGCTCGACGGCGTTCCGCCGGGAAGCAGCCCGATGCTGTGCACCAACCCGCTCACCGGCAGCTATGGCGGCAGCGCCCCGGCCAGCGCCAATCTCGGCACGCTGGTGCCCGAGGACACGATGGAAAAGGGAGAACTCGTCCCCGGCCTCGTCCCGGCGTCTTGCGACAAGCGCGGGTTGCTGCTGATCGGCCCGCCGCCGGAGATGGGTTCCTACGTGCTGCCGGGCAACAATTACCACGTCTATGATCTGCCGCTGTTCTGGGCGAACACCAAGGCCGACGTGATCCGCCGGGCCGAGGCATGGACAGCCCAAGCCAACTGATCTTCGAGGACGCGCGCGCCTTCGCTGCCGCGCTGCCCGACGGGGGCGTGCTGCTCGGGCTCGATCTCGGCACCAAGACGATCGGCACCGCCACCTGCGACGCCGGCTGGCGCTTTGCCACCAACAACACCACCATCCAGCGCGGCAAGTGGGGCCGCGACCGCGAGACGCTGGCGGCGCTGATCAAGGCGCGCGGCGTGCGCGGGCTGGTGCTCGGCCTGCCGCGCAACATGGACGGCTCCGAAGGCCCGCGCGCCCAGGCCAGCCGCGCCTATGCCCGCAACTGTGCCGAGGCCTTCGGTCTGCCGGTCCTGCTGTGGGACGAACGCTGGTCGACCCAGGCGGCCGAGGCGGCGATGATCGGGCAGGACATGAGCCGCGCCAAGCGCGCCGCCGCGATCGACGCCCACGCCGCAGCGGTGATCCTGCAGGGCGCGATCGACCGGCTCGCGGGCGGGGTGCTCTAGAGCGCCGCGCGTCGCAGCCGCGCAGCCCCCGCCACCATCCGGCTGCCCGACTGCTCGCCTGCCCGCCACAGCGCGTCCACTTGGGCCGGATCGCCCAGCATCTGAGCGCGCGCCTCGAAACTCGCCAGCCGCATCCGCTCGCTCGGGTGCCGCTGGCCGACCCACGCGGCATAGTCGAGCGCGCGCGGCGCGCCGCTCGCCACCGCCACGCGCAGAAAGGCCTCGCTCGCCAGCGGGTTGAGCCAGCGCGCCACCGTGCCGCGCTCCAGATCGAAGCCGTACTGATCGAACCACCCCTGCGCCGGATCGACCCGCATCACGTTGATCGAGACCGAGAGGCTCTCCGGCGGCAGCTGGTTATGGACATCCACGTGCCGCCGGTAGAGCATCAGCTTGCCGGGGCCGAGCACGCTGCGTTCGACGAAGCGCAGCCCCGCCGCCTCGCCCGGATAGCCCGCCACCTGCCCGTAGTCATATTCGTAATAGTCGCTGGCATAGCCCGGCCCGCAGTAACCCACGGTGAGAAAATCGAAATTGTGATCGTGCGGGGCGCCGTAGACGAAGCTCGCCGCGCCGCTGGTGCGGAAGGCGTGATCGCGCGGGGAGGGCCAGATCGCGGCGCGCAGGAAGGCACTGTTCGCCCGCCCCGATCGCGGCCGGCTGAGGATGATCGCCTGCGGGCCATAGCCGCTGGCGATCTCGTCGCCGCCCCGGCCCGTCAGGCGTTCGACCAGCAGGTCGCCCAGAAAGGTGCGGTTGTTGGCCAGCCGCCGCAACCAGTCGGCGGCGGCGCGGGTGCTGGCGGGATCATCGGCATCGAAGCCGAGATCGCCGAGCGCATCGACGCATTCGGCCAGGGTGCAGGCATCGTCTCGGGGATTGTCGATCACCAACGGCATCAGGCAGGCTCCATCTGCGCAAGGTCAGGCTGCGCGGCGAGCAAATCGCCGAGCAGGCTGGCGGCGGGCACGGCTAGCGCGTCGCCACCGCGCGCCGCCAGCTCCGCCAGCAGTGCCATCCCGCGCCGCGCGTCCAGCGCCAGCATCTGGCGCAGCGCCTCCCAGCGCAGGTCGCGCGGCGCGGCGGCATCCTGCGCGATCCGCTCCATCGCCCCGAGCGCCGGACGATGGCCGAGCGCACCGAGCACGCCGAGCGCCATAAGCTGCTGGCTGGTGCGCTTGCAGGCGCTGATGGCCTTGATCGGCGCGCCGCCGGGCAAGGCCAGTTCGCAGGAGGGTTCGGGCCGCTCCGCCTCGCGGGTCAGCTGCAACACCAGCAGCGGCCGGGAAACCGCGATGATCTGGCGCGCATGGCAGAGCCCGGCGCGCAGGATGCGGGTGCCGGGACGCAGCGCGAACGGCACGGCCTCAAGACCCGCTTCGCTGCGGCCATAGCGCATCCCCTCCCCGGCTCCGGCGAGCACGATCTCGTGCGCCTCGCCATCCTCGAACAGCACCGACGCCGGCGGGACCGCCGCGCGAGGGGCGAAAACCGCAAGATTGAGCGCCGCGCGCCCGCTTTCGGCAAGGCGGATGCGGGCCAGCCCGGGCCGCGCCGCGGTGCCGAAGGGCAGCTGCGCCAGCGGCTCGGCGCCAAGGGCAGCGGCAAGCGGTTCGATCAGCCCCTCGGCCAGCGCGCGGGCGGCGCCTGCGTCATGCAGCAGCCGCGCCAGCGGTGCGGCGGCAGCGAGCGGCGCGCCTGCGCCATAGGCGGCGAGCCCCTCGCGCACCGCCGCCACGTCGGGCCGGGCGCGCCATTCGGCAAGCGCCGCATCGACGCGAGGCTGCGGGGCCACCTCGCCCCGCAGCGCCGCAATCGCGGGATGGACCAGCATCTCAGGCCCTTCCCCGCCCCGTCAGAGCACCCGCTCGGGCGGCATGACTTCGTAGAGATAGACCATGATGTCGACGATCCGGTCGTCGATCGGACCGTCGGCCTGCAGCACCGCGCCGAACAGCGCCTGCGCGCCATCGAGGACGGGGATCTGGTCGAGACTGATGCGCGGAATGTTCATTCTTCTCTCCTTGCTGGATCGGCCGCCCCGGCCCCCTGCCGGAACGCCGTCGCGCAAGGTGAGCGAGCACGGGCGCGCCGAGAAATTAAATGATTGTAACCGCCCCGCGCCCGCCCCTATGCCGTCGGACGATGAATACGCCCCCTGCCCGGTTCGACGCGCGCGAAGCCTCGCGCTGGTTTTTCCGCCACGGCCACACCGGCTGGCTTGGCCTCAGGTTCACCGATCAGGGCGACAACTGGGTCGAGCTCGAATTGCCCTGGCGCGAGGATCTGCTCGGCGATGCCAGCCGCCCGGTGCTCGCCTCCGGCCCGATCATCAGCCTGATGGACATGGCGAGCGGGATGGCGATCTGGCAGGCGAGCGGCAGCTTCAATCCGGTGGCGACGCTCGATCTCAGGGTCGATTACCAGCGCCCGGCGCGCGAGCGGGCAAGCGTGCGCGGGCGGGTCGAATGCTATCGCCGCACCCGCTCGGCGGCCTTCGTGCGCGGGATTGCCTATGACGATGATCCGGCCGATCCGGTCGCCCACGTCGCGGGCGTGTTCATGACCATCGGGTCCGATCCGCGTCAGGACAACCCGGGCTTGCGCGGGGAGACGGGCGATGCATGAGACGCCGGCACTCTCGGGTGAACTGCCCGCCTATGCCCGCTCGCTCGGGATCCGGATCGTCGGCGAGGACGAGGGGATGCCGCTGCTGACGGTGGATTTCGGCCCGATGGTCGAAGGCCGCCCGCAGCACTTCCATGGCGGGGCGACCGCGGGGCTGCTCGAGAACGCGGGCTATGCCGCCTTGCGCACCGCGCTGGTGAAGGCCGGACGCGATCCGCAGCTGAAACCGATCAACATCACGGTGCAATATCTCGCCGCGGGCAAATCGCAGCCGAGCTTCGCGGTGGGACGCATCACCCGGCTCGGGCGGCGCAATGCCAATGTCGCGGTCGAGGCGTGGCAGGATGACCGCACCCGCCCGATCGCCAGCGCGGTGATGAACATCCTGATGGTCTAGCGCGCTTTCCTACACGCCCCCTGGCTGACAGGATCGGGGGCATGAGCTGCCGCGACCGCCATTTGTGCCTCCCTTTGGATGGGCGGCTGGGGGCGGCCGGTTTTCCTTTCCTGGACAGTGTCTCATGTGTCTCCAACACGCGCCGGGCGGTGGGTCGGAGCACCGCGAAGGGGCCGGCATCAGGGCGGGGTCGGGCTCGGCGAGGGCGCGGGCTGCACCGCCACCCCGCCCTCGTCCACCCGCAGCTCGACCGGCACGCCCTCCTGCGACAGGGTCACGCCATTGCCGTCGATCCGCACCGTGGTGCCGTCCTGGCCGAGCGGGATCTCCCCGCCCTCGATCATGTCGAGCGGCTGGACCGGGCCTTCGGGATCGGGCGAGGACTTGGGCTTGGGCTTGGGCGCGGCCTCGAGCTTCAGGGCACCGCGCATGAAATCGCGCCAGATCCGCGCCGGGGTGCTGCCCCCGGTGACGCCCTGCATCGGGGTGTTGTCGTCATTGCCGATCCACACCCCCACCACCAGATCGCCGGCATAGCCCACGAACAGCGCGTCGCGGTAATCCTGGGTGGTGCCGGTCTTGCCATAGTTGGCGATCGGCAGCACCGCGTTGCGCCCGGTCCCACGGTTGATCGCGGCGCGCAGCATGGTCTCGATATCCTCGTGCGTCCCGCGCGAGAAGCTGTCGCGGCGGGTGGTGAGCCATTCCCACCATCCCCGTTCACCGCGCGCGAAGGCATGGGGTTCGACCGGGAAGTCGTTGGCGGCAATCCCGGCATAGGCCGCGGTCAGCTCCATCAGCGTCATCACCGAAGTGCCGAGCGCGAGGCTGGGATCGCCCTCGGCCATCGGGGCGGTGATGCCGAGCGAGCGCGCGGTGCGGATCACCCTGTCGCTTCCCACTGCCTGCAGCAGGCGGACCGCGGCGACATTGCTCGATTGGGCAAAGGCATCCTCCAGCGTGATCTGATCGGAGTATTGCTCGCGCGCGTTCTTGGGGCGGTAACTGCCCTGGGTGATCGGGGTGTTGGGGATGGTGTCGTCGGGGTTCCACCCGGCCTCGAGCGCGGTGAGATAGACGAAGGTCTTGAAGGTCGATCCCGGCTGGCGGCGTGCCTGTGTCGCCCGGTTGAAGGGCGACTGGCTGTAGTCGCGCCCGCCCACCATCGCCACCACCTCGCCATTGCGGCGCATCGCCACCAGGGCGACCTGCGCGCCCCCCAGCGGCGCGCGCGCCACGACGCGGTTGGCGAGCGCCTGCAGCCGCGAATCGAGCGTGGTGGTGAGCACCTGCTTGGAATAGCTCGCCTCCAGTCCCTCACGCGCCAGCGGCAGCGCCCAGTCGGCGAAGTAGGTGCCGGTGGGCAGGTTGTCGTCGCGCGTGCGCACGTCGAGCCGCGGATCGGGCAGCGCCTTCGCCTGTTCGGGCGTGAGAAAGCCTTCCTCGACCATCGCCGCGATCACCAGCTCCATCCGCGCCTTGGCCTTGTCGTAGTGCCTGGTCGGCGCATAGCGCGAGGGCGCCTGGAGCAGCCCGGCCAGCATCGCCGCCTGTTCGGGCCGCAGCTTTTCGGGCTGGCGGTAGAAGTAGTGCAGGCTCGCGGCGCGCAGGCCATACTGGTTGTCGCCGAAATAGGCGTTGGAGAGGTAACGCTCGAGGATCTCGTCCTTGGTCAGCCAGCTTTCCAGCCAGAACGCGATCAGCGCCTCGCGCGCCTTGCGGCTGAGGCTCTGCTCTGGGGTGAGGAAGGTGAACTTGGCGAGCTGCTGGGTGATGGTCGAGCCGCCGCCGTAGCCGGTGATCGCCGCCCGGGCGATGCCGCGCGGGTCGATGCCCCAATGCGAGTAGAACCGCCGGTCCTCGATGGCGATGAAGGCCTGGGGGACGTGCGGCGGCAGATCGGCGATCTTGACCGGAGCCTCGACGATCGCCCCCTGCCGCGCAATCGGGGTGCCATCGCTGGCGAGCAGCGTCACCTGCGGCGGGGCGA
>Ga0073934_10005944_pt1 | contig 18294 bp, 15 predicted proteins | sample LarsenN4metaG_FD_76834 | JGI IMG/M metagenome (GOLD analysis project Ga0073934, IMG submission 76834) | Hot spring sediment bacterial and archeal communities from British Columbia, Canada, to study Microbial Dark Matter (Phase II) - Larsen... ... | reverse complement strand
GTGGAAGGACGGCATGGCGTTCGACGACTGGTGGCAGCTCGCGAAGGACGACTTCGACAACGTTCGCACGGCGAGCGTGTACCGCTACACGCTGCCGGCGATCCAGGACTTGTACGGCGTCGATTTCGACCGCATCACGGACGCCGAGGCCCGCGAGCTGAACCGCCGCATCTTCGAGAACTACCGCGACCAGAAGTGGCTGTACCACGTGGTGACGGAACGGGCGAATATCGAGCTGATGTTCAACGATCCGTATTGGGCGCGGTACGACTTCGAGACGCATTATCCGTGGGAGGTGATTGTCCTCAACGTGACGCCGCTGGTGCGCGGGTTCCATGCGTCGGAGTTCGAGCAGCCGGCCGACAACCCGTACGAGTTCGCGAAGAAGCACGGGCTGCCGGTGGATACGCTCGACGATTATCTGACGGTGCTGGACCGGCTGTTCCTCGCCGGCAAAGACAAGGGGGCGGTGTGCCTGAAGACGACGCTGGCGTATCAACGCACGCTGCAGTTCGACAACGTGTCCAAAGAGCGAGCCCAGCAGGCGTTCGGCAAGCGCCGCACGGCCCTTTCCGGTGCCGACATCAAGGCGTTTGAAGATTTCATCATGTGGCGGCTGTGCGAGCTGAGCGCGAAGTACGAGCTGCCGTTTCAGATCCACACCGGCCACGCGCGCATCCAGGGCTCCAACCCGATGCTGCTGGTGGACCTGATCGAGGCCAACCTGAAAACGAAATTCATCCTGTTCCACGGCGGCTTCCCGTGGGTCAGCGAGACGGCGGCCATTGTCGCCCGGCACGGGCACCACGTGTGGATCGATTCGGTGTGGCTGCCCACGCTGAGTTACGAGATGGCCAAGCGGGCGTATCACGAATGGCTGGACATCGTGCCATCGAGCAAAATCCTGTGGGGGGCCGACTGCAACCACGCGGAGGGAATCTACGGGGCAACGGAGATCACGCGGCGGTGCGTGGCGGAAGTGCTGGCGGAGCGCGTCGACCGCGGCGACGCGAAGATCGAGCACGCGGTGCACATCGGCGAGCAGATCCTGCGCGAAAACGCACTGGCGCTGTTCCCGCAGTTGACGGAGCGGTTGTGGAAGCACAAAGGTCCGCTCGCGCCGCCGGTGGCACGATTGCAGCCGGCAACGCCGTGATCGATGATTGCGGTCTGCGTCTTTAGCCCCCGGCCAATGGCCGGGGGCCGGGCGCTTCAAAGGGAGTGGAAAACAGAGTCGTTCGTGTCGGCGAGTCGTTTGAAGCGCTCGGCCCTCGGCGACTCGCCGGGGGCTAAGACGAAGAGTCGGAGTCCCCGTGTCGCGCTGGCGGTTGATCGTTCTGGCATTCCTGTGGCTGCTGCCGGTGGCGGCGTTCACCAGCTTCGGCGCATGGACGCTGTGGGAATCAGGGCGGTATCTCTGGTTGTGGTGGACGCTGCCGGTGTGCTGGGGGGTGGCGTCGCTGTTGTGGCGGCGGTGGGGCCGCGCCGTGGAGATCCCCGTTCCCGATCTGGACCGCACGCACTGGACGCCGCGCGACGCGGCGGCCTGGGAGATCGTCGAAGCCGAGCAGAAGCGGATCGACGAGTTCACGTCGCAAGATCTCATCGACCCCCGGTTCTACACGCAGATCACCGAAGACCTCGCGCTCAAGATCGCGAAACATTACCATCCCAACGCGAAAGATCCGCTGGGGCCGCTCTCGGTGGTGGAGATCCTCGCGGCGGTGCACCTCATCAGTGAAGACATGGAGGACTGGTTCCTGAAGTTCGTGCCGGCGAGCCACCTGGTCACGGTGTCGCAGTGGAAAATGCTGTCGAAAGCGCCGGGCTGGTGGGACACGGCGATGAACGCGGGCTGGATCGTGTCGATCGCCTTGAACCCCATCAACATCGGGCGGTACCTTGCGTCGAAGTTCGCCATGGCGCCGCTCACGCAGCAATTGCAGGAGAACCTGCTCGGCACCTTCTACACGCTGTACCTGCGGCAGGCGGGGCATTACCTCATTGAGTTGAACAGCGGCCGGCTGAAAGGGGGCTCGCGGCAATACCGTTCGGTGATGGAGCGCCTGCCGGGCGAACGTGGTCCCGTTGCGGAACCGGCGAATGCGCCTTCGCCGCCGGAAGCGGTGACGATCACCATCGCCGTCATCGGCCAGGTGAAGGCGGGCAAATCGAGCCTGATCAACTGCCTGTTGAAAGAAGAGCAGGCGACCGTCGACGTCCTCCCGTCCACGCAGCACGTGCGGCGGCACAAGCTGAAATGGCCCGACCGTTCGGAGATGCTGGTGCTGCTCGACACGCCCGGTTACAGCGACGCCGGGGCCTCCGACGAACAGAAGCAGGAGACGCGCGAGGCGATCCGGCAGTCCGACCTGGTGCTGCTGGTGCTCGACGTACGTTCGCCGGCCCGCGACGCCGACCTCGCCGTGCTGAATGATCTGCAGCAATGGCTGGCGAAACAGCCGCGGCTGAAGCCTCCTCCGACGATTGCCGTGCTAAACAAGATCGACGGCCTCAGCCCGGTGCTGGAGTGGTCGCCGCCGTATGATTGGCACGCGCCGACCCGGCCGAAGGAAAAAACCATTGCCGACGCCGCCGAATACGCGCGGGAGGTGTTCGGGGCGCGAATTGAGGACGTGGTGCCGACGTGTGCCGACCTCGATCACGGCCGCATGTACGGTGTGGTGGAAGAACTGGTGCCCGCGATGGCGGAGCGGCTACCGTCGGCCCGTGCGGCGTCGCTGTTGCGGTCGCTGCACGCCGCCCACGATCGCGGCCACATCCGGCAAGTCGTCGGCCAGGTGGTCGCCGCGGGGAAAAAACTCAAAGACGTCGTCCAGCAGATGCGCCAACCATGATGCTCGAATTGAAATCGTCCATGCCGCTCGATCCGCCGCGAGATCTCTTTCCCTACTTTCAGACGCTCGCCGACTTCCCCGCCGTGCTCGATTGGGCGGAACTGTTCGGCAACGATCGGCCGGTGGAACTGGACATCGGCTGCGGCCGGGGCATGTTCCTCGTGAATTCGGCGCTGGAACGGCCCGACACGAACTTCCTGGGTATCGAGCTAGACTATACCGAAGCCCGCCGGGGGGCGAAGCGGTTGCAAAAGCGCGCGCTGCCGAATGCTCGGGTGATTGGCGGCGACGCACGCGATTTTCTGGCGAAGCGAGTCCGGCCGCATTCGGTTGCTGCCGCGCACGTGTACTTTCCCGACCCGTGGTGGAAGCGGAAGCACAAGAAGCGCCGGCTATTCACCGACGAATTTGCCGACCTGCTGGCGCGCGTGGTGCAACCCGGTGGCGAAGTGCATTCGTGGACCGACGTGGAAGACTACTTCGCGGTGATCCGCGGGCTAATGGATCATCACGCTGCGTTCGTGCCGCTCGAACCGCCCCCGCCGCACGAGCCGACGCACGATCTGGATTACCTCACCAGCTTCCACCGCCGCCGCTCGCAATCGGGGGCGCCCACGTTCCGCGGACGCTGGCGACGGTCGCGGACACCTGTTTAGCCGCGACCCAACGGGGAGCGCGTTTTGGCGTTGACGAAGAGCGCTCCCCGTTGGGGCGCGGCTAAACATGTCTCCTCAATTGCGACTCTGCGCATTGGCGCTCGCCGTCGTCAGCGTTTGCCCCAACGATGCGGCGTAGGCCAGAAACCGCTCGTCGGCACTCGGCACTTCCTCCCGCAAGCGCACCGACAAGCGCCCCGGCCGCGGGTTCTCGCGCAGGGCTCGCAGGTAATCGAGCAGTACGTGCCGCGTGTCGTCGCTTTCGTGCAACAGGAAATGCACCCAGGCCCACGACTCGAAATAATCCCCCTTCTGCATCTGCGAAACCGTTTCCAGGCCCTCCAGCCGCTCGAGGTCGGGCTTCCAGCCGGTGGCGAACGCCGTCGGCAGTCGAGCCACGTAATCGCGGTTCATCCCCAACGGCGGCTCGGTGACCTCGAAATACTCCGCGAGGCCTTCGTCGAGCCACAAAGGCACATCCTTCAAACACGCGTGCAGCACGCCGTGCGTGTACTCGTGTCGCAAGTCTTCCTGGATCTTTTCCCCCCAGAAGGTGTACACGGCCAGCTCGTGCGCGGTGCCGACGAAGTATGCCCGCCGCGGCGGCAGGTTCGGGAAATTCGCCCGCATGTACTGGGAATAGCGCATCTCGTCGCCGAAGAGATACATGACGACGGGCTGCTCCTGCACCGGCAGGTCGAGCATTTGCGAAATGTCCTGCCGCAGGGCTTCCAGGTCCTTGATGAGCGGATGCCCCTTTGGCAGCCGCACGTCGCTCTGCACGAGCAACTGCTCGCCCTGAATCGAATGCCGCTGCGGCAGACCTGCCGTATGGCCCGCGCCGTGGCAACCGACCAGTGCGAGCACGCCGCAGAGTAGAAACGACAACGATGGAAATCGGTGGGGCATCTCAATGACTGGGCAGGATGCAACGGCGCACGGGTGGCGTAGCCCGCAAAAAAGGCGGCGGATGGTCCCAGAAACTGTCAATTCAGGCAAGGCCGGTTACTCAGAGTGAGTGGTGAACGGTGAGTGGCGAGTGGTAAAAAGAAGCCCAGGGAATGCTTTCCCTGGGTCTCTTCTTCTGAACCGGAGCACCGATGATCAACCAGTTGTACAACCTCGCCGGCAAAGTTGCTCTCGTCACCGGCGGCAGCAAGGGGCTGGGCCTGGCGATGGCGAAAGGGCTGGCCGCGTGTGGAGCCAATGTCGTCATCTGCAGCCGTCACCAGGCCGAACTAGAGGCCGCGCTGCCGCAGATTCTGGCCGGCACGTCGTCGCACGGGAAGTGGTTTCTTGCCGATCTCTCCCGCCGCGAGGACACCGAGCGATTGGCCCGCGACGCGCTGGGTGCCTTCGGACGGGTCGACATTCTGATCAACAACGCCGGGACCAACGTGCCCGCGGCGATCGACCAGATCCGCGATGAGGACTGGGACCGCCTGCTGGAACTCAACCTCACGTCCTGCATGGTCCTCACGCGCGCCCTCGCGCCGCAGATGAAGGAGCGGCGCTGGGGCCGCGTGATCCACATTTCGTCGGTGATGGGGCTCACCTCGAAAGCGGGACGGAACGCCTACTCGGCCACGAAGGCGGCGCTGATCGGCATGACCCGCGCCAGCGCGCTGGACCTGGGGCCGTTCGGCATCACCGTGAACGCCATCGCCCCGGGGCCGTTTCTCACCGACCTGCCCGCCAGCGTCCTCACCCCGCAGGAACAGGCTCAGTTCGCAGAACGCACGGCGTTGGGCCGGTGGGGCGATCCGCAGGAGCTGGTCGGCCCGGCCCTGCTGCTCGCCAGCGACGCCGGCAGCTACATCACCGGCACCACCTTGCTCGTCGACGGCGGTGCGCTGTGCAAGTCGTTTTGAACAAACATTGCAGCGCATTTTCCGGTCCTCTCTTCCCCGTCCGCGGGGGAGAGAGTTAGAGAGAAGGGGCTGTCTTGCGGCGGCGATTGAAGTTAAAAGCCAACGACCAGTTCACCCCCTCTCCCTGGCCCTCTCCCCCGCAGACGGGCGCGAGGGGACAAGAGCGCAACACCTTACACCGCACTCCCCACTCATCCCCCCCCATGCCCGGCATACGTTCCACGCCCGACGCAGCCATTGCAGTGTTCGAGCGCGAGCCGTATTGGGCGCCCGAGCTGACGCGGCAGTTCGCCGACGGCCGCATTCTGGTACGGAGCTGCACGCGGTTATCAGATGTGGACCGGGTGCTGGCCGAATGGCCGCGCAGCCTGTGCGTGATGGAATTCGAGACCGCGCCGGCGGCGATTCTCGGATGGCTTGCCACACGAGCCAATGGCGCGACCGCGCGACCAGTGCTGATCTTTGCGGAGCAGGGCGCGGCGCGGCTGGAATGGACCCTCCGCGAGGCCGGCGCAACGTCATTCCGCAGCGAACTCATCTCCAGCCGCGAGCTCGCCGCACACTGCCGGCGGCTGCTGGGGTGAAGAAAAGAAGCCCCCTGATGGCGATGCCTGGGCTTCGCATTCAATCGTTCAGTCCGCCGGCCTTACTTCAAATCGAAGTCGATCACGTTCTCGCCCGCAACCACTTCCTTCTCTAATGTGGAGTTCGTGTTGTACTGGGCGGGAATGGTCTCGCCCCGGCCGCCGACTTTCTTCCCCAAGTCATCCAACTCGGTGGGCACGAACGTAGAGATCGTGATCTTATGCTTGCCAATCTGCGCACCTGGTTCGTTTTCCCGGAAGTACAGCTCGTACTCACCTGAAGGGCCTGTCTCGCCCTCTGAAGATTGACCACCTTCGACCGGCAGGAACATGACTTTGGCGAGCGCGACGGGTTGTCCCTTCAGTGTGACTTTGCCGCGGACCGTCGCCAGTTTTGGCCGGCTGTCCTTGGCACCGCAACCGCAAACCACCACCAGGCATGTTGCCAGCGCCAGTCGTTTCGTCAGCAGAGTCATGTCATTCCAGGCCCGAAGACGAGTTTGAAAATGCTCCAAACGGGTTGCTTGGCCGGCAGCCGTTGGCCTAGAAGTCGCCAACGGCCTGTCCGTCCTTAATCGCGATGATCCGCTCGTAAGTGCTGTTGATCGCCTGGTCGTTGAGGTGGTCGATGTTTTCACTGATGAACTTGACCGCGCCGTCGTTCATCAGGAAGTGGGCGCCGCCGACGTGCATGCTGCTGAACCCGCGGCGGCAGTCGGTGCAGGTGTCGTTGATTTTCCACGCCCCCGCACCGTGGTTGTAAATCAGCCCCTGCTTATTGTGGTTGGCCGTGTCGCCGTTGGCGCCGAACACCACTCCAGCCCCCTGGGTCACACTCTTGAGGAAATAAGCGCGCTCGCCGATGGCCACCGTGTTGCTGGTGCCGTCCTGGATGTCGCCGACGGCAATCTGCGGTTTGGCGCGAGCGCCGGTTCCGCTGCCCAATTGCTGGTTCCGCCCGAACGTGCCGTTCCACCAGTCGACTGCACCTGTGACGGGATCGGTTACATTGTCGCCGCGGTTCAGGATCCAGCTGTGGTTGGCGGCAACGTAGTTCGAGACGGCCAGCGGCTGGCAGCCGGGATTCGTGCAGTCGGTGTTCGAGGCGGGGTTATTACTGGGCACGCGCTGCTCGGTATTTGTGGGAGGGCCCGTATCGGACGGGCAGCGGAAGGCCGTCAGCGGCTGCTGCATCTGCTGCAAAATCGCCGGCGTGTTCACGCTGAAGTTCAACGGCTGCGTGATGACGATCGCGTTGAACAGGGGCGCCTGGTCGAGCATCGGCAGAATGTGCGCAGCCCAGCCCCAGTTGGCGCACTGGCCTTCAGGACAGCTGGTCACCCACAACTGACAGCCGGTCTGCCCCGGCGGGAACAATTTGTAGACGTCGTGATAATTGTGCAGCGCCAGCCCGATTTGCTTGAGGTTGTTGCGGCACTGCGTGCGGCGGGCCGCCTCGCGGGCCTGTTGCACCGCCGGCAGGAGCAGGGCAATCAAGATCGCAATGATTGCAATCACCACGAGCAGCTCGATCAACGTGAAACCGCAGTGGCGTGTGCGACGGATGGCGTGTGGCATGGGAGAATCCCGATTGAAGTATCTTAAAAGTGCGGTTGCAGTACGACGCGCGGCCCTTAGTCTGTCAACTCGAAATCGAGATCGGTCCGGCCTTCGGGAGGAATCAGCGCCTTGAGGCCGGACTTTTCGGCATCGGAATACTTCTCGGGTACCAGGTGCTTCGGAGGGGGCAACTTCAAATCTTCCGCATGAACGTTTTCGGGAAGAACCGGCATCGGGGATGCCTCAATTGCCGAGATCGATACCTTGTAACTGCCCGGTACGGCCCCCGATTTGGGTGGGAACGCGCTGAGCTTGAATCGACCTGCCGAATCGGTCACCGCAGCGGCGGCATACTTGCCGTCCTCCGGAGAACACACAATTGTCGCTCCAACGACGGCCTTGCCTTTGTACGTGACTGTTCCCTCGGCCTTCACAGTGGCCGGGCGACCCTTGATGTAGTTGTTGCCGCCGCAACCGCAGAAGGCGGCTGCTGAAACCACGAAAAGGGAAGCGACGACCAGACGGCGAACCATCGGGAATTCCTCAAGTCTCTGCAGTTTGAGGTGCGTCTGCCGGGTGTTGAGGCCAGAAGGAACGTCGCCGTTCGCGCACGTTTCTACGCGTTCGGCGACTGATGCCACTTGGTTTGGGGGCTGCCGGAAAGATCGTCGAGCCTCCGAAGCGGAGGCCCGACGCGATCTTGCTGTCAACCCGATTCCGCTAGAAGTCGCCAACACTTTCGCCGCCGGACTTCGTGCCGAGCGCCCCCCACAAACCATACGGGCTTTGGCCCCCTGCCGTATCGGCGGGCAGGGCGGCAGCCTGGTTGCCCGCGTTGATGTTTTCGCTGATGAACCGCACGGCACCGTCCATCATCAAGCAGTGGGCGCCTCCCACGTGCCGACTCGATGCTGTATTCAGCACGTTCCCCCAGTGATTCAGGGTGGTGGTGGAAAAGCAGGAGGCGCCGTTTGGGGGAATTGCGGTGGCAAATCCCGCAAAGAAATTGGCACCATCTGCCCAGCGGTATCCCGTCAGCGTGTCCGAAGTGAACGTCGTCCCCGCCGGATAGGTCTTGTCGGGCAACAATTGTGCGGAACACGCTGCAGGGGCGGTCAAGGTTGTCGTTGCAATCGACGTCTGTCCATAGGACAGCACGCCCGTGGGCATGACCCGTTCCGACATGGCGATGGTATTACTCGTGCCGTCGAGACAATCGCGGATTCCGTAGCAGACCAAGGCGCCAAACATCCCGCGTGCCGGCCGGGGGGTCGCTCCAAGCAACGTGGTGCCGTTGCCACCGACGTCGCTGCGCGCGATCGTGTCGCCGCCGCAGTAGACGTAGCTGTTATGCCCACGAGTGCGACCAGTGTTGTTGGGCTCGGGACCGACCGAATCGGAAGGACAGAGAATCGCGGGCATGTTGCGGGTCCAAGGTTCCACGTTTGCCCAGGGAACGCCGTTACCGGCAGGGTCGTACACGAGCGTGCCGATCTGAGTGAACAACGGCGCCTGGTCATAGTACGGCAGCAGCGGGATGTGCGCCGTGTACCGAGTCCGACCTGCGCGGTTCGGCGCATTCTGGTTCCCTGGACCACTCTGCCGCGCGGGCAGCACTCCGAAGTTGTCGTGGTAGTTGTGCAGCGCCAGACCGAGTTGCTTCAGGTTGTTGCGGCACTGGGTGCGGCGGGCGGCTTCGCGGGCCTGCTGCACCGCCGGAAGCAACAGGGCGATCAGGATGGCGATGATGGCAATCACCACCAACAGCTCAATGAGCGTAAAGCCGCGCTTGCGATGAGTTCGGACCATGAGAGACCCTTCAAGAGAGAACAAAACAGGAAAAATCACCGAACGTGCCGGCGATAGGATCGGCTCGGAACGGTCATCGACAAGCGGGGTTACAGCGTTCCTCAGAATACCTGTCAAATCCGGACACGTCAATTGCCTGGAATCCGACCAGTTGGGAGATTTCGGCCGGCTGATTGGATCGATCGGCCAGTTGTTGATGGGCCTGCGGGTCTGGATGGGCGACCGCTCGGAAGCCTGGAAATGCACACCCCTACGTCGCGGCGACACATCGGCTCTTGGATCCGCGTCGCGCGCGTATAATGGGGCGATGGATGCCATTCTCCCCGCCGACGCCCACCCCACCAAACATTGGCATCGCCTCGACGACGGCCGCGTGCAGTGCGATGTCTGCCCGCGGTTGTGCCGGCTGCACGAAGGCCAGCGCGGCTTCTGCTTCGTCCGCGGCTGCCTGAACGGCGAAGTGGTCCTCACCACCTACGGCCGCAGTAGCGGGTTCTGCATCGATCCCATCGAGAAGAAGCCGCTGAACCATTTTCTGCCGGGCACTTCGGTCCTCTCGTTTGGCACCGCGGGCTGCAACCTGGGCTGCAAGTTCTGCCAGAACTGGGACATCAGCAAGTCGCGCGAGATCGACACCCTGGCCGACGCCGCCACGCCGGAGGCACTCGCCTGCGCCGCGCTCCGTCACGGCTGCCGCAGCGTGGCCTTCACGTACAACGACCCGGTGATCTTCCTGGAATACGCGATGGACGTGGCCGACGCCTGCCGGGCGCGGGGGATCAAGTCGGTCGCCGTCACCGCGGGGGAGATGTGCCCGGACGCGCGGGCCGAGTTCTATCGGCACATGGACGCGGCCAACGTCGACCTGAAGGGCTTCACCGAGCGGTTCTACCACGACATCTGCGCGGGGCATCTGCAGCCGGTCCTGCAGACGCTGGAATACCTGAAGCACGAAACGAACGTGTGGTTCGAGATCACCACGCTCCTCATTCCCGGCGAAAACGACAGCGAGGAGGAACTGGAGCAGGAAACGCAGTGGATTGCGGAGCATCTTGGTCCCGACGTGCCGCTGCACTTCACGGCGTTCCACCCCGATTTCCGCATGTTGGACAAGCCGCGCACGCCGCCGGCGACGCTGATACGGGCGAGGCAGATCGGCCTGAAGAACGGGCTGCACTACGTCTACACCGGCAACATTTACGACGAAGACGGCGGCAGCACGTACTGCGCCACGTGCAAGCTGCGCCTCATCGGCCGCCGCGGCTACGACCTGTCCGAATGGCGGTTGACGCCGGAAGGCGCCTGCCCCCGCTGCGGTACGGCGTGTCCCGGCGTGTTCGAAGCGCAGCCCGGCACCTGGGGGGCGCGCCGCGAGCCGGTGCGGTTGTCAATGTAGTCGGGATGCTCGCAGCGATCGATCATTCACATTGGCCTGAAGTACCCGGCCCCTCACGGGGCACGGCTCGCCAAGGCAAGCCGTGTCGTGTCAGCGACCGGGTCATTCAACGCTTCGACCACGCCAGTCATTCCGCTCGACGACTCGTCCCACGCGACACCCGACCATGGATCGATTTCGCCAGTCCCGCCGCGTGCTTCCGTTTCCATCGCTCGCCGTTTACGCTGCTTTGCAGTGAAATCCTGGTTTTCCCCGGCGTTGAGGAATCCTCTCATGAGCGGGCTTCTGCTGCGATGCGGTGCGGCGTGGATGGGACTTGCGGCGTTCGTGTCGGCGGCGGAGCCGTGGCCGCAGTGGCGCGGGCCGCACGGTGACGGCTACGTCACCGACGCGCCGCCGCCGATCGTGTTTTCGGCCGACAACATTGTCTGGAAGACGCCCCTGCCGGGATCGGGACAGTCCTCGCCGGTGGTGTGGGATGATCGCATCTTTCTCACGAGTTATCTCGACCGCGGGGCCGAGCGGCTGGTCTTCGCCGTCGATCGTCACAGCGGCAAGCTGCTGTGGCAAAAGACGGCGTGGAAGGGAACGCCCGAGCCGTCGCACCAGATGAACGGCTGGGCCTCGGCCACGTGCGCCACCGACGGCGAGCGGGTGTACGCGTTCTTTGGCCGCGGCGGCGGACTGTTCTGCTACTCGCGCGACGGCGAACTGCTGTGGAACAACCCGCTCGGTCCCTTTGAGGGGCCGTGGGGCACCGCCGCGTGTCCCATTCTGCTCGACGACCTCGTCATTCAGAACTGCGATTCGGAATCCAATGCCCGGCTGGAAGCGTTCGATAAGCTCACCGGGAAACCCGTGTGGACGGCAAAGCGCGACGATTATCGCGGCTGGAGCACGCCGTTCATCGACCGGCGCGGCAGCCGCACGCAGATCATTCTCAACGGCCACACTGGCGTGCGGTCCTACGATCCGAAAGACGGCAAGGAGCTGTGGTTCTGTTCCAGCCAGGTAGGCCGCGGCGAACCGACCGTCACGCCGTTCGGCCGCGATCGCATCGTCGTGCTGAACGGACTGGGCAATGGCGCGCTGTACGCCGTGCAGACCGACGGTTCGGGGGACGTCAGCGGCACCAAGCGGGTGTGGGAGACCCCGCGGAAGACGCCGCGCGACCTCCCCTCGCCGGCGATCATCGGAAACTCCGTGCTCATCATGTCGCAGCGGACCGGCATCCTCACGTGCTTCGACGTCGAGACCGGCAAGCAGGTGTGGCAGGACCGCATTGGCGGGGACCACGCGGCATCGCCGGTGGTGCTGGACGGCAAGGCGCTGTTCGTTGCCGAGAGCGGCGAAGTGCTGGTGATCGATCCCGCAGCGAACGAACACATCGTGGCCCGCAACAACATCAATGCGCCGCAGACAGAAATCTTCCGGGCGTCACTGGCTGCGCACGAAGGACAGTGGCTGCTGCGGTCGAACACCGTGCTGTACTGCATCGGGGCGAGGTGACACGCCATAATGGCGCAACGACGTGCGAAGCATTGGCCTGTCCATACGCCTTCGGCGTAAGTAGGAAGCATGGCCTCGCAGTGCATTGGCCTGATCGGCATCGGTCTCTTGGGGCGGGCCTTGGCGGAGCGGTGGCTCGCCGCGGGCGATGAAGTCGTTGGCTTCGATCGCGATCCGGCCGCGCTGCCGGCGTTCTCCGCCCTTGGCGGCCGAAGTGCGGATGGCGTGCGCGAAGTCGCGGAATCGACGCGACGAATCGTGCTGTGCCTGCCGGACCACGCCGTCGTCCGCTCGGTCGTGTCGGAAATGGGCGATACCCTGGCTGCAGGGCACGTGCTGATCGACGTCACCACGGGCGACAGCGACACCGCGGTCGCACTCGAACGTGACCTGCAACCGCGCGGCATCACCTATCTCGAAGCGACCGTCTCCGGCAGCAGCGATCACGTGCGGCAGCGGGACGCGCTGGTGATGACGGGCGGCGACGCGGACGCGTGCGCCGCATGTGGCGACGTGTTCGCACCGTTTGCGCGGTCGGTGTTGCACGCCGGTCGCGTGGGATCCGCGGCGAAGCTGAAGCTGGCGACGAACCTGGTGCTGGGTTTGAATCGCGCAGCGCTGGCCGAGGGACTGGCGTTCGCGCGGGCCATTGGGCTGGACCCGCCGATCGCGCTGCAGGCGCTGCGCGAAGGGCTGGCCTATTCGCGGATCATGGACAGCAAAGGCCCCAAGCTGTTGGCGGAAGACTTCACGCCGCAGGCGCGATTGGCGCAACATCTGAAAGACGTGCGGCTGATGCTCGACGCGGCGGGCAAAGCGGGATTGTCGTTGCCGCTGTCGGAGACGCATCGGCGACTGCTCGACGCCGCCGTGTCCGCCGGGTGGGGCGAACTGGACAACTGCGCCATTTATCGCCTGTACACTGCCGAAGACGGCGGCCCGTAGCCGGTGCAGTAAAAGCCGCTCGCCGGACATCGGCGGCGCTGCTGCTGCTACGGTTGGTATAGTGGCTACACGACAGCCTGGAACAACGGCATGGCTTGGGCGCCACAAACGGCGTGCGCTGTGCCACAGACGGGGTTCGATGGCGCGGCTCAACCGGGCGCTTATGGCTATGGTCCGCCGATGGATCAGCAGGGCCAAAACGGACAGGGCGGCTTCCAGGCCGCGCCCCCGCCTCCGCCGCCCACCCAGGAAAACAACACCGATTCCCCGGAGCAGTAGCCAGTCGTTCGGCGACGATCCCACCGAGAAGCCCGGACTCAGCCAGGAGGCCGGGTTTCTTTTACGCGCCGAGGTGCAACATCGGACTCGCAGGGAACGAGCACGGAAGCCGGATTTCGGAAAAGCCGGGCTTCGGAGCGCTCCGCCCTCTCTTTTTTCGGCGAAGACGCTCCGCTTCATTGGATGACGACGGCAAACATGCTAGGCTAACGCCCGATTCGGACCGGCCGGTCTGCGCAGGCAGGTCCCATTCGCCGAGGCAACGGGTGCCTGGCACCGGTCCGACAATGCGAGATTCACGGAGGTCCACATGTTGCGGACGAGTGTGGTGGTAGGAGGCATGGTGCTGAGCCTCTGCCTGGGGCTCACGAGTGACGCTGATGCCAGAGCCAGATGCTGCAGGGTCAGGTGCTGCAGAACCGCGTGTTGTCAGACTGCCTGCCCCGCGACGTGCTGCAACGCCGCGCCGGCATGCGCCGCCCAGACCGCTTGCTGCCCCGCACGCTGTGCGACCGCCTGTGCCGCGCAGCCCTGCGCTGCCACCGCGTGCGCGCCGCAGCCGTGCGCCATTCAGCAAACCAGCGGCTGCGCCCCCGCCGGTGCGCCGGCTCCAATCGCCCCTGCCGGCGGAGCGGCTCAAGGCTATGAACAGGCCCCGCCTCCGCCGCCGGCCCAAAGCAAGTAGTCTGTCGCCATCGCATTAGCCGCTCGAACCGCCGCACACCCCACGTGTGCGGCATTTTTTTCGCCCTGGTGAAGATGCCTGGCAAGAACGAAATGGCTGGTGCAGTCCCTCGTTGGCTCCGGCCAGTCACCTCATCAACAGGGTCCGCCGTCATGAAGCTCGTTATTTCACCGGCGGTCGATGCCGCGCGATTACAGCGCATCGCCGCTGTGTCCTCCGTCTTGGACGTCGTCAATTGCGCAACTCTCGATGACGCTTTACCGGCGATCGTCGATGCCGACGCATTCTTCGGCAAGCTCACGCCAGAGTTATTGCGCGCGGCGAAACAGCTTCGCTGGGTGCAGTCGCCAACGGCCAGCCTGGAGCACTACCTGTTTCCGGAGCTGGTCGAGCACTCGTGCGTCCTGACCAATATGCGCGGACTGTTTTCCGACGTCATCGCCGACCACGTGATGGGCCTCGTCCTCTGCTTCGCCCGCAACCTGCACGTCTATTTGCGGCAAAGGCGGTGGGCGCCCGTCGGCGATCCCGGCGCGAAGACCGAGTTCGTCTCCACGCCCGGCACGGTGACGCCCGTCGATCGCGCCCATCAACATCTGGCGGACCTGACGCTCGGCGTCGTGGGAGTGGGGCACATTGGGAAAGAGATTTGCCGGCGGGCGGCCGCGTTCGGGATGTGCGTCATTGGCGTCGATCCCGTGACGCGCTCGATGCCTGGCGTGGTGGACAACGTCTGGCCGCTGGAACGCCTGCCGGAACTGCTCGCACAATCGGACTACGTCGTCATTGCCGCTCCGCACACGCCGGAAACTGCCGGGCTGTTCGACCGCGCGCGAATTCAGCAGATGCGGAAATCGGCAGTGCTGATCAACATTGGCCGCGGCGTGATCGTGCGGCTGGACGACCTCGTGGCGGCGCTTCGCGCCAGAGAGATTGCCGGCGCCGCCCTCGACGTGTGCGAGATCGAGCCGCTGCCGGCCGACCATCCGTTGTGGCAGATGGACAACGTCATCATCACGCCGCACGTCGCCGCCGCATCGCCGCGGATTGCCGAGCGGCACCTGGAAACCTACCTCGAGAACTTGCGTCGCTTCGTCAACGGTGAAGCACTGTTGACCGTGGTCGACAAGCGGAAGTGGTACTGAATGCGCTTGCGTTTAGCGGATGCCACAACTCGCGCTAACCGCAAGCAACTCCTCTTGCACCCCCGCTTTGCGGTCACTACGCTGCGCTGAACGCTTTTTTTCGGAGCTTTCGATGATTCCGCGCCCCTTCCTGCGGTTGCATCCTGACGACAACGTCGCCGTGGCGACGCGGCACGTGCCCGCCGGTTCGGTGGTTACCATTGATGACGTCGCCCACCTCACGACGTCGGAAGCCATTGATCTGGGACACAAGGTCGCGCTGCGGCCCATTGAATCGGGCCAGCCGCTGCGGAAATTCGGGCAGGTGATCGGTTACGCGAAGGCGAATATCCCGGCAGGAGCGTGGGTACACACGCACAATGTGGCCGCCGGGGACCTGCAGCTCGACTACGCGTTCTGCAGCGAAACTCCTCCCGCCCCCGCGCCCATCGAAGGACGCACGTTTCTCGGCTACCGCCGGCCTGACGGCCGCGCCGCCACGCGGAACTACATCGGCATTATCAGCACGGTGAATTGCTCGGCGACCACGTCGAAATACGTCGCGCAGCACTTCGACCGCGCACTGCTCGCGGACTACCCGAACATCGATGGCGTGGTCCCGCTCGTTCACAAGGGGGGCTGCTCGTTCGAATACGGAGGCCCCGATCACGTGCAGCTCACGCGCACGCTCGCCGGGTTCGCACGGCATCCGAACATCGCGGCGTATGCGGTGATCGGCCTCGGCTGCGAAACCGCCCAGGCGTCGTTCCTGATGGAGCAGGGCGGCTTGGTGCAACTGGGTGGAGTCGGGCAATCTCTCACGCCGTCTGCACCGGTCATGAACATCCAGGACGTCGGCGGCGTGGCAAAAACGGTGGCCCGCGCCACCGCCGCCATCCGCGAGATGCTGCCCGACGTCAACAACGTTGAGCGCGTGCCCATCCCCGTTTCCGAAATCATCCTTGGCCTCGAATGCGGCGGCAGCGATGGGAACAGCGGCACAACGGCGAACCCCGCCCTGGGCTATTGTTCCGACCTGCTCGTGGCGCACGGCGGCACCGCGGTGCTTTCGGAAACACCCGAATGCGTTGGCGGCGAACACATGCTCACTCGCCGCGCCGCCAGCCCCGCCGTCGCCCAGGCGTTTCTGAACCGCATCAACTGGTGGAAGGAGTACATGGCGAAGTTCGGGATGCGGGTGGACATCAACCCGTCGGTCGGCAACAAGAAGGGTGGTCTCACCACCATCTACGAGAAGTCGCTCGGCGCCATCGCGAAAGGAGGCACGACCGCGTTGAAAGGGGTTTACGAGTACGCCCAACCCATCACCGACCGCGGCTTCACGTTCATGGACACGCCGGGCTACGATCCGGCGTCGGTCACGGGCCTCGTCGCCGGCGGCTGCAACGTCGTTTGCTTCACCACCGGCCGCGGCAGTTGCTTCGGCTGCAAGCCCGTGCCGACGATCAAGATCGCCACCAACACGCCGATGTACAACCGGCTTGTGGACGACATGGACATCAACGCCGGCCGCATTCTGGAAGGGGCGAGCATCGAGGACATCGGTCGCGAGATCTTCGAGGAGGTGATCGCGGTTGCCAGCGGCCGCCGGACGAAGAGCGAAGCCCAGGGCATTGGCGACGAAGAGTTTTGTCCCTGGACCTGGGGGCCGATCACGTAGGGGACGAGCCAGGCATGGGAAAAAAGCCTGGCGCCTTCGGCAACGATTACCGCGTGATCGACCAGTGCGTGGCGGAGGCACCGATCGTTGGCGCCGGGACCGCGGCCGTTGTCGGCAGCGCGGTCTGCGTCGCGGCCGCTGTTCGCGGCGGCTGTGCAGAGAGATGGTTCAATCGCGGACGGAATACCACCACGATTGCCAGCGGCAGGTACCACAGCACGTACACGCCGCCTTCATTCGGATACCAGAACTGCGTGGCCACCACCGCCGATGCCGAATGCGCGAGCAAATGCTCCAGATTCTTCTCGAACGGCCATACCGTGAGCGAGGTCAGCACCACCATGTAAGTTGCGAACACGGGGATGCGGTAGGCGGCATCGTACAGCGACCAGAAGCCCTCGCCGGCTCCACCGTCGAACTTCAACGCCTTCCAGTCGATCGAGCCAATGATCTGGTGCGTAAACGAATACGTGTCGGCAGACGTCAGCATCAGGCAGGCGACCAGCACCGCGGCCACGCTGACCAGCGCCAATCCGAACTTCGCCGCGCCGCGCTTCCAGTAAAACGCCACCCAGATCGGGACCAAAAACCACGCGAAGAACATGGTGCCGCACGCCAGGCCCAACAGCACACCCGACCAGATCGGCTTGCGGAACAGCGCCACCGCCCAGACGATGAGGGCCGGCGGCAACACGTGCGTCACGCGGCTGACATCGTACGCCGTGCAGGGCAGCAACAGGTACAGCGTTGCCATCGCCAGGCCGAGGTTGGTGTCGCTGAAATGCCAGCGGCCGATCATCACCAGCCCGAACATCACCGCCAGGTGCGCGAGAACCGCCATGGTGCGTGCGGCCACGAGTTCGACGCCTCCCGCCAGGGGAACCACCGGCGTCGCCAGCAACCGACCGGCCGGTCCCGCCGACTCCGATTCCATCTGGGTGGCGAGGCTGTCTTGCCGATTCAGCAGCTCATCCGCCAGCCGCACCGTGGTGATGGTCGATTCGTGCGGCGGCTTGGTGACGATGTTGGTCGTCTGAAAGGCCAAGGCACAGATCAGCAGGAACGTCAGCCCGGCGGGGTTCAGGTTCTGCTCGAACCGCGGCCGTCGGGTCCACAGGGCATCGGTGAGCATCCGCAGGCACAAAACTCCGGTGACCGCGAACAGCCACACGTATCCGAACGGCGACTGCCACCCCGGCGACTGCACCAGCAGCAGACCAGGCGACAGGGACAGCAAGAGCGCTAAGTCCAGGTTTCGCAGCGACCAGACCCGGTTGAAGCGGAAAAATACCGCCAGGATCAGGAGCAGCGAAAGATAGAACCACGTTGGGCCGTTG
>Ga0073934_10005943_pt1 | contig 18301 bp, 14 predicted proteins | sample LarsenN4metaG_FD_76834 | JGI IMG/M metagenome (GOLD analysis project Ga0073934, IMG submission 76834) | Hot spring sediment bacterial and archeal communities from British Columbia, Canada, to study Microbial Dark Matter (Phase II) - Larsen... ... | reverse complement strand
TCTGTCCGGATAGCCGATCCAAATCGAAAGCATGCATCGGCTGTCCGAGTTCATGCATAACATAATTGGTAATGTCAGCAACATTGTTAATCGAACGCTCTCCGATTGATTCAAGCCGCCTCACCAGCCATTCGGGCGATGGAACGATCTTAACGCCACGCACAATCCTGCCGGTAAAACGATGACAAAGATCAGAGTCTTCAATTTTTACAATATCCGGAGCAAGAATAGCAGGGAAGGGAACCTCATCTACGTTTATGGATTCCGTTTCTACGGGCTGTTTAAGAGATGAACCGTAAATAACGGCAATTTCACGGGCTATTCCCAGATGAGAGAGACAATCGGGGCGGTTCGATGTCAGATCGATATCGAGAATCCAATCTTCATCGAAAGCGCTTATTCCCTCAACTGCAAGACCGACACGGGTTAGTGCTTCGGCCAGTTCCGAGTGATTTGCCTGAAAATCAACAAGGGTTTTTAAACAGTTAAAACTGATATACATAAAACTTCATTCTATGGCGGCGGGCGACCGGCCGTAATTAAAATCTCAATTGATTATCTGAATTGCTCAGCAAAGCGGACGTCATTCTCAAACATCTGGCGTATGTCATCTATGTTATACATAAGCGCAGCCATCCGCTCGAGGCCGAAACCGAATGCGAACCCTGAATATACTTTCGGATCTATGTTGCAGGCACGAAGTACATTGGGATGAACCATTCCGGAACCTCCGAGTTCGATCCACCCGGAGCCTTTACATGGTCTGCAACGTTCCTTTCCGCTTTGCCCTGAACCATGACAAATAAAGCAGGAGAAATCGAATTCGGCACTGGGTTCGGTAAATGGAAAATAGGACGGACGGAATCTGGTGACGGTTTCGGGACCGAATAATCGCCGAAGCCATTCCGTTACCGTTCCTTTTAGATGCGCCATTGTAATTCCGCGGTCCACGCAAAGACCTTCTACCTGATGAAACATAGGGACGTGAGTCATATCAGGCGTATCGCGGCGGAAAACCTTGCCCGGTGCAATAATTTTTATAGGCACGCCGTGGCGTTCCATTGCACGGATTTGAACTGTTGAAGTTTGTGACCGCAAAGCGAGCCCGTCCGTTGTGTAAAAAGTGTCCTGAGATTCACGGGCGGGATGACCTTCCGGGATATTCAATGCGTCAAAATTATAATAGTCAGTTTCGATTTCGCGGTCATCTTCGATTGCATAACCCATTGAAACGAAAATATCTTCTATCCGTTGGCGCAAAAGCGTGATCGGATGAAGGCTTCCGCGAAGGTGACGTCTGCCGGGTAAAGTTACGTCAATGCGTTCGCGTTCGATACGTAAATTTTCCAGACGGGAAGCAAATGCTTTTTGAAGCCTTGTCAGGGTTTCATCAATCTGACGTTCGACATTCTGCACCATTTTGCCAAAGCCTGCCCGCTGCTCCTGCGGGACGCGACCTATCATTTTCTTTAATTCAGCGAGCCGCGAGCGCTTCCCTGTATGGCGGACCTTCATGTCCTGTGCGAGTTTGAGAGCGCTTTCCGCCACTTTCCAATCCGCAGTCTCGGCTTCAATTGCAGTCAGAGTATTAACCTCAGCGGTAAATTCGTTTAACACTTCGGAAATCGAGTCGTTTGTATCAGACATAAATAATTAAGAATAAACGAGAAGTGCCGCCGGAGGAAAGCCGGCGGTTTAAATTTTATCAACAATCCCGCATCGGACAAATCGGCAAGTGGAAACCCGGACTTGCTCTCTGTTATTATTCTCCTTTATTTCAGGGAATTTTTTTATACAAAATGAAAGCAATAGTTAAAAGTAAAGCCGAACCGGGCCTCTGGATCGAAGAAGTGCCGGAGCCGCAAATGGGTATCAATGATGTCCTGATTAGGGTGAAAAAAGGCGGTATTTGCGGTACGGATCTGCACATTTATAACTGGGATGCCTGGGCGCACTCAACGATTAAAATCCCAACGATCATAGGCCACGAATTTGTAGGTGAAATTGTTGACGTCGGTTCCAACGTTGTCGATTTCAAGCCCGGTGATATCGTCAGCGCGGAAGGGCATTTGGTTTGCGGCCGTTGTAGAAACTGTATGGCAGGACGGCGCGCCTTATGTGCAAACACACGCGGAATCGGTGTAAATACAGACGGCGGATTTGCCGAATATATTGCTGTCCCATTCACCAATATCTGGAAACACAGACCGGATATAGATCTGGAAGTAGCGGCTATTTTTGATCCTTTTGGCAATGCAGTCCATACCGCATTGGAATTCGAGGTATTCGGTGAAGACGTTCTTATTACCGGAGCAGGCCCGATAGGTATAATGGCGGCCGCGGTCGCCAAACACGCCGGAGCGAGAAATATTGTAATCACGGACATTAATCCATTCAGACTGGAACTGGCCGAACGAATGGGCGACGTTACGCGTGCCGTCAATATAAGCAAAACCTCGCTGAAAGACGTCCAAAAGGAACTTGGAATGAAAGAGGGTTTTGATGTCGGTATGGAGATGTCGGGTGTGCCGGCTGCGTTCAAGGATATGCTTGCGAATATGTTTCACGGCGGGAAAATTGCTTTTCTGGGAATCCCGCCGGAACCATTTGCCATAGATTGGAAAACGGTAATTTTCAATATGATAACGATAAAAGGAATTTATGGCCGGCAGATGTACGAAACATGGTATCAGATGTCGAATCTGCTTGATGCGGGAGTTGATATTTCGCCGGTTATTACACACAGATATTCTTACAAAGACTTTGAAGCCGGTTTCGAAGCAATTCGTAATGGAAACTGCGGAAAAGTAGTTCTCGATTTTTCCGATATTTGATTGCGGTGTAAAGTGTGTTTACAGAAAGATGTTTTCTTTCTGGAGCATTGAAATTTCCGGCTTTACAACAGTTTGTTTCGATAATCGCAGTTATCGGAAAAATCGGCTGAAAAATTAGCCTATCCAATTTATGTACAATCAGTTCAAATTGCATTTAGAAAATACCATCAAGGAAATCCGCCAGGCCGGACTCTACAAGTCCGAACGTGTTCTTGAAGGTCCGCAGGATGCGCATATCGAGGTAAATGGCCGCGAAGTTCTAAATATGTGCGCAAATAACTATCTCGGGCTATCGGACCATCCCGCTGTAGTCAAGGCGGCTCACGATGGCTTGGAAAAATGGGGATTCGGTCTTTCTTCTGTCCGTTTTATTTGCGGTACGCAGACTATTCACAAAGAACTCGAACGTAAAATCAGCGAATTTCTGGGAACGGAAGATACCATTCTCTATACCTCCTGCTTTGATGCAAACGGCGGTCTATTTGAAACACTTCTTGGCGAAGAGGATGCCGTAATTTCTGACGAGCTTAATCATGCGAGCATCATTGACGGTATCCGGCTATGCAAAGCACAGCGTTTCAGATACAAAAACAACGATATGGCCGATCTTGAGGCAAACCTCCGACAGGCAAGCAAAGCACGTTTCAAAAAGATTGCTACTGACGGTGTGTTTTCAATGGACGGTTATATAGCAAATCTTCCCGAGATTTGTGATCTGGCAGACAAATACGATGCTCTCGTCATGGTGGATGATTCTCATTCAGTAGGTTTTATGGGAAAAACCGGCCGCGGTACACATGAATATCATAACGTAATGGGCCGTGTAGATGTCATTACGGGTACGCTGGGCAAGGCACTCGGCGGAGCAAGCGGCGGCTATACCAGCGGCCGGAAAGAAATAATAGAACTGCTCCGGCAACGCTCGAGGCCGTACCTTTTTTCAAATTCGGTTGCTCCTCCGATTGTTGCTGCTTCTATTGCGGCACTCGATCTTTTGAAAGGCTCAACCCAGCTGCGTGACCGACTTGCGGAGAATACGCTTTACTTCCGTAAACGCATACAATCAATAGGGTTAGATGTTTTACCAGGAGAGCATCCGATAGTGCCGATAATGTTTGGTGAAGCCGCACCGGCAGTCCGAATGGCAGAAAAATTACTGGAAAAGGGCGTTTACGTTATCCCGTTTTCTTTTCCGGTCGTACCGAAGGGAAAAGCCAGAATACGCACTCAGGTATCCGCGGCTCATTCGCGTGAAGACCTGGACTTTGCGGTCGCTATGTTTGCGGAAGCCAAGGCGGAACTCGGACTTTGACAATGATGAAGGCGGTATTATGTCCAATACCGCCTTTGGTTTTATCACCGCGCAAGCCTTAACGCTGCTTCCCGCTGCGGGAAGGCGGTTAATGCGGCTTTATGCGGCAGCTTGATTGTTGCCGATGGCTTCTTTTGCCTTTCCGGCTATCATTGCAAATGTTTCCGGCTGTTTAACCGCAAGATCGGCAAGTGACTTGCGATCCAATTCAATTCCCGCTAGTTTCAGACCGTACATCAACTGCGAATATTTCATATCGTTCAGGCGGCAGGCCGCATTTATTCTTACGATCCAAAGCCGCCGAAAATCGCGTTTCTTAAGTTTTCGCCCTGTGTATGCAAAGGTTAATGCACGTTCGACAGATTCTTTAGCCGAGCGGTATAGCTTCGATTTAGTTCCACGATAGCCTTTTGCAAGGGACAGTATTTTCTTGCGTTTTTCCAGGCGTTTATTACCACGTTTTGCTCTTGGCATATGAACTCTCCAAAATCACTGAATCCTAAAATAATCTAATTTCCTGCCGGCATCATTTTTAATGCAGGCGATAAAAACATACATTTATTCGCGTCCGTATGGGAGCATACGCTCGACTCTTTTCTGATCTGCTTCGGAAACCAGCGTATCAATATCAAGATTACGTTTACGCTTATTGGATTTCTTGGTCAGAATGTGCCGCGCGTGCGAATGTCCGCGTTTGAACTTACCGGTGGCGGTTGAGCGAAAGCGCTTTGCCGCACCTTTGTGTGTTTTAAGTTTTGGCATAATGTATTTTCTCCCTTAACGTCTTTCAAAAAATTTCGTCATCGTCCGTCTCTGATTGAGACTTGATTTCATTTTGTACGGACTGTTTACGTTCGGATTTATCCTTTCGCTTTCCGGATTCGGCGTTTGGTACGGCTGACGTATGCTGTTGTGATTTTCTTGTATCGGCGATGCCCTTTTTAGGCACGAAAATCGTAAACATCTGGTAGCCCTCCATTTTCGGGGATACCTCTACATCAGCTATGTCAGACAAATCCTGTGTCAATCTCTCCAGGATTTTTGCACCGATTTCACGATGTGACATTTCACGTCCGCGGAAAGCAATGGCAGCCCGGACCTTGTCGCCGTCAAACAGCCAGTCGCGTGCGTGCTTCATCCTGTATTCGTAATCGTGATCGTCAGTACCGGGCCGAAACTTGATTTCCTTAACCTGAACGGTAACCTGTTTCTTCTTTGCCTCATGAGCTCTTTTTTTCTGCTCATAGAGGAATTTTCCGTAATCGATCAATTTACATACCGGCGGATTAGCGTTCGGTGCTATCTCGACCAGATCAACACCGCGGTTGCGAGCTTCCTGGACGGCATCACGCGTATCCATAATTCCAAGCGTCTCTCCGTCTTCGGTAACTACGCGGACGGAAGGGACGCGTATCCGTTCATTTGTCCTGTGCAGCGGTTCGCGCTGACGCGGACGAAAGTTTTTTCCACCAAATCTTCTAGCGATATGAGCCTCCTATTGCAAATGTCGATCTCAGAGTTCCCGTTTTTCTCTTAGACGGTAAATCATCTCTTCGAACTCACTTAGCTTCATCGTACCGATGTCGCCCCTCTTACGATCGCGAACCGCAACCAGTCCTTCGTCGCGTTCCTTGTCACCAAGAATCAGCATGTAAGGAATTTTCTTTAATTGCGCTTCACGTATTTTCGCTCCGATCTTGTCCGAGCGTATGTTGGCTTCCACACGGAAGCCGTTTGCTGAAAGTTTTGCCGCGATTGTTTCTGCGTATTCATTGATTCGGTCGGTAATCGGCAAGATTGCTACCTGAACAGGAGCGAGCCAGAACGGGAAAGCGCCGGCAAAATGCTCGATCAGGACACCGAAAAATCTTTCGACGGAACCGAACAATGCCCGATGAACCATGACAGGCCGATGACGGACATTATCCTCACCAATATATTCCAGGCCGAATCTTTCAGGCAAATTAAAATCAAATTGGACGGTAGAAAGTTGCCAAAGACGCCCGATGGAGTCTTCTACCTTGATATCGATTTTAGGCCCGTAGAATGCTGCTTCTCCTTCGATTCGTTCGTAAGAGATGCCGCGGCGGTCAAGGGCCGTTCGCAGTGCATTTTCGGCACGCGACCAATCCTCATCTGACCCAAGATAGCCTTTATTGTCGGCTCCTCCGCGGACACTTAATTCTACCTTGAAATTTTCGAATCCGAAGGTCTTGAAAACATCATAAGCAAAGTCAACACATTGGCCTATTTCTTCCGTGACCTGATCCGGAGTGCAGAAAATATGCGCATCATCCTGAGTAAAACCACGGACGCGCATCAAACCATGGAGTGTACCCGAGAGTTCAGCCCGATAGACGGTACCAAGCTCGGCATATCGGAGAGGTAAATCACGGTAAGAACGCGGATGTGACCGATAAATTCCAATATGAAACGGACAATTCATCGGTTTTATCCGAAATTCGGTATCTTCGCCGAATTTCTCCGGCATTTGCATGGGTTCGAAGAGGGAATCGGCATAATTCTCCTCATGACCCGAAGTCTGCCAGAGCTGACGTTTTGCAATATGCGGCGTGAAAACAAGCCCGTAACCGCGTTTCATGAGCTCACCGCGAAGGTAATTCTCCATTTCGTTACGGACGGCACCGCCCTTTGGGTGCCAGAAGATCAGACCCTGGCCATATTCTTCCTGAATGGAAAACAGATCCAACTCGCGTCCGAGTTTGCGGTGGTCACGTTTTTCTGCTTCTTCGCGTTGCCTGAGCCATTGTTCCAGCTCCTCTTTCGTGGCAAAAGCGGTGCCGTAAATCCTTTGCATCTGGGCATTTGAAGCATCGCCTTTCCAATATGCACCAGAGATTGCAAGCAGTTTGAAGGCTTGCAATTTTCCTGTATGCGGAACGTGCGGGCCGAGACAGAAATCTATAAAAGGTGAATCGTCAATATAATAGACGCTCGCGGTACTGTCCGCTTTTTCCGAAATCAGTTCGCATTTCAACGGTTCATCGCGCCGGCGGAAAATTTCCAGGAGTTTCGCCTTATCAATTTCCTCTCTTCGATAGGGCAGACTTCTTTTTGCCAGTTCATGCATTCGCTTTTCTATTACCGGCAAATCGTCTTCGGTCAATGTGCGCGGGGCGATGACGTCATAATAGAAACCGTAGCGGGGATCATCCATCAGAGCCGGACCGACACCCAATTTGGTTCCGGGAAACAGATCCAGAATTGCGGCGGCAAGCAAATGCGCCGCGGAATGGCGAATTACTTCGAGTCCTTCGCGTGAATCCGCTGCGATGGGCTCGATTGATAAAACAGCATCAGTAGGTTCAATTTTTGCGTTCAAATCCACTTCGCGGCCGTCAATTTTAGCTGCTATTGCACGTTTTGCTGCCTCGCGGTCAAATGCCTTGATTGCGTCTGCAACCGTAGCAGCCGGTACGGTTTTTATTGTTTCGCCAAATTTAACGTTTACTTCAGCCATAAAATGCCTGCCGAAAGGCAGTCACTCGCAAAATACTAATCAAGCCGAGGCACACACAATGCCTGGCATTAAAAAAACTGATAAAACATCATTCGCAATTCAAAAGAAGAAAAGCGAAATCCCAACCAAGATCGGATCCGGTAAGAGCGACTTTGCACGGCGACTTTGTTTTTGGAAACTTATTCGCCGTTTGCCATAAACCATTGTGTTTAACGGCAAACCGGATTTGCAAAGTTCTTCGGCAGCATCTTACCGAAAGATTGAAGATCACCCGTAAAGTAACCTTTCGGGAATCTAAAAAATGGTAGGCACTAGCAGAGTTGAACTGCTGACCCCTACCGTGTCAAGGTAGTGCTCTACCACTGAGCTAAGTGCCTGAAACCCATTTCGCTCAATAATAAGCGAACTTAAAGAATGCCAAAATCGGATTTTTATGTCAAGAGCGGTCCGCAGGACAGATACTGATAATTACTGAACGCCCGTACAAAATCTATGCATTGCTATTGCTACGAGCTTTGTGGTGCGGTTATCTTCATCAAAACTGGGGTTTACCTCAGAAAACTCGATAATTCTGGTATTTGCAAGAGATGCGGCATATTTTACAAGCTGGATAAATTCCCCTGCGCGCAAACCAAGCGGCGAAGGTGCTGAGGTGCCGGGAGCATCTGCCGAACGGACTACATCAAGGTCGAAGCCAAAAAAAGTATTGAGCGATTCGCTATGTCGTATGAATTTTTGTTTAATCGCTTCTTTTAGTTCAAGATCGGCCTCGCTTCGTGAGCGCAATAATTCCAGACTTATGCGGTTAACACCCAGAGAACGGATGTAATCGTAATAAACAGGCGAACATAAATGCGTCTGAAAACCTACTTCGAAGAAATATTCCGGCTTGAGATGGCCTTCATCCAATAACTGACGGTATGGCGTGCCGCTATTGCGTTCAGGTGCGAGACGGACGTCCAGATGCGAATCAACATTTATGGCCAGCCACCATTCCGGTCCGAAGACCTCGGCCATAGCCAGACCGTCCGGATAAGATACGTCATTTCCGCCGCCAAGAACCACACATCGCTTGCCGTCCCTGAGCACTTGTGCAACAACCTCTTTATGTGTGTCATGCGTCTCTTCCAGAGTCCGGCCAATGACGATGTTCCCAAGATCAAAAACTTTTTTGACAAAATTAAAAGGCGTAAGGCGATAAAACTGTTCACGAATGGCGTCCGGGGCGAGAGCTGCGCCAATGCGGCCATTGTTTCTAAGCACGCCTTCGTCCTGCGGACATCCGATTATTACAATATCCGCATTTTTGTAATGATCCGGGTCTGATTTGATAATTTCGCCGAGTCGCGGGTCATTCGGGTCATTTCTGGAAAAGAAAAGCGAGCGATCGGGGCGGTTGGTGAGGTTGAAAATGTCTGTCATAACGCGGATAGTATTTTACGGAACGTGCCTGATGTCAATCTTCGCGACGAATTGGTTGCATTGGGATTTTAATCTTGTGCCGCAAAGCAAAATCAATAGCGCGGCCATATCCGGCGTCGGCATGCCGGATAATTCCCATTCCCGGATCTGTAGTCAGGACGCGCTCGAGACGGCGGGCTGCTTCAGGTGTCCCGTCGGCGACGATAACCTGCCCTGCGTGGAGAGAATACCCGATGCCGACTCCTCCGCCGTGATGAACAGACACCCACGTTGCGCCGCCTACTGCGTTAATCAGAGCATTTAGATAAACCCAGTCTGCAATGGCATCCGAGCCATCGGCCATTGCCTCTGTTTCACGATTAGGTGATGCCACTGAACCGCAATCCAGGTGATCGCGGCCAATGACGATTGGGGCTTTTAATTCACCGCTGGCAACCATTTCATTGAATTTCAAGCCGGCCTTAGCCCTTTCTCCGTAACCGAGCCAGCAAATACGTGCCGGCAAGCCCTGAAAGGCAATATGCTCGCGTGCAAGAGAAAGCCAGCGGACAAGGTGGTCATTGTCCGGGAATAAATTCATTACGGCATCGTCGGTTTTATAGATATCTTCTTTATCGCCGGACAGGGCAACCCATCTGAAAGGGCCTTTTCCTTCACAAAATAGCGGACGAATATAAGCAGGAACAAACCCGGGGTAATCAAAAGCATTAGTTACTCCGAAATCAAAAGCTCTTTGCCGCAGATTGTTACCGTAATCGAACACAACCGAGCCGCGTCGTTGAAATTCCAGCATTGCCTCAACGTGTCTGGCCATGGAAGACATCGCCTTTTTTTCATATTCAGCCGGTGCGGATTGGCGTAATTTCGCTGCTTCATCGAGCGAAAGTCCAGCAGGAATATAGCCATAGAGCACATCATGAGCCGAAGTCTGATCGGTTACCACGTCAGGTATAATGCCGCGGCTTAGAAATTCCCAATGAACCTCAGATGCATTTCCAAGTAGCCCTATTGAAAGAGCTTTATGAGACTTGCGGGCTTTGAGGGCCATTTCTATTGCTTCATCAATACTTTCCGTACAGGTATCAAGTTGCTTTAGCTCGAGACGCCGCTCAATTCTCCACGGGTCAACCTCAACAAGGATGCCGACTCCGCCGTTAAATGTAATGGCCTGAGCCTGTGCGCCGCCCATTTCACCCAATCCTGCAGTCAAAACCAGTCGACCGGAAAGCGAGCCCCAACCATTCTGCCGTGCGAGTGAACCAAAGGTCTCGTAAGTTCCCTGGAGAATGCCCTGTGTACCGATATAAATCCATGAGCCGGCAGTCATTTGCCCGTACATCATCAAACCATCCCGTTCATATTTTTCAAACTGTTCCTGTGTAGCCCAATGCGGGACAATATTTGAATTGGCGAGCAAAACTCTCGGTGCGTCCGTGTGCGTGCGGAATATGCCGACCGGTTTACCTGATTGGACAAGAAGTGTTTCGTCTTCTTCAAGCGTACGGAGTGATTCCAGGATAGCGTCGAAAGATTCCCAATTACGGGCAGCTTTGCCTCGTCCACCGTAAACAATGAGATTATCGGGATCAAAAGCTACTTCAGGATCCAGATTGTTCTGAATCATTCGATAAGCTGCTTCAATAAGCCAATTTTTACAGCTAAGAGAATTTCCGACAGGTGCTTTTATGTTTCGCTTCATAGGACTTTGAAAATTATCAGGAAAAATCTGCCACAATATTAACGCATCCCCCTGCCCGGCTGCTAATTTATGGTAATATCAACGCTTGCTTTTTAAGTTTCCGGATGATGAAAACCGAAAAAATTATTTTCAATTGCGGACAGATTCTGACGATGGCGTCCGGTGGCGTTCCATTACGCGGGCCTTCGATGCGTAATATTGAAATTATCAGACATGGAGCAATCGCAATCGAAAAAGGCAGGATTCTCGATGTCGGCAGTTCGGATGACATTCTATCACGGTATCAGACAGAGGAAGCCATTGATGCAGGAGGCCGCGTAGTTTCACCAGGATTTGTAGATCCGCACACCCATATAGTCTATGCAGGTGATCGTCTGGATGAATTTGAGATGCGAATCTCCGGCGCGGATTATCTGGAAATTCTGGGCGCCGGCGGAGGTATCATCTCTACCGTAAGAAAAACACGAAATGCATCTGAAGAGCAATTGCTAATGTCTAGTTCAAAACGACTGGCAAAGATGCTGGAATGCGGAACCACAACCATCGAAATTAAAACAGGTTACGGGCTCGATCTTGCGTCTGAATTGAAAATGCTGGAGGTAATCGCTCATTTGGATAAAATTTACCCCCCAGATATTATTCCTACGTTTCTGGCTGCACACGCAGTGCCTCCGGAATACAGAGATAACCGTGAAAAATACCTGGATATTATTTGTCTTGAGATGCTGCCGGCTGCCTGGGATTGGTATCAGAAATCACACTTTAGTTCTTCCGGCGTGCCTTTTTTTGTGGATGTTTTCTGTGAGAAAAATGCTTTTAGTCTTGAAGAGTCGCAAAAAATCCTTGAAACAGCGCGACAGATTGGATTTTTGCTAAAAGCCCACACAGATGAATTCAACAACTTGGGCGCAAGCTCAATGGCTATAGAATCAGGAGCAGTTTCGATAGACCATTTAGAGGAAATTTCAGAGTGCGAAATTAAAAAACTCGCTGAATCCGATACGGTTGCAGTTATAACCCCGACAGTTAATTTTAATTCCGGTACTACCAAATTCGCAGACGCCCGAAAGCTGATGGATGCAGGATGTATTGTTGCATTGTCCACGGATTTCAACCCCGGTTCTGCTCCATGTCCTTCACAGCCGCTTACAATGGCAATTGCCTGCCGTTATCAGAGGCTGCTGCCGGGTGAGGCTTTTGCGGCAGCCACGATAAATGCAGCATTTGCCGTAAAATCGAGCGACAGGGTCGGTTCTCTGGAAGCCGGAAAACAGGCAGATTTGTTGATTTTCAATTGCGATGACTATCGTCAGATAGCTTATGAATTCGGTGGAAACTTAATAAAGACCGTTTTCAAACGAGGCAATGTTGTTTTAGATAATTAATGCAGAATAAGTCCCGCTAATTGAGTAAAAAAATGCAGGAAGTCTTAATTGACGGTGAAAGCTTAAACTTCGAATCGGTGTTGCGTGTGGCCTACTCAGACCCGGGAATGCTATCCGTACGGCTTGCCGAATCTGCAGTTGTAAAAGTAAATCGGGCAGCCGCTGCAGTTGATAAACTGATAGAACGCGGCGAAATCGCCTATGGAATAACTACCGGTTTCGGAGCCTTTAAGGACAAAATAATCAGCCCGGAAGAGGTTGAGCAGCTACAGCGTAACATAGTTCTAAGCCATGCTGTTGGCGTTGGCCCTGAATTTGATGATCCGACCGTTCGGGCGATTATGCTCATCCGGGCAAACACTTTAGCCCGCGGCTTTTCGGGAATCCGGCGTGAGACGCTGGAACTTATCCTGGAGCTGCTCAACCGTGGAGTCCATCCTGTAATCCCGACTAAAGGCAGTCTTGGTGCAAGCGGTGATCTTGCCCCGCTGGCACATTTCGCCTGCGTCCTGATTGGCGAAGGCCAGGCCAGATATGAGGGTAAAGTTTTGTCCGGCGGTGATGCTCTGCGGGCAGCCGGTCTCGAACCTGTAACATTAAAAGCTAAAGAAGGGCTCGCTCTTACCAATGGTACAAGCGTGATGACCGCCGTTGGATTGATTGAAACGCAAAGAGCAATGCGCCTGGCATGCCTGGCTGATATAGCGGGTTCAATGACGCTCGAAGCCTTAAATGGCACAACTGCCGCATTTGACGACAGGATTCATCAGCTCCGTCCGCATCCAAGACAAATCGTTTGTGCCGCAAATTTGAGAGAATTGTTGGCCGGCAGCGATTTTGTTCGCGGTTTTGATCCAAATAACGTTCAGGATGCCTACACGCTGCGTTGTATTCCACAGGTTCATGGGGCTTGTCGTGATGCAGTTGCATATGCGGAATGGCTGCTGAACCTGGAACTTAATGCAGTAACCGATAATCCTCTGATTTTCATCAACGATGAAGGCGACGGGCCGGACATTGAAGTAATAAGCGGCGGCAATTTTCATGGCGAGCCACTTGCAATAGGTTTTGATTATCTTGCGATCGCACTTGCCGAACTTGGCAATATCAGCGAACGGCGAATTATGCGACTTACCGACGAAGCTTCAAATTCGCACATATTGCCCGCTTTTCTGACCGAGCGCGGAGGGTTGAATTCAGGCTTTATGATAGTCCAATATACGGCGGCAGCACTTTGTACGGAGAATAAAGTTTTGGCGCACCCGGCAAGCGTAGATACAATCCCAAGCTCTGCGAATGTTGAAGATCATGTCTCAATGGGAGCGACCGCCGCGCTCAAGCTTCGGGCAATAGCTGACAACCTCTCAGATATTATAGCTATCGAATTGCTATGTGCCGCACAGGCAATTGATCTGCGTCGTAAATGTATGGGAAACGGAGTGAAACTTGGAGCCGGAACCGCCCCGTTTTATGAACTTATTAGAAAATCCGTCCCATTTGTTGAATCCGATGAGTATATGAAAGATCACATTGAGGCATGTAGAAAAATTGTCCGCGATTATATCCGGGGAGAAGTATGAAAATGCTGATAGATAAAACCTTAAGATCCTTGGTGATTATAGGATTGTGCGGCGGAATGATTGCCTGCTGGACATCAGGCTCCAAGGCCTCCAGAAACAGCGACACAGCCGGCGCGGCCACACAAAATCCAATAGAATCGCCGACGCCCGAACCAAAGAACTCTGTCTCGAAACCGCAGTCAAATAATCAAAATTCAGAGCAATCTAATAAAAAGATGACAGAAAAGAACGCATTTCGTGCTAATCTTCCGCCCGGATTTTCTGAACCGGATGACGACGCCGGTCGTCTCCTGCTTCGCGAGTACGGTGCAGTTTTTGTCTGCAGAGGCGGTGCTACACCTCCAACCCGCGTTGTTTTCAAGGACGAAAATGAAGTTACTGCATTTCAAAACAGTTTGAAGTCAGAAAAAATTTCACTTGGCGGCTTTACGCTGGAATTACAGTCTGCGGCAGTCGCGGCGTTAAAACTAGCGGTAAACAAAGCAGAGAAGTCCGGACTGCGAATTTCTCCGCGTGGAGCAGATTCTGCCAGGCGCTCATATTCTCAGACTGTAACCCTTTGGGCCAGTCGGGTAAATCCCGGTCTCAGATATTGGTCAGAAAAAGGCCGAATCTCTAAAGAGGAAGCAGAAAGAATCCGGACACTTTCGCCTTACGAGCAGGTTCTCGAAATTTTAGCTCTTGAAAAAAAAGAAATTTTTTTCGCTAAAGATTTTTCGAAATCAATAATTTATTCTGTCGCACCTCCCGGCACTTCACAACATCTTTCAATGCTTGCGCTTGATGTAGCCGAGCACGATAATGCCCGTGTGCGCGGGATTTTGGCTAAATACGGGTGGTTTCAGACGGTTGTCTCGGATTTGCCGCACTTTACTTACCTGGGTGTCAGCGAATCGGAACTCCCATCGCTTGGTTTGAAAAAGGTTGAAAACGGCGGGCGTGTGTTTTGGGTGCCGGATATTTAGGTGATTTGTTCTAATTCACTGAAAGTTTACTGAAAGAAAAATGGCGGGGCGTAAGAGATTTGAACTCCTGACACCCGGTTCCGAAGACCGGTGCTCTATCCACTGAGCTAACGCCCCGCAATGACGAATAATGATTGTAACTATTAGCCGCGGGAGAATCAAACCTTCACTTTACGGGTCTTAGTTTGATTTGTCGGCTGCAGGTATTTTTTGAATTTCAGCCCGTATATACCGTACAACTTCGCGAATGTCTGCTTCAGATAATTTATCTTTGAAGGAAGGCATCCCTTCGTCTTCGACCCCGTTGTAAATGTATTTGTATATTGTTGCATCGTCGAAATTCCTGATCTTGGCCGATGCAAGATTATCGGGTTTGATTGTTTTGCCCTCGATAGTGATTTTGCCGCCGGTGCCTTCTTCTTTATGACAGGCGGCGCAATTTGACATATAAATTTTCCGGCCAAGTGCAAACTCGTCCACCGGTTCAACCGATTGTTTTGCTGCCGGCGTTTCAGAGACGGTTTTATTTTCCGTAATGGCTATCTTATTACCTTCACCACAAGAAAACAGAAACAGGGAAAAAGAGAGTAAAATGATGATTTTCAAGTATTTCATAGCTGATATTGTTTGATTCGGTTGCCGGAAAAGTTTAACGTAATTGCAGATGGAAAGACAAGAAAAGCAAAGCGTTAGCCGTCCGATGTATCTTGGCGGCGAATGGGTGCAATCCGATTCGGTTATCGAGGTTTTTTCGCCTTTCAACGGTCAAAAACTTGCCTTTGTGTCCGTAGCGAATGCCGATCTTGTTGAGCGTTCGATTGATGCAGCCGTCGCGGCTGCAGAGAAAATGCGTTTATTGCCAAGATTTAGAATTTCAAAGGCTCTGAGAGCCATATCCCTGGAAATCGAAAGAAGAAAGGACGAATTTGTCGGATCAATCGTTTCAGAAGCGGCAAAACCGGCGATTTACGCACGCGGCGAGGTAGAGCGGGCTATTGCGACATTTGCCTTTGCCGCCGGCGAAGCCGAGCGATTTACGGGAGAGATCGTCCCTGTTGATACTCAACCTGGCGGTCTTGGTAAATGGGCTCGGACGCTTCAAATACCTCGCGGTGTAATTTATGGCATTACGCCTTTCAATTTTCCGTTAAACCTTGTTGCGCACAAAGTAGCACCGGCGCTTGCCTCCGGCAATGCCATCATAATCAAACCCAGTCCGCGGACGCCTCTTACCGCTCTTTTGCTGGCAGAAGTAGTTGTCCAAAGCGGTTTGCCGCCCGCTGCTTTACAGGTTGTGCCGGCTGATGTAACTTTTGTAAACCGGTATCTCGAGGATCCAAGGGTTGCGATGATTTCCTTTACCGGCAGCGCCGTTATCGGTTGGGATCTGAAAGCAAAATCCGGCAGAAAAGCCATAACACTTGAACTTGGCGGTACAGCGCCCGTAATTGTCGATAAAACGGCTGATTTTGCCAAATCGGTTTCACGTTGCGTGACGGGAGCATTTGCATATTCCGGTCAGGTATGTATTTCCGTGCAGAGAATTTATGTTCAATCGGAGATTTTCCCAGATTGGCTATCTGAATTTACGTTACAGGCAGCCAAATTACGCCGCGGAGATCCATCAGACGATAATACCCAAATCTCAGTGATGATTGACGAAGCGGCAGCAATTCGCGCTGAAAAATGGATTAATGAAGCAAAGGATGCAGGTGCGAAAATTCTTACAGGTGGCAGACGGGAAGGTAATTTTCTTGAACCGACGGTTTTAACCGCAACCGATCCTGAGATGAAAGTGGTTTCTGAAGAGGTTTTTGCTCCCGTGGCAGTAGTCGAAAGTTTCAACGATTTTCCCGATGCCGTTGCAATGGCAAATTTCGGGAAATATGGATTGCAGGCGGGCGTTTTTTCTCACGACAGCAGAAACATTGAATATGCGTCAGCTAATCTTAAGTATGGTGGAGTAATCATTAATGATGCACCGATTTTTCGAGTTGACAATATGCCCTACGGTGGCATAAAAGATTCGGGTTTTGGCCGCGAAGGCGTCCGATACGCAATGGAGGAGATGACCGAGAGACGTCTGGTCGTTTACGGCGATTGATCATGTGAATTTAATAAGCCGGCAATTGTTAAATTAGATTAAAACTATGAAAACATTAAGGTTAGCGATTTTACTTATTTCGGTAGCCATTATTCCCTTATTGCATGCTGAAGTTTTGGCGCAAGGTGAAACCTTACGTCTTACGGGTCTGAAAGGTAAAGTAACGGTTTATCGTGATCAGCGTTCGATTCCTTATATTCAGGCTGAGAATGATGAGGATCTTTATCTGGCACAAGGATTTGTAACGGCATCGGATCGTTTGTGGCAGATGGATCTCCTTCGTCGTGTTGCACGCGGTGAGACTGCGGAAATCTTCGGCCCGGCCGCATTGGAAGAAGATAAACGCTGGAGAAGATTAGGGTTTGCTGCTATTGCCGAGAAAAGCCTTGCCGGCCTTTCGCCCGAAGTCCGTATTGCTTTGGAACAATACTCCAACGGTGTCAATGCTTTTATCGCGGGCCTAGATGAAAAAAACCTTCCTGCGGAATTCAAAATTTTGCAATATAAACCAAGGGCCTGGACGCCGGCCGATACCGTGGTTATTGGAAAGATTCTTGCAGACGCATTGAGTACAACCTGGCGCGGTGATTTGATTAAGGCCTCACTTTCGTCTTTACCGGCAGATATAGTCAATGAACTTCTGGATGTCCGGTCGGAATATGATGTAATCCTTTTCGGAAAGGACGAAGCGGGTAAGAAAATCAAATCGTCTGCAATGATAAAAGAATTACTGCCTGCGGATAATCTTTTGCAGACGGCCGAAATGGATGAAAAGATTCGCAACCGTTCTCTACAGCGAATTGGGTTATTTGCTGAAGAACTTGCCGCAAGTAACAACTGGGTAATTTCGGGAAAACGAACCGCCGATGGGAAGCCGCTATTGGCCAACGACCCGCATTTGCGGCCCTCGGCTCCGGGTATCTGGTATATGGTCTGGTTGAAATCTCCGGGTGTAAATGTTGCCGGCGTTACGGTTCCGGGTGCTCCCGGGGTAATTCTCGGACATAATGCCCACATAGCCTGGGGAGCAACAAATGTCGGCCCTGACGTCCAGGATTTGTACATCGAAAAGTGCGATTCTCAAGGTAACTGCCTAACTCCGACAGGTAATCAGCAAATCTCTGTCAGAGTCGAAAAGATCGCTGTCCGAAAAGGGCCGGGTTCACCGGAAACTGAAATCGTTGAATTTCCGGTCAAGGAAACCCGCAATGGTGTCGTAATTCTCGAGCAGGATGGAAAGACCTATAGTCTTAAGTGGACAGCCCGTGATCCGAAAAATGATGATCTGGGCGCCTTTTATCTGCTAAATAGAGCTAAAAACTGGGATGAATTTAACCGTGCACTCTCTTCCTATCGCGGACCGACTCAAAACTTCGTTTATGCTGATTCCGCCGGAAACATAGGCTGGCACGTGGCAGGTTCGATACCTATTCGACGCAAAGGAGATGGTTCAGTGCCATATGAAGGATCGGGCACCGACGGAGACTGGATAGGAGATATACCTTTTTCTGATTTACCG
>Ga0073934_10005942_pt1 | contig 18302 bp, 17 predicted proteins | sample LarsenN4metaG_FD_76834 | JGI IMG/M metagenome (GOLD analysis project Ga0073934, IMG submission 76834) | Hot spring sediment bacterial and archeal communities from British Columbia, Canada, to study Microbial Dark Matter (Phase II) - Larsen... ... | reverse complement strand
GGTATCGGGAGAGCGTCTGTCTGACGGTGGATCGAGCGGTGCAGCGCGGCTTGGTCCTGCACGCGCAGGGGGCAGCACTGGTGGACGTTGGGGCCGAATCCACTCTCGCGCACGCAGCGCGCGTGGACGCCTCGCTGCAAAAGTCCCGCCTGATCCCCGTCATCCAGGGGCTGAGAGAGCACGGTGTCTTAACCTCTGTGGAAACCTACCACTTCCAGGTAGCGGACGCTGCGCTCAAGGCAGGTGCCGCCGTATTGAACCTCACAGGCACGACGAATCTCGAGCCGATGTTTCGGCTGGCACTGGAGCATGATGCCGCGGTGATCATTTGTTACGTCCAGGGCGAGCATGTCCGTGCTGTCAGCGACTTTCGGTTTTCCCAGGATCCCATTGAATTGATGCGGGACTATTTTGCCCGGCAAGTAGAGATCGCCAACCGACTTGGACTGCAGAAAGTCTTCCTGGATCCGGGCCTTGGCTTCTATTATCGCAACCTCCAGGATAGCGCAACCCGGGTGCGCCACCAGATGAAAGTGTTTCTTCACACCTACCGCTTGCGAGAACTCGGATGCCCCATTTGCCACGCCCTACCCCATGCCTTCGAGTATTTCGGCGAGGAGGTTCGTTCTGCGGAATCGTTCTTTTGTGTTCTCGCCGCCCTTGGGCACACGGATCTATTCCGTACTCATGAAGTGCCGCGCATCAAGGCTGTGCTGGACACACTGAGCATCTTCCATGCGGATGAAAGAATAGTGGAAAAGGAGTCCGCCTGACTTATAATCTAACGCATGGACAGACAACATCTGACGCGTCGCGAAGCCCTCGCGCGAACTGGCCTGCTGGCGGGAGCCCTGGCGGCTCTTCCCGGGCAGGCTGGACGCGCCGCCCCCGCCATTGCGGCGGCCTCCAAGCCTTCAGTGGTGTATTGCCTCAACACCGGGACAATTCGAGGCCAAAAGCTCGGCCTGGAGAGAGAGATTGAAATCGCCGCCAAGGCGGGCTATCACGCCATTGAACCCTGGGTGGAGGCGATTGACCAATTTGCCAAAGCTGGGGGTAGCCTGCGAGATCTCCGATCACGCATCGGCGACCACGGCTTGACCGTAGAGAGTGCCATTGGCTTCCCCGAGTGGATCGTAGATGACGATGCCCGTCGCGCCGCCGGTTTAGAACGTGCCCGGCGGGAGATGGATCTAGTCGCCCAGATTGGAGGAAAGCGCCTTGCCGCACCCCCGGCCGGCGCGACCAATCAGTCAGGTCTCGATTTGCAGAAGGCGGCCGAGCGCTACCGCGCTCTCCTGGCGGTGGGGGAGGCTATCGGCGTCACTCCGCAGGTGGAACTGTGGGGCCCCTCGCGCAACGTTCACCTGCTCAGCGAAGCCGCGTTCATCGCCATCCAAAGCGGCCATCCGAAAGCCTGTGTCCTTGCTGACGTTTATCATCTTTACCGCGGGGGCTCGGATTTTCACGGGTTGCGTTTGCTTAGCCGCCCCATGCTACAGGTGTTTCACATGAACGACTATCCGGCCGAGCCCCCACGCGACAAACTCAACGATGGACACCGCGTTTTTCCCGGAGACGGTGTGGCACCGCTGACCGAGATTCTTAGAGATTTGCTGGCCAGCGGACCAGGGCTGGTTCTTTCGTTGGAGTTGTTCAATCGCCAGTACTGGGAGCAAGATGCGTTGGAAGTGGCCAAAGCCGGGCTGGAGAAGATGAAGGCGGCTGTCGCAAGGGTAAAGGCCTGAATCGCCGTCCTGGTTGTCTTGCTGAGCCTCCTTTGGCAGACTGTGTGCCCTTTCAAGCCGCACCATTCCTCATCCTATGAGTTTCGACCCTGAACTGCATCCCCACCGGCGATTCAATGCTCTGAGTGGCGAGTGGATACTCGTGTCACCCCATCGTGCCCGTCGGCCCTGGCAGGGTGCAGTCGAGGCCGGGGCGCCGGAAAGACGGCCTGCTTATGATGAACAATGCTATCTGTGTCCGGGCAACCGGCGGGCAGGTGCAGAGCTGAACCCGCCCTACACGGAGCCCTACGTTTTCACTAACGACTTTCAAGCCATGTTGCCGGATGTGCCCCCCGCTTCGTCGCAACATTCCGACTACCTGTTGCGCCACGAACCTGTGCGGGGCACATGTCGAGTCATTTGCTTTTCCCCGCGGCACGACCTCACGCTGCCAGAGATGGAGGTCGAGGATATCAGGAAAGTCGTGGAGGTGTGGGTGGATCAAGTGGCTGAGCTGGGAGCCCGTTACCGCTGGGTTCAAGTATTTGAAAACAAGGGGTCCATTATGGGATGTTCCAATCCCCATCCCCACGGGCAGATCTGGGCCGGGAGTTTTCTGCCGCGACTGGTGGAACAGGAGGAAATATGCCAGGAACGCTATGCTCTCGACCAGGGCCGGGTGTTGCTCAAGGATTACTTGGAACGCGAGATGGCCTGTGGTGAGCGCATTATTGACCACAACGAGCATTGGGTCATGTTGGTTCCCTACTGGGCCACCTGGCCCTTTGAGCTACTGCTTCTTCCGCGGCGCCATGTCTTACGCTTGCCCGACCTGACAATCCCGGAACGCCTCAGTCTGGCCCGGATTCTCAAGTTAAGCCTCACCCGCTATGATAACCTGTTCCAGACAAGTTTTCCCTATTCCATGGGATGGCATGGCGCGCCTTATGGAGGCGATTCGTCAGAGCACTGGCAGCTACACGCGCACTATTATCCTCCCTTGCTCCGCTCCGCAACCGTTAAGAAGTTCATGGTAGGGTACGAAATGCTCGCCGAGCCGCAGCGCGATTTGACCCCGGAACAAGCCGCACGACGACTACAGGAAGTATCTACTATGCATTATCGCCAACTTCAGACCGAAGAGTCGGATGAGGTTTGACCTTCTGTTCGTCAAGAATACTCCGTCGGCCTGCTTGACGCCCGTTTGACGGCGGTTATCGTTTCATCCAAGAAGCTCTTATGGAGCCGACCGAACTCCTGTGGATTACAGTCGCTACCAGACCATCGTAAGCCTTGGAGTGGTTGCGGTGCTTTTTGCCCTGACACCACTGCTGATAGCGGCTCTATGGCGGCGGTGGATCAATCAGAGCGCAAGGTTCTCCGCTGATTCCAACCCTTACGAGTGTGGTTTGGCCTCTCGTGGCGCACAAGGCGTGCGCTTTAATTCCGAGTATTACCTTTACGCCATCCTCTTCCTGGTTTTCGACGTCGAGGCGGTGTTCCTCCTGCCCTTTGCGGTGAGCTTTTCAGGATTGTCGCTTGGCGGCTTTGTGGCGGCGTTGATTTTCATCCTACTTGTGGTTGAAGGCTTGGCGTGGGCCTGGGCCAGGGGGATATTGAAATGGCGATAACTCCACCTGTAGATCATGGATGAAGGACTAAAATCCGAACTGGGTCGGCAGGGCATCTTCGTGCTGCGGCTCGAGGACCTCTATAACTGGGGACGCAAGAACTCGTTGTGGCCCCTAAACTTCGGTCTGGCTTGCTGCGCCATCGAGATGATTGCGGCCTCGATGGCGCGTTACGACATCGCGCGCTTTGGCGCCGAGGTTTTTCGTCCGTCACCTCGTCAAGCAGACTTGATGATCGTCGCTGGCACGGTGACGAAGAAGATGGCTCCTCAGGTGGTTCGCCTTTACAACCAAATGCCAAGCCCCAAATACGTCATCGCAATGGGGGCCTGCGCTATTTCGGGCGGGCCTTTCAAGAACGGGTATAATGTGTTGAAAGGCATAGACCGCTACCTCCCAGTGGATGTGCACATACCAGGCTGTCCCCCCAGACCCGAGGCGTTGCTTCACGCGTTGATTACCTTACAAGAGAAGATCGCTGGTGAAAGGCTCCTCGGCGACTCCGCAGCCCGTCGCGAGGGGCCATCAGGAGGTCAATACCCCGTGCCGAGCTACGGGGCGCACGACCTCGTGCCCCCCTGCAACCGCGAACTGTGGAATCCGCCTGCCATTCAGCGGGATGAGTAACGCAAGGGACCGGCATGGAGACAGTCGAGCAAATCAAAGTGCGTCTGGAGGCAGCGGTCCCTGGTCTGGAGGTGGAAGTCATTCCCAATCCTAATTCAGCGGAGCAGCCATCCCTGCGCATGGGTCTCACCCATATTCTAGCCGCTGCCCGTTTCTTGCGAGACGATCCGAGTTTACGTTTTGACTACGCGTCGAATGTCACCGGCGTGGACTGGCTGGACCAGACGTTCCAGGAGAGACAACGGCAGCGCGTGCTGGTGGACGGAGCCGAAAGGGAGGTTGAAATCACAGTTCAACGAATTCGTCCCGGTTATCTTGAAGCGATTTACCACCTCTACTCCATGGAGCTGGGCCATGGTCCCTTGGTTATACGGCAACGCACCGCTAACCGCACGGACCAATGCCGCCTCGTCTCGCTCACACCCATTTGGCGTGGCGCCGAATTCCAGGAACGTGAGATCTATGATCTTTACGGGGTTGTTTTCGAGGGCCATCCCGACCTGCGCCGTATCCTGATGTGGGAGGGCTTCCAGGATTTTCCCATGAGGAAAGATTACGTGGAGCCGGATGACTACGAATATGAGCCAACACCGCATGACCTGGTGTTGGAAAAGGCACGACTTCACTACGGTCATGGGGGTCGGTCATGAACGCGGAAGTCAACATCACTTCAACGCGACCCCAACTCCCTCCCGGCACCGTCATGTCCTACCACCTGCAGCGCCAATCTGCTGCTGGTGGAGATGCTGAAAGCGATCTGTTAGAGATTTCGATGGGTCCGCATCACCCGTCCACACATGGCGTTTTCCGCATGGACGTGGTTTTGGATGGAGAACGGGTGGTTCGTCTCAAGCCGGTATTCGGCTACCTTCACCGCAATCACGAAAAGCTCGCCGAGGGCATGACTTATCTAAGTTCCATGCCTTTTACCGATCGCCTCGACTACTTCTGCTCCATGACCAACAACTGGGCCTATGCTCTGGCGGTGGAGAGGCTTGCAGGGTTGCGACCAACCGAGCGAGCAGAATACATCCGTGTGATTGTTGCGGAACTGACGCGGTTGCTCAATCATGCTTGCCTGATCGGTTTCCTGACGCATGACATGGGCACAATGGGGACCCCGCTGATGTACGCCTTTCGCGAACGGGAGAAGATTCTTGATCTCTTCGAGGAGCTGAGTGGCGCTCGCATGATGTGCAATTATATGCGTTTTGGCGGAGTAAGAGTGGACTTAACACCTGGCTGGGTGGCCAAGGCGCAAAAACTGGTCGCGGAGTTTCCGCGTTTCCTGGACGAATTTGAGAAGCTGCTCACGACCAACGAGATTCTCCTGGCTCGCTCACAGGGGGTGGGCATCCTCCCCCGCACCCTCGCCGTCAACGCGTCCGTAACCGGCCCGATGCTGCGAGCCAGCGGTGTCAATTACGACGTTCGCAAGGTGGACCGTTATGGCATTTACGACCGGTTTGATTTCCGGGTGCCTTTGGGTGACCATGGCGACGTTTACGATCGGCTCATGATTCGTTTCCTGGAAATGCGCGAGTCACTCAAGATCCTCCACCAGGCCTTGCGTGATTTGCCCGGAGGCCCTGTCATGGATCCCAAGGCCAAGCTGCGTTCGTTCCGCCCCAGACCGGGGGAGGTGTATGGCCGCATCGAGGCGCCCAAGGGCGAGCTTGGTTTCTATTTGATCGGCGACGGCTCCCCCAACCCCTACCGCTACCGCGTGCGCCCACCCAGTCTGGTCAATCTGACCGTGCTCGAAGACATGTGCCTTGGTCACACGGTCGCCGACGTCGTCATTATCCTGGGCAGTGTGGACATCGTGCTTGGGGAGGTGGATCGGTGAACCCTGGTGGCCCATCCAACTCTACGACAAGGCGGACTTGCTACACCGCGCCAGGATGGAGAAACTATCCCTACGCATGGTCGGCGCCGGCTTGATCAGAGGTCTTGTCGAGACTGCCCGGAATTTCACGGGCAGCTATTGCGACCCCGCAAGACTCACCACCGTGCAGTACCCGGAGGAAAGCTTGCCGCCGGTGGAAAGCGCACGCACTTTCCCATTCCTCGTCTTTGATGGCGATTCCCAAAGTGGGCTGCGCTGTGTCGCCTGCAAAATCTGCGAGAAGGAGTGTCCCCCCCAGTGTATCTACATCGTCTCAGAGCGCGATGAGAAGGGCAAGGTGCTCAAGCGGCCCAAAGTCTTTGACATAGACATTTCCGTTTGCATGGGCTGCCAGATCTGCGTTGAAGTCTGTCCCTTTGACGCCATCCGCATGGATGTGAAGTTTGAACTCAGTGTTTTCGACCGCTTCAAACCGCTCCTGTTACACAAGGAAGATCTGGCAAAATCTAACGAGTATTACCACTCAATCCACCCCCTCGAAGCCAGGGAGACCGACCTCCGCCTGGCCGCGGCCAGAGCAAAACAACAGTCAAAAACCGAAGGGACTAAGAGCTCGAGTTCGGCCAGTAGCACCACAAAGGCCCCCTGACTTTTTAAGGTGATGATGTTTGCCGACGCCGACCAATTCTTTGTGAGACTGAAGGCGACATGGGTAGCGCTTTTCCCAGGTCAAATGCAGGCCTTGGTCTCAGTGACGACAAATGCCGTGGCTATTGTCGTCACGTTCGCCCTCCTGTTCGCCGTGACCACATTGCTGGAGCGCAAAGGGCTGGGCAGGATGCAAAACCGTTACGGCCCCAACCGCGTGGGTCCCTGGGGCCTGTTACAGCCCCTGGCAGATGGGCTGAAGATGCTAATCAAAGAAGACATCGTCCCCACCGGGGCTGACCGGGTTGTTCATTTTCTGGCTCCGGTGACGCTTGTACTCTGCGTCATACTTGGATTTGCAGTAATTCCAATGGGACATAACATGGCAGCCACTGATCTTGACGCCGGGCTGGTGTTTTTCTTCGCCGCCGGCGCAGGAAGTGAAGTCGCTGTGTTCATGGCGGGATGGGCCTCGCGCAGCAAGTACCCCCTGCTGGGGGCCATGCGGGCGATCGCCCAGGTAATCAGTTACGAGATGCCACTGGTGCTCTCGGCTGTGGCGGTGGTGATGCTGGCCGGCACTTTATCCCTGGTTGGCATCGTGCAAAGCCAGGAGGGTTATCACTGGGGTTGGCTTGCGCGCTGGCACGTGTTTACGCCGTGGGGGCTGGCGGGCTTTCTTCTTTTTTTCACCGCCGCTCTTGCGGAGTCCAATCGCTCGCCTTTCGATATCCCGGAGGGAGAATCAGAAATCATAGCCGGTCACATGGTGGAGTATTCGGGTTTTAAGTATGCCTTGTTTTTTCTAGGCGAGTATCTGGGCCTCTTCGCCCTCGCTGGCCTTGGTAGCACTCTCTTCCTCGGGGGATATCTGCCGCCTCTGGCCTTCCTCAACTGGGTTCCCTCCTGGATATGGTTCCTTTTCAAGCTGATGATGCTGGTCAGTGTGTTTATCTGGCTGCGCGGAACTATGCCTCGGCTTCGCGCCGACCAGCTCATGGAATTCGCCTGGAAATTCCTGTTGCCCATGAGCCTGTTCAACCTCGTAATCGCCGGCGCCTGGAAATTCAGCCGCACATGGTCGGTGCCCGGAGGCAACCTGTCGCGGTGGCTGATGGGCGCAGCCCTCCTGGCCTTGGCGTATCTGGCTTTGAGTCGTTTATTCCAGGCCCGCCACAAGCCCCGGGTCTATCGTTACGTATGACGTTGATGCTTTTCCTCCTCGCCGTGCCGACCCTGGCAGCCGCTCTCGCGGCCATGTGCCTGCGGAATCTCGTCCATGCCGCCCTGTGCGCCGCCATCTGCTTCACCGGTGTGGCCGCCCTGTTTGTCTATTTAGGGGCGGAGTTCATGGGCTTCGCCCAGGTGATCATCTACGTCGGCGCCATAGCGATTCTGTTGCTGTTTGCGGTTCTATTAACCCGAGGCTTCGAGACACTCTCTCCACTACGTGCGCGTCAAGTTCCATGGCCGGTAGGTGTAATGGCAGCTTTGATAACCCTGGCCGTGATGACGATTTCTGTGGTTTCCAGCCCTTCGCTTCTGCGCCCAAGGACCGCGATGGTCCTGCGGACCAGGCAGGTCGGGGATCGGCTGATGACAGATTACGTTCTGCCAATGGAGGCGATCGGTTTGCTTATGACAGCGGTCTTGATCGGAGCGGCCGTCCTCGCGCTTCGTGATTCTAATGGGGCCAAGAGGAGGCGCGTCCCATGAACCCGTTGCCCACTGTTGTTCTGCTCTCGTGTCTGCTCTTCGCCATCGGGCTTGGCGGAGTGCTGACGCGCCGCAACGCCATCGTCGTCTTAATCGGAATCGAGTTCATGCTGAACGCCGCCAACCTCAATTTTATCGCTTTTTGGCGCTACGGCCCTGAACCGGAGGCCCTGCGAGGGGTGATGTTCGCCTTGTTCTCCATCGCCGTTGCAGCAGCCGAGGCTGCGGTGGGCCTCGCCATCGTTTTGGCGATTTACCGCCACTGGAGAACCGCCGATCTTGACGATGTGGACGAGCTTCGGGGGGACCGCTTGTGAACGGAGTTGCCGCCTACGTCTGGTTAATACCCTTGTGCCCCCTGATCGCGGCGGCGGTCACAGCGCTCCTCCCAAGGCAACAACGTCGGCTCGCCTCGGGATTGGCCATCGGAGCCATTAGCCTGAGCTTCCTCCTGTCGGTCTTGTCGTTCCTGCCGTGCCTCACGAGAACGGCAGATGAGCGTGTGCCCCGGTTCCTCGTCAACTTCGACTGGGTGCAACTGGGTTCCGGTTTCCTGAGGCTCGGATGGATGGTGGACCCTATGTCGGCAGCCATGCTGGTCATGGTTAGTTTTGTGGGCGGTTTGATCTTCATTTACAGTGTTGGTTACATGGCCAACGATGAGAACTTTACCCGGTTCTTTTGTTATCTATCTCTATTCGCGGCCGCCATGTTGGGCCTGGTCGTCGCGAACAGCCTTCTTTTGTTGTTCATCTGCTGGGAGATTGTGGGGCTGGCCTCTTATCTGTTGATAGGCTTTTGGTTCCACAAGCCTGCAGCGGCCGCTGCCGCGCGCAAGGCTTTCGTGACCACGCGCATTGGTGACATCGGGTTGCTTCTTGGCATGGTCTGGCTTTACAGCGAAACAGGCTCGCTCGTGTTCTATGATGAGGGCCGGGGGTGCCTGGAACAAACTGCCCTGAGCGCCTTGGCCAGCAAGACTCTCGCGGGCGGTATGGCCGTGACTACGTCCATCTCGATCCTGATTTTCTGCGGGGCTGCGGGTAAGTCCGGCCAGATCCCATTGCACGTCTGGCTGCCCGACGCCATGGAAGGGCCCACACCCGTGAGCGCCTTGATTCATGCGGCCACTATGGTTGCCGCTGGGGTTTTTCTGGTCGCACGGATGCATCCTCTCATGAGCCTCGGCAGCGGTCTGCAGGTGGTCGCATGGGTCGGCGCGCTCACCGCAGTCTTCGCTGCCTCCATTGCGGTGGCTCAAACAGATATCAAGCGTATCCTGGCCTATTCGACCATTTCGCAATTGGGTTACATGATGCTCGGTCTCGGAACCGGCGGGGTAGCAGTTGGCATGTTCCATTTGTTCACACATGCGTTCTTCAAAGCCCTGCTGTTCCTTGGAGCCGGGTCGGTCATTCATGGCTGCCATGGCGAGCAGGACATCCGCCGCATGGGGGGCCTGCGAAAACTCATGCCAGTAACTTTCGCCACCTATGGAGTGGGCATGATGGCCCTGGCGGGGTTCCCGTTGTTCTTCTCTGGCTTCTGGAGCAAGGACGCCATCTTGCACGCAGCCCACACTTGGCCCATTTCCAAAGGGCCATTCTTATTGGGGCTCCTTGGCACGTTGTTGACGGCCTTCTATATGACCCGGCAGATGCTGTACGTTTTCTTCGGGACAAACCGCTCCACGACTCGCGCGCTTGCGGTCTCCCACGGAATCCACGAAAGCGCCCCTACGATGACGATGCCACTGGTCGTCCTCGCATTGTTCTCTGTGACACTCGGCTTTCTGGGCACACCGGTCTGGCCCTGGTTCGATGCTTTTATCGCTGGCCGATCGGCGCATTGGGCCCTGCACCATCTGACGGAAGCTTTGCCCACCATGGGGTTGTCCACAATCATCGTCCTCATCGGCACATCCGCCGGCTGGTGGTGTTACGGACGCGGGCAGATTGCACAAAGCCCCTTCCGCGATACCTTGGCAGGTTTTGCCCCTCGGTTGTATTCCTTGCTGCGAGACCGCTGGCGAGTGGACGAGTTTTACGCGGCGACCTTTCAAGCCCTGAACCAGGCCTTGGCAGAATTGTGTGACCTCCTGGACCGCCGGATATGGGGGGGAATGGTTCGCTTAATAACGGCAGCCGCCGAGGGTTTCTGCGCCCTAAGCCGGTGGGCCGACGATCAGGTGATCAACGGTGGTTTTGAGCACGCATGCCGCAGGCTGTCCCGAAGTGGCGGCATTCTCTCCGCCTGCCAGGATGGTCAGATCCGCAACTATCTTCGAGTCGTCGCCGTTGCAGTCGTGCTGCTCATGCTTTGGCTATTGATGGGGGAGAGCCTATGATTGCATTTCCCCATCTGACCTTGTTAACACTAACGCCGATTCTTGGCGCGTTGCTGCTCCTGACAGGTTTTGCAAACAGCCCTCGAACGGCTTCGAGGATAGGACGCTTCTTCAGCAGCATGGCCCTCTTGCAGGGGATTGCTCTTTGGCATGGTTTCAAAAGCGATGGCCTCGGCATGCAGTTCATGGAGGAACATCGCTGGATTCCCTCCCTCCAAGTACATTACGTGCTGGGGGTGGATGGTTTAGGCCTCCTCATGGTGTTACTGACGTGTGTGGTTGTGCCCATCGCTCAATCCCTGGCCACGGATCAGTCGCAACGACCCGCTTTATTTCACGCGCTCGTACTGCTCCTGCAAAGCGGCCTCCTCGGTGTCTTCACCAGCCTTAACTTCTTCCACTGGTTCCTCTTCTGGGAGTTAAGCCTAATCCCATCCTACTTTCTGATCAAACTCTGGGGAGGGCCCCGCCGCGTAGAAGCCGCCACCCAGTTTTTCCTTTACACCCTCGTAGGCAGTATTGCCCTCTTGCTGGCGTTTCAGGTCATTTACCTCGCCACCGAGACGTTTGATTTCCAGGTGCTGGCAGCCATGGGGCTTAGCGGGGACCTTGCCCGGGAACTGGAACGAATGGACCTCGGGCCGTGTACCGGCCGAGAAGTGCTGATTATGGTCTTCGCGGGAGTCCTGTTGGGATTCGCTATTAAAGTTCCGTTAATCCCCTTCCATACATGGTTGCCAGATGCGTACGCCGAGGCGCCCACCAGCGTGACTATACTTCTCACTGGCGCAATGTCTAAGATGGGCCTTTACGGGTTTCTGCGTATCCTTCTCCCTTTGTTCCCCGGAGCCATGCGGGAGTTCTCTGATGTTCTATTGGTTTTGGCCGTTCTCACGGTAGCGGCGTCAGCATGGGCGGCCATGGCCCAGAAGGACATGAAACGCCTGCTGGCCTATTCGTCCATCAATCACTTGGGCTACTGCCTCCTCGCCATCTTTGCTGCGGCTGGTTCCTCCGCACGCCCAGGCGCGTTCGCTGATCGCACGATCTCCCTGACTGGCACCCTCCTCCAAATGTTCAACCACAGCATCATTGCCGCCGCTGCCTTTTGCCTGGTCGGGCTCATCGAGCGACGCAGTGGCGGCCAGAGGGGGCTGGACGATTTTGGCGGCCTTCGCCGGATTGCTCCGGTGTTCGCTGGATTCATGGGCATCGTTTTGTTCGCCTCCATGGGCCTCCCCGGCCTGGGAGGATTCGTGGGGGAGTTTTTGATCTTTCGCGGTGTCTTTTCCCTCGCGCCATGGGCAGCCGCCATAGCAGCGCTCGGGTTGCTCCTCACTGCCGTCTTCCTGCTCACGTTCATGCTTCGGGTATTCCACGGTCCGCTCAACCCACGCTGGGCTGGCTTCAGCGATTTAAGCAGGCAGGAACGGGTATCGTTGGCCCCCGTTCTCTTCTTGATTGTACTCCTCGGTGTATGGCCACAAACGGTGGTAGGCATGTTTAGTGCCACCGTGCAAAACCTCGCGCTCTGGTTTAGCCGATGACACTGGCCTATACGATCTACCTCTCCTTCCTGGGATCGCTGGTGGTCCTCTTGATGCCCCCGCACCGTGTGGCGTGGATTCGCTGCACCGCCCTGGCGGCGGCAACTGGTGGTCTCGCGCTGGCGCTGATGGGCTGTGCCTCCCTGGCAAGGCAAGGCTTTCCTGTGGAGATTGTCAATGTGGCCTGGGTGCCCGTACTGGGTATCTCCTACCACCTCTCCGCTGATGGAGTTAGCGGGGTCCTGGTGCTTCTCACGGGTATCGCCGCCGTGGCAGGCGTGCTTTTTTCCTGGAACGTGGAGCGGCGTCTTAACCAGTTCTTCGCCCTTTACCTGTCTTTGATCGGCGGGGTCTATGGAGTGTTCCTGAGCGCCGATCTGTTCCTTATCTTCGTTTTCTACGAAATCGCCATCATTCCCAAGTATTTTCTGATTGCAATCTGGGGTTCGACCCGCCGCGAGTACGGAGCCATGAAACTCGCCCTCTACTCGTTCGTCGGCAGTGCCATGGTTTTGCTCGGATTGCTCGCGGCTTATGTCGAAGCCGGGGCAGATTCCTTTGACCTCTCAAAACTCGCCTCCCACCCCTACCCTGTCTCCTTCCAGCGCTGGGTCTATCCCCTCGTCTTTCTTGGGTTTGGCATCCTTGCTGGTCTTTGGCCTTTCCACACCTGGGCGCCCACCGGCCATGTCGCCGCTCCGACGGCGGCCTCGATGTTATTGGCAGGCGTGGTCATGAAGCTCGGTGCTTACGGTTGCTGGCGCGTGGCGATGACACTCTTCCCTTCAGCCGTGCGGAACTACGCCGCCCTCTTTGCAGGCATGGCCACAATGGGAATTGTGTATGGCGCCCTTGTGGCCCTGGTGCAGAAGGATTTCAAATTTGTCATCGGTTACTCCAGTGTCAGCCACATGGGATTTGTGCTGCTGGGGTTGATGTCTCTGAACACGGTTGGGCTGAGTGGCTCAATCTTTCAGATGTTTTCCCACGGTGTTATTGCGGGGCTCTTGTTCGGTGTCGTGGGGCGAATGGTCTATGATCGCACGCACCAGCGTGATCTGGAGATTCTCCAAAGCATGGATTTGCACCGTCTCCTCCCTTTTGCTGCCACCACCTTTGCGCTCGCCGGCTTCGCTTCCATGGGATTGCCCGGGTTCAGCGGTTTTGTTGCCGAATTGCAAATTCTGATCGGCGCGTGGAGGTCCTATCCCGTTCTGGTTCTTCTCTCCGGGTTGGGCATCCTCGTCGGCGCAGCCTACAGTTTGCGTGCACTGCAAAAAGCCTTCTATGGGAAAGCTTGGGTTGCAGGGGTGCCCCACACCGTCCATACACTGCCCCCCATGACCTGGCCGGAACGTGCGGGTGCACTGCTCTTGCTGGCCAGCACTGTGGTGGCGGGGTTGTTTCCGGGCCTTCTGCTCCAGTTAATCGAGCCCGCCATCGCTGTGTGGCTGGCAGGCCAGGGCCAAGGAGGTGGCTTGTGAGTTACGCAGCGTTGTTTGAAGCCGTCTGCCCCGAGTTTGTTCTCGTCCTCGCTGGTTTGATCATTCTTGCTGCGGACGTGGCAATACTCAAAACCCACACAGAAGAAGTCCGGCGTCGCAGCGTTGTCTTACTGGGGCTTGCAAGCCTGGTGCTGTCCGGTTTGTGCGTCGTCATGGGGCCCCAAGCTCAACGTCTGGCCAATGGAATTCTGGCGATTGATCCACTCAGCCAATGGATCAAGGGGGGGCTGCTTGGCCTGAGCGGATTCACTCTGCTGCTGTTCCTCGACGCCCGCTTCACCCGCTATGTGGGCGAATTCGCGGCTTTACTACTCTTCGCCACGGTAGGTTTAATGCTCCTGGTAAGTTCGGAGGATTTCCTGCTCATTTTCGTCGCGCTGGAATTGACCAGCCTCTCGCTCTATACCATGGTGGGGTTTGATCGGGCCAGCCGTGCCTCTGCGGAAGCGGCCTTGAAGTACTTCATGTTCGGCGGCGTATCCTCAGCCCTGCTGCTGTTCGGTCTGAGTTTCCTGTACGGAGCCACGGGGCAAACCGGTCTTAGGCCGATTGCCTCTGTGCTGACCCAGGTCAAAATCGAGCCTATCGTGTACTTGGGCCTCGTTCTGACCCTGGCCGGGCTTGGTTTCAAAATCGCGGCCGCCCCGTTCCATTTCTGGGCTCCTGATGCCTATTACGGTGCGCCCGTACCCGCCGCCGCTCTGATCGCTGCCAGTTCCAAGGTTGGCGCGTTCGCGGTGCTGGCCAAAATAAGTCTGCTCGCCTTCGCCCCGCTCGGGTTGGCGGGGACAAGTCATGCAGCCATGCCCGCGTGGGCGTGGTTGCTTGCTGCCGTGGCTGCCGGCTCGATGATCTGGGGAAACCTGGCAGCCCTGGTTCAGCGCAATCTTCGCCGTTTGCTCGCCTTCTCCGCCATCGGGCAGTCCGGATACGCCCTGCTCGGGCCGCTGAGTGGACACGAGGCTGGCCTGAGCTCCATGTTGTTCTTCGTTGTGGTCTATGCTACAAGCCTTGTGGGAACGTTCGCGATTATCGGCCTGCAGGAAAGCCGTTCCGGCACTCTTGACCTCGCCAGCCTGTCCGGGCTTGGCCGTCGCAACCCGCTTCTGGCTTTCTCGTTGCTGGTGTTCATGCTGTCACTGGCGGGCATTCCACCTCTGGGCGGGTTCTTCGGCAAATTCTACATCTTCCTCGCCGCCCTTCGGTCTCATCCTGGCAACCCGCTCATGGTGGGGCTGGTTGCCTTGGCCCTGGCTATGACTGCCGTGTCGCTTTATTATTATCTCCTGGTCTTGAAACAGGTTTGGGTCACTGAGGAAACCCCCGTGCAGCCCTCCGGAGATCGGCCTTCACCCGTCATTTGTGTCGCAGTCGTTACACTGGCCTTATTCGTGGCGCTGACTGGACTGGTTCCTCATGTTCTTCTTGGACCTTTGCACAACGTGATCGCTCGCTCCGGGTTTTAGTAGCGGTTCGCCTTCCCCGGATCCAGAATCGTCTTTCGCATCTACCGCTTGCGGGTGTAGGCGGTGGATTGGTACTTCGCGGCACTTAACTCGCTCACGCGGTCGAGCCATGATTCCGGAAGCGACCATGATTCCCACAATGTTCCCCATCGTTGATGCGCTATGTCAATCATGCTGCGTTCCCAGTCAGAGCGGCTGATGTTCATCGGCGGCTGCACAGAGCCCTGAATCAAGAGGCCATGCTGGGTGCGCCGTTGCGCTGCCCCGGCAATTTTCCGTCCGCCCAGCAATAAATCGTCCTTCTCATAACCTGCGAAACACTGACCTGGGGCCTCCTTTCGACAACAGGGCGCCAACTCCGTGGAAATGCCAAGGGCCTGGAAAGCTGCCTGAATCCACCCGTGCATCAGGTGGTAGCTTTCACGTGCGCTCATGCGGTACCAACTCCCCGTGGCGGGAATCGCCAGGCTATAAGTCCAATCGCCATTGTGCGGCACAATACCACCTCCCGTGGGGCGACGCACCAATGGGCGCAGCAGTGTGGCCTTCTCCACCTCGGCAACTCTTTGGAAATAACCGAACGAGGCCGCCGGCTCCGTCCAGGAATAGAACCGGAGTATCGAATGGTCAAAAGCATGGGCTGCAGCCAGCAACGTCTCGTCAAAGGCCATATTCCACGCCGCCGAGCCAGAGTGTGCTCGCACCAACCAACCGGACGTCAGCGGTGCTCCAGATGGAAGTGGTTTATTAAGACGGGACATGGCGGCTTCGGGCTCGAGAACAGGCCGCGGCAGCAAATGGTTTAACCTCGCGTCGCTGCAAACCCTCGTTGAACACACCCTGGCGCGGACAATCCGCCGCCAGCTCACACTGGACGCATTCTGGCCTGCGCGCCTTGCAGCGCCTGCGCCCGTGCCAGATCAACAGATGACTCAGCAGCGTCCATTGATCGCGCGCAAACAAACTCATCAGGTCTCTTTCCACCTTCTCGGGAGCTTGATGCCTTGACAATCCCAACCGTCGCGAAAGCCGCAAGACATGCGTATCCACCACAACACCCTCGTTTAGTCCGAAAGCATTCCCGAGCACCACATTGGCTGTCTTCCGCCCGACGCCATCAAGATCGGTCAGCTCCATCATCGTCTTCGGAACCTCGCCTGCGTGCCGTTCCACCAGCTTCCGGCAGCAAGTCTGGATGTGGCGCGCTTTGGCGCGGAAAAAACCAAGTCGCTGGATGCGTTTTGAGAGGTGTTCGATGGGGGCGTTGGCGTAGTCCTCCGCGCGGGTAAACTCTTTGAAAAGATCCCGGGTCACAAGATTCACCTGCTTGTCCGTGCATTGTGCAGACAGGATAGTAGCTACCAGCAGTTCGAGAGGGTTGCTATAATCAAGCTCACAGCGCGCGGCGGGGTAAGTGCATTGAAGAACCTTGAAAAGTCGTTGTGCACGCTCTCGAAGGCCGGCCTGCGATTCTCTGGACATGGTCGAAATCCCGGACCACTCGCAACTAGGCCAAATGCGGCTCCTCGATTTCAATCGGTCGCCCGAACAACGGCGTGCCGTCCAACGCTTCCGGATACTCGAAGACCTTGCCCTCGTAGTTGCGAATCAGGACTCGCTCAGCGTTCCGACTCAGGACGTAATCCGGGGTCACGGGAACCTTGCCGCCGCCGCCCGGAGCGTCAATTACGTAGGTGGGCACCGCGTAGCCGCTGGTGTGTCCCCGCAGTTGTTCCATCACTTTGAGTCCTTGCCGCACACTCGTTCGCAAGTGCGCTGAACCCGCGATCAAGTCGCACTGATAAATGTAATAAGGTCGCACTCGGCAAAGCAGCAGCTTCTGTACATGAGCCTTCATGACCAACGGATCATCGTTCACACCCTGCAATAACACCGCCTGATTGCCCAGGGGAATTCCCGCGTCCGCCAAACGCCCCAAGGCGTCGCGGACCTCGCTCGTCAGCTCCAGCGGATGATTGGAGTGAATGCTGATGAACAAAGGGTGGAATTGCCGCAACATTTCGCATAACTGGCGGGTGATTCGCTGTGGCAAGAACACCGGAATCCTTGTCCCGATTCGCAAGAATTCGACATGAGGAATGTCACGCAGGCGTGACAGAAGGTACTCCAGTTTTTCGTCGTTGAAAAGCAGCGGATCCCCTCCGCTCAGCAGCACGTCACGAATGGCCGGGGTGCGAGCAATATACTCGATCTGGCGATCAAATTCCGGGTGAAAATCATAGCCACTGGCATTGCTCACCAGCCGAGACCGCGTGCAATAACGGCAATACGTCGCACAGCGATCCGTCGCAAGAAAAAGCACCCGATCGGGATAGCGATGCACCAGGCCGGGCACCGGAGAATGATCATCTTCCCCGCAGGGATCGGACATCTCCCACGGAGCCATAACCGTCTCTTCCAGACGAGGGATGACCTGCCGTCGGATCGGGCACTCGGGGTCTTCCACGTTCAGCAGGCTGAAAAAATATGGCGTGATCGCCATCGCCAGCTTGGTGTTCGCCAGCCGCGTTCCCGCACGCTCCTCCTGACTCAAATTCGGAATCAGCTTCTCCAATTGCTCCAGCGTTGTGACCCGGTGCTTAAGTTGCCAACGCCAGTCCAGCCACTCATGCTCCGCTACATGAGACCACGGGCCGCGCCCGGCGCTCCGGAATACCTTGAGGTTCTCAACTGATTCAATTGAAACAGCAGGAGCCTCTGCCTCCACGTTGTCGCTTTTCGACATGATGAGCAACTATATGTTGGCTCCCGGGGGTGTCAAGGAGCCCACCCGCTAATGGCCCCCCTGTTTCCTCCTGCCGGCTTGGGCGGGTAGCCAGACCCGGATATCAACACGGTAATTTGCCACGGATACCTACCTGAGGTCCCGATGCGAGCCATCGCAAAAGGGAGGTCGTCGTGTATGCTTGCAGGCGCACCAGGCCACTTGCGATGCCTCCGAAATCTCCACTCGCACTGGAGCAAATCCGCTGCCGCGATGTGCCCCATCACACAACGGCTGTTTCGCCGAGCGCCCACAGGCACACCACCAATACTCGCCTGGCGCAACCTGTTGAACCATCGGTGCCTTCTGAACAATGATCGCGTCGCTCATATACGTAACGTCCTCAACATGACACAAACCATGCGAGGGCGCAAAATACCGCTTCGAACAAATCGCGGTTTTGAGCTGTCCGATGGCAACGCTGGGCTCCCTTCCCTGCCTGGAACGCGGC
>Ga0073934_10005940_pt1 | contig 18312 bp, 14 predicted proteins | sample LarsenN4metaG_FD_76834 | JGI IMG/M metagenome (GOLD analysis project Ga0073934, IMG submission 76834) | Hot spring sediment bacterial and archeal communities from British Columbia, Canada, to study Microbial Dark Matter (Phase II) - Larsen... ... | reverse complement strand
ATGGGCTCCGGAGAGGGGGGCGGAGGCTCCGGAGAGGGGGGCGGAGCCAGCGTCTGATAGGCCGGATTCCGTAAACTTCGGGCCCTAATGGGGACTACGCTCCTGTCCACCGGGCGAGCAGCACGACCTGCCGCTGATCATGGCCGGCCTGACGCTTCGCGCCGCCGGCTGGCGCGTCGCCTTCCTCGGCGCCGACACTCCGGTGGAGACGCTCGAGCGAGCCGTGGACGAGCTCGAGCCCCGAGCAGTGGTGATCAGTAGCACGATCCCCGATCACCTCGTCTCGGCCCGGCGGGCGCTGAGCCGGCTCGCGACGAAGACGCGCGTGTACGTCGGTGGGCCGGGAGCGGAGGCGGGGCTGAACGGACGCACCGCCCTGGTCGCCCTCGACGCGGACTTCCGGGACGCGGCCGACCAGCTTGCGGCCGAGCTGCAGCGCTGACCATGTCGCGCGCTGACCGCCGGCCCGGGCCGATCCTGCTGACGGGCGCCACGGGGTACGTCGGCGGCCGGCTCCTGTCTTTGCTCGAGCAGCGGGGGGAGCCGGTCCGCTGCCTCGTCCGCCGTCCCGAGGCGCTCGCCGATCGGGAGCCGAGCACCGAGGTCGTGGCCGGCGACGTCCTCGATCTCGACTCGGTGCGCCGGGCGCTGGCCGGGGCGGACGCCGCCTTCTACCTCGTCCACTCGATGGGCTCGACCGGGAGCTTCGAGCGGGAGGACCGCGTGGCGGCGGAGAACTTCGCGCGAGCGGCGCGCGAGGCTGGCCTCCGTCGCATCGTCTACCTGGGCGGGCTCGGGTCGGGCCCCGGCCTCTCAAGCCACCTCGCCAGCCGCCAGGAGGTCGGCCGCATCCTCGCCGCCTCGGGCGTGGAGACGGTCGAGCTGCGAGCGTCGATCATCATCGGCTCGGGCAGCCTCTCCTTCGAGATGATCCGGGCGCTGGTCGACCGCTTGCCGGTGATGATCACGCCGAAGTGGGTGAGGACGCTCGCGCAGCCGATCGCGATCGACGACGTGCTCGCGTACCTCGTCGCCGCGCTGGACGTCGAGCTCGACGGCAGCCGCGTGCTCGAGATCGGTGGCGCCGATCGCGTCTCCTACGACGACCTCATGCACGAGTACGCGCGGCAGTCCGGCCGCCGCATCCTGGCCGTCCCGGTGCCGCTGCTCACGCCGAGGCTGTCGAGCCTCTGGCTCGGGCTCGTGACGCCGATCTACGCGCGGGTGGGCCGCAAGCTCATCGACAGCCTGCCGCACGAGACCGTGGTCGTAGACGACGCCGCCAGGCGGCTGTTCGCCGTCGAGCCCATCGGTCACCGCGAGGCGATCGCGCGGGCGCTCGCGGAGGAACGGGCCGCGGCGGCCACGCGCTGGTCAGACGCGGTGTCCTCGGCCGGTCTGCGCGAGGATCGCGACCGAGGCGCGACCCCCGACCGGACGTTCGTCGACTCCCGCGCCGTGCACGTGCCCGTGCCGCCGGACGCGGCGTTCGCCCCCATCGCGCGGATCGGCGGCGAGACGGGGTGGTACTTCGCCGACTGGCTCTGGCGCCTCCGAGGCTTCCTCGACCTCCTGGCTGGTGGAGTCGGGCTGCGTCGTGGACGGCGCCACCCGTCGCGCCTCAGCCCGGGCGCCACGGTCGACTTCTGGCGCGTGGAGGCGATCGAGCCCGGGCGGCGACTGCGCTTGCGGGCGGAGATGAAGCTGCCGGGTCGCGCCTGGCTCGAGTTCACCGTCACCGGCGACGAGAGGGGCTCGGAGATCCGTCAGACGGCGACCTTCGAGTCGCTCGGACGGACAGGCGCCGCCTACTGGCACGCCCTCTGGCCGTTCCACCGCTGGGTCTTCGCAGGCATGCTGGGGGCGATCGCGCAGGAGGCCGCTCGTGCCTGCGAGCCGCGGCGCCCGGCTGGGCCGGCGCAGCCGGAGGCGGGCACCCACGTCCTCGAGCGAGCGCAGCTCGTGCGCCGACCGCTCGACGATGTCTTCGCGTTCTTCTCCGACGCGCACAACCTCGAGGCGATCACGCCGCCCGAGCTCCGCTTCGAGATCCTCACGCCCGGCCCGATCGAGATGCGCCCCGGAGCGATCATCGACTACCGACTGCGGCTACACGGCGTGCCCGTGCGCTGGCGCACCGAGATCGCCGTCTGGGAGGAGGGCCGGCGCTTCGTCGACGTGCAGCGACGCGGCCCCTACGCCCTCTGGGAGCACACGCACGAGTTCGAGGCGGTCGAGGAGGGGACGCTCGTGCGCGACCGCGTCCGCTACCGGCTGCCGTTCGGCCCGCTCGGCGAGCTGGCCCATCGCCTGTGGGTACGACGTGACGTCGAGCGCATCTTCGACACGCGTCAGGCCGTGATCGAGCGACTGCTCAGCCCCGACGGCGGCTGAGCCGGGCGCTCGGCGCACGCCTGCGGAAGCCCAGAGGTACTGTCATGCCGATGGCAGAGGAACGCGCCTGGCGAACGCTCGACCGCCCGATTCGCATCGGCATCTCCGCGTGCCTGCTCGGCGAGGAGGTGCGCTTCGACGGCGGCCACAAGCGCGACGCCTTCCTCGTCGAGACGTTCGGCCGCTACGTGGAGTGGGTGCCCGTGTGCCCCGAGGTCGAGATCGGCCTCCCCACCCCCCGAGAGTCGATCCGGCTGGTCAGGGCCGAGCAGGGCGTTCGCCTTGTTGGCCCGCGCAGCGGCACGGACCTGACGGAACGCATGCGGCGCTACTCGCGCCGCCGCGTGCGCGAGCTCGCGGCCGCGGATCTCGACGGCTACGTCCTCAAGAAGGACTCGCCGAGCTGCGGGCTCTTCCGCGTCCGCGTCTACGGCGCCGAGGGCGAGCCGCCCGTCCGCAACGGTCGGGGCCTCTTCGCCGAGGAGCTCGTCGAGCGCCTCGGCGAGCTGCCGGTGGAAGAGGAGGGCCGGCTTTCCGACCCGCGGCTGCGCGAGGGCTGGGTGGAGCGCGTCTTCGTCTACGCCCGGCTCAAGGCCCTCTTCGCCGGCCGGTGGACGGTCGGCGATCTCGTCCGCTTCCACACGGCGCACAAGCTCCAGCTCCTCGCGCACTCGCCCGAGGACTACCGGCGACTCGGCCCACTGGTCGCGAGCGCGAAGTCCCGGCCCCGGAGCGAGGTGGCCGCGGAGTACGCACGCGGGCTGATGGCGGGATTCCGGCTCCTCGCGACGACGCGCAAGAACACGAACGTGCTCCAGCACGCCGCCGGACACCTGAAGCGCGTCCTCGACGCCGAGTCGCGCACCGAGCTGGCGAGCGTCATCGAGGACTACCGGCTCGGGCTCGTCCCCCTCGTCGTACCAGTGACCTTGCTGCGCCACCACGTGCGCCGTCACGGCGTCGACTACCTCGCGGGCCAGACCTTCCTCGACCCGCACCCCAAGGAGCTCATGCTCCGCAACCACGTGTAACGCCGCACTGGCAGCGCGGGGTTTCCCCCGATGTCACCCGAGCTGCCCGGGCCTACGTTGGCAGGGAACAAGCCGATAGGAGGAGCGATGTTCGGGACGAAAGAGGCCGACCTGGCCGGGCCCGGGATCGGCGACTACAGGGAGCTGGAGGCGATCCTGCCCGATGACTACGAGCCACTGCTCGCGCCCCGCGAGCGGATGGAGGCGCTCTACGCGGCGAAGCGGCTGATCGAGGACCGCCTCTGCGAGGAGCTCAACCTCACCCTCGTCCAGGTGCCGCTCATCGTCGACGTGACCAGCGGCGTCAACGACTACCTCGACCGGGACGGCTCCCGCACGCCGATCCGGTTCCACATCTCGAACGACCACGACCGGCACCCGATCGACGCCGAGATCGTGCAGGCGGCGACGAAGTGGAAGCGCATGGCGCTGCGGCAGTTCGGCATGAGGCCCGGGGAGGGGCTGCTCACGGACATGCGCGCCGTGCGCAAGGACTACTTCCTCGACCACGATCACTCGGCCTACGTCGACCAGTGGGACTGGGAGCGGGCAATCACCGCCGAGGATCGCACGCTGGAGACGCTGACGCGGACGGTGCGGTCGATCTGGCAGGTGATCGTCGAGGCCGGCGCCTTCCTGCGCGAGCGCTGGCCCGTGCTCGCCGTATATGGGCTCCGGAGAGGGGGGCGGAGGCTCCGGAGAGGGGGGCGGAGCCAGCGTCTGATAGGCCGGATTCCGTAAACTTCGGGCCCTAATGGGGACTACGCTCCAAGACACCGGATCCTTGCGAAGCGACGACAGGCGGATTCTGTTGGTACCTTGGATTGGATTCGCAGAACTGTGATGTGCTGTGTGAAAGTAAGGGACGAAGGTACCATAGCGTCACCACCACCTACGCCGGCAGCGGTGGCACCGACGCAAATTGCCAGGCGGTCATGAGTGATCTCGGGGTCTCGGGAACGGTGACCGCGGGTGGTTGCCCCGCCGGTCTTGGTTGTGTCTATGACGGGTTCATCAACTTCGCCCCCGTGCGGTGTACCTCACCCACAACCGAGTCATGGGCGTCGTTTACCAGCAACTACCGTGCGTGTGCTTGCCAGTGAGGATGTGGCGATACGTCCGCCGTCTCTCTCCTTACGATGAGCGCGAACCGGCCGGGTTTTCGACCGTGTGAGGACCCGGCCGATGGCGCTTTAGGCGAACTGAAGGCATTCCGCGAGATTTTCCGGCTCGCGCGCCGGTCACGCCCCCGTGGCTGCCAATGACCGAGTCCGAAGCGCGCCTGGAGCGGCTTCTCGAACGTTGGTCAGACATGACGCGCTGGCCGACGGCGAAGAAGGTGGCGCTCCTAACCGGCGGAGCGACGGTGTTTCACGTCGTCGTCCCCGCGATCGCCCTGTCCGCATACGCATGGTGGGCGCCGGGGCTCGTCGATGTGGCGCGGCTCGCGCGCCTGTTGGGCCTCTGGGTCGTCGCCTGCGCGGTGATCTTCGTCGTGTCGCTGATCGTCGCGCGTCGGGGGCTGGAAGGCCGCTGGACCGTCTATCTCCTCATCTTCGGATACGGGGCGTTCGTCGTGGCTGCGGTGGCGCAGTTCGGCATGTCGAGCTCGCCTTGGGTCGCCATTATCCCCCTGGTGATCCTCGCCATGGCGATCTTCTTCGACGTGCACGCGGGTCGCGCTTCGCTGCTGTACGGGTGCATGCTGATAGTGGCCATCTCCGCGCTGGAGCTCTCCGGGAAAGTGCCGCTTGCGCCGGTCATGCGACAGCGGACGCTCGAGGCGGCGTTGGCTCCGGGATGGTACATCGGTAGCTACATCATCGTGTTTAGCGTCCTCGCCTACGTGTTCTTCCTCGTTCAGCTCGCCGTCTGGGCGCGCGATAGCCAGCAGAAGCGTCTCGCCGCGGCGCACGAGTTGTTGTCGCAGACTTCAACGGAGTTGGCGCGGGCCAATGACATGATCAGCCGCTACGTCGCCAGCCAGGTCGCGGATAAGATCCGCTCCGGCCACTACGAAGACGTCTCGCGCCACGATCGCCGGAAGCTGACGCTGTTCTTTTCGGACATCAAAGACTTCACGATGTTGGCGGAGCGGCTGGAGCCGGAGGACCTGTCGGCGCGCCTGAACGAGTACCTGTCCGAGATGTCCGCGATCGCGAACCGCTACGGCGGCACGATCGATAAGTTTGTCGGCGATGCGATCATGATCCTATTCGGCGCACCGGTGCCCATCGTGGAAAGTGAACAGGCGCTGCGCGCCGTCCGGATGGGCGTCGAGATGCAGGAGCGACTCGCCGCCCTGCGCGATCGCTGGGTGCAGCACGGCATGGAGTACGAGGTGGCGCTCCGGATCGGGATCAACACCGGTCAGGCCACCGTGGGCAACTTCGGTTCCCCCGAGCGGATGGATTACACGGCCATCGGCCGCCAGGTGAACCTGGCGGCGCGCCTGCAGGCCCACTGCGAGCCGGGCCGCATTCTCGTGAGCCACGCGACCTACATGCTGATCCGAGATGCGATCCCGTGCGTGGCGAAGGGGGAGATCCAGGTGAAGGGCTTCGAGCACCCGGTTCGCGTCTACGAGGTGGCCGCCGCATCCACAGGCGCGTCGCCCGGGCGGTCGCCGGATCAACTCATCCGGGAAGTCTGATCGCGTCACTTGTCTCCTGATTCACACGACCCTCTCTTCCGCGGCACAACTGTTCCCTCCGATTTCACACCTCATCGGTAGAGCAATTCCGCTCCTCGATGCGAGAGAGGGGACTTTCCATGAGTTATGGTCAACGCACGGTCGTGCTGGTGGCGCTTGGCTTGCTCGCTGGCGGCCGCGCCAGCGCCGGCGACTACGGGATCACGGGCAAAAAGCTGCTGATCAAGAACGACAAGATCGTGGTCCTGTCCAAGGATCCGACCATCACGTTCACCGGCTCCAATCCCGTCACCGGTTCGGACTCTTCGATCGCGGTGAGCGAAAACAGTGTCGATACACAGTTCGACCTGCCGGAAACCGGATGGAGCAGCAACGGCACGGGAACGATTTTCAAGTACAAGAATGTGCTGGCGCCGTCCGGACCCTCGCCGGTGAAGCTCGTCAAGATCAAGACCGGGCTCTTCAAAGCAGTCGTCAAACGCGTGCCCGAGGCGGTGCCGAATGGACCCGCATCGGTCGATGTCGTGCTCAATCTCGATGGCAGCAGTAATTCGTACTGCATGAACTTCACCGGCAGTGGCGACGGTAAGAAATTCTCCGCGAAGGATGCAGCGGCCGGTTCGTGTCCGCCACCCGCGACCTGCGGCAACAACAGCAAAGAAGGCGCGGAAGACTGCGACGGCGCGGACGATTCGAAATGTCCCGGCGATTGCCAAATCGATTGTAGCTGCCCGGTCGACTGTCCCGGCGTGTTCATCGAGCACGCCGGCACGTGTTGGGCACTTGCCGCGTACACTGGGTGTGATCAGTTCTGCGCAGAGAACCTGATGACGTACGATCTCGCGACGGCATCATATGCCGGCAGTGGCGGGAGCAATGCCAACTGCCAGGCGCTCTTGGGCGCTTTCGGATTGTCCGTGTTCGTGCCACCGCCCAGCTGTGATGACGGCGTGGGATGTGCGGTGATCGGCCTAGGCGGGATTACGCGATGTGCATCGCCGTATATGGGCTCCGGAGAGGGGGGCGGAGGCTCCGGAGAGGGGGGCGGAGCCAGCGTCTGATAGGCCGGATTCCGTAAACTTCGGGCCCTAATGGGGACTACGCTCCACCACGCCGACGTAGTCCTCCGGCACGTCGACCAGCAGCAGCTCCATCGGCTCCTGCACGACACCGTCACGCTCGGTGACGACGACGATCGGCTTCGAGACCTGCAGCTCGAAGCCCTCGCGCCGCATCGTCTCGATCAGGACGGCCAGCTGCAGCTCGCCGCGGCCGAGGACGCGGAACGTGTCGGTGGTGTCGGTCTCCTCGACGCGCAGGCTCACGTTGCGGCGGCTCTCGGTGAGCAGTCGGTCGCGCACCTGACGCGACGTTACCTTGTTGCCGTCGCGTCCCGCCCACGGGCTCGTGTTGACGCCGAAGAGCATGGCGATCGTGGGCTCGTCGACGCGGATCGGCGGAAGCGGTTTCGGCCGCTCCTTGTCGGCCACCGTGTCGCCGATCGCGATCTCCTCGATGCCGGCGATGGCGACGATGTCGCCCGCGCGCCCGCGCTCCACGTCGGCCCGCTTGAGGCCCTTCCAGCCGTACACGCGCGTCAGCTTGCACGGCACCTGGCTGCCGTCGTTGCGACAGAGCGTGTACTGACCGCCCGCCACCAGCTCGCCGGCGACGATGCGGCCGATCGCGAGGCGTCCGACGTAGTCGTCGTAGCCGAGGTTGTTGGCCTGGAACTGCGTCGGCGCGTCGGGATCGTGGATCGGCCCGGGCAGCTTGTCGACGATCACCTCGAAGAGCGGCTGCAGGTCGGTCCCCGGCACGGCGATCTCGCGCGTGGCCGTGCCCGCCTTCGCGATCGTATAGATGACGGGGAAGTCGAGCTGCTCCTCGTTGGCACCGAGGTCGATGAACAGACCGTAGATCTCGTCCAGCACCTCGCCGACGCGCGCGTCGGGCCGGTCGATCTTGTTCAGGCAGACGACGGGCTCGAGACCGAGCGCCAGGGCCTTGCCGAGCACGAACCGCGTCTGCGGGAGCGGACCCTCCGAGGCGTCGACCAGGAGCAGCACGCCGTCGACCATGGCCAGCGTGCGCTCCACCTCGCCACCGAAGTCGGCGTGACCCGGCGTGTCGACGATGTTGATCTGCACGTCCTTCCAGCGGACGGTCGTGTTCTTCGCCAGGATGGTGATGCCGCGCTCGCGCTCGAGCGCGTTCGAGTCCATCACCCGCTCGACCACCTGCTCGTTGGCGCGGAAGGTGCCGGTCTGGTGCAACATGGCGTCGACCAGCGTGGTCTTGCCGTGGTCGACGTGGGCGATGATGGCGATGTTACGGACGTCCGTGCGGCGCTGCGACATGAATCGCGCAGTGTGACCGGCCGGGACGGGACGGTCAATGGCCGTCCGTTGCGATCGGGCCCGATCGCCGGTAGCGGCGCGGGATGGGAGACGTCCTGAAGACCGTCGCGCTGCTCCTGCTCTCCAACCTGTTCATGACCGCGGCCTGGTACGGCCACCTGCGCTTCCGCGCCGCACCCATCGCCGTCGCCGTCCTCGCGAGCTGGGGCATCGCGCTCCTCGAGTACTGCTTCCAGGTGCCGGCCAACCGCATCGGCTATCGCGTCCTGTCCGCCTACCAGCTGAAGGTCCTGCAGGAGGCGATCACCCTGGTGGTCTTCATGGGCTTCGCCGCGTTCTGGCTCGGCGAGGGGCCGCAGCCGAAGTATCTGGTGGCATTCGGCCTCGTGCTCGCGGCCGTCGTCGTGGCGTCTAGCTAGCGACAGCCCGTGCGCGCGGCGGCCTGGCATGCTAGGCAGGCGCGCGCGCATGGGCGACGGCGAGCTGACGATCCTGGGTGGCGGACCCGCGGGACTGGCGCTCGCCTTCTACGCGCAGCGGGCCGGCCTGCCGTTCGCCCTCTACGAGCGCGCCGCGGAGCCCGGCGGTCTGTGTCGGACGTTCCGGTGGGACGGCCACGCGTACGATGCCGGCGCGCATCGCTTCCACGATAGCGACGCCGGCGTCACGGCCGACGTCCAGACGCTGCTCGGCGACGCGCTCGCCACGGTGGAGGCGCCGAGCCAGATCCTCGCCGGCGGCCGCTTCATCGACTTCCCGCCGACGCCGATCAACTGGCTCCTCGGCCAGGGCGTCGCCGAGGCCGGACGCGTGGCGCTCGACCTCTGGCGCGCCCGACGCCATCCGCGGCCGGAACGCACCTTCGAAGACCACGCGTTGAACCGCTACGGACGGCGCCTCGGCAAGCCGCTGCTGCTCGACTACTCCGAAAAGCTGTGGGGCCTTCCCGCGGCGCAGCTCGCGCCCGAGGTGGCGACGCGGCGGTTGTCGGGGCTGTCGCTCGGCGCGCTCGTCGTCGAGCTGCTACGCCCGAACCGCAAGCGCGCGCACCTCGACGGCAGCTTCCTCTATCCGCGCGACGGCTACGGTGCGATCGCCGCGGCGATGACCGCGACGCTGCCCCCGGCGCGCCTGCACCTGCGCCACGAGATCACCGGCCTCGTCTGCGTTCGGCGCCGCGTCCGTGCGATCGTGCTCGCCGACGGGACCGAACGCGCCGTCGCGGGACGGCTGGTCAGCACGCTGCCGCTGTCGCTGCTGGTGCGATTCCTCGGCAACGCCCTGCCGCCCGAGGTGCATCGGGCGACGGCGCGGCTGCGCTTCCGCCACGTGCGTATCGTCTACCTCCGGCTCGGCACGTCGCACGTCTCGCGCAACGCCACCGTGTATCTGCCCGACCCGGCCCTGTGCGTGTCGCGTGTCTCCGAGCCGAAGAACCGGTCGGCGGCGATGGCGCCCGCCGGGGAGACGGGCCTCGTCGCGGAGGTGCCGTGCTCCACCGGCGACCCGCTCCACACGCTGTCCGACGAGGCGCTCGCGGCGCGCGTCGTCGACGAGCTGAGCGCGTCGGGGTTGATCCGGCGTGACGTCGTGCGTGGCTGGCGCCATCATCTCCTCGCCAACGCCTACCCGGTCTATGGGCTCGACTGGTCGGCGACGGTGGAGTACGTCCGCGCGGCGGTCGCGACGATCGAGAACGTCGGTCTCCTCGGGCGCGGCGGGCTGTTCTGGTACAGCCACCTGCACGATCAGATGCGGCTGGCGAAGGACTGGGTGGCGTCAGCCACGGCGGCGCAGCAGGTCGCGGCACATGCGCAGATCGGCGGCGACGCTGTACCAGCAGCGGTGGGCTCGTGACGGTGACGCGTCGCCGCCCCCGCGCAGCGTCGTGATCGTGCGGCCGAGGAGACTGGCGCGGGGTTGCGCCCACGACGTCGGCCGCGTGCCCTCGATGGCATGCCCGAGCCAGCACGGCAGCACGAAGACGAACGGCGCCGCGAGCAGCGCGCCGGGGCTCGCCGCCACGGCGGCCCATCCGAGCGTCGCGACGGTGGCCACCTTCGAGGCGAGGTGCAGCGCCCGGTTCACCGGATGGCTATGCGCCGTCAGGTAGTCGGCATAGAAGGCGTCGAATGATCCGGTTGCTTCGCGCATCGCTCGTCGAGGGGCTGGTGCCGATCGGGGTGACGATCCTCGTGGCCGGTGCCGTCGCGGCCGTGCTGACGCCACACTGGCGCGCTCCCGGGTTACCGTGGATGCTCGGCGACGGCAAGAACGTCGAAACCGCGGCGGTGCTGCTCGGGTTGCTTGCGGGCGGCGCGAGCCGCGTGCTCGCCGGCATCGCGACGGCGCGTCGCGTGCTGATCGCCGGCGCCGTGATCGGCGTCGGCCTCCTCCTGGCGCGGGCCGATCTCGCCGCCGTGGCGGCGGCGTGGTCGCAGGTGCTCGCGATGGCGCTGCTCGGCGGCCTGCTCGCCGCGTGGTGGACGACCGACGACCAGGCGCCGCGCCCCGATCCGCTGCCGGCCTGGTTGGTGACGCCGCTGCTCATGGTGCTCACCGTGCTGGCGTTCCTGCTCGCGGTGCGGCCGCTGTCGATCGACGTGCTCCACCAGGGCGAGGTGCTGTCGTCGGCCATCGATCTGCTGAACGGCGGGCGCCCGTTCACCACGTGGCTGTGGCCGCACGGCGCGCACGACACCGGCCTCACCGCCGTGTGGTTGGCGCTCACCGGCAAAGTCGCGACGTCGCCGGTGGCGCTCGCCGGTGCCACCTGCGCGGCGCTCGGCGTGCCGTCGCTCTTCGTGCTGGCGCGTCGCATCCTCGGCACGCGCACGGAAGCGATGGTCGCGGTCGCCGTGCCGGTCCTCGGCCAGGTGCTGGTCGGCGGACAGCACGATGGATCGTGGCGGACGCTCCTGTTCCAGTCCGGGGTGCTGGTGTTCGTGGTGCTCGCGTTCGCGGGCGTGACCTCGACCCGACGCGCGGGCGACGTCGTCGCGGGTGCGTGCCTCGCCGCCGCGTACCTGTTCCGCATCGAGACGTCGGTCTACGGTGCGCTCGCGGTCGTCGCCGTGGTCGTGGTGCGCGACGGCGTCGCCGTGGCGTGGCGGGTCGTGCCGCTGCTGCGGGCGCTCGCGGCGAGCGCGGTGCGTCTGGTCGCGGGCTTCGCGCTCATGTCGGCCGGGTGCCGCGTCGTGCTCGGCTTCCCCGACGCGGTCTGGTTCCGGTACACGCTCGGCGTCCTGCCGCGCTATCACCGCGACGCGGTGGGCCTGCCGTTCCCGTGGCCACTGCCGGGCGCGCATCTCGGGCCGGGCATGGAGACCGTGCGGCCGATGGCACTCGGCTGGCTCGTGTTCGTCCTGATGGTGCTCGTGCAGGCCGCGCGCGTGCTGTCGTCCGGTGCGCGGCCGGTGGGGCGCGCGCTGCCGCTGACGTTCGCCGCCGTTTTCGCGCTCATGGCCACGCGCACGGTGCTCGATCGCACCGACGGCAGCCATGTCCTGCAGTGGGGGGCGATGCCCGTGCTGGTCACGGTGCTGCTCGTCGTGGCTTCGCTGCGTGCCCGGCGCGGCGCGGGACTGGCGTTCGCCGCGCCGGTGGTCGTGCTGGCGATGGCGCTGCTCGACGTCCGTGCGCTCGTGCCGCGGCTGCCGGTGCCGGCATCACCGGCGGCGATGGCGGGGCACCTCGGCGCGCAGGCGCGCACGCTGTCGGAGCACCTCCGTCCGAATCCGCCCGCCGGCGCCTGCGCCGACGTCGGCTTCACCGCGACCGAGGCGGACCTGCCGCAGAACCGCGCGTTCATCGATGGCACGTGCGCGGTCGAGCGCGTGCTGCGCGAGCACGGGGTGAGTTCACTCGTGCTGGCGAGCACCGCGCCGGGGTATCGCGTCCGCTTCGGCCTGCCGCCGGTGACCAAGTACTTCTCGTTCGCGCGCGGCTACACTCCGGCGTTCCAGCGTGAGCTGATCGAGGACATCCGTCGCGCCCGACCGCAGGCCATGCTGCGCGCGTACGGGTTTGGCGCCCTGCCGTTCTTCGACATTCCCGATGCGGTGCGCGTCCCGGTGCTCGACGCCTGGCTGCGCGCGCGCCGCGGCGGCGTGCCCGCGATCCCGACGCCGCTCGGCGACCTCTGGCTGTGGGATCGCCCGGCCCCGTGCCGGCCGGCCCCAGCCGCCGACGGGGCCCGAGACGGCGCGATCATCGCCGGCTCGATCGTCTATGTGCCGTCGCAACATCTGCTGCACGTGAACGGCTGGGCCGTCGACCAGCAGCAGCGCGCGCCGCTCCAGTCGCTCGTCGCGGACGGCGTCGATGGCGGCCTCGAGTACGGGCTCTCGCGTGGCGAGGTCGCGGCGCATTTCGGCGTTCCGGCCTATGCGAGGTCCGGCTTCGAGCTCACCGCCGACGTCGATCCGGCGACGTGGGCGTCGCTGCAGGAACGCGGCAAACTGGCGTTCCGCGCCACCGGGGGCGACGGGCGCGCCGTCGGGCTCTCGCTGCCGCTCGCCGGCGCACGGGTGTTGCCGGCGATCGACGATCCGCCGTGGGCCGAAGCGCTCGAGCGCCGGCGCGAGGCCGCGGCGCTCGGCGCCGCGGATCGCGCCGCGGCCGGGGCCGGCACCGATCCCTGTCCGCCGTGACCTCCGGCCGTCGTTCTTGACACCGTAGCGACGCGGCTCCTATGTGGCGCCCGTCGCATGATCGTCCGGACGCCGCGGATCGCGCTCGATCGCACGCACGCGCGGCTCGAGGCCCGTATCGAGAGCGACGGAGCCGCCTTCGAGCCGACGGTGGTCGCGATCACCGTGCCGCGCGCGCAGGCGGCGTGGTTGGATGCGTCCGGCGACGCGTGGGTGCCGATCGCGTTGCAGCTGGCGGCGCGACTCGGCGAGCGATTGCTCGTGGAGGCGCCCGTCTCCGCGCGGCTCCTCGACGGCGCGCGCGCGGTGGCGCGCCGGTGGGAGGCATGGTGGGGCCTGCAACCGCCCCGGATCGACGCGGAGACCGCGACGTCGTCGCCGCCGCGCGGTACCGAGACGCTCGCCTGCTTCACCCGCGGCGTCGATTCGTGGTTCAGCGCGCTCCGCGCCACCGCGCCCGGCGCCACGGTTCGCCCGACGCGCCTCGTGTACGTCCCCGACCTCGACCGGCAGTACGGTGCGACACGACGCGCGCGCGCGGTCCGGCGCACCGCCGCCGCCGCCGCGACGCTCGGCCTGCCGCTCCTCGTGGTGGGCTTCGACGGGCGGCGGCTGATCGATCGCTTCGTGGACTGGGACGACGTCTTCGCGGGCCCGCTGGCCGGCGTTGCGCTCGCGCTCGGCAACGCGGTCGAGCGGTTCCTCCTCCCGTCGTCGCACGACCTGCAGCACCTGCCGCCGCACGGGAGCCATCCCGACACCGATCCGGCGTGGTCGACGGAGCGGACGGCGATCGTGCACGACGGCGCCGACGCCTCGCGCACGACCAAGGTCCGCGCCATCGCCGCCGTGCCGTCGGCGCTCGCCCAGCTCAAGGTGTGCTGGGAGGTCGACACCGACGGCAACTGCGGGCGCTGCCGGAAGTGCCTGCGGACGATGATCGCGCTCCGCGTGGCCGGCGTGGTCGACGTCGGCGGGCTGTTCGACGCGCCGTTCAGCGTGGATGCGTTCACGGCGTTGCCCGGACCGCGCGCCGACAAGCGCCGGACGCTCTTCGCCGAGCTGTACGACGACATGCCCGACGATCCCGCCCTCCGCGAGCTGCGCGACGCGGTGCGGGCCCGGCTCGCGCCGTGGCACCCCGCGGCCCCGCATCGTCCGCCGGCGCCGCCCGGACCGCCGATCGTCGTCGAATCCGTGCCGGGGGCGGCGGTGCAACTGGCGACGCCGCTCGCGCGTGGCATCCTGCCCGGACCGCTGCTCGGCGCCGAGACGCCGCGGCCCGCGGGGGCGCGCCGGCTCGAGGTCACGTGGGGGACGACACGCGCCGCCGCCGTCACGATGCCGTGGCGTCCGCCCGCGTCCGAACGCGAGGCGGTGCATGCCGCGTGTCGCGCGCCCGGCGTGCGTCCGGTGCGGTGGTGCGTGCTCGACCATCCGAGCGCACCCACGGCCGAGCTCCTGCAGGCCGCGACCGCCGCCTGGGGCCCGGGGCTCGTCTGCCTTCCGCATCGTGGCGCCCCCGATTGCGATCACGGCACGCCGCGGGCACTCGCCGCGGCGATGCAGCGCCGGGCGGCGATCCGGGCCTGGCGCGGCGACGGCACGGCGCTCGATCCGTTCCGGACGCTCGAAGCCCTGCGGCAGGGATGCCTCCCGCTCCAATGCGTCGGCGCCGACGAGCAGGAGATGCTCGCCGCCGAGCTGCCCGCGGGGCTGATGGCGTTCGTCGTGACGCTCGACGCGGAGGCGCTCGCGGCGGTCGACGTCGCCGCGCGCCTCGATCGCGGAGCGTCGGTCGTTCTGGCCGGCAGCCTCGAACGCGACCTGCGTCGCGCGCTCGCGCGTCTCGCGGTGGCGGCATGAGCGGCGGGCGCGATTGGCTGTACCTGATCGGGCGCACGCGGCATCTGCCCGGGTGGGTCAGTCGCGAGCTCACTGCGCTGCACGAGGCCGCGGCGCGACTCCCCGTGCTCGAGACCCGGCTGGCCGAGGTCGCGACACGACTCGACGCCGTCGCCGCCGCGCTCGATGCGCTCGAGGCGCGCCCGGCGCCGGTGCCGCCGGACGAGCTCGATCGACGCCTCGGCGGCGTGACGGCCGCGATCGACGGCCTGCGCGACACGATCCTGCCGCCGATCACCGCGGCGATCGCCGCGCTGCAGGAAGAGTCGCGCGAGCATGCCGTCCTGCTCGATGCCGGCGTCCGCGCGCCGGCGCGCGCCGCGGCCGAAGCGGCGCTCCGTGCCACCTTGCCCGACGTCGGCGCGCGGAGCGCGGGCGTCAGCGTGCTGATCCCCTGCTGGCATCACGCGCGGCTCGTGGAGGCGGCGGTGGAGAGCGCCCGGCGCGCGCTCGACGTCCTGCCGGTGGCGGGCGAGATCGTCGTGCTCGACGACGCGTCGCGCGACGCGAGCCGCGCGCAGGCGGAGCGCATGGCGGCGGCGGACGGCCGCATCCGCGTCATCGCCAGCGCGGCGAACCTCGGCCTGGCGCGCGCCCGCAACGTCCAGTTCGCGCAGGCGCGGTTCCGGCACGCGATGCTGCTCGACGCCGACAACACGCTCGCCCCCGACGGCGTGGCCCTGCTCTACGCGTCCGCGACCGCGACCGGGGCGGCGCTCGCGTACGGCCCCATCGTCGTCGCCGACGAGCATGGTCGCCATCGCAAGGTGCTCGGCAGCGAGCCGGTGTCACCCGACGTGCTCTACGCGAGCTCGATCGACACGATGTCGATGGTCGACGTCGAGACGGTCCTCGCGCTCGGCGGGCTCGACGTCGATGCGCACGGCCTGCAGGACTGGGAGCTGGTGCTGCGCCTGCTGCACCTGCGGAAGCCGATCACGTTCGTACCGACGGTCGTGGGCTACTATCGCGCCTCGCCGCTGTCGATGATCGCCGACGCGCAGGGATCGCGCCGCCTGCGCCGCCTGCTGCGCATGTACGGCATCGACGGCCCGCTCGATCCCGCCGGGCTCGCCGCCGCCATCCATCATCCGGCGCTCGGCTACCTGGCGCAGAGCCCCGCCTGGCCGGCGCCGGAGCCGATCGCGGCGCCGCCGGCCATCGAGCCGTCGGGGCAGCGCATCCTCGTCGTCGCCTCGGGCGGCGTGCGCAACCACGGCGACGACGCCATCCTGCTGGCCACGCTCGCGCGCCTCGCGGCGTGTCGTCCGGGCTGCGTGCCGGTCGTCGTCACCGACGGCGACGAGCCGTATATGGGCTCCGGAGAGGGGGGCGGAGGCTCCGGAGAGGGGGGCGGAGCCAGCGTCTGATAGGCCGGATTCCGTAAACTTCGGGCCCTAATGGGGACTACGCTCCGTGCGACGCTCGAGGCTCAGCGCGTCAGGCGTTGCGCAGCGCCGCCGCTGCGAGCGCGGCGCGCATCCCGAAGTACGCGGGCTTGCGCCGCCAGTCGTCGTCGAACGGCAACGGCCAATCGGTGAAGCCGAAGGACGATCGTATCCAGGTGTAGCGGTCGGAGAGGCCCCAGATCGTCACGCCGGTGCACGCCGGTACCCGTGTGCATGCCTCGAGCACGCCGCGGTAGTAGTCGCCCTGGAACTCGAGCCGGCTCGCGTGTTCGCCCGGGCGGAACACGAGCGGCACGTCGAGCTCGGTCAGCTCCACCTCGAGGCCGAGGTCCGCGAAGCGCCGTAGCGACGCCTCGATGGTCGCAGCGTCGGGATACTGGCCGATCGGGATCAGGCCGAGGTGCGCCTGGAAGCCGACGCCGTCGAGCGGCGCGCCGGCCGCGAGCAGCTCCTGCACGAGCGCGAAGAAGCGGTCCTGGCGCGGCCCCGGGACCTCGATGCCGTTCTCGTTCACGTACAGCTTCGCGGTCGGGTCGGCGGCGCGCGCGAGCTGGAGCGCCTCGGCGACGTAGCCGGGCCCGAGCAGGCGGCGGAACACGTTGTCGTCGAGGCCATCTGGTGTCGGCGGATCGAGGATGCCGGAGAGCGGTTCGTTGACGACGTCCCACTGCGCGATGCGGCCGGCCCACCGGCCCATGACCGTCGCGACGTGGTCCGCGAGGTAGCCGCGCAGCTCGTCGGCGGTGGCTGCGCTCTCGACGTACGACGGAAGCGCTGCCCCACCCCACACGAGCGTGTGGCCGCGCAGGCGGTGCGGGCCAGCATCGGCGAGCGCGACCACCGCATCGGCGGCGGCGAAGTCGTAGCTTCCGGGATCCGGGTGAATGGGCGCCCACTTCATCGCGTTCTCGGCAGTGAGCGACGCGACGTCGCTCGCCAGCACAGGCGCATAAGCGGGATCGCCCGCAACCTCTTCCGGCTCCACCGCCGCGCCGATCACGATGCCGGCTTCCTCGCCGAGCGCGCGCAGGCCGCGCGTCGTGGCGTCGCCGATCGCGATGCCGGCGAGGCGGAACAGCACGTCGGCGGCCTCGTCGGCCGAGGCGCCGCCGTCGCACGTCGGGAGCTTCGCCGTCAGGCGCGCGCGAATGTGGGCAACGGTACGCGCGCGAGCACTCGCCGCGCCGACGCTGCCGCGCAGGAACGCACGCTCGGTTCCGATCGCGCGCCCGCATTGCGGTGCGAGCGTGGTGAGCAGCGCGGCGCGACAGGTGGCGCTGCCCGGCAGCGCGCTCGCCGCCTCCGCCACCGCGCCGGCGAGCCGTTCGCCCGCGGCCTCAGCGTCGGCGCTCGCGGCGGCGCACGTGCCGCCGGCGTCGGCGGCCTGCGCCGCGTTCCAGGCGTGGCCGAGGCGCGACAGGACGCGCGCGACGCGAGCGTCGCACCGCGCGGTGTTGCCGTCGGACAGATGACGCGCCTCGGCGCGCAGCAGTGGTCCGCAAGCGCGTGCGATCGCGTTGACCTGGCGCACGCCGCACTTGCCGGCAGGAGAGTCGGCTGCCTGAACGGAGTCACAGAGGGCGGCCGAGACGAGCAGGGCGATCACGAGGCGGTGCATGGAGGGACCCCGTCCGTACCACGCCGTGCACTGCGTCCGGAAGCCCCGACTGGGGCAGGCCGTATATGGGCTCCGGAGAGGGGGGCGGAGGCTCCGGAGAGGGGGGCGGAGCCAGCGTCTGATAGGCCGGATTCCGTAAACTTCGGGCCCTAATGGGGACTACGCTCTTCGAATCCTGCGCATGTATCCGAGTAGGTACTGTGAAGATGACCGCGCACGCGATGGTGGCTGTTGCCAGCATTCTGAGTCGCACAGGTTGCGTCCCGCTCCTTGAAGGGATGCTGCATGAT